>Ga0208813_1000153_pt1 | contig 64914 bp, 53 predicted proteins | sample MalvireepMed_904_FD_184250 | JGI IMG/M metagenome (GOLD analysis project Ga0208813, IMG submission 184250) | Marine viral communities from the Global Malaspina Expedition - Malaspina viral metaG DeepMed_904 (SPAdes) (version 2) | ecosystem: Environmental > Aquatic > Marine > Oceanic | place... | reverse complement strand
GCCATTTGCACCTGCCGGTGCAGAGTGGTTCTGACCGTGTATTAACGATGATGAAACGCGGCCATACGGCGCTGGAATATAAATCAAAAATCCGTGCACTGAAAAAAGCCCGTCCTGACATTGCCATGTCGTCGGACTTTATTATTGGCTTCCCGGGTGAAAGCGACGCCGATTTTGAAGCGACTATGGATTTAATCCAGGCCATTGATTTTGATATGAGCTTTAGCTTTATCTACAGCGCGCGTCCGGGCACGCCGGCCGCGGACTTGCCTGACGATGTCAGCGAGGCAACCAAAAAGCAACGCCTGCAATTATTACAGCAGCGCCTTAACCAGCAATCGATGGCACATGCGCGCCGTATGTTGAATACCGAGCAACGTATTCTGGTTACCGGCCCGTCGAAGAAAAACCCGATGGAGTTGTCTGGACGTACTGAGAACAACCGGGTTGTAAACTTTGTTGGTCAGCCCCATATGATCGGTCAGTTCGTTGATGTCAACATCACCGAGGTGCTGCCTAATTCCCTACGCGGCGAATTGCTGCGCGAAGAGGCAGACATGGGTCTGCGTGTTGATACCGCGCCGGAAACTATTTTACAGCGTGGCCGAGCTAACGAACCCGACGAACTGGGTGTTGGCCGAGTTACGCCTGTTTAACAACATAACGAGGATTGGATTGAGTCCACAAACTGAAACTTTAGAATTTGATATCGAGCCGACCGATTTGCGTCGGCTTTCGGATCTGTGCGGTCCGTTTGACGAAAACCTCAAACACATTGAGCGCCGACTGGGCGTCGAAATTACCCACCGAGGCCATAACTTTCGCCTTATCGGGCCCGGAGACACGGTCGCCGCGGTGCAAAATATTCTGCGCGACCTATATGTCGAAACCGCCACCGTTAAGGGCCAGGCAGGTACCATTGAACCACAGCAGGTGCACTTAGCAATCCAGCAGGCGAAGGTACTGGAGCAGGATAGCTCTGACCCTGCAGCCGAAAAAATGACCCACATCAAAACCAAGCGCGGTTTAATTAAACCTCGCAATCATAGCCAGGCCGGCTATGTACGGGCTATTTTGGCGCACGATGTAAACTTTGGTATTGGTCCTGCCGGTACCGGTAAAACCTATCTGGCAGTCGCCTGCGCCGTTGATGCGCTGGAACGTCAGGAAGTCCGCCGTATTTTGCTTACGCGCCCGGCTGTTGAAGCAGGTGAGAAGCTCGGCTTCCTGCCGGGCGATCTGGCACAAAAAGTCGACCCTTACTTGCGCCCGCTCTATGACGCATTGTTCGAAATGCTGGGTTTTGAAAAAGTCGAAAAGCTGATTGAGCGTAACGTTATTGAAGTGGCACCGCTGGCCTACATGCGCGGGCGCACGCTCAATGATGCGTTTATTATTCTGGACGAAAGTCAAAATACCACCATGGAACAAATGAAGATGTTCCTGACCCGTATTGGCTTTAATTCGCGTGCGGTTATCACTGGCGATATCACCCAGATTGATTTACCGCGTGGACAACGTTCCGGACTGCGCCATGCCATCGAAGTATTAAGCAAAGTCGAAGCTATAAGCTTTACCTTCTTCCAGGCTGGTGATGTGGTTCGCCACCCGGTGGTGCAGCGTATTGTCGAAGCCTACGACGATTTTGACAGTAAGAAGTCCCATGCCGATCGCGATTGATTACCAAATCAATACCGACAACGACATCGGTTTACCCAGCCACCAACAACTACAGAGCTGGGTTGGCGCTGCACTCACGCATGCTGCCGCCGACACGCCACACAAATTCGCTGATGCCGAGCTGACGATACGTGTAGTCGATAAGACAGAAGGTCAACAGCTTAATAACGAGTTTCGTGGCCGCGATTATGCGACCAATGTCTTATCCTTTCCTTTTTCTGCACCGGTAGAATTACCGATCCCCCTATTGGGCGATCTGGTGGTTTGCGCGGACGTGGTAAAAGAAGAAGCTGAACAGCAGCATAAAGCCCTGATTGATCACTGGACGCATATGGTGATACACGGTACGCTTCACTTGCTGGGGTATGACCATATCGAAGACGATGAAGCCGAGCAGATGGAACAGCTGGAACGCGAGATTTTAGCTGCGCTCAACATCGCTGATCCATACCAAGTATCAACTAACACGGAGCACAACGCTTAATGAGCGACGACAACCCCCACTCAGCCAACGGCTCTTCACAGAAGTCCTGGGCAGCACGATTGCTGCAAGTCTTCACCGGGGAGCCGAAAAGCAGAGAAGAACTTGTCGATTTAATTCAGGATGCAGAGGAACGCGACCTGATCGATAACGATACCAAGGAGATGATAGAGGGTGTCTTAGACGTAGCCGAGCTTAAAGTTCGCGACATCATGATCCCTCGCTCACAAATGGTGACCATCGACATAAATCAAGGTGTTGAGGATTTCCTGCCCATCGTCATCGAATCACAACATAGCCGCTACCCGGTTGTTACCGATAATAAAGACCATGTAGAGGGTATTTTGTTGGCAAAGGATCTGCTGAGTTATGGCTTTAACTTTACCGATGACGAATTCTCGTTATCAAACGTGATGCGTCCGGCTGTGATCGTACCTGAAAGTAAGCGGGTCGACGTATTGCTCAAAGATTTTCGTTCTAACCGTTATCACATGGCAATTGTGGTGGACGAATACGGCGGCGTATCGGGTCTGGTCACGATCGAAGACATCCTCGAAGAAATCGTCGGCGAAATCGAAGACGAGACCGATCACAACGAAGACGAAAAAGCTAACATTAAGCGCCTAAGCGCCAGCCGTTATTCGATAAAAGCACTAACCACCATCGAAGACTTCAACGATTACTTTGGTAGTGATTTTAGCGATGACGAAAACGATACCGTCGGCGGTTTAGTAGCCCACGGTTTTGGTCACTTACCGCAAGCAGGCGAAGAAATCACACTGGAAGGTTTTGTATTCCGTATTACCAGTGCCGATAAGCGCCGTATTCAACAATTGCAGGTCAGCATTCCAGAAACCACCCAACAGGACGAGGATGCTGCTGAGTGATTGCGTCCGTGCTGACACGCATTAAACAGATTGCGTGGCTTAGGCAAATTATTCTGCTGGTGCTGGGCGGGCTGTTATGCTTTGCCTACGCACCCTATTCTGTCGCGATTCTGCCATTTTGGATCTTACCGTTAGTCGTCTACTTGATCGGCTCATTAACACCCAGACAAGCGTTTAATAGTGGCTTTGCATTCGGTTTTGGCTGGTTTGGTGCCGGCCTTAGCTGGATTTATGTCAGCATCGATCAATACGGTGGCATGCCTGACGCCGTCAACGTTATTGTGTTGGCGCTATTAGTCGCTTACCTGGCGCTCTACCCTGCCGCAACCTTTGCACTGTGGCGCAAGCTTTGTTTACGCTCTGGTTACTGGCTGTTTAGCCTGCCGCTGCTGTGGTTGGTCGCAGAAACATTACGCGGTTGGCTGTTTACCGGCTTTCCCTGGCTGGGACTGGGTTATACACAAACCGACGCACTACTCGGCGGTTTAGCGCCGGCAGTGGGTCAACCCGGTATTACCGTCGCCCTTTGGTTTATCGCACTGGCGATTGTTACGGGCATACAGCAGGCGCGCCCGCAAAACGCATTATTGGTGGTCGTGTTCATTGTGTTAGGTTGGTTAACGCCGATGTTACAGCCACTGAAGCGCTCGCCGGAAACGACATCCGTGTTGCTGGTTCAGGGTAATATTCAACAGTCCCTGAAGTGGCAGGCCGATCAGCAATGGCCCAATATTTTGCGCTATCTGGACCTAACGCGGCCGCAATACCAGCATGACATTGTAATATGGCCTGAATCAGCGATTACGGCGCTGGAACCCTATGCCGACGATATTCTTTATAATATTGACCAGGCAGCAAGTATCAATGGCGCCGGTTTAATCACCGGTATTATCGATTACGATGCGAACAATGACGCGTTTTACAACAGTGTTATCGTATTAGGCCAGGAGCAACAACAACTGGATAGTGACTACCAGTACGGCCACGACAACCGTTACCGTAAACACCAGTTATTACCTATTGGCGAGTTTGTGCCTTTTGAGGACGTACTGCGGCCACTGGCCCCCTTGTTTAATCTCCCCATGTCGTCTTTTGCCCGTGGCAGCGAACAGCAATCTAATTTGGTTGCTAACGATCATAAATTAAATACCGCCATCTGTTATGAAATTGCTTTTAGTAACCAGGTCCGCCTGAACACTCAGGCTGACACCGACTATTTATTAACTGTCAGTAACGACACTTGGTTTGGTGACTCACATGGCCCCTGGCAACACATGCAAATAGCCCAAATGCGGGCTAAAGAGCTGGGCCGCCCGCTATTAAGAGCAACCAACAACGGCGTTTCTGCTATTACTGACGAGCATGGCCGCATCATTGCCGATGCGCCACAATTTACCGCCACCACGGTATCAGCGGAAGTGCCTCAAGTCAGCGGTCAAACCTGGTTTGCCCGCTTCGGGCATACTTTTACCTGGCTGCTGGCAGCACTGGGACTTTTGCCCTGGCTCAAGGCCGCAAGTAACAGACGTGGTCAGCCACCACAAAAATCAGTACAATAACAGCGATCTTTATCTTCACAGGAATTTACATCATGGAAAACATCTTCGATGCTCTCTTATTTGCAGTGTTAGTCGCCGCGGGCGGTTTAGGATTAAGCAGTTGGCTTATGTTTTTCATTCCGGCAGACACGGACGATCGCCAGGCAGTGCAACGTCAGCGTTTTGAGAATATTTTCTTCGGTCTGGCCGGTATTATCATCATGTTAGTGATGTGGTACGCGATTAGCTAAACGACCTAACGCTTCATTTTTGCAAACCGGATGTAATCAACACTATGCAAGAACAATACAGTCCTTCGGCGATTGAACAGGCCATTCAGCAGCGGTGGCAACAAGACAAGGTATTTGAAGCCAGCGAACAGCCCGATAAAGAAAAGTTCTATTGCTTATCGATGTTCCCCTACCCAAGTGGCAAACTACACATGGGTCACGTACGCAACTATACGCTGGGTGATGTGATTTCCCGCCATCAACGTATGCAGGGTAAAAATGTCCTGCAGCCGATGGGTTGGGATGCCTTTGGCCTACCGGCAGAAAACGCAGCTATTCAAAACAAAACAGCGCCGGCTAAATGGACCTATCAAAATATTGATTACATGCGTGATCAGCTTAAAAGTCTCGGTTTTGGTTATGACTGGAATCGTGAGGTTGCGACCTGTTCGCCTGATTATTACCGTTGGGAGCAGTGGTTCTTTACTAAGCTCTACGAAAAGGGCCTTGTGTATAAGAAAAACGCCACCGTTAACTGGGACCCTGTTGATCAAACCGTATTAGCTAACGAACAGGTTATCGATGGCCGCGGCTGGCGTAGTGGCGCCATCGTCGAGCAAAAAGAAATTCCACAGTGGTTTATTAAAATCACTGATTACGCTGACGAGCTGCTGCAGGATCTGGAGCAACTTGATGGCTGGCCAGAGCAAGTCAAAGCCATGCAACGCAATTGGATTGGTCGCTCAGAAGGTCTGCAAATTGAATTTGATGTCGCTGACCATAGCGACAAACTGAGTGTTTACACCACCCGTCCTGACACCTTATATGGTGTCACCTACATGGGCTTGGCAGCACAGCATCCATTGGCGCTGGAAGCTGCAAAAACAAATCCGCAACTGGCTGAGTTTATCGAAAGCTGTAAGAACAGCAAGGTCGCTGAAGCTGATTTGGCAACCATGGAAAAACTCGGTATGGATACCGGCCTTAAGGTTGTGCATCCATTAACCGGTAAAGAGATTCCTATTTGGGTCGCTAATTTTGTGTTGATGGATTACGGTTCGGGCGCCGTCATGGCGGTACCTGCACATGACCAGCGCGACTGGGAATTTGCAACCAAGTACGAGTTACCCATTACTGCTGTCATCGAGCCTTTCAGCGGCGAGGGTGATTTAGCTGCTGGTGCGATTACCGAAAAAGGTACGGTCATTAATTCTGACCAATACAACGGTATGAGCTCGCAGCAGGCATTTGATGCTATTGCCGAAGTTATCGAGCAACGCGGTATCGGTGAGCGTACGGTTAATTATCGGCTGCGTGACTGGGGCGTTTCGCGTCAACGCTATTGGGGTACCCCTATCCCCATGCTGAACCTCGAAAACGGCGAGTCAGTGCCCGTGCCTGAAGAACAGTTACCGGTTAAACTGCCGGAAGACGTGGTTATGGATGGCGTTAACTCACCGATTAAGTCCGATCCGCAGTGGCGCCAGACAAACTACAACGGCCAGCTGGCAGAACACGAGACCGACACCTTTGATACCTTTATGGAGTCATCCTGGTATTACGCGCGCTACTGCAGTGCGCAAGACGATCAAGCGATGCTGGATCCGGAAAAAGCCAACTACTGGTTACCGGTCGATCAATACATTGGTGGTATCGAGCACGCCATTCTGCATTTGTTGTATGCGCGCTTCTTCCATAAGCTATTGCGCGACACTGGCCTGGTTGAATCTGATGAACCCTTTAAACGGTTACTGTGTCAGGGCATGGTGCTGGCCGATAGCTACTATCGCGAAGACGAGAAAGGCGGTAAGCAATGGATTTCACCCTTGGATGTCGAGTTAGCGCGAGACGACAAAGGCGCTGTTGTTGGTGCCACGCATAAAGACGACGGTCAGCCCGTAAAGATCGCCGGCATGAGCAAGATGTCAAAGTCTAAAAACAACGGCATTGACCCACAAACCATGGTCGAGCGCTATGGCGCTGATACCGTGCGTTTGTTCATGATGTTCGCAGCACCACCGGAAATGACACTGGAATGGTCAGATTCAGGCGTTGAGGGGTCACAACGGTTCTTGCGTCGGGTTTGGAAACTAACTTACGACTTCATTCAGGCAGGTGGCTACGCGCAAGCCGCTGAGCTAAACAAAGCACAAAAAGATCGGCGTCGCGAATTACACAAAACCATCGCTAAAGTGTCTGACGACATGGGTCGCCGACAACATTTTAATACCGCCATTGCAGCCATAATGGAGTTGCTTAATCACCTGCAAAAAGCACCGCTGGAAAGTGATGCAGACCGTCAGGTGATGGGCGAAGCACTGGATGCGATGATTAAAATGTTAGCGCCAATCACCCCGCATATTTGTGAGCAGCTTTGGCGTGAATTAGGCCATCAGGACGATTTAATCTTTGCCCCCTGGCCAGCGGTTGATGACAGTGCGCTGGTCGAAGAAGAAAAGCTGATCGTAGTGCAGGTTAACGGCAAAGTACGGGCTAAATTAACAGTCGCTGCCGACGCTACTGCCGAACAAGTTGAAGAACAAGCGTTTAGTGATGCTGCGGTGAAGAAGTATACCGACGGCAAGACGGTGCGGAAGAAAATCTACGTACCGGGCAAAATCTTCAATATTGTAGTGAGCTAAATACTCATGTCCAGCTTCCGTCTCTTGCGTCAAAGCTTACTCAGCGTGATTGTTATGATCACGCTCAGTGCCTGTGGCTTTCAGTTACGCGATAACTATCAGCTACCGGCAACCTTGCAAAAGATACAACTGCAGTCGGTCAGTTCGCTACAACTGGAAGCCAGCCTGCGTCAGCGCTTACTTACCGAGGGTATCCAGTTAAACGACCGGGCAGCAGCCGATGTCGCACAATTACGGGTGCTTTCAGACCAACTTGAACGCCGTACACTAAGTTTGTTCGAGAGTGGTCAGGTTGCCGAGTATGGGCTGTTATACCGGGTTAATTATCAGGTTATCAGAAATGGCGAACTGATCATTGAGGATACGATTGAGGTTGCCCGCGACTATCAGGACGATCCAAACTTCGCACTGGCGAAAACGCGTGAACGCGAAATGCTGGTAGCCGAAATGCGTGATGACGCAGCGCGGCGTCTGGTGCGTCAAATGATTAGTGAGTTTGCTGACGACTAATGAAACAACTCTTCGCCGAACAACTAACGCAACATCTGCAGCAACATCCCCTGCCGCCCGTGTTGTTGTTATTTGGCGAAGAATTATTGCTACGCCAGGATGCCCTGGCGTTATTACGAAAACACCTTAAGCAACAATTTGGCGACGAATTAGAACGCCAGAGCCTGCAACAGCAACCTGATTTTGACTGGCAACAGCTGCATGACAGCGGCCAGTCTATGAGTTTATTCAGTCAGTTTACGCTGCTGGAGCTAACTCTGCCGGAAAATAAACCCGGTCGGGACGGCTCTGATGCACTAACGGCTTACGCCAAATCACCACCTGCCGAACAATTACTGGTTGTGATCGGTGATAAACTGAAAAAAGAACAACATAACAGCCGCTGGTTTAAAGCGCTTAGCCAACAAGGTTGGTTAGTTCGCACCCCGACACCCGATAAAAGCCGCCTGCCCCGCTTTATTCACCAGCGGGCACAGCAGCATGGATTACAACTAACTGCCGACGCTACCGAATTGCTGGCGTTATGGTTTGAGGGCAATTTACCCAGCCTCGATCAGGAACTGCAAAAATGGGCGCTGATGCATAGCGACCAAGCGCTGAACGCCGATGCGGTAAAACAAGCAATGCGTGACGTGAGTCATTTTGACGCCTTTGCACTGCAAGACTCATTATTACGCAATGACTGGTCCGAGACAGCCCACCGGCTTCATCGCCTATTTGCCGAGGATGTCGACCGCCATCAGTTATTGTGGGTGGTGCAGCGCGAAGTACAGGTGTTGAGCCAGTTAAAAACAGCATTGACGCAGCAACTGGATGCCAATTCAATTTACCGTCAAAATATGATTTGGAGCTCGCAGCAACAGGCCTATCAATCTCGTGCCCAACAATTAACTGCGGAGTCATTGCGACAGGCACAACAGTTATTGCAGCGACTGGAGTTAGCACTAAAAAATGATTCAGGCGAAAACGCTGATATCCTGTTTACTCATTGTGTGGCATTAATCTGTGTGGGCCCTCACCAAGGCTATTTGCCGCAGCAGCTGCAGGCAATGGCATGAGTATTCGAGCATTATTCGGCGGGACTTTCGATCCCATTCATCAAGGCCACATCGATACCGCGTTGGCACTGCTCGATGAGTTGAATATCGACGCACTACACCTAATGCCCAATTCAGTTCCGCCCCACCGGCCGCAACCCGCCGCGACCGCGGCACAGCGTCTGGAAATGGTTAAACTGGCCTGTAACACAGATAAGCGACTGGTCGCCGAAGATTTTGAGTTACGCTCACAGCAACCCTCCTACACCGTTAAAACGTTGCAAAGTTTCAAACAGCAGTACCCACAGGACACTTTACTTTTTGTCATGGGCATGGATTCACTGGTGTCGTTGGATAGCTGGTATCAGTGGCAACAACTCACAGATCTTGCGCACCTGGTGGTAATGCCACGCCCGGGCTATGAGTTAGCACAAGCCTCGGAAGCCTTAGGTCACTATATTAAGCAACACCAATGTCAGCAGCCAGGTCATTTGCATCAGCAGTCTGAGGGTTATATCTACCTGGCTAATACGCCGCTTCGCGACATTTCGGCCACGGCTATCCGTAACGGCTTGCACACAAAAAATCATCACGATACCGTACCGGCCGCCGTTGCTGAGTATATTGAGCAGCAACAGCTGTATCGTTAACGTAATTCTGCTAAACTAACGCCGTTTAATTTTATGGAGAATACCAGATTGCAAGCTGAACAATTGCGCCAGTTCGTTATAGATAAAGCTGATGATATGAAAGCACGAGATATTGACGTGTTAGATGTAAAAGGCAAAACCGATGTTGCCGATTTTATGGTTATCTGTTCAGGTAACTCAAAAACTCACGTCCGTAGTATTGCTGAGCACGTTGCAACCGAAGCCAAACATGCCGGTATTCCGCCATTAGGTATTGAGGGTGGCGAGCAGTCAGAATGGGTTTTGGTTGACTTAGGTGACGTCGTTTTACACGTGATGCAAGAGTCTATACGCGACTTTTACCAGTTGGAAAAGCTCTGGAGCCAGTAAGTGCAAATACAGCTACTTGCAGTGGGCAATAAAATGCCGGGCTGGGTTAGCGAGGGCTATCAAGAGTACGAACGCCGATTCCCAAACGAATGTAAACTCAGCCTACACGAAATCAGCCCACACAAACGCGGCAAGAAGGCCGATACCCGCAGGCTTACCGAGCTCGAAGGCGAGGCCTTGTTGAATGCGGTACCTAAGGGAAACCGCATCGTGACACTGGAAGTACACGGCAAACCATGGACGACTCACCAGCTTGCGCAGCAGTTAGAGGGTTGGCAAATGGATGGTCGCGATGTATCGTTGTTAGTTGGTGGGCCGGAAGGGTTATCATCGACGTGTTTAGCCGCTGCTGAACAACGTTGGTCGTTATCCCCGCTCACCCTGCCACACCCGCTTGTCAGGGTTATCGTTGCAGAAAGCCTTTATCGGGCGTGGAGCTTAAATAACAACCACCCCTATCACCGAGAATAACAGCAGAGACCGCGTTAGCTGATGCGAACCCGAACGCCGATTCGAGACACCGAGAGCGAGTCCAGTCTATTTGCCAGGCGGGTGTTCGTTGCTATCGGTATTATTGCCGCGGTTTTTATTTTACTTATCGGTAACCTCTACAATCTGCAAGTTAAAGAACATACCGAACTGCAAACCCGCTCTAACGACAACCGCATTAAGCTGCTGCCGTTGGCGCCAAACCGCGGGTTAATTTATGATCGCAACGGCGTACTGCTGGCAGAAAACCTGCCGATTTTTAGCTTAGATATTATCCCCGAAGAAATTAAAGATCTTGATACAACCATTGCCGAACTGCGACAGATTCTGACCATTAGCGACGACGATATAGCGCAGTTTGAACGCAACCTGCGGGGGCAGCGACGGTTTAGTAATGTGACGCTGCTGGATGATATCAACGAGCAACAGGTTGCTACCTTTGCCGCTCATCAACATAAATTCCCGGGGGTTAGTATCGAAGCCCGCCTGGTTCGCCACTATCCGTACAAAGAACTTCTGACCCATGTGGTCGGCTATGTCGCCAAGATTAATCGTCGCGATGTTGAACGACTGAAACAAAATGATGAACTCGCAAACTATGCAGCCAGCCGTACGATAGGCAAACTCGGTATCGAAAAATATTATGAAAGTGAATTGCATGGTGAAGTCGGTTATCAGCGAGTTGAGGTTAATAACCGCGGACGCGCGGTGCGCACGCTCAGTACCGAGGCACCGGTGCCGGGCCAGGACATCGTGCTGGAACTTGATATTGAATTACAGCGTAAAGCCACCGAAATACTGGGCGAACGACGAGGGTCAATCATCCTGATGGATGCTAAAACAGGCGGTATCTTAGCGATGGCAAGCACGCCAAGTTATGACGCCAACTGGTTTGTTAATGGTATCAGCGTTAAACGTTATCAATCGTTACTTAACTCCAAAGATAGCCCCCTGCTTAATCGTGCAACTCAGGGCGGTTACCCGCCGGCTTCGACAATCAAACCGCATATAGGCTTACTCGGATTAGAAGAAGGCGTTATTACCCCGACCAGTCGAATCTGGGATCCGGGCTGGTTCGAAATAAAGGGCGTTGATCGCCGTTATCGTGATTGGCTGTCCTGGGGGCATGGCTGGGTTAATATTAATACTGCGATCGCAGAAAGTTGCGATACGTTTTACTATGATTTAGCACTTAAACTCGGGGTCGATAAAATTTCCGGATTTATGACACAGTTTGGCTTTGGTGAAACCACAGGTATTGATATTAACGAGGAAATTCCCGCGCTAATGCCGTCTCGTGGCTGGAAGCGAGCACGCTATAATCAGCCCTGGTATGCCGGCGAAACCCTTTCAGTCGGGATTGGCCAAAGCTATTGGACGGCAACGCCGATGCAATTAGTCAGTGCCACCGCAGCACTGGCCAATCAGGGCGAACACCTGGTGCCACGCCTGTTACGCGGATTTGGCACGATTGGCAGACTAACGCTTGCTGAGCCGGCGTACAAACGACCCATCGTATTAAAAGACGAGAGCCACTGGCAGGTCGTTAAACAAGGCATGGAAGATGTTAATATGGGCGCTAAAGGCTCGGCACGACGCGCTTTCGCCGACGCCCCCTACACGTCAGCAGGCAAAACAGGTACCGCACAGGTGGTCAATCTGGCAGAAGATGCCGAGTACGTGGCCGAAGAAATTGCTGAGAAGTATCGCGATAACGCCATGTATGTTGGCTATGCGCCGGCCGATGACCCGCAAGTGGTTATCTCGGTCGCATTAGAAAACGTCATTGGCGGTGGTGGCAGCGTGGCAGCACCTGCAGCGCGGGAGATGCTCGACAGCTGGTATCAACGCTACATGCAAGTTACAGAACAGGGGTTAGCCAATGCTGACGACTGAAGAGCGGCAACGCAACCCAATATTAAAGAAGTTACACCTGGACGGCCCATTGTTATTGGGATTGTTGGCATTGGCCGTTACCAGCCTGTTTGTCGTCTATAGTGCCAGTGGCGAGAGTGAAGCCCTGGTTTGGCGTCAGGCCATTCGTGTGAGTGCGGCATTCGTAGGGTTATTTATTATAGCCCAGTTCCCGCCGCGCTTTTTTGAACGGTTCTCACCCATTTTATTCGGCTTTGGGCTACTTTTATTAGTCGCCGTTTTACTTTTTGGCGAGGTTGGCAAAGGCGCACAGCGCTGGCTGGATATTGGGCCTGTCACCATTCAGCCGTCCGAAATAATGAAGCTTGCTGTACCCATGATGATAGCCTGGTACGTTAATCGTCGCGCCATCCCCATCCGCCTGGGGCGGCTGGTTATCGCGCTGACGCTAGTCCTTATTCCCGTATTGTTAATTGCAAAACAACCCGACCTGGGCACCTCGTTATTAGTTGCCAGCGCCGGTATTTTCGTTATTTTTCTGGCTGGCTTAAGTTGGCGCCTGATCACGGTTGCCGTAGCATTAGTCGCTGCATTTACGCCCATCCTGTGGATGTACCTGATGCATGACTACCAACGCCAGCGGGTACTAACATTCCTAAACCCGGAGCGAGATCCGCTAGGTTCTGGCTACCACATTATTCAGTCAAAAATAGCCATTGGTTCCGGCGGTATTGACGGCAAAGGCTGGCTGCAGGGAACCCAGTCACAACTGGAGTTTTTGCCCGAGCGACATACCGATTTCATTTTTTCTGTGTTTAGCGAGGAGTTTGGCTTAATCGGCGTCACACTGCTATTGGCACTGTATGGCTTTGTCATTTTACGCGGCTTAATTATCTCGCTGCGAGCCCAGGATATTTTCAGCAAGCTGTTGGGCGGTGCGCTTACCCTCACCTTTTTCGTTTATGTGTTTGTAAATATTGGTATGGTCTCTGGATTACTGCCGGTAGTCGGGGTACCTTTACCACTGATTAGTTATGGTGGTACATCGATGGTCACAATTTTAGCGGGTTTTGGCATTTTAATGTCAATTGCTACACACCATCGATTAATAATAAACCAGTAGATAACAACAATTAAAAAGGGCTTATTATGCGATTCTTGGCCGGGTTAGCACTGATTAGTTTAAACGTAGCGGCGATGCAAAACGAGCCGGCGACGACGGAGCAAGTCGATGCCTTTGTCGACGAACAGGTAGAAAGGTACGAATTTAGCGAACAGCAAGTCCGCGAATGGCTCAATCAGGCGGAAAAAAACGAGGACGTGCTGGCCGCGATTCAACGTCCGTGGGAAGCCAAACCCTGGTATCAATATTACCCAATCTTTTTAACTGACAAACGACTGGACGCTGGTAAACGCTTCTGGGCTGAGCACAGCGACACCTTGCAACGAGCGCAGCAAGAATTTGGTGTTCCGGCCGAAATTATCGTCGCTATTATCGGTATAGAAACGTTCTACGGCAGCTATCTGGGCAAGTACCCGGTACTTGATTCATTGTATACGCTGGCCTTCCATTATCCGCCCCGGGCTAAATTCTTTCGTTCCGAATTAAGCGAGTATTTACGTCTGGCAAACGCCGAACAATGGCAGGTAAAAGAACAACTTGGCTCCTATGCCGGCGCGATGGGTCTGGGCCAGTTCATATCGTCCAGCTACCGTCATTATGCCGTTGATTTCGACGATGATGGCAAGCGTAACATTATTAGTAATCCGGTCGACGCTATCGGCAGTGTTGCCAATTACTTTGCCGAACATCGCTGGCAGGCTGGCGAACCGATAGCATATAAGCCAGCTCAACAACAAGATTGGGCCGCTGTAAGCAGTGACGGTATGAAACCGGATACCACGGTTGGCGCGCTGCGGGAACGTGGATTTAGCATTGCTTCTGACTATAGCGATACATTGGCAGTAAAAGTACTGCAGTTTGAAACGGAAGACGGTTACGAATACTGGCTCGGTTTTGATAATTTTTATGCCATAACGCGTTATAACCACAGCCCCTTGTATGCAATGGTTGCTTATCAGTTTAGTCAGCAATTACGCCAGGCTAATTCGGCAGCTACGGGAAACTAACCGATGCGTGTCGTATTACCAATAGCTGTAGCCCTGCTCGCATTAGTATTGGCGGGCTGCAGCCAAACGCAAAGCCGTTACAGCCAGCGCCATGACAGTGCTCCTACCCGACTGCCATCGGCCGCAGAACTACAAGATGCCATACCGGTGCAAGAACCACCCAGCCCGCAAGGCAACGCCGACTACCAGGTGCTGGGCCAGCGCTACCAGGTACTGGATAGTGCAGCAGGTTTTGTCGAACAGGGTGTTGCTTCCTGGTACGGCAACAAGTTCCATGGTCACTTAACCTCTAACGGCGAATATTACGACATGTACAGCATGACTGCCGCACATAAGCATTTACCACTACCGAGCTATGTTCGGGTTACCAACCTGGATAACGATAAAAGCGTTGTCGTGCGCGTTAATGATCGTGGCCCGTTCCACCCCAATCGCGTCATCGACCTGTCCTTTGCTGCAGCTTACAAACTTGACATGCTCGACCAGGGTACCGCCCGTGTTCAGGTTGAAGCCATTGACTTCAAAGCCCCGCTGCAGGCAACCGAATTTTACATCCAATTAGTGGCTTCCTCTAACCCCGACAAACTGCAGACAATAGCACAGCAACTTCCCACGGCCTGGCGCAGTGATGCAACTACCGAGCAAAATGGTGGTCTATATAAACTGATGCTCGGCCCCTACCCGCAGGCAAAGGCCAACCGACATTTGCAGCAGCTAAGGCAACAGGGTTTCCCGCGTGCATTCCGGGTAAAAGTTGAATCTGCTAAAAATCTGCAAAATAGTCCACGCTAGCCTGACGCTGCTGGGTAGAAGTGATATAATCCGCGCTTAAATTTTAGTGTTTACGTTAACGCAATTAACCGATAATAAAAGATGATAAAGCCCATGCATAAATTAGTAACTGCTCTTGTTTCGACCGTCATTTTTGCTGTATCTACGGTAACACACGCGCAATCTTTTGTGCCTGATCCGCCGGCGGTCAATGCTAAGGCCTATATCCTGATCGATCACACGACCGGCAAAGTTTTAGCGCAAGGTAATGCAGATGAGTCATTACCTCCGGCAAGTCTGACCAAAATGATGACCAGCTATATTATCGGTAAAGAAATTCTGGAGGGTCGTATTAGTCCCTCAGACCAGGTCACTATCAGCGAGAACGCCTGGGCAAAAAATTTTCCTGAGTCGTCAAAAATGTTTATCGAAGTCGGTAAGCAAGTCTCGGTGGCAGACTTAAACAAAGGCATTATCATCTCGTCGGGCAATGATGCCTGCGTTGCAATGGCAGAACACATTGCCGGTAGCGAAGATGCGTTTGCATCGTTGATGAACACCTACGCGCAAGAACTGGGCATGAGCAATAGCCAGTTTGCTAACAGCCATGGCTTACCGGATCCTGACCAGTATGTATCGGCCCGCGACATGGCAACCCTGGCTAGTGCCTTGATCACAGAGACTCCGGATGAATATGAAATTTACGCCGAAAAGTCTTTTACTTATAACAATATCAAACAATATAACCGTAACTCACTGTTGTGGGATCGGAGTTTAAATGTCGATGGTATTAAGACAGGCCATACTAACGAAGCCGGCTATAGCCTGGTCACCTCGGCTGTTGAAGAAGGCACTCGCTTGATTTCTGTGGTCATGGGCACCAGCAGTGAGCAAGCACGTAAAGTGGAAAGCAAAAAGCTATTAAACTATGGCTTTCGTTACTTTGAAACAGTTACTGCCTACGAGGCAGGTGAAAGTTTTGTTTCGCACCGTATCTGGGGTGGCGACGCCGACCAGGTAGAACTGGGTATTAGCGAAGACGTGGTAATTACGTTACCTAAAGGGCAACGTGAGCAACTAGACGCTAACTTTGAATTGAATCAGGAATTGGAAGCGCCATTAGCTGCCGGCGAAGAAGTAGGTACTGTATTCCTGCAACTTGGCGGTGAAGACATTGCATCGTTCCCGCTGGTTACGTTGCAGTCAGTTGAAGAAGGCGGTTTATTTAAGCAAGCAATGGATTACGTTAAACGTAAGTTTTCAGAAGAGTAAGGTCCTAATCGATGCAAAAAACACGCTTTGACGAATTAGTTGACTTCCCCTGCCACTTTACCTTTAAGGTGATGGGGGTTGCTACAGCCACACTGCCGGATCAGGTTGTGGAAGTGTTGCAGGAGCACGCGCCGGGCGATTATAGTCCGTCAGTAAAACCCAGCAGTAAGGGTAACTATCATTCCGTTTCGGTCTCGGTAAAAGTCGAAAGCCAACAGCACATCGAAGTGCTGTATCGTTCACTTGCCGACATCGATGATGTCCGTTATGTCTTATAACGCTAGCGCCTAACGTGGCGCTAGCCCTGCCCCCTGCAAATACGATATACTACGCGCATGTCTGACCAATTAATTATTCGCCAGCTGGGTCGCCAGGCCTACGAGCCGATCTGGCATGCCATGCAACAATTCACCGATCAGCGCGATGCTCAAACGGTCGATGAGTTATGGATTGTTGAGCATGAGCCCGTGTTTACCCAGGGCCAGGCTGGTAAAGCTGAACACGTGTTAGCCCCGGGTGATATCCCGGTGGTACAGGTAGACCGCGGCGGACAAGTAACCTACCACGGCCCGGGACAGCTGGTTATTTATTTTTTATTAGATATCCGGCGTCTTACCATGGGTGTTCGTCAGTTGGTCAATAACATCGAAAATACCATTATTGACGTATTAGCTGATTACGGCATTGACGCTAATGCACGACGCGATGCGCCGGGCGTTTACGTTAATGGCGATAAGGTTTGTTCACTGGGCTTACGCATCCGTAAAGGTTGTTCATTCCATGGTCTGGCATTGAATGTCGATATGGATATGGAGCCTTTCTCGCGCATAAATCCGTGCGGATTAACCGGCATCAAAATGGTGCAAACCCGAGAACTTGGTGGGCCAGCAAATTTTACAGAGGCATCCGAGGTGGTAATCAATCACTTTATAAAGCAGATTGGTTACCGAAATACTCAAACTCAAACAGGACTCGCAGAAGATTATGTCAAAGCCAGTTAGAGTAGAACCCGGCGTTAAAATGCGTGACGCCGACAAGATGGCACTGATACCGGTACAAATCGTGCCGACAGAGCGCGACAAAATGTTGCGTAAACCGTCCTGGTTAAAAGTTAAATTACCATCCAATACCCAGCGTATTGATGAAATCAAACAAGCCATGCGTAGTCATGGTCTGCATTCGGTTTGCGAAGAAGCCTCGTGCCCTAACCTGCCGGAATGTTTTAACCATGGTACCGCCAGCTTTATGATTTTGGGCGATATCTGCACACGCCGTTGCCCTTTCTGTGATGTTGCTCACGGTCGCCCTCTGGCGCCGGACCCCGAGGAACCAGAAAAACTCGGCAAGACAATTCGCGACATGAAAGTAAAATATGTTGTTATCACGTCAGTCGACCGTGATGACTTACGCGATGGCGGCGCACAGCACTTCGCCGACTGTGTACGCGAAATTCGTCGTTACAGTGATGGTATTCAAGTCGAGATATTGGTACCTGACTTCCGCGGCCGGATGCAGGTGGCACTGGATATTCTTAGCGATGAAGCACCCGATGTATTCAATCACAACCTGGAAACCGTGCCCCGTTTGTATAAAGCTGCACGCCCGGGTGCTAATTACCAGTGGTCACTGGACTTACTGAAAAATTATAAAGCTGCACGACCTGACGTTCGAACCAAGTCAGGCTTAATGGTTGGCCTGGGCGAAACCAAAGAAGAAATTCTTGAGGTAATGCGTGATTTACGCGCGCATGACTGCGATATGCTGACCATCGGCCAGTATCTGCAACCCAGCCGTCATCACATCCCGGTTGACCGTTATGTGCATCCAGACGAGTTTGAAGAGCTTCGCCAGGCCGGTGTTGAGATGGGCTTTAGCCATATCGCCAGCGGGCCGCTGGTGCGTTCGTCTTATCACGCCGATTTACAGGCGGCTGGCGAAAAAGTGAGCTAACCATGAGTGTGTTGCTGTGGTGTTTGTTGATAGCAGGTCTGTTGCCGATTCTGGCTAAAGCCCCTGTGGTTTACTTTCAGAATCGTGATCGCGGCTATGACAACAAGCACCCTCGCGCACAACAACAGCGACTAACCGGCATTGGCGCTCGCGCCGTTGCCGGTCATTACAACGCCTACGAAGCTTTCCCGTTATTTGCTGCGGCAGTTTTAGCTACGCTGGCGACCGACGCGGTAACTGAACGCAGTATGCAATTGGCGGTAGCCTTTATCGTATTGCGCGTTGCTTACCACGTGCTTTACTTATTGAATGCCGACAAATTACGCTCGTTAGTGTGGTTTTTTGCGTTGTTGTGTCCGGTCTTGATGTTAGCTCAGTTAGCCATCAAGTTCTGATTTATTAGCTTGATATAAAGCGCCGGCCAATGGTCGCTTTGGTGACGCTCCATCGCGGTAATTTCGGCTACCGGTTTCCAGGCATAATAGCCGGGCAAATAGTCACACGTTGCTGCCTTATACAAGCCCACCGATTGTTGCTGACTACCTAACTGCCAGCTATCATTGTCCCGCTTTACCCCTAGTTGACGCCAATCCTTAACCGCATCACGCCACGGCAGACGTTGCCAAAGCGATTTCAATTCAGCCTTAGACATGATCTGCTGCCGTGTGATCACCAGGTTACGTGCGTCAAAATTATAGTCACCGCGACAAAACTGTTCAGCCAGCGGGCGTGACATAGCATACTCGTCAGCTAGACCCAGCCAATGGCCAAGCTCATGAGCCAGCACCTTGCGCTGACTACTTTGCGTTAATGTTATGCGATTAGTGGACGAGGACGCCTTACCCTGCCCTGCAAGAATAATGGTGCGCCCGGTCGTATCAACGTCACACTGGGCGCGGGCAATACCGTCCGCTGACTGACAGCTTAGTTGCGGCTGCGTTTGCCAGTTAAAACACCATTGTGAAGTAGGCAACGGCAGCTGCTTAAGCTGTTGTAACAAAGCCAGGTAGCGGGCTTTATCGGCATGGCTGGCTCCCGTCACAGTGACCTGCTCGGTACAAACAGTCGGTTGCCCCTGCAGTGCGGCAATGTCACCGAATTCCGGCTGCAGTGCGCTTTTGTATTCGGCTTGCCACCAACGCCTTTGCCAGTCCTGCCAGTTAACCTGAGCATCAGTCAGTTGATAACGTGCCAACTGCTTAATAGCTAACGTACTGCCTTGTTCTACGCCAAGTTTTAGCCATTGTTGGCGATTGCCCGGGAAATACTCAAGCAGCCTATTAACAGCGCTTACAGAACCCGCTTTGGCTGCGCGTTGCCACCAGTACAAAGCATTACTTTTTTGTTGTTGCAGCCAAAAGCTCCGGGCTAGCTGGTTTTGTGCTTCTGATTGCCCGGCGAAAGCTTCATACCAGCGTTGCTGCGACTCTGTCGGCCGCGCCGATCCAGTTAAAGTCAGCACCAGAAGCGCCGCTAACAGTAACCTTGTCATTGGCTGGCGAGCTGCTCCCGGCTACGCTCAAGTTCGATACGGGCATACCGATGTTCGACAAATTCATGTACATTGGTCGTCAGCGCCAATTTAAAGTAGTTCATGGCTCTGGCCCAGTTGCCTTTTATTTGTTGCTGTTTGCCCAGATAAAAATAGGCTTCGCACAGGCGTTCGGTCAGTGTTTCGTTGGCGCGTAAATTGTCAGTCATACGCGACAGAAAGTGTCGCTCAGACATGTCTCCCAGGTACAAAGCGACCAAATCGTTAGCCCAGTCGTCGGCAGCAATAGCTTCGGCATTTTCGCGTAATGTCGTCTTAGCCTGCTGCGGCTGCGTTCTGTGCTGAGCTAAAAACAGCCATAGCACGCGATACGGATCGCTGGGATCAAGTGCAAGATGTTGCTGTAAATCGTCGACAGAAAATTTTAATCGGCGGTCATAATATTCGGCAATGCCGCGATTAAGATAAGCGTAGGGATGCTCTGGCTCCAGTTCAATTGCCGAGTCCAGGGCTTCATAGGCATAATCGAATTCCTGTAATTCGGTGTACTGGATGCCCAAAAAGTTGTACGCATCGGCTAACCGGGGCTGGTAATCAATAGCGCGGGTAAAGTCCATTCGCGCCAGTGTGCGCAGGCCTAAGGCATCGTATAACGCACCGCGACGATAATACGCCATGCCCAATTGTTCGGCGTCTAGATCTTGCTGCAACACCTGATTCAATTTTGCCAGTTCAATTTCGTAACGAAACTCTGCACGCTCAGGTTCAGCAATAACCAGATGGGTCATCGCAACATTATCATTTGCAGGTTGCATGGCGCAGCCTCCAAGTAACCCCGAAAGCAGAATACCGGCAACCCAAGCATGCTGAAAGCGCATAGTGATTTAATTCCTCATTTAAATGAGGTTCTATTACAACATAAAAAAACCCCGCTGAGCTAGCGCACAGCGGGGTTTGTTAGCGTAAATTAACGATTATTCGTTATTGCCGTCAGCATCTTCGTTGCTTTCAGCTTCCGCTTTAGGTTCTTCTTTTTTCTCTGCTGCTTCTTTCATGCTAAGACGCACGCGACCCTGACGGTCGATTTCCAGTACTTTAACCGGCACAATATCACCGACTTTCAAGTACTCATTTACGTCGTTAACACGCTCTTCAGCGATCTGAGAAATATGTACCAAACCATCTTTACCCGGTAATACCGTTACAAAGGCACCGAAATCGACGATGCGAGCAACTTTACCCTGGTAAATTTTGCCGACTTCGACGTTTGCCGTAAGCTGCTTGATTTTCTCAATCGCAGCATCAGCATCAGCCTGGTCACTGGCAGCAATCTTGATAGTACCGTCGTCACCAATTTCGATATTGGTGTTGGTTGATTCAGTCAGTTCACGAATCACCGCACCGCCTTTACCGATAACGTCTTTGATCTTGTCCTGATCAATTTTGATGGTGCTGAAGCGAGGCGCGTAGCTTGAAAGCTCTTCACGGTGGCTACCGATAGCTTCATCCATCACTTTCAGGATATGTAAGCGAGCCGCTTTTGCCTGTGCCAGCGCACTTTCCATGATTTCACGGGTAATGCCGTCGATTTTGATATCCATCTGCAGTGCAGTAATACCATCAGTGTTACCCGCAACTTTAAAGTCCATATCACCTAAGTGATCTTCATCACCCAGAATATCAGACAAGACAACGTGCTTGTCGCCTTCTTTTACCAGACCCATAGCGATACCGGCAACCGATGACTTAATCGGTACACCCGCATCCATCAATGCTAACGACGATCCACATACAGATGCCATTGAGCTTGAACCATTAGATTCGGTAATTTCAGATACCACGCGAATGGTATACGGGAATTCTTCGTGGCTTGGCATAACTGCCTGGATACCACGTTTTGCCAAACGCCCGTGACCAATTTCACGACGCTTAGGTGCGCCAACCATACCGGTTTCACCAACACAGTACGGAGGGAAGTTATAATGCAGCATAAAGCGACTGGTGTTAGTACCGGTCAGCTCGTCAATCATCTGTGCATCACGTTCAGTACCTAATGTTGCAGCGACTAACGCCTGAGTTTCACCACGGGTAAACAACGCAGAACCGTGAGTGCGCGGCAATACGCCGGTAGCAACACTGATAGCACGAACCATGTCCGGGTCACGCCCGTCGATACGCTTTTCACCAGCAATGATACGACTACGAACAACATCACTTTCCAAATCATGGAAAATTTCGCCAGCAGCTTCCAGGTCAACGTTTTCGTCTTCCGCTACCAGCTTTTCAGTCATCGCTTGTTTTACTTCATCAAGCTTGCCTTTACGCTCGGCTTTATCAGTGATGCGGTATGCTTCGCCGATGCCCTGCTCTGCCAGTTCACGGACTTTATTTTGTAAAGACTCGTCTTTGGCAGGTGCCTGCCAATCCCACTTCTCTTTGCCGGCTTCAGCCGCAAATTCATTAATGGCACCGACTACGGTTTGCATTTGTTCGTGACCGTATACAACAGCACCCAACATTTGGTCTTCAGACAGCAGTTCCGCTTCTGACTCAACCATTAATACGGCTTGCTCAGTACCTGCAACGACTAAGTCAAGCTGTGAGCTAGCCAATTCGGTCATGGTCGGGTTTAAGACATATTCGTTATCAACCACACCAACGCGTGCGGCACCAATAGGTCCGGCAAAAGGAACGCCTGAAATAGCTAATGCAGCTGATGTACCAATCAACGCAACGATGTCAGGGTTTACTTCAGGATTTACCGAAACCACGGTAGCCACAACCTGAACTTCGTTCATGAAGCCTTCAGGGAACAGTGGGCGGATTGGGCGGTCGATCAGGCGCGAGGTTAATGTTTCGTTCTCGCTGGGGCGGCCTTCGCGTTTAAAGAAGCCACCCGGAATTTTACCTGCGGCGTAAGTTTTTTCCTGGTAGTTAACGGTTAGTGGGAAAAAGTTCTGTCCCTCTTTCGCGTCTTTTTTTGCTACCACGGTCACCAACACTGTGGTGTCGTCCATGCTTGCCATTACAGCGGCTGTCGCCTGACGTGCAATAACGCCGGTTTCTAAAGTGACAGTGTGCTGACCGTATTGAAATTGTTTAGTTATCGGATTCACGATTTGCTTTCCTTTACCTTACTGAATGTGAGCACCCGGATTGGTACTCGTCTTCTCTCTTTTTTTACTCGCGCCATAGTATAAGGCATCAATAACAAAATTAAGACCCTTTGCTTAAAAAAAGCCGTAAATTGGGCGAAAAAAAGACAATAAAAAAGGGCCTGAAGGCCCTTTTTTACGAAATCTGCTCAACGCATGTCTTAGCGACGGATGCCTAGCTTTTCTACAACCGCCAGGTAACGCGATTGATCTTTCTTTTTCAGGTAATCCAACAATTTACGACGTTGGCTAACCATACGCAACAAACCACGACGTGAGTGATGGTCTTTTTTGTGCGCTTTAAAGTGACCCTGCAATTCTGCCAGGTTCTTAGTCAGCAGTGCGATTTGCACTTCCGGTGAACCGGTGTCGTTTTCGCCGCGACCAAATTCTTTCAGAATTTCTGCTTTCTGTTCTACAGTTAGTGACATAGTGTACTCCTAATTAAAAAATAACCTTGCCTCCGATCACTAATTCAGCGGCAAGCCGAGCGCGTATTATATAGCGCTAACCTACAAAATCAATGATTAAACCAAATCAGCCAGGGTAAAATCACAAAAATCCAATGCCAATACCCGTTTAGGCCAGAACTGATTGTCTTTACGCAATGCGCCGACGCCGATAAAGGCATCCTTACCCGAGCTATGTTTCGCCACCATACGACACTCTTCGCCCTCGCTAGTCAACTCGGTGTTGTTAGCCACCGGCTGGCCATGCAGTAAGTCACGTGCTTGTGCCTGAGTAATGCTTTGTTGAGGCAAGGCTGATAGCAAACAATCTACCGGCTTTAACAAGGCATCGAGCTGCGCTTCGCCATCCAGTGATTCCAACTGCTCGACTGTTACCATCTCGTTTGCATCTAAATCTGCTACGCCATTGCGGTGCAACAACGTCACGTGAGCACCACAGCCTAACCGCTGCCCCAAATCATCAATTAACGTACGAATATAGGTGCCTTTAGAGCAACTAACCTGGAGCTCAAGTAAATCGCCTTGCAGCCCAATAAAATCAATTTTATGGATGGTAATTGACCGCGTTTTACGCGGCACATCAATGCCTTTGCGGGCGTAATAATAAAGCGGTCGCCCTTCGTATTTTAAGGCCGAATAAATCGACGGCGTTTGCTCTTGTTCACCAATAAAACCAGGCAGTATGGCGTTTACATCGTCAGCAGTAACTGCAACCGGATGCGTTTCTACCACCTCGCCTTCAGCATCACTGGTAGACGTGCGCACACCAAGCTGAGCCTGAACCCGGTAAGCTTTGTCCGCATCCAGCAGGTATTGAGAAAACTTGGTTGCTTCGCCTAAACACACCGGTAGTAAACCGGTAGCAAGTGGATCCAGAGCGCCGGTATGGCCCGCCTTTTGTGCGTTATACAGGCGTTTTACACGTTGAAGGGCATGGTTTGAACTCATGCCCTTCGCTTTATCTAATAACACCACACCGCTGACCGGACGGCCTTTACGGGGTTTTGCCTTAGCCATTAAACTAATCCTCTGACGAATCGTTACGGTCGCGTTTACGCGCTTCGTCCACTAATCGACTCATACGGATACCCTCGTTTAACGAAGTATCATGATGAAACTTTAACTCCGGAACAACCCGCGCCTTAATTCGTTTACCTAACAGCGAACGAATAAAGCCCGATGCGTCGTTAAGGATTTTAATAGCCTGCTTTACTTCACTATCGTCATCGTTAAAAAACGTGACGAAGACCTTGGCGTAAGCAAGATCGCGCGACACCTCAACATCCGATACGGTCACCATGCTAACGCGAGGATCTTTGACCTCGCGTTGCAGGATAACCGCTATCTCGCGCTGTAGCTGGTGTCTTACGCGTTCGGTACGACTAAAATCTTGCGGCATAAATTTCCTATGGTCTCTTATACTCTGGCGCCGATCTTATAACGTACGCTCAACCTGAATGGTCTCGAATACTTCGATCTGGTCGCCTTCTTTAACGTCATTGTAGTTCTTAACACCGATACCACATTCCATACCGTTGCGAACTTCCTGTACGTCATCTTTAAAGCGACGCAATGATTCCAGCTCGCCTTCGTAAATCACCACGTTGTCACGCAATACACGAATCGGTGCAGAACGCTTAACAATACCCTCGGTAACCATACAACCTGCGATGGCACCCAGTTTTGGCGACTTAAAGACGTCACGAACTTCTGCCAGACCAATAATCTGTTGCTTGAATTCAGGCTGCAACATACCGGTCATTGCCGCTTTAACTTCGTCAATCAGGTCATAGATAACGCTGTAGTAGCGTAAGTCCACACTTTCCTGTTCAACCAGTTTTTTAGCTGCAGCTTCGGCACGAACGTTAAAGCCAACTACGATAGCGTTTGATGCACTGGCCAGCGACACATCAGTTTCGGTGATACCACCAACACCGGAGCCAATAATGTTAACTTTGACTTCGTCAGTCGACAGCTTAACCAAAGCATCTGAGATCGCTTCCAGAGAGCCCTGTACGTCAGATTTCAACACGATATTAAGCTCAGAAACGTCGCCTTCAGCCATGTTTGCGAACATGTTTTCCAGCTTCGCTTTTTGCTGTTTAGCCAGCTTCACTTCGCGGTATTTACCCTGACGGTAGTTAGCTACTTCGCGCGCTTTACGCTCGTCTTTAACAACCGTAGCTTCGTCACCGGCTTGTGGTACACCGGACAGACCCAGGATCTCGACCGGAATAGACGGCCCCGCTTCTTTAATTTCTTTACCGATTTCGTCACGCATCGCGCGAATTTTACCGTATTCCAAGCCACAAAGAACAACGTCACCTTGCTTCAGCAAGCCACGTTGTACCAATACCGTTGCTACCGGTCCGCGGCCACGGTCGAGTCGGGATTCAACCACAACACCCGATGCCATACCTGTTTTTTCCGCTTTCAGATCAAGTACTTCTGATTGCAGCAAGATGCCTTCCAGCAATTCATCAATCCCCATTCCGGAATGCGCAGAAACAGGAATGAACATCACATCGCCACCCCAGTCTTCAGGGATAACATCAATTTGTGCCAGCTCGTTTTTAACCCGATCCGGATCCGCTTCTTCCTTATCCATCTTGTTGATAGCTACAATCAACGGAACCCCGGCAGCTTTTGCGTGTTGTACCGCTTCTTTGGTTTGCGGCATAACACCATCGTCAGCAGCGACAACCAGAATAACCACGTCGGTAGCACCTGCACCACGTGCACGCATTGAGGTAAAGGCAGCGTGTCCCGGCGTATCCAGGAAGGTCACCATACCTTGGTCCGTTTCGACGTGGTAAGCACCGATATGCTGGGTAATACCACCGGCTTCGCCTGACGCAACTTTCGCTTTACGAATGTAATCAAGCAGTGAAGTTTTACCGTGGTCAACGTGACCCATAACAGTAACAACCGGTGCGCGAGGCTCTTCTTCGCCACCTTCGTGACGATCAGACAGCACCTCTTCTTCCAGCGCGTTATCTTTAACCACAACCGCTTTGTGACCCAATTCTTCGACCACCAGCGAGGCAGTTTCCTGGTCAAGAATCTGGTTGATGGTGACCATTTCACCCATCTTCATCATGGTTTTAATCAGCTCGCTGGCTTTAACAGCCATGCGGTTAGCTAATTCACCTACGGTGATGGTCTCGCCAATTTTAACTTCACGCTCCACCGGCTGTGCTGGCTTATTAAAGCCTTGCTGCAGTGTAGAAGGACGGCGACCGCCTTTGCGACGTTTCTCACGACGCGGTGTGCGCTCGTCCGCTTCTTCTTCCTTGCGACGGCTTTTCTTACTGCGACGACGGCTTTTACGCTCTTCGTCAAAATCTTGCGCATCTTCAGCTTCCTGAGCCGTTGAAGAGGTTGTAAAGTGCACGTCTTCTTTCTCTTGCTCTTTACGTTTTTTCTCTTCTTCTTCCCAGCGTTTGGCATTTTCTTCTGCCAGTTTGCGCGCTTCTTCGGCCTGCTTTTCAGCTTCTTTCTCGGCTTTCTTACGCGCTTCTTCTTCCTGCTGACGTTTAAGTTTTTCGGCTTCAGCTTTGGCTTTGTCAGCCGCTTCGCGTTCTTCCGGCGTCATCGCCGCACGCTTTTCAGCTTCCGCTTTCTGGCGCGCTTTTTCTTTCTCTTTACGCGCCTTTTCTTTCTCAGCTTTTTCCTTTTCAGCCTTCTCGCGCTCTTCCTTCGCCTTAGCTTCTGCTACTTTGCGCTGCTCTTCTTCAAGCTTCTGCTGCTCTTCGCGACGTTTCGCTTCTTCAGCTTCGCGCTCCGCCTGCAGACGCTCTTCTTCCTGACGCTGAGCCTCTTCAGCCGCTGAACGTTTAACATAAGTGCGCTTTTTGCGTACTTCGACTTGCACAGATTTACTGCCGCCACCGCCAACACTCAGTGTGCTTTTGGTTTTACGTTTAAGTGTCATCTTGCTGGGGCCGGCACTACCGCCACCGCCATGCTGTTTATTCAAATGTGCAAGCAGTTTTTGTTTTTCGTCTTCAGTGACACCGTCACCGGGTTGCTTTTTCATGCCCGCTTCAGCAAATTGCTGAATCAGACGATCAACTGTTGTACCGACATCTTTGGCCAGCTTATCGAGCGTTACTTCTTCCATAGTCTGTTGTACCTCCGCTGATCGTTACTGTTCTTCGCTGAACCAGCAAATATTGCGGGCTTTCATGATCAATTCGCCAGCTTGCTGTTCATCCAGCTCTTCTATATCGGCCAAATCATCAATACCCTGTTCGGCCAGGTCTTCCAGCGTGGCTACGCCTTTACTCGCTAATACATAAGCTAAGTGGCGATCCATACCTTCTAAGTTCAATAATGATTCATCCGGTTCAGCTGACTCGAGTGATTCCTCGTTAGCCAGCGCTTTAGTGGTTAAGTACGCCCGCGCACGGCCACGCAACTCTTCCACAATATCTTCGTCCATACCTTCGATTTCGAGGAACTCAGCTACCGGAACATAGGCAACTTCTTCCATCGACGAGAAGCCTTCGTCCACTAATACAGCGGCAAAGTCTTCATCGATATCAAGGTTATTCATGAACAAGTCCAATAAACGTTGCGCTTCGGCTTCGTTCTTTTCATTGAACTCGTCTTCGGTCATCACGTTAAGCGTCCAACCACTCAGCTGACTGGCTAAACGCACGTTTTGACCACTTTTACCAATCGCCTGTGCCAGGTTATCGGCCGCTACGGCGATATCCATGGTGTGTGCATCTTCGTCCACGACAATCGATGCAACTTCGGCCGGCGCCATGGCGTTAATCACGAATTGCGCCGGATTATCGTCCCATAGCACGATGTCGACGCGCTCGCCGCCTAATTCGCCCGATACTGCCTGAACCCGTGCACCACGCATACCAACGCAAGCGCCAACAGGGTCAATCCGACGATCGTTACTTTTAACTGCGATTTTAGCGCGTGAGCCGGGGTCACGTGCTGCACCCTTAAGTTCAATCATTTCTTCGCCAATTTCCGGCACTTCGATGCGGAACAGCTCTAACAGAAATTCTGGATGCGTGCGGCTAACGAATAACTGTGCCCCACGAGCTTCCGGACGTACATCATACAATAATCCACGTACACGGTCGCCGGGCCGCACAGATTCACGCGGCAACATTTCGTCACGGTAAATGATCGCTTCTGCGTTATTACCCAAGTCCAAAATGACATGCTCGCGATTAGCGCGTTTAACAATACCACTAACCATTTCGCCAACCTGGTCGCGATATTCATCGACAACCTGTGCACGTTCAGCTTCGCGAACTTTCTGCACGATGACCTGCTTGGCCGTTTGTGTAGTAATACGGTCAAACTGTATCGATTCTATTTGCTCTTCAACGTAATCACCCGCGTTAAGAGACGGGTCTTCGTACTGCGCTGCTGACAAACTGATTTCGCGGTATGGATGCTCCAACCCTTCATCACTATCTTCTACAATTAACCAACGACGATAGGTGTCGAATTCACCGGTTTGACGGTCAATATCAATACGGACGTCAATGTCGCCGTCGTATTTTTTCTTAGTTGCATGCGCAAGAGCCGACTCCAACGCTTCAAAAATTTTCTCGCGCGGTACTGCTTTCTCGTTTGATACCGCCTCTGCGACTAACAGTATTTCTTTACTCATGAGTGCTGCCTCGCCACCGCAATCCTTTAATCAAATGTTGGAACCAAGTGAGCTTTCTTTACATCGCGCATGCTCACCTGAAGCGTTTCGTTATCTACTGTCAACGTCAACTGGTCGCCTTCGACGGCATCCAATTGCGCTTTAAATTTGCGTTTATTCTGCTGCGCCACATTCAATTCAACAGCCAGGGTCTCGCCAATGTATGGCGGTAACTGTTCAGCATAAAAAAACGGTCTTTCCATGCCCGGCGACGAAACTTCCAGGTTATATTCGGTGGTAATTGGATCTTCAACGTCCAACAATGAACTCACCTGATAACTCACATCTCCGCAGTCATCTACGTTAATGCCGTTAGGGCTATCAATATAAACCCGCAACGTCGAAAACTTGCCTGCACGGACGAACTCAACACCCCATAACTCAAAGTCCAACGCTTCTACCGCCGGACGGATCATGTCGGTTAACCGTTCTTGTAAACTTGCCAAACTGCCTCCTGAAACAAAAAAAGGGCGCAAGCGCCCAGTGTTGTGGCTATCCGCAGATAGCTTAGGCCACATAGCAAAAAGCCCCGAGCTGCTGCGGGGCTTTTAAAACACTGGACCCTTTGTCAGTCATTTTAACAAAAGCGCCGCCATTTGCTAACGCTGCTGCCAAAATTGGTTGCGGGGGCAGGATTTGAACCTACGACCTTCGGGTTATGAGCCCGACGAGCTACCAGACTGCTCCACCCCGCGTCCGAAACTTGTGACATATTATAGGGATTTTCTTTGCATTTTCAAGTGCTAAAGCACTTAATTTGGTGCGGATGGCGGGACTTGAACCCGCACGCCCGAAAGCACTACCCCCTCAAGATAGCGTGTCTACCAATTCCACCACATCCGCATTAATTTCTGCCACTAACTTAGTTAGTTGGCGGTACGTCCGAACCAGAGTCTTCTTCAGTCGGAGTCTGCATCTGTTCTTCTGCCGGCACTGACAAGTCAGAAAAATCTTCGCCACTGTCCGAGCTATCGGTCGATAAATTACCCAACACCAAACTCAGAATAAAGAACACCACAGCCAGTGCTGCCGTTGTACGAGTCAAAAAGTTACCAGAACCTCCGGAACCGAACACGGTATTAGATGCACCCGCACCAAACGAAGCGCCCATATCAGCGCCTTTACCTTGTTGGATCATGATAAATCCAATTAGGACAATAGCCACCACTAAAAAGGCGACAAGTAACACTTCATACATAATAACTTACCCTTGTGCTGCTTGAACAATGGCCACGAACTGCTCTTCTTTTAAGCTCGCCCCACCGATCAAACCACCATCAATGTGTTGTTGCGCGAATAATTCGGCGGCATTATCCGCTTTTACTGAGCCGCCGTAAAGTATTTCTATTTTTTCGCCAATGGCTGCAAAACGTTTTACCAGCCACTGACGAATATTTGCGTGAACTTCTTCTGCCTGAGCCGGCGTAGCAGTCTCACCCGTACCTATCGCCCAAATCGGTTCATAGGCAACCACCAACTTAGCGGCCTGCTCCGGCGTAAGCTCAGCGCATGCCGCCTGCAACTGTTGCTCGACGACCTGCCAGGTATTACCGGCATCATACTGCTGTTTGTCTTCACCGACACATAACACAGCATTTAGCTTTGCCTGCGTCACAGCAGTAACCTTGGCGGCTACAGCACTGTTGTCGTCACCGTACATAGCACGACGCTCTGAGTGACCGACAATGACATATTCCACGGCTAATTCTTTTAACATCGCTAGCGAGACTTCACCGGTATGCGCACCATTTTCGTTCGCATTGACGTTTTGCGCACCCACAGCAATGCCATCGTAGTAACAATGACGCGTGAGCTCTGCCAACAATGTATATGGAGGACAAACAACAACCTTGGTATCACCGCATGAAGGCACCGCTGCACGCAGCGCATCTGCCATTGAACGCGTTAGCGCCTGGCTACCGTTCATTTTCCAGTTACCGATGACTAAGGATGCATTGGCCATGTCAACTCCCATCGTTAAAGCGGCGGGAATAGTAGCTGAACGCCGACGCAGTTACAAGCGCCAATTTCTGCTCTCCCGCCTAAGTGTTTAATTTGTAGCCGCTTCGACCTCGTTGGCGATTTGTTGCGCAAAGGTTCGGACAACTTTTTCGTCCTCGCCTTCCACCATAACGCGAATCAAGGGTTCAGTGCCTGACTTACGTAACAATACCCGCCCCTTGCCGGCCAACGCATTTTCGACCTCAGCCACGACCGCTTTTACTGCCTCTGATTGCAACGGTTTTTCGCCCGGACTAAAACGCACGTTAACCAAAACCTGCGGTAGTTTATGAAAGTCTTTGCTTAATTCATGCAACGACTTGCCTTCAAACTGCATTGCCGCCAACACCTGCAGCCCGGCGATAATGCCATCGCCGGTGGTGTGATATTGCCGATTAATAACATGGCCCGAGTTTTCACCGCCAATATACCAATCACGCTTAACCAATTCTTCAATCACGTAACGGTCGCCAACTTTTGCCCGCACGAACGGAATATTGCGGCGTTCGCACTCTTTCTCTAACGCAAAGTTAGTCATCAACGTGCCCACCAGACCGCCTTGCAACTGCCCCTGATGCTGCGCAGTAACCGCCAGAATATAAAGGATCTCATCACCATCGATAACGCGGCCTTTTTCCGTCACCATCATGATCCGGTCACCGTCGCCATCCAGTGCCAGCCCGCAGTCGGCTTTTACCTTAACGACAGTCTCTTTAAGCGCATCAAGATGCGTTGCACCGCAATCTTTGTTGATGTTTAAACCATTTGGCTGGGTGCCAATTTCGGTGACCTGAGCGCCTAACTCGCGCAACACATTGGGGGCGATGTGATAAGTCGCGCCATGAGCACAGTCAACCACAATATGCAGCCCCTGTAACGATAGCTCTGACGGGAACACGCCCTTACAAAACTCAATATAACGACCCGCCGCATCGGCGATACGGTTAGCACGACCCAATTGTTCCGAGCCGACACAATCCATCGGCTGGTCAAGTAAACGTTCTATTTCGAGTTCCGTTGCATCAGGTAATTTATGACCATTGTCGGCAAAGAATTTAATACCGTTGTCATAATATGGATTATGCGATGCACTGATGACGATACCAGCCGCAGCGCGAAAAGTTCGCGTCAGGTAAGCAATACCCGGTGTCGGCATCGGCCCTAAAAAGTCGACGTTAACACCCGCTGCAGCCAAACCAGCTTCCAGCGCCGATTCCAGCATGTAACCCGAAACCCGGGTGTCCTTACCCACCAGTACCTTACGCGTGCCCTTAGCAGCCAATACCCGGCCCGCAGCCCAGCCCAGCTTTACCGCAAATTCAGGCGTAATCGGATACTCACCGACACGTCCGCGCACACCATCAGTACCGAAGTATTTCCTTTCACTCACAAATATTCTCCTTCCAGCGTTGCTGCGACAACACGCATCGCATCAACGGTTTCCTTAACATCATGGACCCGAATTATACGGGCTCCTTTGAGCGCTGCAATAGTTGCCGCAGCCAAACTGCCCGGTAATCGCTCACTAACATCCCGACCGGTGACATGACCGATCATGGATTTACGCGACATGCCGACCAGCAACGGCAATTGCAGTTCGTGGAACGCCTGCATCCGCTGTAATAGTTGATAGTTGTGACGCATTGATTTGCCAAAGCCAAAACCCGGATCCAGCCAAATGCGGTCGCGAGTAATCCCGGCTGCCTCACACGCGGCTACACGACGCTGTAAAAAGGCTTTAACGTCACACACGACATCGTCATAACGCGGCTCATGCTGCATAGTACGGGGTTCACCCTGCATATGCATAACACAAACCTCAACATTGCTGTCAGCCACCGCCGCAAGCGCCCCATCCGCCTGCAAAGCCAGCACGTCATTGATCATATCTGCCCCTGCACCAATAGCAGCGCGCATCACCTCAGGCTTGGTCGTATCCACCGATACGTAAACATCAAAGCGCTGTTTAATCGCCTCCAGCACCGGCACCACCCGCTGCAGCTCCTCCTCCGTCGCCACAGCCTCCGAACCCGGCCGCGTAGACTCCCCGCCAATATCAAGAATATCAGCCCCCTCGTCCAGCATCCGCGCCGCATGATCCACCGCTTTATCCACCGACTGATGCCGGCCCCCGTCACTGAACGAATCCGGCGTCACATTCAAAATCCCCATCACCCGCAACGGCAGTGTTTGTTTGTTCATTTCGTTTTCCTCGTCACATTCAGGGCTCGGGAAGGACGGGGACGTAACTGGCTTTACCTGATCATTGGGGGGCCTTTGCCGGGGGACGCTGCAAGTACGTCCGTGTACGCTTGTTTCCGGCCATCCATGGCCTCCAACACCCCCGGCAAAGGCCCCCAACGCTCAGCTACACCAATTACATCCCCACCCTTCCTTCACAGAAGATCATTTGACTAATTAGCTATTAGCGACTTTCTCTATCTACGCAGTGAGAAGCCGAGCGGTAGTGCCGCCGTGGTTGAATATCGCGGGTCGTTTCAGGGGGTGTTGGAGGCCATGGATGGCCGGAAACAAGCTTACAGGGATGTACTTGCAGCGTCCCCCTGAAACGACCCGCGATGTTCGACTAAAGGCGGTACTTCCGCCCGGCTTTTCACTGCGCTAGTCCGAACACAAAAAACCCGCCGGCGGCGGGTTTTTATTATGGGCCAGGTTATGACGTGGCGTCACCTGGCTTTTCGACGTTGATGGGGCGCTCGGGGCGCTCTTCGGTGTTTTCAGCTTTTGCTGAACCACCGCCGGTGTCGCCACCGTCGTCGCGGGAGTCGTCCCAGCCTTTCGGCTTGCGCACTTCGCGACGGTTCATCAGATCGTCGATTTGATCGGCATCGATGGTTTCGTACTTCATCAACGCGTCTTTCATCGAATGTAAGATATCCTCGTTTTCTTCCAGGATCTTCTTCGCGCGTTGATAGTTCGAATCGATAACTGACTTAATTTCTTCGTCAATTGCACGTGCCGTGTCGTCGGACATGTGCTTATGCTGTGTTACTGAGCGACCTAAGAACACCTCGTTCTCGTCCTCGGCGTACAGCAATGGACCCATTTTGTCCGACAAGCCCCATTGCGTCACCATCTTACGGGCGATTTCGGTTGCTCGCTCGATGTCGTTTGACGCTCCGGTCGTGACTTTGTCAGAACCATAGATAATTTGCTCTGCCAGACGGCCACCAAACAAGCTGGATATCATGCTTTCCAACTGTTGCTTGCTGTGACTAACCCGATCCTGTTCCGGCAGGTACATGGTCACACCTAAGGCACGGCCGCGTGGGATGATCGATACTTTATACACCGGATCATGCTCTGGTACTAACCGTCCGACGATTGCGTGGCCGGCTTCGTGATAAGCGGTCATCGCTTTTTCGTCGTCGGTCATCACCATCGAGCGACGTTCTGCGCCCATCATGATCTTATCTTTGGCTTTATCGAATTCTTCCATGCTGACGGTACGCTTGTTACCGCGTGCAGCGAACAGGGCGGCTTCGTTAACCAGGTTAGCCAAATCGGCACCAGAGAATCCTGGAGTACCACGTGCGATCAACTCAGGCTTAACATCGTCGCCCAACGGTACTTTGCGCATGTGAACTTTTAGAATTTGCTCACGCCCGCGAACATCGGGCAGGCCAACAACAACCTGACGGTCGAAACGTCCCGGACGTAGTAACGCCGGGTCTAGTACGTCAGGACGGTTAGTTGCAGCGATAACGATAATACCTTCGTTACCTTCAAAGCCATCCATTTCGACCAGCATCTGGTTCAAGGTCTGTTCACGTTCATCGTGACCACCACCAAGACCGGCGCCGCGTTGACGACCGACGGCATCGATTTCGTCAATAAAGATGATGCAGGGTGCTGATTTTTTAGCCTGTTCAAACATATCGCGTACACGAGACGCGCCGACACCGACGAACATTTCGACGAAGTCAGAACCTGAAATACTAAAGAACGGCACTTTTGCTTCACCCGAGATGGCTTTCGCCAGCAACGTTTTACCGGTACCCGGCGGTCCCACCATCAGCACACCTTTGGGGATTTTACCGCCCAGGCGCTGGAATTTAGACGGGTCTTTTAGGTAATCAACCAGTTCCACCACTTCTTCTTTGGCTTCGTCGCAACCGGCAACGTCTTTAAACGTTGTCTTCATTTGCTCTTCGTTCATCAGGCGCGCTTTGCTTTTACCGAAAGACATCGCACCTCGGCCGCCGCCACCCTGCATTTGTCGCATGAAGAAAATCCATACGCCAATTAACAGCAGCATCGGGAACCAGGAAATAAAGATAGAGGTTAGAATACTAGGCTCTTCCGGCGGAGTACCCTGTGTCTGTACATTATTTGCCAGCAAATCATCCAGGATTTTCGGGTCATACTGGGTTGGAACAACGGTCTTAAATGATTGGCCATTGTTGGTCATGCCGTTAATTGTGCGTCCATCTTCGCCAAAGTCAGCACGGCGAATATTGCCATTGTTCACCTGGCTTACAAATTCACTGTAGGCCATTTGTGAACCTTTGGTTTCACCCGGACTGAAGCTCTGAAAAACGCTCATCAGCACAACGGCTATTACCAGCCACAAGATGAGATTTTTTGCCATATCGCTCAAAGCCTATTACCTCTAATAAAATTAAAAAAATTACAGCTTTTGACAGGGTACTATAGTTTGTAGTCTGTCGCTACCAAGTAGACTTCGCGAGATCGTGACCTCGATGAGTCTGGCTTTCGGGTTTTCACTTGCTTAAACGCGGCGCGAACGTCTTGTAAAAACGTTTCGAACCCTTGCCCCTGAAATACTTTGACCGCAAAAGAGCCGCCAGGTTTCAAGACCTGATGACACATGTCCAGTGCCAACTCCACCAGATACATGGAGCGCGCCTGATCGACAGTGCCGTTACCACTCATATTGGGCGCCATATCCGATAATACAACATCTACGTTTTTACCGCCGATTCGGGTCAATAGTGCATTTAACACGGCTTCTTCCCGAAAGTCACCTTGTAGAAAATCGACACCGGCGATTGGGTCCATCGGTAAAATGTCACAGGCAATGATCTGGCCGTCGCCATTAAAGTAATCGGCAACGTATTGTGACCATCCGCCGGGTGCAGCGCCCAGATCGACTACCGTCTGGCCTTTTTTAATTAAACGATCGCGTTGCTGGATCTCTTCCAGTTTAAATACAGCGCGCGAGCGCAGCCCCTGCTTCTGCGCTTTTTGCACAAAATGGTCTTTAAAGTGTTCATCAAGCCAGCGACGGCTGCTGGAACTCCGCTTTTTTCCCATACTTTATTCCCATACTCTTTCGCCACATCAATGATGGCTTTGCGTTGTTTTTTCTGGCTTGCTAACCCTAGATGGCGTTACAATGGTCAAAATTCAAGTCAAACGTAACGGTATTATCTAATGTCATTAAGCAATAAGCAAAAGCAGTTCCTGAAAGGCAAAGCACACAGCCTTAAGCCGGTGGTTCTATTAGGTGCCAATGGCCTGACCGAAGGCGTGCTGGCTGAAGTAGAACAAGCCCTGCACGATCACGAACTAATTAAAATCAAGGTGCCTGAAGAAGAGCGTGAATTGCGCCAGCAAATTATGGCAACTATTGTAGCCGAAACTGGCGCGGAAAAGATTCAGGTAATTGGTAAAACACTGATTATATACAAGCAGGCAGACGAACCGGTTATCCATCTGCCGCGCGGCTGAACTAGCCCTGCATCGCCAGGTCACGGGCGACCGGCTCTATCGCCGTGGCTCTGGCAATATAGGACAACGAACTATCTAAACTCATCCATCCCTCAAATGCGTGAAAGTACGCGCCAACTAATTCACGTCGATTGTGCTCTATATTACTGAGATTATTTTGTTCCAGTAACGGTTCGATTTTTTTAATCGCTTTCATATAGTAGCGGTACTGCTGTTGTTCTTCCTCTACCATCGGCGATTGCATCGGCGTACTAACCAACGGTGGCGGATAAAATAGCTTTACCCCGGGCGCAAATAACCAGTCGACTGAATAACCTACCTGTAACAGTTTCGGCACGATTAAGCTGTATGGAATAATGCCGCGATGTTTCCAATTTTTGTAATGTTGGTAGTCGACACCAAGCCAGTGCACAACCTCTTTTATGGTACGGGCATTAATAACAGATTTTAATCGGTGCATGCACTCAGTGACCCCCAGCGGCACTGATGACGCACTGTACGGATAACGTACGGGCTTCATATATGGATTCCCTTCCATGGTCATTAGCCTGGGACAGCCCCAGCGCTTTCAGTGATTATTTATACAAAATAGGATTTTATTAAACAAGGCGAGAACAACTTAAATTGCTGTAAAAATAAAAAAACCAGCGTTAAACGCTGGTTTTTTGAGCAAATAAGTAAAGTATGTCGTTAAATGTATTTAACTTCTACTATTTCATACTCAACTTCGCCGTTAGGTGTCGTCACTGTTGCAACATCATCCACCTCTTTACCGATAAGTGCCCGGGCGATCGGTGAGTTAACGCTAATCAAATTAGATTTGATATCAGCCTCATCGTCTCCGACGATTTTATAGCTGACTTCTTCGTCAGTTTTGGTGTTGTAAACTGTCACTGTCGAACCAAAAATGACTTTACCGTTATTCGGCACTTTGGTTACGTCGATAATCTGTGCATTAGACAGTTTCGACTCGATTTCCTGGATTCGACCTTCGCAAAATCCTTGTTGCTCGCGCGCTGCATGATACTCGGCATTTTCTTTAAGATCGCCGTGTTCACGTGCGTCAGCAATGGCTTCGACAATGCGTGGTCTGTCGATCGTTTTTAAACGCTTCAATTCATCTCGTAATTGCTGCGCACCACGTTCCGTCATTGGAATCTGGTTCATAATAATTCTACCCTTTTATGTAACTCCTGCACTGAGCTTACTCGCGCACGATCATCGGCCGTATTAGCTTTAACCGTGGCAAACGCAGCATTCAATGTGGTGGTGTAAATCACTTTATTCAACAGCGCTTCGCGACGAATATAGACTGAGTCTTCTATCGCCTGGCGCCCTTCAACCGTATTAATAATATAACTGTACTCACCATTTTTAATGGCATCAACTATATTTGGACGGCCTTCCTGCAGTTTATTAACCACCGAGCAGTCGATGCCTTCCTCGGCCAGCATTTTGGCAGTACCGCGGGTGGCTTCTAATTTAAAGCCTAACGCTAACAAGCCTCGCGCCAGATCCATCAACCGACGTTTGTCGCTGTCTTTAACCGATATCAGCGCTTTGCCTTTACGCGCTAACTCTTCACCGGCTGCCAGGTTGGCTTTTGCATACGCTTCTTCAAAGCTCTCGCCAACCCCCATAACCTCGCCGGTAGAACGCATCTCCGGACCACGAATGGGATCAACGCCCTGGAACTTGGCAAACGGGATTACCACTTCTTTAACTGAATAATAAGGAGGGATAATTTCTTTAACGTAGCCCTGTTGCTTCAGCGACTGTCCCACCATCACCCGTGCTGCCACTTTAGCTAACGGCACACCTGTGGCTTTAGACACAAACGGCACCGTACGGGCGGCACGCGGATTCACCTCAATTAGATAAATCTCGTCGTCTTTAACCGCAAACTGTGCATTCATCAGTCCTTTTACATTCAATTCAAATGCTAGCTTGCGCATTTGTTCGCGCAGCTGGGCCTGAATGATGTCGCTTAACGAATACGGAGGTAACGAGCAGGCCGAGTCACCTGAGTGAACGCCTGCTTCTTCGATGTGCTGCATGATACCGCCGATTAGCACGTCTTCACCGTCACAAATAGCATCAACGTCCACTTCAATGGCATTGTCCAGAAAACGGTCCAGTAGCACCGGAGCTTCGTTGGACACTTTAACCGCTTCGGTCAGGTAACGATTAAGGTCCTGCTCGTCGTATACGATTTCCATCGCCCGGCCGCCCAGCACGTATGAAGGACGCACTACCAGCGGGTAACCAATTCGTTCAGCTTCGGTTAATGCCTGCGAAATACCGGTAACCGTTGAGTTCTCCGGCTGCTTTAAGTTCAAGCGACGAACCGCAGCCTGAAACCGTTCACGGTCTTCAGAGCGGTCGATGGCATCCGGTGAGGTGCCAATAATGGGTACGCCGTTAGCTTCTAATTCACGTGCCAACTTCAATGGCGTCTGCCCGCCGTATTGTACGATCACACCCTTAGGCTGTTCGATGCGCACAATTTCCAGCACGTCTTCCAGCGTAATTGGCTCAAAGTACAAGCGATCGGAGGTATCGTAATCAGTCGACACGGTTTCCGGGTTACAGTTGACCATAATAGTCTCGTAACCATCTTCCCGCATCGCCAGCGCCGCGTGCACACAGCAATAGTCGAACTCTATACCCTGACCAATACGGTTAGGTCCGCCGCCAATCACCATGATTTTATCGCGGTCGCTAACGTCGGCTTCGCATTCTTCGTCATAACTTGAGTACATGTAGGCAGTACTTGAAGAAAATTCCGCAGCACAGGTATCTACCCGCTTGTACACGGGGTGGATATCAAACTGATAGCGCTTTTTACGTACTTCAGACTCACTCACATGCAACACGTCTGCAATGCGTTTGTCAGAAAAGCCACGGCGTTTTAATGCTGTCATGACCTCTGCAGTAAGACCGGCTAGCCCCAGCTCGTCGACTTCACGCTCCAGCAACACCAATTCTTCTAACTGAATCAAATACCATTCATCGATGTGGGTCAGTTCGAATACTTCGCGCACTGTCATGCCTAAACGGAACGCGTCGGCAATATACCAAATACGCTCGGCGCCCGGCTCTTTCAATTCACGAATGACTTTACCGCGGGCATCGTCAGCTTTTGGGTCCACCAGCGGGTCAAAGCCGTTAGCGCCCAACTCAAGACCACGCAAGGCTTTTTGCATCGATTCCTGGAAGTTACGACCAATGGCCATCACCTCACCCACCGACTTCATTTGGGTGGTCAGGCGATCGTTACAGTTAGCAAATTTCTCAAAGTTAAAGCGCGGTATTTTGGTCACCACGTAGTCCAACGCCGGTTCAAACGACGCCGGTGTTACACCACCAGTGATTTCGTTTTCTAATTCATCCAGGGTATAACCAACAGCCAATTTGGCAGCCACTTTGGCAATCGGAAAGCCAGTCGCTTTTGAAGCTAATGCAGATGAACGCGAAACCCGCGGATTCATCTCGATAATCACCATGCGGCCGGTATCGGGGTTAACACCAAACTGTACATTAGAGCCGCCGGTTTCGACGCCGATTTCGCGTAATACCGCCATCGCGGCGTCACGCATAATCTGGAACTCTTTGTCAGTTAGTGTTTGTGCCGGCGCAACGGTAATAGAGTCACCGGTGTGAATGCCCATGGGATCAAAGTTTTCGATGGTACAAACGATAATGCAGTTATCGCTTTTATCGCGCACCACTTCCATTTCATATTCTTTCCAGCCCAGCAATGACTCGTCGATCAACAGCTCATTGGTGGGTGACAAATCCAGCCCGCGGCGGCAGATTTCTTCAAATTCTTCGCGGTTATAGGCGATACCACCGCCACTTCCGCCCATGGTAAATGACGGACGAATAATGCACGGAAAGCCCAATCGGCTCAGCACGTCAAAGGCTTCTTCCATGCTGTGCGCCATTTCTGCGTTGGGTGTTTCTAAACCAATAGCCTTCATGGCTTTGTCAAAACGGTCGCGGTTCTCGGCCTTGTCGATAGCATCGGCATTAGCACCAATCATCTCGACGTTGTACTTATCCAATACCCCGTGGCGGTCAAGATCTAACGCACAGTTAAGTGCGGTTTGCCCACCCATGGTCGGTAAAATAGCGTCTGGTTTTTCGCGGTCGATAATTTTTTCGACCACTTCCCAGTGAATCGGCTCAATGTAGGTCGCATCGGCCATTTCCGGGTCGGTCATGATGGTAGCCGGGTTGGAGTTAACCAGGATCACGCGGTACCCTTCTTCGCGCAGGGCTTTGCATGCTTGGGCACCGGAGTAATCAAACTCACACGCCTGGCCGATAACAATCGGTCCTGCGCCAAGGATCAGGATGCTGTTAATGTCTGTACGTTTTGGCATAAATTCGCTCTATCCTCTTCCTGTACCCAATCAGGCTGTTGCCTGAACTCGCTTTTGCATGCTGTCAATAAACTGGTCAAATAACTCAGCGGCATCGTGCGGACCCGGACTCGCTTCGGGGTGTCCCTGAAAACTAAAAGCGGCTTTATCGGTACGCTTCATGCCCTGCAAAGTGCCGTCAAACAACGACACGTGCGTTACTTCAAGATTGCTTGGTAAACTGTCGATGTCTAATGCAAAACCATGGTTTTGACTGGTTATCATAACCCGTTTGGTGGCGGTATCCTGAACCGGGTGGTTGGCGCCGTGGTGACCCAACTTCATTTTTACTGACTTGGCGCCACTGGCAAGGCCCAGTAACTGGTGACCCAGACAAATCCCAAAAATAGGAATATCGTTATCTAACAGCTCCTGAATCGCCTTAATCGCGTAATCACAAGGTTCGGGATCGCCGGGTCCGTTGGACAAAAACACACCATCAGGATTCATTGCCATGACCTCACTGGCCGGTGTCTGTGCCGGAACCAGAGTAATCTTGCAATCGCGGTCAGCAAGTAAACGCAGAATGTTGTGTTTAACGCCATAGTCGTATGCCACAACATGATATTTAGACTGAGACGGTTTGGTGTGCCCCTCGCCAAGCTTCCAGCTGCCGCCAACCCAAGGCTGAATTTCTTTACAGCAGACTTCTTTAGCCAAATCCATGCCCTTCAAACCCGGGAACTGCTGAGCAAGTTGCAATGCTTTCTCATCGTCCAGTTCACCGGCCATAATGCAGCCGTTTTGTGCGCCTTTTTCGCGCAAAATACGCGTTAACTTGCGGGTATCGATATCAGCAATCCCCACCACGTTATGACGGCGAAGATATTCATTTAATGTTTCTTGCTTACGAAAATTACTGGCTTTTAATGCGTTATCACGAATGATTAAGCCTTTTGCCCAAACGTTGTCAGATTCTTCGTCTTCGTCGTTGGTGCCGGTATTTCCGATGTGGGGATAAGTGAGTGTAACGAGTTGTTCTGTATAAGATGGGTCGGTGAGAATTTCCTGGTAGCCGGTCATGGCAGTGTTAAAGACAACTTCCCCGACCGCGGAGCCTTCGGCTCCAATAGCGGTACCACGAAAAATAGTACCATCAGCTAGAACCAGTATTGCTCGGTTAGCGGATTGACTCGCTAAAATACTCAAGGGCAACCTCCGTACATAAAAAAACGGGTGAATCAATACAATGTTGACTTCCCCGTTTAAGGTCTTGAACCGCGCAGTCTTTGCCGAAAAACTTTTGTTAGGCAAATTGCGCTTATTGTACGAATTTTTTTAGATTTCGTCCAGCGCTATTATCTCTGCTCATTCACTGTCGAATAGCCGCGCCAGCGTCTGTTTTAAGTTGAGCGTATCCTGCATGGTATAGAATCCTGCTTCCCGGCCTGCCAGCCACGTTGCTGCACTCAGCGCACCGCGGGCAAATATGTTGCGATCACTCACTCGGTGAGTCAGCTCGATACGCTCGCCGGGCTGCGCCAGCATCACCTGGTGTTCGCCAACAATATCAGCTGCACGCATTACCGCAAAACCGATACTATCCGGCTGCCGTTCACCATCGCCGCGTACACCGGCATTAAGCTGGTCAAACGACTGTTGTCGTCCTTGTGCGGCAGCTTCGCCTAATGCCAGTGCAGTACCGGAGGGGCCATCTTTTTTATATTTATGGTGTGCCTCAAGAATTTCGATGTCGGCATCCGCCATTGCCGCAGCACTCAAGGCCACTAATTGTTCCAGTAACGCAATGCCAACACTGGTGTTGCGCGCATAAAGCACGGGGATCTCGTTTGCTGCATCTGTTAATAAACGTTGCTGCTGGGCACTTAAGCCGGTTGTACATACCAGGATAGGCGTTTGCGTACGCTGCGCAAATTGCAGGTTTTCAGTTAGCGCCTGCGGCAGGCTAAAATCGATGAGCACGTCCACAGCCGCTACTACTTCATCAAGCGACTGATAGCGGACGCCGGCTACGGATTCGCCTTTGCACGGGCTTTGCTTGCTGACAACAGCGGCTGCTAATACCGCATCCGTATGCTCCAGCAGACCAACCACCGCCTGCCCCATTCGCCCTGATGCGCCAATAATTCCTACCTTCATGCTTTTTCCTCTACCAACTCGTCTTCCACTAACAAGTTTTCACTTTTTGCTACTACCCGGGCCACCATCATATCACCGGTAACATTGGTTAGGGTACGGACCATATCGATAATGCGGTCGATGGCAGCAATAAACGCTATCCCCTCCAGCGGCAATCCCACGACGTTAAGTGTAACAGTAAGCATCACTAATGCGGTACCGGGAACCCCGGCAGTTCCCACAGAGGCAAGCGTTGCCGTCATCATAATCAGCACATAATCAAACGCTTCCAGCGGTATTCCATACAAATTGGCGATAAAAATAGCAGCCACTGCAGGGTAAATACCACCGCAACCATCCATGTTAATGGTGGCCCCCAACGGCAACACAAACGAAGCGTAGTCTTTAGATACTTTCAAACGTTCGGTGACCGCGCGGTGCGCTGCCGGCAACGAGCCAAACGAACTACAGGTGGTAAAAGCAACCACCTGCGCATCAAATACCGATTTGAAAAAGTCGCGCGGGCTCAGTTTACCGAAAAAGCGCACAAAGCTGCCGTACACAAAAATAATCTGAATAGCAGCAGCCAGATAAATCACACCGACAAACTTCGCCAACGGTAACAGACTGGAAAATCCATATTCACCAATGACCCAGGACATCAATCCCAGCACACCAATAGGTGTCAGTTGCAATACCATGCGCGTGATTTCATACATCACTTCAGCACCCGCTTTAATGGTCTTGCGCAACGGTTCAGCTTTAGTGTTAAGGCGCTGAATGGCAATACCAACGACAGCAGCAAACACCACAATCTGTAAGACATTGCCTTCGGTTAACGCAGCAAACGGGTTGTCCGGTACAAAGTTTAGCAGCACCTGACTAACCGATGGTATTTGCTTTTCTGCCTGTTCGGTCGCAGTAAGTGTGGTGGCCGGGCTCATATCAATGAGGGTGGCCAACGTTAGACCTATAGCACTGGCGATAACCGCGGTTAGCATGAACATGCCAATGGTTTTTGCACCCAGTCGGCCGAGCTTCTGGCCATCATTGAGATCGGTGATCGCACTGACTATGGCACAGAATATTAGCGGTGCCACCAGCATTTTTATCGCGCGGATAAACAAATCGCCAAGCGGCTTTAAAGACACACCAACCTCGGGTGCGACGGCGCCAATCAGCATACCCAATACAAAGGCACCTAACACGCGCTGCCAAAAAGGAATCGCGAACCACGCTCTTAGCATAAAACCCCGCTAGTCTAAAAAAGAGAATAGTTTACGGGGCTTTATACGTTACGAAAGACGATTTGGATATATGGTATGCCAGACTACTATTTCAGCCTTAGCTTAGCGCTGGCAATTGGGTGTTGAGCTCGCAACGGTTAATTGCGGAATGTAATTGTTGATCGCATCAATACGTGATGACGGTGCCGGGTGAGTCGACAAAAACTCCGGCGGGTTAGCGCCGCTGTTAGCTGACATGTTACGCCACAGCTGCGCGGCCTCAGCTAATTTAAAACCAGCATCGGCCATGTAATCCAGTCCCAGCCGGTCAGACTCCGACTCATGCGTACGCGAGTAAGGCAGTAAAATACCAACTTGCGCTCCTATCCCTAACGCTGCCATTAATAACGCTGCGTTTTCCTTGTCAAACTGCGTATCAGCAATAATAGCGCCAACCTGCAAGCCTAAGCCCACCATCATATTGCTCGATACGCGTTCATTGCTGTGTTCGGCAATCACATGGCCAATTTCGTGACCAATGACAGCGGCCAGCTGGTGTTGATTTTCGGCAACGTCCAGCAAGCCGGTATAAACGCCAATATTGTGGCCGGGCAATGCGAACGCATTAGCGGCTTCATTTTCGAACACCGTCACCTGCCAGTCTGCACTTCGATAGGGTTCAGGCAAGGTCGCAATCAGCGCGTCGCTAACACACCGCACGTACGCGTTAGTCGCTGCGTCGGAACTTACGGTAAGCTCCTGCTTCATTTGCTGGTAGGATTGATCTCCCATTTGCTCAAGCTGTTGTGCCGGCATCAGCATCAGTTGTGAGCGCCCGGTAGGCGACTTAGAACAACTGACCAACGCCAGTGTAGCCAATAACGAAGCAGCAACGGTAGCTAAACGCATACGTGGTTCTCCTTTTTTGATAGTCCTTACAGTAAAGCTAATTTAGCTACGTAAGTCATCAAAAAATTGTTTTACGCCGTCAAAAAAGCCTTTTTCTTTGGGACGAAACTTAGCGGCTTCATCGCCCTCGCCCATCGAATTTTCCAGCTCTTCCAGCATCTCACGCTGTTTTGCCGAAAGGTTAACCGGTGTTTCGATAACGACCTTACAAATTAAGTCGCCTGTCGCGCCCGTACGCACCGATTTCACGCCCTTGCCACGCAAGCGGAAGTGCTTTCCGGTTTGTGTTTCTTTCGGCACTTTCAGTTTAACCTTGCCTTCCAGGGTTGGCACTTCGATGTCGCCACCCAGCGCAGCTTTAGTAAAGCTCACCGGCACTTCGCAGAACAGGTTGTTGCCATCACGGGCAAAAATCGGATGCTCGCGAACATGCACTTGCACGTATAAATCACCCGCTGGTGCACCATGCTCTCCGGCTTCGCCTTCGTTAGCCAGGCGAATACGGTCACCGGTATCAACCCCGGCAGGAATTTTAACGTTAAGGGTTTTGGTTTTTTCAACGCGGCCCTGACCGTGACAACTACGGCACGGATCCTTGATAATCTTACCTTTACCACGACAATGCGGACACGCCTGCTGCACCGCGAAAAACCCTTGGCGCATTTGAATTTGACCGGCACCGTGACAATGGCTACAGGTTTCTGGTTTGCTGCCTTTTTTGGCACCGCTGCCGTCACAGTCTTCACATTCAACCAGGGTTGGAATCTGCAGTTCAACGTTTTTGCCGCGAACTGCGTCTTCCAGCGACATTTCCAGGTTGTAACGCAAATCTGCGCCGCGTTGCGCACGCGCCTGACCGCGACGTCCGCCGCCGCCAAAAATATCACCGAATACATCGCCAAAGATATCAGCAAAATCAGCACCACCGCCGCCGAATCCGCCAGCACCGTGGCCACCGCCCTGACGCGCTTGTTCGAACGCTTCGTGCCCATATTGGTCATACATCTGGCGCTTTTGCGGGTCAGACAAGACCTCGTAGGCCTGTTTGATCTCTTTAAACTTTAGCTCGAGCTCTTTATCGCCTTTAGTGCGATCCGGGTGGTACTTCATCGCCATGCGTTTGTACGCTTTTTTGATGTCCCGCTCGCTGGCATCTTTCGAGACCTCAAGAATCTGATAAAAATCTTGTGTCGCCATAGTGTTACGTCTTCTGTCCTACTCTGATACGAATACACGGGTATTACCTTGCGGCAACACCCGTGTTAATTAAGCGAAGTTGCCTTTGTGCTTACTTCTTATCGTCGTCTTTGACTTCTTCAAATTCAGCATCGACAACATCATCATCGGCTTTCGAGGAAGACTGTTCGCCACCTGCAGCGTCTTCAGCACCTTGCTGAGCTTGTTGCTGCTGCGCCGCTTCCATCAGTTTTTGCGAAACTTCCATCAGCGCTTGAGTTTTGCTTTCGATAGCTTCTTTATCACCATCTTTAGCTGCCTGTTCTAACTCTTCACAGGCTTTCTCAATCGCATCTTTGTCGTCTTGAGCTAAGGCGTCGCCGACTTCTTTAAGCTGGTTACGGGTAGCGTGAACTAAGCCGTCAGCCTGGTTACGCGCCTGTACCATCTCTTCGAACTTCTTGTCTTCTTCAGCGTGCGCTTCAGCGTCTTTAACCATTTTCTCGACTTCTGACTCATCTAAGCCTGAAGACGCTTTAATGGTGATCTTCTGCTCTTTACCGGTGTCTTTGTCTTTCGCCGATACGTGCAGGATACCATCCGCATCAATGTCGAAGGTCACTTCGATTTGCGGTACACCGCGGGCTGCCGGACGAATACCTTCTAAATTAAACTGACCCAATGATTTGTTATCAGCTGAACGTTTACGCTCACCCTGAATCACATGAATCGTTACCGCAGACTGATTGTCTTCAGCTGTTGAGAACGTTTGCGATTCTTTGGTAGGAATCGTGGTGTTTTTCTCAATCAACTTAGTCATTACACCGCCCATGGTTTCGATACCCAGTGACAGCGGACATACGTCCAGTAGCAATACGTCTTTAACATCGCCGGAAAGCACACCACCTTGAACCGCAGCGCCCACTGCAACAGCTTCGTCCGGGTTCACGTCACGGCGCGGCTCTTTACCGAAGAAGTCAGTTACCGCAGCACTTACCTTAGGCATACGCGTCTGACCACCAACCATGATGATGTCGTTGATATCGCTAACCGATAGATCCGCATCTGCTAATGCTTGTTTTACCGGCTCCAGTGACTTCTTGATCAAGTCTTCTACCAGCGATTCCAGCTTAGCCCGTGTTACTTTGATGGCTAAGTGTTTAGGACCGGTGTTATCTGCCGTGATGTAAGGCAGGTTAACTTCGGTTTGTTGCGCCGAAGACAACTCGATCTTCGCTTTCTCAGCCGCTTCTTTAAGACGTTGCATCGCCAGCGGATCTTTACGCAGGTCAATGCCTTGATCTTTCTCGAACTGCTCTACCAGGTAGTTAATCAGACGGTTGTCAAAGTCTTCACCACCTAAGTGGGTATCACCGTTGGTTGCCAGTACTTCAAAGGTGTGCTCGCCTTCGACTTCGTCAATTTCGATAATAGAGATATCGAAAGTACCACCACCTAAGTCATATACGGCAATAACGTTGTCGCCTGACTTTTTATCCATACCATAGGCCAATGCTGCTGCAGTCGGCTCGTTAATGATACGTTTAACTTCTAAGCCCGCGATTTTACCGGCGTCTTTGGTTGCCTGACGCTGCGCATCATTAAAGTAAGCTGGTACGGTGATAACCGCGTCAGTGACTTTTTCACCTAAGAATTCTTCCGCGGTTTTCTTCATTTTCTTCAATACTTCGGCAGAGATTTGCGGTGGCGCTTTTTTGTCGCCATCCACTTCTACCCAAGCGTCGCCATTGTCAGCTTTGACAATTTTGTACGGCATGATGCCGATGTCGCGCTGCACTTCTTCGTCCTGAAAACGACGACCAATTAAGCGCTTAATCGCGAACAGAGTTTTGTTCGGGTTGGTTACTGCCTGGCGTTTAGCCGGTGAACCTACCAAAATTTCGCCGTCATCGGTAAATGCCACAATTGACGGTGTAGTGCGGTCGCCTTCGCCGTTTTCAATAACACGTGCTTTACCGCCATCTAGTACAGCCACACAAGAGTTGGTTGTACCTAAGTCAATACCAATAGTCTTGCCCATAATCTTTCTCCACTACTTTGCTATTCAGGGTGAGGCGCCTTATCAGCGCCTTCACAATTTACTGTTGCAAGTTAAATGGGGATGCCTGTGATAATTACAAGGGGCAAAACAAGGATTTTCTTAATTTTTGTGATCTTTTTTGTGGCTGTTTTTATTCATAGCCCAGCAGTTTGCGCAATGTGGGCACCGCATAATCTACCATCGCACGCTGCTGATCAGGCAATACGGTGGGTATGTCGAAAGCTCCGCCATCCAGGTTTTCCCGATAGGTTGCGCTTTGCTTTTTATCCGCACCGATAGTGATGCGTTCGCGCCAGTCATCTGGCAATTTACCACCTGTAACAGGAGCCAGTAATTCTCCGAAATAGGTCTCTGCGGCCGAATCATCCAGTCGTTTTAAATGATGCATAACATCTTCATAGCGCACTAACTTAACGTCACTGGCTAACCAAGATACTGCGGTATGCGTATAAATTTCCCATAAAGAAGGCACTTTTTGATAGATCCCAAAGATCATCATATTCAAGACTTGCTCGACGCTAACATCACCGCTTTTAAGATGTTCGACATTGCCCTGAAAGTTATCCGAAAGAAAAAATCGTGCCCGCGCCAGTACCCAGTCGTAAGGGTCACGCACGATAATTAGCTTACGCGCATTTTTGGTAGCAATTGCTGCATTATCGGAGAATAACAGATGACCCCAACTCAGTTTTGGCTGCGCTGTATCCAGTGCGCTTAAGTGCTGAGCCAGGTTGGGCAACTGTAAAAAGGCACCATGATATTGCTGTTCGTTACTCACGAACATGCGAAAAATATTGCGCAATAAATGTGTTCCGGATTTCGGCACAGAATTCAGGAATACAGGTTGTTGTAATGGTTGGTGATTAAATTTTTTATTTTCCTGATCCAGCGTATCTGGCTTAGCCACGATTCGAGGCATAGTAGCGTCCTTATAATTCTCTTTAGTTACTTACGCTAAAGGCTTGTAGTTTTTTTGACAAAAAAATGCCGGCTGTTTAGCCGGCATTTTATCAGCTGCTGAAGCAATTAGAAGTTGTATCCTAAATTAAGGAATACTCGACGTCCTAACCAATCATATTGACTGTAAAATGCTGCAGTACCACGACGCGAGATACGTGAGCCACCCGGCGCACTAACACGCGGTGGTTCTTTATCAAACGCATTGGCTACACCAAAGGTTAAGTCAATGTTGTTATCGAAGGTACGCGCAACAGAGAACGCATGGGTGATGTAGGCATCGCTATGCATCACCAAACGCACTTCTTCACCACGGTAGGACAAGGTATCGTCATACTCGCCTACGCCATAACGCTCGTAGTTAGAGACTTCACCGATATAGCGCGCGGTCCAGTTAAAGTCCCAATCTGAGTAGGACAAGCGCGCGTTGAAGTTACCCACGTGTTTCGGGTTACCGAATTCACCGGTGTAATCCAGACGCTGACTATCGGCAAACAATTGACGCGACGCTTCAATTTGCACTGTGTGGTCATAACTAAGATACAAATTACCGATTGGTGTGTCGGTTGTATAAACCGCTTTAAAATCAACACCACGGTTCATTTGGTTAGCAATGTTCAGGTAACCACCTTCGACGTCGGTGATAGAGAAATCATCCGGGTCACGGGTAACTTGCGCACACAACGGCTCGTTTGCAAAGTCTTCTGAGTTGTAACACTGAGACACGATAGTCGCAGCACCCAACAACGTAACTTCGCCTTCAATTTCGATTTCGAAATAGTCAGCCGAGAAGCTGAAGTCCGCGAATTCCGGCATCCACACCAAACCATATGTCAGTGCATCAGAGGTTTCGGCTTCTAATACGCCGGCACCACCACCTGATGTTACAGTCGCCGTGATGTTACCACCCGGGAAGTCGCCCGGAATACCGTCAGCGGCACAGTTATTGGCCAACAGTTCGCTAATGTTGCCTTCCTGCAAGTTTTGCTGCCAGTTAATACACGGGTCAATGCTGCGCTGACCGATGAAACTGGTTTGGTCGTTTAAGTACAATTCGTACAACGCTGGTGAGCGGAACGAAGTACCCTTTGAACCACGGATACGGAAATCGTCGGTAACACGCCAGTTTAGGCCAACTTTATAGGTTGTTTCGCTACCATAGGTATCAACATCGGTGTATCGTGCCGAAGCGACCATATCCAGCTGACGTACTAGCGGCGTATCCATCAACAGTGGCACCTGGACTTCGCCAAATACCGCTTTGGTTTTTGATTCACCCGCGGTAATACCTGCCGCAGTGGAGCCCCACGTATTACCTGCCAGCGTTGCTTCTCCCGGGGTGTCCACCAGTTCATCTTCTTGGTAGGAAACACCAAATGCACCACCGACTACACCGGCCGGCAAGCTAAACATATCACCGGTGATGTAAGCTTCCAGGGTACGCTGATCATAGGTGGTGTTACCTTGTTCGATACCAAACAGGTAAGCCTGCATTTCAGGTGAGATGTCACCGGCTAAGAAGTCCGGATCAAACCACGGAATATCCTGACAAGGGATGCCACGGACGGCGGTCGTCGTTCCTTCACACGAGCCAACGGTAAAATCATAAGGCGATATCGCATCGTCATAAATGATTTTAGTGGTGTAATCACCATCACTGCTTGAGTCCTGGTAGTGAATATCCCAGAACCAATCGCCCAGGTAGCCTTCCAGTCCCACCACGAAACGACGATAATCGACCGTGATTTCGCTGCCACTCCAATCGGTAATTGGCGTCGGGCTCAATACCTGCGGCCCGTTCCAACCAGCGCTTGTAGGATCACCATAACCCTCTGACAAACGGTAGCCCCAGAATTGACGATAGCCATCAACGTCGGTGTCGCGACGGTTGAAAAGCACTTCGGTGTAGGCGGTGATGTCGTCAGTCAACATGTAATCGCCCTGCCCGTAAACAGTCATCAACTCCTGACGTGGAATCAGTGTTTCCAGGTCCTGGAACGGATGATCTGCATCGACCAGGCCATCGCTGGCTTTATCAAAACCAACTGGGAACCAGCCTTCAGGCCAGTCTGCCGGGATGTTCGCGTCGCCGCGATTAACGTATTCACCCAACACATTGTCATAGTCGTATTGCGCTAACGCATAACCGTTATAGCCGCCGCCGGTGTAGTCATATACCCACACCTGTCCCCAAGGCAAGTCGCTACAATGCGGTTGACCGGTGCGCGGATCAACCGGATCAGCACGTTCACCGGTTTCCGGATCAAAGTAATAACGTTCAGCACAGTCAAAGAAGTCGCGTTGTCCTAAAGACAATTCTTTTTGTAAATTATAGTCACCCACTACGCGGAATGAACCACGATCGTAACTTCTACCGAAGGTGAAGTTTGCACGCATGGTTTCGCCACCGGAATCCATTGGCTGACTGGTATTAAAGTTTATTGAACTTTCATCACCCTTTTTGGTGATGATATTAACTACACCGGCAACGGCGTCAGAACCATATAACGACGACGCACCATCTTTTAAGATTTCAACACGCTCGATGGCAGCAAGTGGCAAGGTATTCATATCGAACGCTGCGACTTCACCACGGGTACCTGCCGGACCTGCCCGGCGGCCGTTCAACAGCACCAACGTACGGTTTGCGCCCAAACCACGTAACGACAATGTTTCAACACCTGCACCACCAGAAGTTACGGCCGAAGACGTGGCTGCCGTGATCTGATTTGAGCCGGCTGCAATGGTCGAGCTGCGTAAAAGTTCACCCAGGTTGGTAAACCCTTGTTCAATCGCTTCATCGGCATTTAATACTTCGATAGGCGCGGCTTCATCCATGCCGTCGCTACGAATACGTGAGCCAACAACTTCAATGCGTTCGGGACGTTCTTCCGCAGACTGCTGTTGATCATCAGCATTTTGATCCTGCTGAGCCAACACATTAAACGAGGTCGTTGCCAGCACACAACTGACAGCGAGTGCCAACGGACTTTTCGACCATTGGCGACGAGATAAATGGTTTGTAGACATAGGTTCTCCCCAGACATTTTTGTTATTGTCATGGTGCTTGTGTGAAGCACATAGCTAACAATCTAGCACAAAAACCAGGGGAGTTAACCTCAAAATAACAGTTCGTTACAGCTTAACAACATTCAGTTACAGCTTTTATGCGTCGGTATCCACCTTATTGGTGTTGCCGTTGCGCGCCACCATAACCATGGCCGGACGCAGTAAGCGCTCATTCAGCATGTAGCCCTTTTGCATCACCGCAATAATGGTGTTGTTGTCATGTTCCGGCGATTCCTGCATCGACATAGCCTGATGCTGATCCGGATTAAATACTTCGCCTTCCTGACCAACGGCTTTAACACCGAACTTCTCTAACGTCGTCGTTAGGCTCTTGTAAGTCAGCTCGATACCCTCTAAGAAAGTCTTATCGACAGTCTCACTGCCCTCAGCTGCTTGCATTGCGCGTTCTAAGTTATCGACGCTGGTTAGCAGTTCATTGGCAAACTTCTCCAATGCAAACTTATGCGCTTTTTCCACGTCCTGGCTGGCACGTCGGCGCACGTTTTCCATTTCTGCCTGAGTGCGCAGTACCGATTCTTTTTGTTCGTTAGCTTTGGCTTCTGCTTTGCTCAACGCCAATTCTAATTCGGCAATCCGCTCCAGCTCACTATCGGCCGCTGCAGCGGTTTGTTTTTGAGTTTCGGGCTGGCCTTCATCACTCACAGTCTGCTCTGCTTCAGCATGCGCCTGTTCGTCCGCCGCCTGTTGCTTAGCCGCTTGCTCGGCTTGCTGCTGATACTGCTCTGCATTCGCTTGTGCTTTTTTATCCGCCATAATGACTTCTCTCTTAATTCAACTCATCAAAATAGGTTAACCAATGCCAGCAGAAATGGGGATTAATGATCACGGATTCAAGGCCTTTTTACGCTTGATTAAAAATTTAAAGCAACGTAGCGTAACGCTAATAATTAGAGCTACACAGTCGGAATTAAATCGGTAATGGCTAAAGCACCATTCAAAAAGGTCGGACTACTGGGCAAGATTGATGATCGCGGCGCACGCCAAACGCTGGAAACCATCATTAATGCACTGACCCATCGCGGCTATGATGTTGCGGTAGAACAACGTTGCGCAGACCAAATAGGCGACGGCTATGGTCCGCAGACACTGTCACTAAGTGAAATCGGTGACTGGGCCGATTTAGCTGTGGTTGTTGGCGGTGACGGCAATATGTTGGGGGCCGCGCGCGCATTGTGTGAACATGACGTCGGCGTAATCGGCGTTAACCGTGGTAATTTAGGCTTTTTAACCGACTTAGATCCGGATGAAGTAATGACTCCCCTGCTGGCGGTTCTGGGTGGTGATTACTCTATCGAGGAACGCTTTTTGCTCAATACCGAGGTGGTCAGTAATGGCGCCGTAGCGGGACAAGGCTCAGCCATAAACGAAGTGGTTCTGCATTCCGATAAAGTCGCGCATATGATCGAGTTTGAAGTCTATGTCGATGACCACTTCGTTTTCAGCCAACGCTCCGATGGATTGATTGTAGCCACACCAACCGGCTCCACCGCTTATTCATTATCAGGCGGCGGTCCAATCCTGCACCCTAACCTCGACGCGATTACGCTGGTACCGATGTTTCCACATACACTCAGTAGCCGTCCTATCGTCATTGACGCCAACTCAGAAGTTCGCTTGCGGGCAGCTTATGATAATGACTTGCTACAAATTAGCTGTGATGGTCATGTGCGTATGGCTGTACATCCGGGCGATGATATTGTGATAAGCAAACACAGGAAAACACTGACGCTGATTCATCCGGTCGACCACAACTACTATCACGTATTGCGTAATAAACTGGGCTGGGGTAGCCGCCTGTTTTAATCTGCGCCCGAAGATTTTTTAGCGCTGACGTTGCATTTTTGCACAACTACTGTATAACTACTGTATAAACTGTACAGATACACAGTGTTTTGTGGAGGAATGGCATGCTAACCGAGCTACATATTCGTCACTTTGCGATTGTTAAATCACTTGATATCGAGTTTCGCAATGGAATGACCGCAATTACCGGAGAAACCGGTGCCGGTAAATCAATCGCCCTCGACGCGCTTAGCCTGTGCTTAGGCAGCCGGGCTGACGCCAGCCTGGTCAGACCGGGCTGCGATAAAGCGGAAATTACTGCGTGTTTTGCAGTCGCTAAGGATAGTCCGGCGGCACGTTGGTTAGCAGAGCAGGATCTCGATGCCGAAGACGAGTGCGTGCTGCGGCGCATTATCAATAAAGATGGACGTTCCAAGGCCTGGATTAATGGCTCGCCGGTGCCGTTGGCGCAACAAAAATCGTTGGCGCCCCTATTAGTCAATATACATGGGCAGCACGAGCATCAATTACTAACTCGCGACGAACACCAGCTGCATTTACTTGACCAGTTTGCCCGCCACAACCATTTACTGGAAGCAACTAAAGCTCACTACCGGCAATGGGCAGATACCGAAAAACAATACCGCCAACAACAACAAGCCAAAGCTGATCGCGAAGCACAGCGGCAACTGCTTGAATATCAAGTGGGTGAACTGGACGAGTTTGCCCTGGCCGAAGGCGAGTTTGAGCAGCTTGAGGCGGATCATAAACGCTTATCTAATCACCGCAGTCTGGATGAAGCCAGCCTGTTTGCGTTAAATGCCTTGTACGAAGGCGAGCACAACAATGCTAACGGACTGGTGCAAAGTGCTGCCCAACGTTTGCAGGAAGCTGTTGATATGGATCCACAGCTGGGTTCTATCAGCGAGCTACTACAGCAGGCTATGGTGCACATCGAGGAAGCAGCGCTGGAATTGCGCCACTATCAGGATCAGATGCACATCGATAGCGCAGAGCTCGAAACCATTGAACAGCGCATGACGCAAGCGCTTAAGTTGGCTAAAAAGCACCAATGCAGCGCCGCCGAACTGTACCCCTTACATCAACAGCTTAAAAGTGAGTTGCAGACACTGATCGCCACCGATGAGGCCAGTGAACAGTTGGCCGAACAACGTCAAACGCTTCGGCAGGCCTACCGTGAGCAGGCTAAAAAGCTGTTTGATAGCCGCCAGCGGGCCGCCAACCAGCTGAGTGACAAAATTACGTCTGCCATGCAGCAACTTAATATGCCTCACGGCCGCTTCGAAATTAGCGTGGACCACGATAACCAGGCGCCCGCGACGGCTAAAGGTACTGACCAGGTACAGTTTTTGGTTTCTGCCAACCCGGGACAGCCATTGCAACCTATCAGTAAGGTTGCGTCGGGCGGTGAACTTTCCCGTATCAGTCTTGCCATACAGGTGATGAGCGCAACGCAACAAACGGTACCGACAATGATGTTTGATGAAGTCGATGTTGGCGTGAGCGGACCGACCGCTGCTGTTGTCGGTTCAATGTTGCGCGAACTGGGCGGACAGTGCCAAATTATTTGTGTCACTCACCTGCCCCAAGTCGCTGCCAAAGCCCATCAGCAGTTGCAGGTTGCCAAGCACACAGACGGTAAAGAAACACAAACCGATGTGCGGGCATTAAACAATGACGAACGAGTTGTTGAACTTGCGCGGTTACTGGGCGGCGATAAGGTCACCGATTTGACCAAGGCAAATGCTAAAGAGTTGCTTGCGAGCTAATAGTGCCTGACAAGATAAAGCACAGAGCGCTGGTAACCAGCGCACCGATTGTTTATCATCATTGTCAGAGCGTATTGCATACGCAACCCGATAAAATAAATTCAACAAATTAAAGGTTGTTAATGAAAGACACCGTGATAAAACTCTCTGCCGTCGCCGCCATCGTACTGGGTGTGGCAAGCTGTTCAACATTAAACGAGATGGTTTATCGTATCGATCTGCCGCAGGGAAACTACCTTGAACAACGTGACGTCGAAAAACTCCGCGTCGGTATGACGCAGGAGCAAGTCGCGTTTGTATTAGGTCGTCCCGTTGCTCAAAACGCTTTCGATAATGACCGTTGGGTTTACTTATACGAGATGAATCCGAATAGTGGTAAAGTTTTCCGAAAGGAATTGATTCTTGATTTTAATGCAGGTTTACTAGTGGATATGACGGGTGATTTTGAAAAGCCCAGCGATTTTGATACGCCACTCGATTCATAAGGAAACCGTCAATGGCGAGCTCATCAACTGTTGACGAGGTCGTCCATATTGTCCGCAGTCCCAGGGACAAAAGGGACTACCGCGCTATAACGCTCAACAATGGCCTGCGGGCTGTGCTGGTTCACGCACCAGACAGTCACAAGGCCGCTGCTGCATTTGCCGTTAATGCGGGTCATTTTGACGATCCCGTGCATACGCAGGGTCTCGCCCACTTCCTTGAACATCTGCTGTTTTTAGGCAACGAAAAATATCCTTCGCCGTCGGCATTTAGCGACTTTTTAAATGCCTATGGCGGACAGCAAAATGCCTGGACCGGCACCGAGTATGCCAATTATTACTTTGACTGCCAGGCTCACGCGCTCGAGCGCGCGTTGGATTATTTTTCGGCAATGTTCAAACAACCGCTGTTCGCTCAAAAGTGGATTGATAAAGAGTTACAGTCGATCGAGTCAGAGTTTCGGTTAAAACAACAAGACGAGTTACGGCGGCTGTACCAGGTACACAAAACAACGTCCAATCCGGAGCATCCATTCTGTAAATTTTCAGTCGGCAACCTGACGACGCTGAAAGATGACGACAACGGCACCCTCGCCGATAAGCTGCGACACTTTTTTAACCAATATTATACGGCCGACAACGCCAGTCTAGTAATCGCCGGGCCACAGTCGCTGGACGCATTAGCGGAGCTGGCAGATAACCACTTTAACGATATCGCTGGTTGTGGTGATAACCGGCCATCACAACGCAAAGTTGTCGAAGTGCCGCTTTACCTGCCGGAACAGCTGGGGGTGAAGTTACAGGTAAAACCGGTTAAACCCGCACGACGCTTAATTATCACGCTGCCGCTACCGGCTATTGATGATGATTATGCGCATAAAACAACCAGTTTTATCGCCCACCTGCTCGGTTACGAAGGCCCCAACAGCTTATATGCCTGCCTGCGCAAAAAGGGTTATATCAACAGTCTGTCTGCCGGTGGCGGTATTAGCGGTAGTAATTTTAAAGATTTCAATATCAATATTCAGCTAACCGAAACTGGCGAACAGAACCTGATAAGCGTCGCGCAGTGGGTATTCAGCTACCTGGATCTCATCCAACAGCATGGCATCGAAGACTGGCGTTATGCTGAACGTCGCGTTAACAGCGAGTTAAGCTTTAACTATCAAGAGGCTACGCCGGTTGGCGAGCTGGTCTCGCAGTTAGCAATCAATGCTCATCATTACCCGGTAGCGGATACCGTTTACGGCGACTACCGCATGGACTGCCTTAATAACATCCGCGCGACCGAATTGTTAAACTTGATGCGTCCTGAGCGCGCCCGTATCACGCTGGTGAGTAGTGATGCTAACACCGATCAGGAAACCGCCCTCTATCAAACACCGTTCTCGATAAGGCCGCTCAAGAACGATGAGTTAACACAACTTAATCAGCAGCCGGCCGATTTTTCGGCTCAGTTACCGGGACGAAACCGTTTTATTAGTGACCATTCGCAACCTTATCCGCTGGAGGTCGCAGACAAAAAGCTTCCGACCGCGCTGGTCAGTAACGAAGCGTTGGACTTGTGGCACCTTCAGGATCCTGACTTTAGAGTACCTAAAGGACATATTTACCTTAATTTGCAAGCGCCTGCAGTCACCGCATCAGCAGAAAATTTTGGTTGTTCACGGATCTGGGCTGAGCTGATGATTGATGCGCTGAACGAAGATTTATACGATGCCGAAGTGGCTGGGTTACATTTCAATATTTATCCAACGCAAACCGGCATTACTATACATACCACGGGTTTATCTGCCGGCCAATTACCGCTGTTAAGTTATCTGATGCGGCAGGCCTGGAGTGTTCGTTTTGAACGTCAACGCTGGCAAGCAGTCAGCCAGCAGCTGATCAATAACTGGCGCTCTGCACACCAGCATCAACCGTTAAACATGTTGTTCTCCGAACTTAACCTGGCATTGCAGCAAGGACTATTTCGTTTAAGCGATATGGCTGCGGCTTGCAGCCCGTTAAGCTATACCCATTTTGCCCGCACCGTCAGCACGCTCTTTGACTCGTTACATATTAGTGCGTTTATTCATGGTGACTGGCAACGACAGCATGCTGACCAACTACACACCTTAATTCATGCTAATACGCCACTTAAGTCGATCTCTGTTAAACCACAACGCCAGCAGATTAAACGGCTTATTGAGGCGGCACCTCCACAGATAATCACGGTGCCGACCGAACATGATGACCATGCAGCATTGTGTTATTTTCAGGGGCCATCCGATAGCCCATCTGACCAAGTCGCGATGATGCTACTACAGCAATTAATTCATCAATTTGTCTTCGATCAGCTGCGCACCCAGCGGCAACTGGGTTATATGGCAGGTAGCCAGTACTTTGGTTTACAACGCATTCCGGGGATTATTATATTTGTACAATCCCCTTCCACGCAGCCAAGTGACCTTCAAGCACATATCCTGGACGTAACCCGGGCAGCAGCTGATAAACTCAATACGCTTAGCTTAAAAGAATGGTCACACACGAAGTCGGTACTTGAGCAACAACTCGCCGTTGATGACCGCAGTTTGCGGGTACGAAGCCAACGTTTGTGGGGGGCAATTCAGTTGGGCGACACACGCTTTGATCGAGCAAAACAATTACGCGCCGCTTTAGCTAATTGGCAACTTGACGAATGGCTTAGCTACGTCAACCGATTATTGTTTGAGCAACCCGCCAGTTTACAGCTTCAAACCCGCGCCATTGGCAGGTAGAATTACTTTACATCACTGCTTGTTTTGGTTAGCTTAACGTTTAGTTAACAAATAACAAGAGCTGTAGCAACAGCCCCATCAGGACGTCTGAATTACCGTGACATTTATGTACAGATACGCCTTTGCGTTGGGCGTTCTTTTCTCGTTATTACTGTTTAGCCAATCAACGGCTGCTGCTTCGCCTCCTGCGTCTTTGGCGCAGGCTCAGCACTGGGCGATTAGCGAGGGCATGACCAGTCACACAGTCACCGACCTGCTGCAGGATAATCATGGTTTTTTATGGATTGCCACACGCAATGGCCTGCAACGGTTTGACGGCGTCTTATTCGAACATTACAAGGCGGGTCGGCAACCCTTCCATCTGCCCAGCAACCATATAATTGACCTTTGGTTTAATGACCATCAGCTTTGGGTGGCAACGGCTAAAGGCGTCGCTTACTTTGACTATCAGCAGAATCGCTTTTATCGACATCCTGACTTTACCCCTAAAGACGGCATCCTGCCGCCACAGGTTTCGCGTATTGTCGCCAGCCATAGTAATGATTTACTGTTGTTGGCCGAACAGCGCCTGTGGCGCGCAACTAAACAAGACGCGACGCCGCTGACCCTGTCGTATAACGGCGATCCGCTGAGCGCTATTGTCAATATTCACATGGGTGAACGCTGGATTTGGTTAGCCGAAGCGGATGGCAGCATCTATGTCTGGGACGGCCAAAGTTTTGATGTCTTTAAAATCACTCAGCAAAACCCGATTACCGAAAAGCTACCCGCGGTTGGTTTTAACCACATATTGCAACGGGATAATGAAATTTGGCTTGCTCACGATAATGGCCTGCTGTTACTCGACAGCGATTATCGACTGCAGCAGACGCTGGATAACCAAACCGACTTAAACAGCAGCACCGCGATTAATAGAGTCGCCTATGTAGACAGCGGTCATTTGCTGCTCGGTACCGGTAGCGGTATCAAAATCCTCGAAACTAACGGCACTAAGCCGGCCTATTTAAGTGATCAACACGAACTATCGCTGCCTCCCTTACTGCTGGTTAATGCATTTACGGTAGATCACCTCAAACGGTTATGGGTCGGTGCTGAAAATGGCGGTTTGTATCAATTCTCTATGCCGCGCTCAGCACTAAATTTTGATATCTTAATGGATGTCAGTTTAACCAATGAATTAGCCGGACTGGCGCTACCCGAAACGTTAAAACACTATACTACCGTGCTTAAAGACTACGATGGTTTTTTCTGGCTGACTAGCGAAGTCGGACTGGTAAAGTACGACCCTCAACTACAACGAATGGTAGAAGTTTATCCACTACCCGCATCGCCTCAACATAACGTCGTGCAAATCGAATTATTTGCCGAGCAGTTATTTTTAGTTGATCAAAAGCAAGGCCTGTTAATTTTTGATATCGGCGAAAAGCGCTGGCGATCTCCGCCAAGCAACCGCAGCTTCTTTGCTCAGGAAAACCTGAGGCTAGCACTTAATGATGACTTAATTTGGGTTGCCGACGAGCACAACGCCGTGGCTATTGACGAATTCTTCAATCTCGTCAAGCAACTGCCGTTAGAGCAAAGCGCAAACTTAACTGATTTACGGCCATTGTTTGTAAGCAGCGAGCAACGTCAACAAACACTCCACGTCGACTTTGTCAGTCCGCTAGCCCCTGACCCTACACAAGTTCAGTATCGCTACCGACTATTCGACATCATGGACGAATGGCAATATACCACTCGTCCGTTGCAGCCTATTACTTTTGAGCGGCTACCTGCTGATACTTACGAATTACACATCCAGGCGTCAACAAACGGCGCTAAATGGGGACCCAAGTATCAACAGCAAGTTGTAATTGAAGGCCCGTGGTGGCAGTCGACCTGGGCGATCGCCGGCTATATTCTGCTATCTATCGCTCTGGCATTTTTAGGCGTCGCCTGGCTGCTGCGGCTGCATCAACATCAGCGTCAGCAACAACAGCTTAATCAGTCGCTCTCCCAGGCTGTTCAATGTTCCGGCGATCAATTCTGGGACTGGCAGATTCAGGCTCACGAACTGACCCGCTATAACATTTGGTCAGATTGCCCTGACTTCCCGGTGGACGGCATCCGCAACGGTTTTATTTGCAACACCAATATCCATCCCAATGACCTCGAGCGCGTGCAACAATGTATCAACCCCTTAGTAAACGGAGCGGCAACGCACTTTGAGACCAGCTACCGTATTAAAAATAATGATAAATGGCTTTGGGTTATGGATCGCGGACAGGTTTCTGAGACCACTGAGACCGGTATACCAATCCGTATTCAGGGCGCACTGACTGATATTAGTGGCATGATTAACAGTGAAGAACGTTTAAATATGTTAGCGCTGTCACTCACCAATATATCCGATGGTATCTGTATCTTTGATCGCTTTTTCCGTAAGCGTGAGGTCAACAAAGCCTACGAGAGCATAACCGGCTATCAACGCGAGCAAGCACTCGACCAGCCGTTTGTTCTTGCTGCTTATGACCAGGAATTCACCGACCAAATAAAACGCAGTGTTTTTAAAGAAGGCAGCTGGCGTGGCGAATTATCAGATATTCGCGCCGACGGCAGTGAATTTTTAATGGAACTGACACTGGATACCGTTAATAACGAAAACGGCGAAATCGAGTTAATTGTAGCCAGCTTTTCTGACATCACCGAGCGTCGTGACACCGAAAACGAGCTGCGCCGGTTATCCAATACTGACAGTTTAACCGGTTTACCTAACCGCTCTTATTTCCAGGTCAGCCACTCCAATTTGGTTCGCAAAAAGATCCCCCACGCCCTACTGGTATTTGATCTCGATGACTTTAAAAAGATCAATGACTCTATTGGGCATGAGGTCGGTGATGAGCTGTTGTGTCGGGTGGCGGAGCGACTTACCGACATTGGCCGGCGCCAGGATACATTATACCGATTCGGCGGCGATGAATTTGGCTTGTTAGTTGAGGACAGTACGGATATCAACACCATCAGCCTGCTGGCCTCGCAAATAAACAACGAGATAGCGCAGCCATACGAAATTCAGCAGCACGAAGTGGTTATCGGCAGCTCTATCGGTATTGTGTTCTACCCGCATGACGCCAGTACCTCTCAGGAGCTTCTGCAAAAGGCTGACACTGCCATGTACCATGCCAAACAACGTGGTGGTAATTGCTACCAGTTTTTCAGTCAGTCAATGAACGAAAACGCGATTCGCCGGCTACATATAGAGCATGAATTGCGCAGCGCCATTCGTGACAACCGGGTCGAAGTGTTTTATCAACCCAAGATAGAAGTGGTGAGTCAGCACATAGCCGGTATTGAAGCACTGGCACGTATTCGCCGCGAGGACGGAACTATCATGAGTCCTGCTGACTTTATTCCGCTGGCAGAAGAAACCGGCTTAATTGTGCCGTTAAGTGAGCAAGTACTGCGCCGTGCCTGCCGGGATATGAAAGAATTTTTAAAACTTCCGGGTTCACCGCGTCATGTCGCCATCAATTTATCTGCACGCCAGTTTTTAACCTCAAGCCTGGCATTTCAGGTTGAGTCTATTCTAGCTGATGAACAGATGCATCCGCGTCATATCGAGTTTGAAATTACCGAGGGTATGGTCATGAGCGACCCTGAGCGCGCCATCACCATGCTTGAAAATCTCGCCGACATGGGCGTTCAGTTAGCGCTGGACGACTTTGGAACCGGCTATTCATCGCTCGCTTATTTAAAACGTTTTCCGTTACACACGCTTAAAATTGATAAGGCATTCGTTGACGACATTAGCACCGATGACAAAGACCGAAACATGGTCGCGTCTATCGTGGCGATGGCGCATAACCTTGGTTTGAAAGTCGTTGCGGAAGGGGTTGAGAGTAAAACACAGCTCGAAATTCTTAAGACGCTGCGGTGTGAGTTTATTCAGGGATTTTACTTTTCTGAGCCGATGCAAGCGGATGATTTCATCCGCTACATCGAACAACACCAAACGGCAACGACGCTTTAATAAAAGCGGCGTTGCTGTTCAGCCATTTCGACCAACAATGGTGCGGGCTTATAGCGGTCGCCCCGTTGCTCAGCCAGCTTCTCTAACTTAGCCACTAGTGCACCAATGCCCATTTCGTCCATGTATCGGAATGGGCCGCCCCTGAATGGCGGAAAACCAATGCCAAACACCGAACCAATATCACCATCGCGTGGACTGCGGATAATGCCTTCCTGTAAGCAATAAGCTGCCTCGTTAAGCATCGGCAACACACACAGCTCGGCAATCTCTTCGCGTTCCAGCTTCTGTTGCGGCTCAATATTCAGCAAACTATACACCGACTTATCGACCGGCTTACCTTTAACGCCTTTACCGTATTGATAAAAGCCTTTCTGGTTTTTCTTACCTTTACGGTCGTCGTCAATTAACTTATCAAACGCTGCCGGCGGCTCGAACCGTTCGCCTAACTCTTTACGTAAGATCGCGGCTACTTTAGCACCAACATCGATACCAACCTCGTCAAGCAGCGTCACCGGGCCAACCGGGAAGCCAAATTTAAGCAGCGCTTTATCGACATGCTCAATCGGCTCACCCGCTAACACCAACCGCGCCGCTTCGTTCATATATGGCGCTAAAATTCGGTTGACGAAAAAGCCAGCGCCATCTTTTACCACAATCGGCGTCTTACCCTGCTTTTTGGCTAAGGCAACGGTTGTCGCTATGGTCTCGTTTGACGTGCCTTCGTGCGTGATAATTTCCGCCAGCGGCATTTTGTCGACCGGCGAGAAGTAATGCAGACCAATCACGTTCTCTGGTCGTTGCGCCTTGGCAGCAATCTGCGTAATCGGCAACGAACTGGTGTTGGTGGCAAAAATGGTCTCTGGTTTTGCATTTTGCTCAATATCAGCAACCATTTTCTGCTTAAGATCAAGATCTTCGAATACCGCTTCGATAACAACATCAACACGCTCAAAGCCAGAGTAGTCCAGTGTTCCGCTAAGCGACAACATGGTGTGTTCCATCTCTGCGCGACGCATATGACGGCGTTTAACCTTTTTGTTTAACCGTTCATAGCTGTAATGCAACGCATGGGTGATGCCCTCATGCGAGATATCTTTGATGCGTGCCGGCAAGCCGGCTTTTGCAGCAGTTACATA
>Ga0208813_1000150_pt1 | contig 65829 bp, 61 predicted proteins | sample MalvireepMed_904_FD_184250 | JGI IMG/M metagenome (GOLD analysis project Ga0208813, IMG submission 184250) | Marine viral communities from the Global Malaspina Expedition - Malaspina viral metaG DeepMed_904 (SPAdes) (version 2) | ecosystem: Environmental > Aquatic > Marine > Oceanic | place... | reverse complement strand
GGCTCCAAAAGGTGCAGGTTTTGTGGAACGCTTTGAATTTCGTGATAAACAGCAAGCGGAAAACATTGTCACCCGCATTGATGATGCGCCAGCAGATGCCAGGTTTCTGATCTTTGCAGGATGGGGGTATATCGCAGAGGCGCCATTAACCGGTCCTAACCTAGAGCCTTACCGTGTTATGGGGGATTTTCTTAATAACCGTTATGGCTATGAGACTTTGAGCATTGATACCACAGCCTGCTCTGCTTTTTTTTTGATGATTTGATTGGACACCTGCCCAACTGATTGCTGGCACTTCGAACGAGAGCAAAAATGTTAATAGCCGAGGCCAGGAGGTGGTTGTCATGCACCCGCGATATCAGGCAGCTTGAACAGACCATTTATACGTTTTTTATCTTTTGCTTATCCGTAGCAAGCTGATATAGCTAATAAGAGGTAAGTTTGGACAAGCTAAGGATTGGACAATGTCAGAACTTTTTACAGATATGCTTCGTATCGTTGCGCCCATCGCACTGATTGGCAGTGTTGTCCTGGCCAATCGGCTTATTGGGCTTAAATACCCTCTGGGAGCGCTCTCTTGCATTGCTGTATTTTGTCTTTTTTATTTCGGAATAGAGCTTATTAGTTCATATGCCAACGACAAAGAAAGCACGTCGGGGCCGTTAGACAGTATTTTTGACGTGGCTGTGCCGGTGTTATTGGCTGTTATTACACTATGGGCTGATGTGATTGCATCCAAATTGTTTCCGGGGCGGCAAAGGGTTATGCAGACCAGGCGAATATTCGATAACCGAACTGGGCGTTAGACAACTGGCCATTTTTGTCGCTCACTCATACGGACGCTGGTTGCAGGTTGTTTAATTCATTTGCAACACACCACAAACTTCGGGCATAGTATGAATTGCATATACAGACGTTAAAAAGGCTCTTAAACATCCTATGAAACAAGCTCTTATTGCAGCTACACTGTCGTTTTTTATTGTTAGCTGTGCATCGACCGAAGAAGAAACGATCCCCGCTAACCAGTTTCTAAACTTGACCGCAGAAGAAGACGCTGATGAAGTCGAACAATATTGGCAAGTCAAAAATCGTGTTGGGCCAATGTATCCGCCTGAAGCAGCAAGAAATCGCGTTAACGGCTGCGTCGATTTGATTTTTGGTATTGGTTCGGATGGTACAGTTGAAGGCTATCGAATTGAATCTTCATACCCGCAGGGTGTGTTTGACGATTATGCCGCAGCTGCGTTGATGAAGTGGACTTACGAAGCGGCACCGGAAAACAGCGAACGCATACCGGTATTAACTCATGTTCAGCTTAACTTTACTGTAGAAGACAGTGGACCGGACCCTAAATATGACACCAACTGCAAAGACGAAGAGAACTCCTGATACTCACGTTAAAATAACGGGGAACTAGCTGCTACCGGTCTAACTCACTGGCCTCTGCCTGCGTTGGCAGAGGCTCCCCCTCATCATCCCGTAGCTGATAATCGAAGGCGGCTTGCAGGCCGGTTTCTTCCTCGGGCACTTGCGTATCGTCTTCGATATGGACTGGGTAAAACGGCGATAACAAGCTGGCAAAAATACCGATGGTTGCAAATATCGAAAAACTTGCAGCGTAGCCAAATTCACTCACTAGAAAACCGATAACCGGCGAACCTATTGCCTGACCAAGAGCACAGGCTACGAAGGGTAAGACCGGTCCCAATGACAGCCGCCCGGGTAGCAACCGAATGCCCGTCATTAAGTAAAGGCCGGTCAAACTCATATAGGCTAAGCCAAACACTAACGCCGAAAACACGGCAAGATAAATTTGATCGGGACTAGCAGCTAGTAGCGTCAGGCTGGTGGTTAACATCATCAACATCAATGCATGTGTAATTGCCGGGTTATTGCGATCTGCGATGTCGCTGATAATCGCGCCGCCTAAACCAGCCACACCGACGGCCAACCATAGCCAGCCACTTTGTCCCGGCGCTAACGCGCCTAATTGGGTGACTAGATCCGGACCAAACGTCCAGTATGCGGCGGCCACAAATCCCATCGCAAAAGCAAAAACAAATAGTTTGAACAGGCGCACTGCTCGTTGTGCCGTAATTTTTCCCGGCGGTGCGGCATTAGATGGGGTGACTCGAGAAACTGACGGGATTAGAAACCAGGCTAGAAAAACACCAACAATGGCTAATAACGCGAATGCAAACGCCAGGAATTCATAAAGAACAATACGGCTGGGCCTGACAGGGCGACACCAATACTGGTGCCGGCATTCATTACCGAGCTAACGCGGCCATGAATCGAGCGATCAACAAGTGCCTGCATGGCTGAGGTTAACGCCGGCATCATTAGACCGGTCGAGATACCGCAGGCGAGGGCGCCTAAGCCAAGTGAAATAGGGCCAATGGCCTGACTGATTAGAACCAACCCAAAGGCCGCAAAAGCAGCGGATAACACCGTGGTATTGCGTGCGCCAAAGTATTTAGTAATTAGCGGTGCAACAAGACTTACGATGACAAAGCTGATGAGCGGCAGCGCCGCGATAATACCAATAAGGTTTGCACTAAGTCCCAACGCATCCCGAATCTGCGGCACGAACAAACCAAAGGCAAAACGCGCCAAGCCAAAACTGATAGCAATCAGTATGGCACCGACGGTGGCAAAGCGCATGCCTGATATCTGGGTCATTGATGGCCCTCTACGGCTTTTTCCGCCACTGACCATCAACTTTAATGAAATGACCGGATGCGCTGCGTTCGATAGCGCGTTTGCCTGCCAGTAATTCAACATCGGCAACGGCAATATCGTTTTCTTCGGCTATGCGAGTATATTCCTGACGACGTGCCTCATTAATTCTTTCGGCGATCTGTTGTGCGGTCGCGGTTTGTTCAACAACGCCCAGATAACCATTTGGCTGCTCGCCTACCCAGCCGTTTGCTTTGGCTTGTTGTAATTGGTCCATGGCCTGCTGCAAGGTCATTTGCTGCGCATGGCTGGCTGTAGATATAGTGACGCTTGATAACGTAAGTAGGGCGATAAATGTGCTGACTAAGAACTTTTTCATAAGACAATCCTTTGTTAATTAAAACAGACCGCTGGATTCAGAAATCACATCGTCGAGCGCTCTGTCGACTTTGACGTAAATTTCATGCTCGATTTTAACGTTAAGGTTAATGGTGATTGGCTCTTTTGGAGCGGCAACCTGAACCGTTGGTGTGCAAGCAGATAATAGCAGAAATGCTGTAAATGCCATACTGATAGGCGCTAGATATTTCATATCATCCCCTGATGTTGCGGTGCATGTTAATTAACACGCTGTTGTATTCGCTGACGAATGACGTCACTTACACTATTACTTAACTGTAGCCCCTGGATTAGAGCGGGCAAGTCCTCTTGCAAGGTAATATTCAGTTTAACGGTACGTCCATTTTCGACTGCCGGGTTGTAACCGGTTAATTCTAACCCCAGCGTCAGGTCGCCATTCTCATCGTAATCAATAACACTGGCAAGCTCTTGATAATAGAAGTTTTCTAACACGCTGGCGAGTGTTTGCAAGCTGGGATTGCCGCCGACCGCTGACCGCAGTGCGGAGGAGTCGACCTGTAACTTGCCACCGGGCGCTACCGCATTTACATAGCCACGCTCAACCGTTAATTGTTCTGAGTTCCAGCGTAGCGGAATAGTTCCGGACACCTCGCCATCAATAGCGATTTTATCAGTTGGATATTGGCGCATCAGTTCCCCGAGATTTAACCGCTCAAACACAATGGGTATAGGTAAATCCTGGCTCAATTGATAGGACTGATTGGGTAGGGTGATGTTGCCACCAAAGGCTCTAATACGGTGCTGCTGGAGCGTTACCTGACTTCCTGCAATGTCACCTAACGGAATTTGTGCCGTAAAATTGGCGCCCATAGGGCCGACACTAAAACCTTGCTGAATACTGCCTAACTCTAGCGATGCTTGCGTTAATGATAAGTTAGCAGGCGTCAGGCTAAAATTCGCATCAATATCCAGGTCTGCAATGGCTAGCGTGTCGTATATCCCGTCCACATCCTTGATGGTTAGCTTCCCATCCGTCACTCCCCAATCCGATGTTTTAAGATCCGCGTGCATAACCGCCTGAGTCTGGATATTGCCGTTAGATAAAGTCAGTAGCGGTGCAAACTGGCTGAGAATAGGTTTTAACCGGCGTTGCGTAGAACTTGCGGCCAGGCTTTCAACGTTGGCTGAAATGGTCGATGACAGCTGCAAATTTTCATCAATTTGGGTGTTGTGACTAACTGAAATACCATCACCAAAGACAATGTCGCCGTCGATAGTGGCGTGCCGATCGTTATAACTAACTCGCTGACTTAAGACCGGGTCGTAAATGTTGTTAAAATCGGCAAAAAGCCTTTTATTTACGTTAATATCGCTAATATTAAGCGAAAAATCGATACTGGAACTTAGTGGTTTGCTGGTGTCGATAATAGCATTGAAGTTGCCTATATCTGCATCAAAAGATAACATTTTAGTTGTTAAATGTGACGAAAATGCATTATTAAGTTTTAGCTCGGCTTTACCTCCGCCAAAGCCTATATCAGCGTTAAAATAGCCTTCTGTTGTTGTGATTTCAGGCTGTTTTTCACTGAATTGTGGCAATTGAACCCGATCATAACGAATGTCTGTGTTGGGAAACTCCGCTGCTAAAAACTGACCGGCTTGTTGGCGTATGCTACCGTTTAGTTTTACGCTCAACTTATCAATATCATCGCTATTCTTGCCTGCGTTAACATTGACGACCAAAGGCCAACGGGTTTTCTGCAGAGCCTTGCTCGGCATTAATATATCTACTGCCAGGCGATCAGAGCTTTGCAGTTGCCAGTCGATGTTGCCGAGCTCCATGGGAATGTCCTTGGTTGGGGTAAGCAGCCCGGATAAGTCGAGTCGATAATGGTTCAGAATGCCGCTATCAACTGCAAATGTTGCACTGCCGAGTACTGTTGCCGCTAATTTCGGGTGTTTAATTGCCAGTGGTTCGTCTAGTTGTATCTTTGTATCGGCATTGACTTGTCGTAACAGCGCCAGCGGATCAGAAACCGGGGTTGTTGCGGGTAGCCTACCGTTAACCAAAGCAAGTACAGGCAAGCTTTGAGTGATATACCCTCGGCTCCAGCGGTTAACATGCTCTGTGGTTAGCAAAGCCCTGGCGTTTACATCGAAACCGCCTATAGCTGCATCGTAGTTGAACTGGGCATTAATGATGGCGTGTGAAAGCGTTGCGCGAATGCGTTGGGCATGTCGCGATACCCCAAGCGTGGCGTTAGCAGGGCGTTTAAGTGATACCGTGATTACAGGCTCCTCACGCGTATCAATGCGTAAACCACCGACAATTTGTTCAACGCTGTCGATGTTTTTAACCGTTACCTCAAGTTGATTAATGACTATCTGTGTGGGTAGCCAGGAGGGTAGTTTGTAATTGACTACATCGCTAATGGTCAACTCATGCGTATCGGACGTGTTACTCGGTGTGGTGTCTTGTTGATAGGTCAATTGCAACTCATCGATAACGAGTTGCTCGGCACTAATTTGGCCGACCTTAATGTGCCAGTCAGTTACGCCACTATTGGCGAGCCATTTATCAGCAAAGGTTGGCGCCAACCACAGAGCAAACAGTATAAACATCGACAGCGTCAGTAACGCGCTGCCGAATGCGACTAGCGGACGCCAAAGGTGACGCCAGCGGTACATGGTTAGTCCCAGTCAGGAGAGAAGTCGGGATCGATCAGGCGGTCACGTTGATCGAGCGCTTCGATATCAGCCATGTTTTCGTCGGTTAAACGCAGTTTCTGTGCCGCCAAGTTACTGCGCAAGTGAGAAACCTTGGTGGTCGACGGTATCGCTACAAATCCTTTATGCAACTCCCAAGCAAGCGCAATCTGTGCTGCACTGGCATCATGCTCAACCGCGATGCGCTGCAAGGTACTGTTATCCATTACTGCGCCTTTGGCCAGGGGCAAATAGGCGGTTACCTTTACCCCCAGCTTTTCGCAGGCTTCAGTGACCTTGCGGTTTTGCATAAACGGATGCACTTCGATTTGGTTGGTCATGATATTTTCGGCGCCAACGTGATCGACCGCGCGTTGCAGCAAATCAACAGTAAAGTTTGATACACCAAAATGTTTAATCAGGCCGCGGTCACGCGCCTCTGTCAATGCATCCAGAGTTTCTTCCAGCGGCACCTCGTCATTAGGAGAAGGCCAGTGAATAAGCGCTAAATCAATACAATCACGTTGTAACTTGTCAGAACTGATTTTCAAACTGTCCAGCACCTGCTGATATTTTAAACTTTCGTACCAGACTTTGGTGGTCACAAACACGTTGTCAGATTGCGTCTGGCTGAGTGCTTTACCAACATCTGCCTCGTTATCATAGAACTGCGCGGTATCGATCTGCGGATATCCCATCTCGATGGCTTCGCTGACCAGGTCGGTTAATGATGGGCCACTTAAACGAAAGGTTCCCATACCAAAATTCGGGATCATAACAACTCCTTATTTTCTTTCCCTGTCATAAGGGTAATACCCAATAGATCGAAAAAAAGTCCAATCCGTCATTGGGTTGCTCGATGTCAGCATTCGAATAATGCGTGTATTGTATCGATACCCGGGCATCAGATTTGGCACTGTACTGCCACGACAACCCAATACGATCTTCGAATTGAAACCGTGTCGATAGACGACGATTGCCGATGTGTGTTTGATCAATATAGCTACCGCCAATGCCGGCTTCAAGAAAAAGCGGCTGCGATGAGTCGGTTAGTTGCCAACTGACGATAGGGGAAAAAGTTACTGCAAAGATATTATCAGCGGTATCGTTACTGTTTTGCCACTGATTTAGCGCGCCTTCAAATGCCAACGTTGGAGAGCCGGCCCAATCCAGCCAGTCGTATTGTTTAGCTTCGGTACGATAACCAACTCGCGCACCGCGCATTTGGTCGGCCGAATAGGCTGCGCCAATATGTATTTCGCTGCTCAAAGCGGGCTGACTAGTGGTTAGCAATGGTAGCAACGATACCAAGCTTGCGGTCAACAATAAACGTTTCATCAAGTACTCCAAAATCTTCAAAAAACGAATTATCATACATGCACGAATGTATGTAAATGAGGGTTTTTCGATTAACGCATTCTAAAAGTTAGGTTGATCCGTACATTTCCGGTGAGTGGATGGCGCCCGTCAGCGAGCTTTTTAATGCCATGATAGCGCAATCGATCCTCCCGACCCCAAACCAATACATCACTGTGTTGCAGAGGAATTTTTTGAGGGCTGCCGCCACGTTTTAAACCGCCCCATAAAAAGGTTACGGGTAAGCCAAACGAAAATGAAACGATAGGTTGTCCGAAGTCACTTTCGTCTTTGTCTTGATGGAGACCCATGGCGGCGCCGGGTTTGTATACATTAATTAAGCACACATCCGGCCTAAAATCGGTAAAGCCACAGTGTTTAGCTGCACTGATCGCACGCTGTCTTAAGTCATCGGGCATTGCCGGCCAAGGTTTTTCTGTGACCGGATCGACTTGAGCATAGCGGTAACCCCGGGGGTCAGCTACCCAGCCATAATCGCCGCAGTTACTGCTTAGTACTGACATCGACTTGCCACTGGGAGTGGTGAAGTGCCGTAACGGCGATATCCGCACGCAATCTCGCACGCGGTCAATCAATCGTGGAGCATCGGCGGCTAACCATGCCGGCAGGTGGAACCCGGCCTCACTAAACTGAAAAGGTTCACGAGCATCATCAACAGTTTGTGAAAATAAATCATGCTGCATAACAATAACTACGCTAAAGACTTATTTGCTGATCAATTGCAGCCATTGCGTAAAGGCAACCAACGCAACCGACTGTTGACGGCGTTTACGATAAAACACGGATAACTGAGGTTTTAGCGGTTGTGCGAACTCGTTAAATATCTGTAGCGCCGGAAACTGCGGAGATTGCGTATAGCGCTTGTCGATGAGGGTGACGCGCGGCTGTGATTGCAGCAATTCCAGTGCCATCAAGGTGTCATCACAGTGCACTAAGTGGGTTTGTTTGAGCTCTGTTGTGTGCTCTTTTAAAAAACGTTGGTGGCTAACGTTATCTTTGTTAATTAACCAGGGTAGTTGCCATAGTCGCGCGGGCTCGGCCTCGGCAGAAACGGGAACCAGCTCGATTTCACCCAATGTTTGTGAGCTGATATTTTTGTCACGCAACGTCGCTGCTGCAATAACTAAATCGACACTGTCGTGGCTAAGGCGCGCTGCTAATTGCGCTGTTTGTTCTGCATCAGGCACGTCGCTACAGGTAACAAAATTAAGTTGCACGTGCGGGTAGAGTGACTGAAAGTCGTCCAACTGCTGATTTAGCCAAAACCGTAAGCGTGCAGTGGCAATAGCGACAGTCAGGGTGGTCGTGTTATTATCACTCAAATGTTTGGCTCGCTCGAGAGTTTGGTCGAGCTGCTTAAAAATTGATTCCAGTTGCGGAGCAAGCTCTAATCCGGCCGGTGTCAGCGCATGGACGCGATTATCGCGATGGAATAGCGTCATTTCCAGCTGTTTTTCCAATGCCTGAATTTGTCGAGTCACGGCGGCTTGGGTTACCCCCAGTTGCTGAGCTGCTTGTTTAAAGCTTTGGCAACGCGCTGCAACATCGAACACGCGCAGTGCATTAAGCGAGGGAGCGGCTTTTCTGGACATGATTTTCTCTTTATTAAAAACTAATCAGTATTAACTTAAAGTAAACCAACTTATACGGAGTCGCAAGCCTTGTCATACTGGACAGAGTTTTTAACCATTGCCTTGGTGCATTTGCTGGCCGTCGCAAGCCCGGGTCCTGATTTTGCCGTGGTGTCGCGTTACGCGCTGAGTTTTGGGCGCAAAGCTGGCTATTGGGTCGCGGCGGGTATCGCCACCGGCATCATTATTCATGTGGCTTACTCGTTGGTTGGGGTTGCAGTTATCATTCATCAGAATGACTGGGTTTATTTAACACTGCTGGCAATTGGGGCGCTGTATCTTGGCTATATTGGTTTGGGTGCGATAACCGCAAAGCCACGTGCACAAGTTGGCGATGATATTGATGCGGTTAAGCTACCGCGCAAACGCAAGGCATTCTGGGTTGGTTTTTTAACCAATGGACTTAATGTTAAAGCAACGCTGTTCTTCTTAACCTTGTTTACCACGGTTATTAGTCCAACCACACCGTTTAGCATTAAACTTGGCTATGGCGTGTATTTAACGTTGGCTACGGGGGCTTGGTTTGTGTTTTTGACCTGGTTACTGACGCAACCTAAAGTATTCAAAAAGCTCTGGCCGTACAGCCACTGGATTGATCGTTTGATGGGAGCGATTTTAATCGCTTTATCACTGAGTTTGTTATGGGAGTGGCTGCAGTTAGTGCTATAATGCGCCGCAATAAAAGACCGTAGGTAGCTGTTGTAATGCAATTATTTGTTAACGATTTAACTGTTATTGATTGTTCCTATTTGTGCCCTGAGCGCGGTATTGTCGGCGAGAGTTGGATCGTCGATATCGTGCTGGATGGCGCCTTAAATGAGCAGTCGATGGTGCTGGATTTTGGCCGGGTTAAAAAGCAAATCAAACGTATTATCGATGATTCTGTCGACCACAAGTTGGTGGTGCCGGCAGAGCACGCCTATACCAGCGTTACCTACAACGACGACGAGAGCTCGCAGTGGGTTGATTTTATGCGACCTAACGGCAAATCAATCCATTTATATTGCCCGGCTGACGCCTTTGCTTATATTGATGCCGAGCAAGTTAATGAGTTAACCGTTACGGATTACCTGCGCGCCGTGATCAAACGCGAATTACCCGGTAATGTCGAAGGGCTAAAACTGATGCTGCGCCCCGAATCGATTGATGGTTTTTACTACCATTACACCCACGGTTTAAAAAAACACGACGGTAATTGCCAGCGTATTGCACACGGGCACCGCTCTAAGATCCAGATTTTTCTTGATAACATTCGCCAGCCGGTGCTGGAAAAACAGTGGTCTGATCGCTGGGCTGATATTTATCTGGGCTCAACTGATGACCAGGCCGACCTTAAATCGTTACTGCGTTCGGCCAACGCTAAACAGGCGGCAACGGCGGCGACACATATCGGCTACAGCTATACGGCAGATCAAGGCTTATTTGAATTATGTGTACCCAAAGCTGAGAACTACTTAATCGATACAGACTCTACGGTGGAGTGTATCGCGCAATATTTAGCCGATACCATCAAAACATCGGTAGTGGAACAAGCTGTGCAGGTTCGTGCCTACGAGGGCGTTGGAAAGGGAGCAATTGCCTATGCTTAAGTTTATAAAAACAGCACTGGTTGCAGGTTTATTGCTGGCCACCACCCATGCGATTGGTGAAACCACTACTGACGTACCGCTACAGTTAAAAGGTAAGCTGACTCAAGGGGCTTTATTGCTGGGTAAAACCGCACCAACGGCAAAGGTTGAGCTAAACGGCGATGCAGTGACAGTAACACCTGAAGGCCATTTTGTTATTGGTTTTGCCCGCAAAGCTGATCTGGAACAACAGCTCAGTGTGACAGTAAAAGGTGCGACTCGCACCCAGACGTTGCAGCTTAGCGAACGCGAGTACAATATTGAACGTGTTGATGGGGTTCCCCAGCGTACGGTCACGCCGGATCCGGAACAAGTTAAACGAACTAAGCGCGAAGCGGCAAAGGTGTGGAAAGCCCGCCAGACAAAGTCGCAGCGCAATGATTTTCTAACCCCGCTGGTTAAGCCGGCAGAAGGGCGTATTAGTGGTTATTATGGCTCGCAGCGTATTTTAAATGGTGAGCCACGCAACCCGCATTACGGCGAAGATATTGCGGCGCCAACGGGTACTCCGGTTAAAGCACCCTGGTCGGGTGTTGTTACCCTGGCCGAGCCGGATTTATTTTACTCGGGTGGTACCATCATCATTGATCACGGCTATCGGGTTAATACCACCTATTTACACTTGAACTCGGTCGATGTCAGTGTTGGCGACACCATAGAACAAGGCGATGTTATCGGCACTATCGGTGCTACCGGCCGTGCCACAGGTCCACATCTTGACTGGCGCGTAAACTGGGGCAACGAGCGGCTGGATCCCAGCCTGTTGCCCGCACTTTACCAGCAGCCATTAGCGCTGGATTAACTCCACTCAAGCCAGCCATTTAAGTGTTCTGGGTGTTGAACGCTTAAGTGGTAGCTAGCTTTCTTCGGCTCATCAAAGGTTAGCGTCAGCGTTAACAACTCATCTCGTCTGAACGCATGCACGGTAACACTATCACCGGGCTTAAAGCGATTAAGCAGGGACGTAACGTTATTTTCACTGACTTGCAAATGGTCAATCGCAATAATTCTGTCGCCGGCGGCTAGTCCGGCACGGTACGCTGCTTCATCGTGATACACCGCAAGCAACTCCGCGCCTGTGGCTGCGCCTTTAAAACGTGCGCCAAGCTGCACGGAGGCCGCTTTATCAACCGCTTTACCATTGCTGCTGTTGTCGTCTGCCGGCACCTGGCGCCGCAGGCTGATACCAAAGTTTTGCAGTAGTGTATCCAGCGGTAATGACTCTTTGTCGTATAACGCATTATGCAGCATGTCGGTAACGTCAATACCATCATACTGTTTTAGAAATTCAATAACCGTATCATCAGCCGTGCCCACGCCTGTTTTGCCAAAAGCATGCCATAAATCTTTCATGACGTGCGCCAGGGTTAACTGATGATCACTTTGCAGCCGCAAGGTAAGGTCAAGGCTTAGCGCGATCAATGCCCCTTTGGCGTAATAACTGACAATACTGTTAGGCGCGTTTTCGTTCTGCTGATAAAACTTGGTCCATGCCAGATAACTCGATTCAGTCACTGATTGCTGGTATTGCCCGACGCCTCGCTCAACTCTGGCAATGGTATCGCTCAGTACTTTTAAATAACGTTCGCTATCGATGACACCACTGGCATGAGTTATATAGTCATCAAAATAAGATGTCATGCCTTCGTAGAACCAAAGCTGCTCGGTGTAAGACTCTTTATCCAGCTGATAAGGTAAAAAGGCCTGTGGTTTTAATGTCTTAACATTCCAACTGTGGAAGTACTCGTGGCTACACAGGCTTAAAAAGGTTTGGTAATCATCATTCATGCCGTTCTGCGTTGCGCTGATTAAGCTCTTACGACTGCACAACAGGGCGGTTGAATTACGGTGTTCGAGGCCGCCAAAACCGTCGCCGACGACCATTGTTAAAAAGGTATATTGTTTGAACGGAGCCTCGCCGAACAATTGTATTTGGTGCTCGCAGATACGTGCCAGATCAGAGGTAATTCTGGACAGATCAGCGTAATGACGGCCACTCAGCACCAGTGCGTGCTTAATGCCATGGGCAATAAATTCTTCGATGGTTAAGTCGCCCATTAAAAACGGATAATCGATAAGTTCGTCGTAATTTTCGGCTTCAAAACTACCAAACCCATGCGCAGTGCCCGAGGTTCGCGGCATACCGGTAGCAAGCTTCCATTGTGGCTGTTGATCTGGGGCACTAACGGTAAGTGATATTGGCTGATGCTCCTGCCCGGCGACTGCCAGACACAGACTGGTGTTATTAAAAAATCCTTGTTGCTGGTCAAGGTACGCTGAGCGCACTGACAAATCCCAGGCGTAAACTTGATAATGAACGGTAACGGACTCGTCATTTGTTTTTGTATCGAGTTGCCACTCGTGTTTACTAATTTGGTCGGCCTTGACGGGCGTTTTACCGCGTTCGGCATATAAACCGATTATATGTTTGCTAAAGTCGCGTATGAGGTAACTTCCGGGTATCCAGTTAGGTAACCATAAGCGTTGTTGCTGGTCGGGGGCTTTGATCGTGAGTGATACTTCAAATAAATGACCGTTTAAATCTAACGGGCGGACATGGTAATGGATCAAAGTTTACTCCTTTTCTTGACACATGCTGACATCTGGCGATCATAATAGCATACGTAGAAAGCCCGATAAGAGGACTTCATGACGGGAAAAATACAGCAATTAACCGTTGGGCAACGGGTCGAAATTCAGATTTCAGGCTTGAATGTTCCGGCCCGGTTTCAAACCGATTTTGTCGGCGTTATCAAGGGTCGCTGGTTTATTGTCGCGATGCCTGATGCCAAGCGCTATGGCGAGTTGAGGGAACATTTGCATGAAGGCGTGCCGCTCATTGTAAGGTTTGTATTGGAAAATGATAACGGCGAAATCTGCGCCTTCAGAACCGATATAGACTTTGTCGTAAACCACCCGACTAAAATGTTGTTTTTGGATTGGCCGGGGCAGGTCGAGAGTCGTGTCATCAGGCAAGGGCGTCGGTTTGATGCCTTTTTGCCAGCCGAAATTAACCGTTTGACTGAGGATAATGGTAGCGACCTTACCGATAACGGTGTCATTTTGGATGTTTCTGAAACGGGTTGCCGATTAAAGCATAAATACAGTACTGATGAAGAAGGCGAGCCGCAAAAACCTGATTGGGAGAGCGGCCAGCGTGTGCAACTTACTGTCCAGCAAAAAGGCAATGGCGAAATAAAACTCGGCTGTATAGTGCGGCAAATAAAGTGCAAAGAAGTTGAGTGCGAGCTGGGCATGCAGTTTAACGGCAACCAGAAAGAAGCAATTAACGCGCTGTTTTCCGGAAGTTTAGTGGATATTAATGCACTGGCCCGCTCGGGCGAATAGCGGGTTAGTAGATCAGAGGTATTATGGCAGTTATCGATCGGTTTTTGGCTGGCTCGTTGTTTGAACACCGCAACCGGTCGTTTTGGGTGCTGCAAATCGGCGGCTGGGCAGGTTATGCGCTAGTCAATTATATCGGCTCGTTAATGCACGAGATGCGCGATATCTATACCATCGTCTTGTTGCTGGGTGCTTACGCCGGCTTTTTACTGACTATTCCACTGCGCTATCTTTATCAACGTATCTGGGAGCTGCATCCTATCTGGCTGATGTTGGTGGTTATCAGCACGTCCTATGTCTGTGCCTCCGTGTGGGCAGTGATTGACAATGCGACTTACTGGGAAATCTATAAATTTGGCTTTCGCCCTGACAGCAGTTTTTTCTACTTTAAAAATAATCTGGCTAAGTTTTATATTATTTTAAGCTGGAGCGGTCTGTATTTTGGTATTAAGTATTACCAAATGCTGCAGAGTGAGCGCCAAAAGGCGTTATTGGCATCATCGCGTGCGCATCAGGCGCAACTTAAAATGTTGCGTTATCAGCTTAATCCGCATTTTTTATTCAATAGCTTAAACGCTATTTCGACATTGATTATGGTTAAAGAAAACGATGTTGCGAATAAGATGGTCAACCGCTTAAGCCACTTTTTGCGCTTTTCATTGGATAACGACCCCATAAAGAAAATCACACTACAAAAAGAAGTGGATGCACTGATGTTGTACCTGGATATCGAGAAGGTCAGGTTTGACGAGCGGCTTGATATACAGGTTGAGTTATCTGATGAGGCAAAGGTCGCGCTGGTACCAAGTTTATTGTTACAGCCGTTGATTGAAAATGCGATAAAGTATGCCATTGCCAAAGTCGAAACCGTGGGCGTATTGCAATTGCAAGCCTGGCAACACCAAAACGAACTCCTTATTCGGCTATGTGATAATGGCCCGGAAGCGCCGGAGCATCCCGAATTATTATTAAAAAATTCAGGTGTCGGTCTGCAGAATACACGCGACCGTTTACATGCACTTTATGGTAAACGGTTTAACCTGACCATGAAGCGCAATCAGCCGCAGGGCCTTTGTGTCGAAATTAAACTGCCTTACGAAACCTTGGAGAATCCATGAAGCCGCCACTAAAAGCGTTTATTGTTGACGATGAATCGTTGGCACGTAAAGGGCTTGCTCTGCGCTTAGAGCCGTTTGAGCAAGTGCAGCTAATTGGTGAGTCGGGTAATAGTCGCGACGCACTTGAACAAATTGTTGAGCTATCGCCGGATGTCGTTTTTGTTGATATTCAAATGCCCGGTCTCAATGGCTTTGAATTGTTACGTGAATTACAACAAAGAGTCGATAATCTGCCAGCGGTGGTTTTTGTTACTGCCTTTGACCACTACGCTATTCGCGCATTTGAGGTTCGTGCATTGGACTATTTGCTGAAGCCCGTAGATGAGGAACGGTTGGCGGAGACGCTGGAACGGGTGCAACAAGAGCTAGCGCCTAACAGCTACCAAAAAACACAGCAAAAGCTGGTTAATTTAGTTTCTGAGGTGACCGGGCAACAGGGCGACGCGATTCTTGAGCAACTTGCCCGTGGGGCGGATATTTCGGAGTTGAATCGATATCCGGAACATATCGCTATTAAGGATAGTGGCGAAATTACCCGGGTACCGGTGAACACTATTGAATGGGTTGATGCAGCCGGCGACTATATGTGCATTCATGCTGCCGGAGAGACCTTTATTCTGCGTCGCACCATGAAAGAATTAGAGCAGGAGCTCAATCCAAATCGTTTTCAGCGTGTGCATCGCTCGGCCATCGTCAATATTGATCAGGTCGAAAAACTCTGTACCCGGCACAACGGCGAGTATCACCTGGTATTAAAAAATGGTCAAAATCTAAAAGTCAGCCGTAGTTATAAGGACCGTATAAAACAATTGATATTGAGCTAGATGAAACGACTGCTGATTACCTGCATTACCATAACACTGCTGCTAACCGGCTGTACTGCCCAGCTGGGCTATCGGTTTGCTGACACTTTTATTGAGTGGCAACTGGAAGATTATGTTGAGTTAAACAATGACCAACAACAGCAGGTTAGCGCCCTTATTGACGAACTCCATGTCTGGCATGCGCAAAATGAGCTGCCGAAATATCGCGAGGAACTGGCTCAATTACGTACCAAAATAGCCGAAAACACCTTAGTTTATGACGATATTGATCGGGTTGAAAATAAGCTATTGGACTTTTGGTCGACTGTTCAGCAGCGAGTGGCTGAGCATGCCGATTTGCTGCAGCAGCTGTCGGCGAGCCAGCGTAAAGCGTTAATTGACGCTATGCAGAGCAAGCTGGAAGAACAGCGCGAGGAAGAGCAGGAAGAAGCACAGAGTGAATTGTTAGAACAGATTGATCGCGTCAGCCGTCGCGAGGAGCGCATTAAAGATTGGACCGGCAGTATTACTGAACAGCAGCAAACGATTGTTCGGCAATGGGTGCGTGAACGTCCCACGGGCGGTTACTGGCTTGATTATCGAGCGCGGTGGAATGATGAGTTTGCTGATGCGCTATTGTCTGAACCCATGGATATGGACGCGATTAATGCATTGATCGTAGAGCCACGACAACTGCGTTCGCAAGCACATAAAGACTACACTGAAGTGCGCACGGCGGTGCGGCACAAGTATTTGTGGAAACTGCATCAATCATTAACGGATCAACAGCGGCAACGGTTACTTGAAAAGGCCGACGAGTACTTGGCGTTACTCGACGACCTGATTTCGGATTTTGCTGATAAGTAAGTTAACAGGGAGTGCGTTAGCGAACTTCGATGATTTTGCAGGTGTTGCTGGAACCAACGGTTTCCATTACGTCGCCGTGTGTCAGGATGACTAAATCACCTTTATTGACATGGCCCAGCGATTTGATCAGTTCAACGGCATCCAAAATAGGTTGTTTGCTGCTGGTCGAATCGAAGTTGACCGGGTAAACGCCGCGATACAGCGCACATTTATTGCGGCTATCCGGGTGACGGGATAGCGAAAACACCGGTAAGTGCGATGTAATACGTGACATCAATTTAGCCGTAAAGCCTGACTCAGTCAGTGCGATAATGGCCTTAACGCCGGTTAAGTGGGTTGCGGCATACATAGCTGACATCGCCGCAGCTTCTGAAATACTGCTAAAACTCTCTTCTAAATCATCGTGGCGTAACTGTGCACTCGGATGTTCTTCGGCGCCCAGACAGATTTCCGCCATGGCTTTGACCGTTTCCACCGGGAATTTACCGGCAGCCGTTTCGGCAGACAACATGACAGCGTCAGTACCGTCGAGTACGGCATTTGCAACGTCCATAACTTCTGCCCGAGTCGGCATCGGGTTTTCGATCATCGACTCCATCATTTGCGTTGCGGTGATGACTACTTTATTTAACTGGCGAGCGCGCGAAATGATTTGTTTTTGCTTACCAACCAATTGCGCATCACCAATTTCTACACCTAAGTCACCGCGAGCGACCATTACAGCATCAGATGCCCGAATGACGTCATCCAACGCATGCTCACTGGCAACAGCCTCGGCTCGTTCGATTTTGGCACAGATAACGCCCTTACCGCCGGCCTGACGCAGTAATTGACGAGCCTCGTTAAGGTCTTCACCACACCGCGGGAACGATACCGCGAGATAATCAACACCGATCTCGGCGGCTGTTTTAATATCGCTATAATCTTTTTCTGTCAGCGCCTTTGCAGACAGGCCGCCACCCAAGCGGTTAATGCCTTTGTTATTGGATAAAGTACCGGCTACGGTAACCTTGGTATGCACAGCGCTACCGTCTATATAGTCCACTTTAAGGCGGATGCGACCATCGTCCAGCAATAAAATATCACCGCTGCTAACATCTTGCGGTAGTTCTTTGTAATCAAGACCAACGATGTTGTTGTCACCACCCTTGGGATCAAATTCTGCATCCAGGGTAAACTCCTGTCCCAGTTTTAATTCGACTTTGTCGTTTTTAAACCGTGCGATGCGAATTTTTGGACCCTGCAAGTCGCCGAGTATCGCAACGTGAGCATTTAACTTCTTGGCAATTTTGCGCACATTAGCGGCGCGTTGCTTTTGCTCATCTGCGCTACCATGAGAAAAATTCAGTCGTACAACATTGGCACCAGCCAAAATGAGTTGTTCCAGAACGTCGGATTGATCGGTCGCGGGACCTAGTGTCGTAACAATTTTTGTGCGGCGTAGCATGCGAACTCCAGCAAGCAATTAGGTGAAAGTGTTTTATTGTTGTATAAAAAGTCTAGCATAGCGGTGATGTCAGAAGTAAGTCTAAAGGAGTGTTTATGTCGAAAAGTGATAACAAAGATCCCGAATGGCAACAGTTGAGTGATGAACAGTGGCGTGAACGTCTGTCCGATGAAGCTTATTACATACTGCGACAGCAGGGCACCGAGCGGCCCGGTAGTGGCAAGTATTTAAACCTGGATAAACAAGGCAATTATTTATGCGCCGGCTGCGGGCAGCCAATTTTTAAGGCCGATCACCAATTTGATGCACATTGTGGCTGGCCCAGCTTTGATCAAGCGATAGAGGGTGCGGTGGAGCATCGCCGCGACATGAGCCACGGTATGGTGCGAACAGAAATTGTTTGCAGTCGGTGCGGCGGCCATCTGGGCCATGTGTTTGATGACGGACCAACCGACACCGGACAGCGTTACTGTATTAATTCAGTAGCTATGACGCATCAGGACGACGTTTAAATTCGCCGTCCTCAATCTCATCAACGATGTTTTCGGCCAAGTCCTGCCAGTCGTCATACTGTTCGTCGGAGGCGTTAACGATAGTTCGCATCTGCTGTTCGTTCATTGTTTCGGAACCGAACGCAATGGCTACTCGAGCCCAGATGATTGCATTGCTTTGGTGTTTTCCAGCACTAACAGTTGCTCTAAAGCGTCGGTATCGCTGCGGTTAGCCCAGTGCCAATACAGTAACAAAGGTGCATCGCTGGTTGCCGTTTTATCCGCCAAAGCCTTAATTGCGTCCAGGCTATTTAAATAAGCCTCGATACGATGAGATTGTTTTGACTTGAGTTTACGGTGCTCGATGCCCGACGCCAACTCAATGCATTGCGAGTTTTTTTGCAAATCTTTGAGTAAATAATACTGATTCTCCGGAATCTCTTGCAGCTTGTTGGCATAGCGGGAGATGATCAGCTGACGCCGTTCCGCACGACACCAGTTGTCCTCGTTAAGATCAGCGCACAAGCCAGGGTCCTGGTCACACATCTCGCGTACGGTCGGCATCCGTTCTCCGCAGGCAGTTAGTCCCAGCAGCGCGGTTAAGCTTAACAGCGCTAATTTGTTCATCCATCTTTGCATCTTGCTACTCATCTAATCGAACTTTTACTTCGTTTGGATTGGCTATAGAGCCAGCTTTTCAGTACAATAGCGCCGAATTTTCCTAAGCTTACCACAGAACGAGGACAGAGCTAATGAACTCAACTCAGCAAGATCCAACGCTGTCGAGCTGGCAAGAACGCCAGGAATATGCCGAGTTAATGCAGCCATTGATTGGCAAATTATACCGCAATTTTGGTGTCGAGATCTTGGTTTATGGCCGTTCTTTATTGAACGTCGATACCATTAATATCATTAAGGCACATCGCCTGATCCGTCGTTATGAAGGCCAGAAGGTCCGTTTGCGCGAGAGTTTCCCGTTTTTAGAAGCGATGGCGAAAATGCAATTAGCGCCGGGTCGTGTGGACTTGGGTAAATTAGCTTATGGTTATTTGTTTGCCGGCAAAGACGATGGTTTGTCGGTTGAAGACTACATTCGTCGTGAACTGAGCGACATTGTCGATGTTGCCGATAGCATTGAACCTCGTGATGTGGTTTTGTATGGCTTTGGCCGTATCGGTCGGTTATTGGCACGGTTACTGATTGAGCGCAACGGGGCTAATAACAAAATGCGTCTGCGTGCAATCGTTGTACGTGGCGGACGTGAAGGTGATTTAGAAAAACGCGCCAGTTTGCTGCGCCGTGACTCGATTCATGGTCAGTTTAACGGTTCGATTACAGTTGATAAAGAAAACAACAGCATAAAAGCCAATGGCACCAGTATTCGGGTTATTTATTCAGACGGCCCTGATCAAGTTGATTACACGCAATACGGTATCGACAACGCCATCGTTATTGATAACACCGGTATCTGGAAAGACGAAGATGGCCTGGGCTTGCACCTAAAATCAAAAGGCGTAGCCAAAGTTCTGCTAACAGCGCCGTCGAAGGGCGATATCAAAAACATCGTGTTTGGTGTTAATGATAAAGACATCACTGATGGCGACCGTATCGTGTCCGCCGCATCTTGCACCACCAACGCAATTACGCCGGTACTGAAAGCGCTAAACGATGAGTTTGGTATCAACAACGGCCATGTCGAAACCGTGCATTCGTACACTAATGACCAGAACTTGATTGATAACTATCATAAAGCCGAGCGTCGCGGCCGTTCTGCGCCTCTGAACATGGTTATTACCTCTACCGGCGCAGCTAAAGCCGTAGCGAAAGCGTTACCGGAACTTAAAGGTAAGTTAACGGGTAATGCCATTCGAGTGCCGACCCCGAACGTATCCATGGCCATTATGAATTTGAATTTAGCTAAGCCGACTAGCCGTGACGAGCTCAACGCGTATCTTCTCGATACTGCGCTTCACTCGGAGCTAGAAAATCAGATCGATTATACCGCATCGACCGAAATCGTATCGTCGGATCTGGTCGGTTCACGTTACGCCGGCATTGTCGACTCTCAGGCTACTATCGTTGAAGACGACCGCGCTGTGCTGTATGTGTGGTACGACAATGAATTTGGTTATAGCTGTCAGGTCGTGCGTGTCGCAGAAGCGATGGCAGGGCTGAAAGTGCCCAGCTTACCTCGATAATTCAAAAAAAGCGCCGTTTAACCGGCGCTTTTTTTACATGTCTCTCTTCTGCGCCAGGCAGTATTTAGAACTAACTAAAGGATTCATATATGCGCATTAACGCTAATTTTGATAGCGGTAATATTGACGTCATTAAAGCTGATTCAGCCGATGACATCCGACTAGCAATTCGTAAAGACCATCAATCAGACTTCTATCAATGGTTTCACTTTAAGTTATTCGGTGAAGCAGGCGAAGAACATGTTATGACCATAGAAAATGCGGCAGGTGCTGCTTACCCTGACGGCTGGAAAGGCTACCAGGCACTGGCATCTTACGACCGTGAAACCTGGTTTCGCGTGCCAACCGACTATGACGGCAAGCAATTGACTATCCGTCATACGCCTGAGCAAGAGTCTGTATTTTACGCGTATTTTATTCCGTACTCTTACGAGCGTCACCAGGACCTTATCCAGTCAGCACAGCAGTCGGTGGATTGCTACCATGAGCTATTGGGCGAGACGCTGGATGGACGTGAGTTAAACTTACTGGTTATCGGTGAGCCGGCGGCGCATAAAAACACGATTTGGGTCACTGCAAGACAACATCCGGGCGAGACCATGGCTGAATGGTTTATGGAAGGCTTTATCGCGCGCTTGCTGGATGACGAAGACGGTGTCGCGCGTAAGCTGCTGGAACAAAACGTATTCTATGTAGTACCGAATATGAACCCCGACGGCAGCGCTCGTGGCCATTTGCGCACCAATGCGGTTGGTACCAATCTAAACCGGGAATGGGCTGAGCCGAGCCTGGAAAAAAGCCCGGAAGTTTTCTATGTGCTCAAGCGTATGCAGGAAACTGGCGTTGATATGTTCCTGGATGTACATGGTGATGAAGCACTGCCATACAACTTTGTCGCCGGTTGCGAAGGTATTCCATCGTACGATAAACGTCACGAAGATCTGGAAGACACCTTTAAGGCCGCGTTACTGGCTGCGACGCCTGAATTTCAAACACAATACGGTTATGAACGCGACGAACCGGGTAAAGCCAATATGACAGTGGCTAACTCGGCGGTTGGCGAGCGCTTTAAGTGTTTGTCCTATACGCTGGAAATGCCGTTTAAGGATAACGCGGACTTACCGGATGAAGATTTTGGTTGGTCAACAGCCCGTTGCCAACGTTTAGGTGAAGATGTTTTAACGGCAATGTTGGCAGTATCACCTAAATTGCGTTAATAATAGATAGACAACCAACAGCAACAATAACAATAACCAGGGGAGCTAACGTTGGAAGCGCTCAATAATTTTCTACTTTGGATTGACGGGTTTTTAGGCTCTGCAGCTTATTTCCCGTTTCTTTTACTCGGTGTGGGTTTGTTTTTCACACTGTATCTTGGTTTTCCACAGGTACGCTACTTCCGCCACGCATGGAAGGTGTTAGGCGGTAAGTTTGACAAAAAGGGTACCGAGGGCGATACCAGCCACTTCCAGGCCTTGTCAACTGCATTATCGGGTACCGTAGGTACCGGTAATATCGGCGGCGTGGCACTGGCCATATTTCTGGGTGGTCCAGCGGCTATCTTCTGGATGTGGATGACGGCGTTTATGGGTATGACCACCAAGTTTGTGGAGGTCACCTTATCGCATAAATACCGGGTTAAGACCGAAGACGGCACTATGGCGGGCGGCCCCATGTACTACATGGATCGCCGTTTGAATATGAAATGGCTGGCAGTAATTTTTGCTATCGCAACCATTGTCAGTTCATTTGGTACCGGCAACATGCCGCAAATTAACAACATTGCACAGTCGATGGAACAGACGTTCCAGATTGATCCCGTCTGGACCGGCGCAGTTTTGTCTATTTTGTTGGCGATGGTCATTATCGGCGGTATTAAACGGATTGCAGCAGTAACCTCAAAGATAGTACCGATTATGGGTCTGCTGTATGTGATCGGTTCATTAAGTGTCATCTTCTTCAATATTGATAATATTGGTGAGTCGTTCGTGTCGATATTCCGTGACGCATTCACCGGCTCTGCAGCGGCAGGGGGCTTTTTGGGTGCCAGCTTTGCTTACGCTTTTAACCGCGGTGTTAACCGGGGTTTATTCTCGAACGAAGCAGGTCAGGGTTCGGCGCCTATCGCACACGCCTCGGCACGTGCTAAAGACCCCGTATCAGAAGGTTTGGTTTCTATTTTAGAACCGTTTCTGGATACCATCTTAATTTGTACGCTAACCGGCCTGGTTATTCTGTCGTCAGGTGTATGGACTGAGAAATTTGAAAACAACTTTGCCCGCAGCGATCTGGAATTTATTGTTGGTGATTACAACGATAAAGAACAAGCGGACCGCGAAGCGCTTTACGCCTACCTCAATGACACCTCCGAAAATACCATCGAACGTTATAATGGTCAGATTCAGGTTATTGACGGTGAAGCGCAAAGCAACGGCCAGTTTACTATTCTGCATGCCCGTTCAGTAGCCGAAGACGTACGCTTTATTGTAGCCGGTGAGGATGCTTACACGGGTGTCGTTAATGTCAAAAACGGTGACCTAATTAAAGAAGACATTGAGGTAGTTGGTAAGTCGTTGGTGCACTCTGCCGCGCTGACTTCACTGGCCTTTGCGAATGGTTACTTTGGTGACTACGGCCAGTATATTATTCCGCTGACGCTACTGATGTTTGCCTTCTCTACAGCCATTGCCTGGTCCTATTACGGGGATAGGGCGGTCGTTTATCTGGTTGGCCAGAAGGGCGTTATGCCATATCGGATTATTTATGTTGCCGGTTTCTTCTGGGCATCATTTGCTGATACGACCCTAGTCTGGACAGCATCCGCAGTAGCGATTGTATTAATGACACTGCCTAACTTGTTGGGCATGATCCTGCTGCATAAAGAGATGAAGAGTACGGTCAAGTCTTACTGGCAGGACTTTAACAAAGAAAACCCACCGAAGAAGTAACGTGGGGGGTAAGCAAACGGCTGGTCGGTTGACCGGCCGTTTTTAATTCTGCACTACCCTTGAAATTATGGCTAAAAGCCTTATATTGCAGGGATTGCGCAAAATTGATGACCTTCAGAAAGTAGGAAACCGCATGTTATGGCTTTAGCTCAGTGCCCGTCGTGTCGCAAACGTGTCTCGTCGAAAGCGACAGAATGCCCGCATTGTCAGTTTGTCTTTGCCGGACAATCTGAACAGGATTTAGAGCGTGAGTTTATTCGTATTCAACAAGAAAAGCGGGATAAACTGGTATCGCGGTCGATGTTGGCTTTGCTGATAGCTATCGCTGGCTTCGTTTATTTATTTTTGCAGCAACCAATGCCCGAAACCTGGCAATATAATGTCGCGGTCGGCGTATTGGTGGCAGGGCTGTTATGGTTTGTAGTTAACCGTGTGCAGTTATTGTTTGTTAAGCGTAAACGCTAGAAAGTGAGAAACCATGCAGTTTGACGATTTAGTTGCTTCTATGAGCCGTGACACCTATGACCGTCTGGTGGCTGCGGTAGAGACCGGACGCTGGCCTGACGGCAATAAATTAACGGCGGAGCAACGCGAGAATTCGTTACAATTGGTGATGGCCTACCAGGCTCGTTATATTCCCTCCGACCAGCACATGAGCATAGGCGCGGATGGCCAGATGCTGATGAAGTCCAAACGTGAATTGAAACAGCAGTACAGTGATAAGCCAGAGCAGTCGATCGCGCGCTTTTCGCTGAATGAAGAACAATCCAACACCCGGGATAGTTAATGTTTGATCTAAATAGCCACAGCGATTTATTACTGCAGTGCAAAGCAGTTACCGAAGACGAACCCGACCTGATTGCCAACTTAGCGAACATCAGTGCTATTATCTTTGATGGTATGGCCGATATTAATTGGGCTGGGTTTTACTTTAGCCGTAGCGACGATGAGCTCGTACTGGGACCTTTTCAAGGCAAGGTTGCCTGCGTGCGAATTGCCTTTGGTAAAGGTGTGTGTGGCGTAGCAGCAGTAACAAAGCAATTGCAACATGTTGATGACGTGCACCAGTTTAGCGGCCATATAGCGTGTGACGCGGCATCTAATAGCGAAGTGGTGGCGCCAATTATGGTTAACGATAAGGTGGTTGCAGTATTAGATATTGATAGCCCGAAAATTGCGCGTTTTTCTGAGCAGGACGCTGCACAAATCGCAGCGATAGCTGAATATTGTCAGCAGCTTGATTGGTCACAGTTGTAACACCTATGCTTGATCCATTCGATATTCATTTGTATTTGGTCAGCCATACGGACACTTGGTTTTTTGAGGACCATGAAGAACACGCGGCTGATAATATCAATGAAATGCTGCATTTAATTAACCACTATCGGGACGAATCTGATAGTTTAGAGCAATTGGAAGAAGCGGTACGCAAAACCCTGTATGATTGGATTGAGGAACCTGCGTTACTGGATTTAGAATTCGAAGAAATGGACGATTACGTAAAATCCGTTTTAAAAGTTGTTAGAGAACAGGAAGAAGATTGGAATGAATGAACCGGCTAAGCTAACCAAAAGCAAAGATGTTATCGCCTATTTAGCGGAACAGTTCCCTCAGTGCTTTTCAGTAAAAGGTGATGCAAAACCGCTAAAAATCGGCATCTTTGATGATTTAGCCAAACGTCTGGAAGACGATCCGATGGTTAGCAAAACGCGGTTGCGCACTGCGCTGCGCCATTACACCAACAGTTGGCGTTATCTACACAGTGTGAAGCAGGGCGAACAACGTATCGACCTTGATGGCAGTGCTGTTGAGCCCGTGACTGAAGAGCATCAGCAACACGCGCAGGAATCGCTAAAAGAATCTAAAGCGAAAGTTGCAGAACGCAATAAAGCACGTAAACAAGAACAAGCAACTGATAGCGATGCAGCAAAAGAAAAACGTGTGCAACGCGCTAAAGTTCCTGCGAAAGGTAATAAACCGTCTGCTAAAAAAGCACGTAAACCTTCTAGTAAGCCAAAAGCAGCAGCAAGCCCAAAACTAAACGATGTGGAACTTAATAGCCTGAGTGTAGGTCAACAGGTTCAGGTTAAGGCGGGTAATAGTCCAATGCCGGCTACCGTCACTGAAATTGACAAAGACGATATTCAGGTTCAGTTAGACAATGGTTTGAGCATGAAAGTTAAGATTGCAAACGTGTTTGTCGCTGCCGAGTAGTAACTTAATAGTTTGAGGTAGGAGTCGCCTGTGAAGTATTCGGTTTTTAAGAAGAGCGCCCTGGCGTTGATGCTGGTATCACCATCACTGTTGGCGATTCCCCCGGCTCACCAAGTCAGCGAGCTACCGGAGCTAGAACAAGAAAGTCATCACGATACAGCCGCAGAGCGGGCAACCGCGTACTTTACGCGCTATCATTTTTCGCAGCCTTCGTTAAACGACGCGTTGTCTGAGCAAATCCATGAGCGTTATTTAAAATTACTTGATTACAACAAGATGTTCTTGTTGCAGTCGGATATTGAAGCGTCTCAAGAATATGCGACGCTTTATGACGACATGTTAAGCAGTGGTGAGTTGGATGTGGCTTATGACCTCTACCAAACCAGCCTCAAACGTCGTTTTCAGCGCTACGAGTACGCGCTATCTATACTTGATGAAGAACAACCGATGGATTTTACCGTCGCAGATGATAAGTATTATTACGACCGCGAAGAACAGCCATGGGCAAGTTCTACAGAAGAGCTCAACGACCTATGGTATGCGCGGGTAAAATATGATGCACTGAATTTAAAGCTAGCGGGTAAAGAGTGGCCGGAAATTGTCGAAACTCTGGGCAAGCGCTACAACAGTGCATTGAATCGTCTGACCAAGTCAAAAAGCGAAGATGTTTTTCAAACCCTGTTAAATGCTTTCGCTCGCTCCGTTGAAGCCCATACCAGCTATTTGTCACCGCAAAACTCTGAACGATTCCGTCAGAACATGAACCTGGAACTTGAGGGTATCGGTGCGGTATTACAGTCAGAATATGACTACACCGTTATTCGCAGTTTAGTACCCGGCGGTCCGGCGGATAAAACTGACGAGCTTTCACCAGAAGATAAAATCATTGGCGTCGGACAAGGCGTTGGTGAAGACGCCGAAGATTTTGTTGATGTTATTGGTATGCGACTGGATGACGTGGTCGATATGATCAAAGGCCCCAAAGGCACACAAGTTCGTCTGCAAATTCTGGAAGCATCGCAGGGTGCCGGTGGTACGCCGAAAGTAGTCGAAATAACCCGCGATAAAGTTAAATTGGAAGACCGTCAGGCAAAACTTGATATCAAAACCATGGATGACGGGCCCTATAAAGGTCGTACTATGGGAGTTATCGAGATCCCGGGCTTTTATAACAACCTAACTGCGGATGTCCGCGCATTACTCGAGCAAGTCAAAAACGAAAAGGTTGAAGGCGTGATGGTGGACTTGCGCGGCAACGGCGGGGGGTCGCTGGCTGAGTCGATTAATCTCACGGGTTTGTTTATTGATCAAGGTCCCGTGGTTCAGGTCAGTGACGGCCGCGGTCAGGTCGATGTGAGTTCAGATCGGGATGGCAAAACTTACTACGATGGACCTTTAGTGGTTATGGTCGATCGTTACAGTGCCTCGGCTTCGGAGATTTTTGCTGCTGCTATGCAGGATTACGAACGTGCACTCGTTGTAGGTGAAAATACCTTCGGCAAGGGTACTGTTCAGCAGCACCGTGGGCTGGCACGTCGTTTTGACTTTTTCGATGAGCCGCTCGGTAGTGTGCAGTACACTATTGCCAAGTTTTACCGCATAAACGGCGGTAGCACCCAGTTAAAAGGCGTTCAGCCGGACATCGTATTACCGTCTTATGTCGAGGCGTCGGAGTGGGGCGAGAGCAAGGAAGAGAATGCGCTGCCCTGGGACCAAATAGATAAAGCGCCTTACAAGCCGGTAAATCAAGTTGCTGAGGAGGAACTCCCGCAACTGCAACGTGCAGCTAATGAGCGCATAGAGAGCGATCCGGAGTTTGACTACATCTTTGATGATATAGAACGAATTCGCGCTGAGCAGGACAAGACCTGGGTTAGTCTGGATATTAATGCGCGTAAAGCTGAGCAGGAAGAGCAAAAGGCATTGCGGTTAAAACGTATCAATGACCGCTTAAGGCGTTTAGGCAAAGAGCCGCTGGAATCAGTCGATGCAATCGATGAGCTGGATGAGGAAATACTAGAAGTCGATCGTTACCTAGAGCAAGCAATGGCAATTGGCTTTGATTATATTGACGAGACCAAACTAGCAAGTAATAAAGCGAGTTAGCCAAATTGGTGCTGCTTAAATCGTTTAAAAAACCGCCACTCACGGCGGTTTTTTGTTGTTTGAATGGCAAACAATGGCATTTTGTGGTCAACTATTCCGTTATTAAAAATTGACCTAAAGCAACAATGACAACAACAAATACAATATCAAGCCGTTGGTCAAGTAGACTATCTTTTGTGCTGGCCTCTGCCGCAGCCGCAGTCGGCCTCGGCAACATCTGGAAATTCCCGTACGTGATGGGTGAGAACGGCGGCGGAGCTTTCGTTCTGGTTTACCTGCTGTGTATCGCCTTTATTGGTTTGCCGATTATGATGGCCGAGGTGGTTATTGGTCGACGTGGCCGCCACTCGCCGGGATATGCGGCTAAATCAGTAGCGCAAGAATCCGGTAAATCATCTGCCTGGCAGCTTGCCGGCTGGTTGGGGATGTTAACAGGCTATCTGGTACTCAGCTTTTATGCTGTCATCGCCGGCTGGGGAGCTGCTTACGTCGCCAAGGCGGCGCAAGGTGTGTTTACTGGCGCGGACGCCGAGCAAATCGGCAATACCTTTGGTCAGTTACTGTCTTCGCCGTTGGAGCTTACCGCGTGGCATACGTTGATTATCGTGGCTACCATATTAGTGGTGGGCAAGGGGGTTAATAAAGGGTTAGAGCGTGCGGTGAGGTTTTTATTACCGGCGATGATTGCTTTATTACTCGGTATTGCTGTTTATTCCGGCGCCATTGGTGATTTTTGGCAGGCATTCCACTTTATGTTTGACCCGGACTTTAGCAAGTTATCGGTTAACGGCGTAATGATTGCACTGGGCCATTCGTTTTTTACTCTGGGGCTGGCATCGGGTGTCGTTATTATGTACGGCGCTTATTTGCCTAAAGAGACGTCGATTGTGCAAACCAGTATCTGGATCGCAGTGCTGGATACCTTTGTCGCGTTATTGGCAGGCTTGGCAATATTCCCATTGGTGTTTGGCTTTGGCTTAACGCCAAGCGAAGGACCCGGTCTTATTTTTACCACCTTACCCATTGCCTTTAGCGAAATGACCGGTGGTGCTTTGGTCGGCACGCTATTCTTTTTGATGCTGGTTATCGCGGCATTTACCTCGGCTATCGCAATGATCGAGTCCTCGGTTGCCTTTGTTTCGGAAAAGTTTAAAGTCGGCCGCTGGCCTGCCACCATCATATCGGGCACAGTACTTTGGGGATTAGGGCAATTAACGGTACATTCATTTGCCGGCGCCAGCTGGACGCAACTGGATATGTCATTCTTTGGTAAGCCATTGGCCAGCATATTCGATCTTATAGATGCGTTAACGTCCAGTTTACTGCTGCCGCTTGGAGGTTTATTACTCGCTTTACTGGCAGGCTGGGTTATGCAACGTCAATACTCGGAAGACGAGCTGGACAGCACTCGCGGTCTTTATGATGTATGGCTATTGTGCCTGAAATATGTAGCGCCTATTGCTATCATCATCATCTTTTTGCAATTAATCGGTGTAATTCAACTGTAGGTCACTTATCTAATGACGCAATCAACTAAACAACCGTCACTTTTGCAAGCGCTCATCCCGTTATTAGCGCTTATTATTATGCTGGCTTCATCGGTGTACTTTTTTGGTGAGGACTCCTCTTATGGACCAAACCAAATTGCGCTATGGGTCGCCTCCGGTATTGCGCTGATCATTGGCTTTAAGAATGGCTTTAGCTGGGCCCAAATAGAAGAAGGAATCACTGACGGGATTTCTGTCGCGCTTGGCGCCATGCTAATTATTCTGGCGGTTGGTTCATTAATTGGTACCTGGTTATTATCGGGTACCGTACCGACTTTGATTTATTATGGCCTGGAACTACTCAACCCCAGCCTTTTTTATGCGGCTAGTTGCATAATCTGTGGCGTGGTAGCGCTGTCTATCGGTAGTTCCTGGACCACAGCGGCCACCATCGGTGTCGCCTTGATGGGCGTTGCATCGGGTATGGGCCTGGAACCGGCGATTGCAGCGGGTGCTATTGTTTCGGGTGCTTATTTTGGTGACAAAATGTCGCCATTATCCGACACCACCAACCTCGCACCCGCGGTAGCCGGCACCGACTTGTTCTCACACATTCGCTACATGGGCTATACCGCTATTCCGGCATTTGTTATCTCTGTAGTTATTTTTCTGTTTTTGGGGCTCAATGCCGACACCAATGTCAGCCTGGTGAGATTGGAAGAAATGCAATCGCAGTTATCTGACACCTTTAACATTGGCTGGGAAATGCTGGTGCCTTTAGCGGTGCTGCTGTATTTAGCCGCAACCCGCAAGCCGGCGTTGCCAACAGTATTCTTTGGTGCACTTTTAGGTGGCGTATGGGCATTAATTTTTCAGCCCGATATGGTTGAGCAAATGGCGGGAGAAACAGGGTTATTAGCGGGTATCAAAGTGGTGTGGCTGGCTATGTCCGATGGCACCACCGTCAGTACCGGCAGCACCAACCTGGATTCGTTATTAAGCGGCGGCGGCATGGTCAGCATGCTCAATACCCTGTGGCTGATTTTAAGCGCCATGACCTTTGGCGCTATTATGGAAAAACTGGGACTGCTTAAGCGTTTCATTCAAGGCATGCTGAAAGCATCCAAAAGCGTTGGCTCACTAATTACAGGTACCATCTTCACCTGTTTTGGCGCTAACGTGTTAACCGCTGATCAATACATGGCTATTGTGCTGCCCGGACGTATGTTTAAAGAAGAGTATGCGCGCCGTAACCTTGATCCAAGGGTACTGTCCCGAACGTTAGAAGATAGCGGCACCATAACGTCTGCATTAATTCCGTGGAATACCTGTGGTGCGTATATGTTTAGCGTGTTGGCGGTCAGTCCGTTCGAGTATGGCATCTATGCGTTCTTTAACTATTTAACACCGCTGATAGCGATTGTATTTGCCTACACCGGTTGGACAATTTTGTATCTTAAACCAGAGTCTCATACGCAAACGCAAAACGCTTAGTCATCTTTAACTAATATTGGAAGGTTATGTCACAAAAAACGGCAAAATATCGTAAGGATTATCAAGCGCCCGATTTTACTATTCATTCGGTCGATTTGACCTTTGAGCTGGACCCCAGCCAAACGCGTGTGACCAACACCATGGTGGTTGAACGTCAGGGTAGCCACCAACGGCCGTTGGTGCTTGATGGCGAAGGCTTGCAGTTGATACAGGTCAGTTTGGATGACAAAACATTAAACGGCGATGATTATTCGGTGAACGATCAGCAATTGGTAGTTTCAACCGATAAAGACCGTTTCACACTGACCATTATTAACGATATTAACCCGAGTCAGAATAAAGCCCTCGAAGGACTCTATTTGGCGGAAAATACTTACTGTACGCAATGCGAGGCAGAAGGATTTCGGCGCATAACCTTCTATCTTGATCGTCCCGATGTGTTGGCGCGTTTTACCACCACTATTATTGGCGATAAATCGCAGTACCCTTATTTATTATCAAATGGCAACCTGATAAAAACCGAGCAGTGCGGTGACAAGCATGTTGCGGTGTGGCAGGACCCTTACCCTAAACCAAGTTACCTGTTTGCACTCGTCGCCGGTGACTTTGACGTATTACGCGACAGCTTTACAACCCGCGAAGGGCGTGATGTTAAGCTGGAGCTGTTCGTCGATAAGGGTAACCTTGACCGTTCAGAGCATGCCATGACGTCGCTAAAGAATGCGATGAAGTGGGACGAAGAGCGTTTTGGCCTGGTTTATGACCTCGATATCTACATGGTTGTGGCGGTTGATTTTTTCAACATGGGCGCGATGGAGAACAAAGGCTTAAACGTATTTAACGCTAAATACGTGTTAGCCAATCCAGCTACAGCAACTGACCAGGACTTTCTAAATATTGAATCGGTGATTGGCCACGAATACTTTCATAACTGGACCGGCAACCGTATTACTTGTCGCGACTGGTTTCAGTTAAGTTTAAAGGAAGGCCTGACGGTATTCCGCGATCAAGAGTTTAGTTCCGATTTAGGCTCTCGTGCAGTCAATCGTATTCAGGACGTTAAAATTATCCGCTCGCATCAATTCACTGAAGATGCCGGACCGATGGCTCACCCGATACGCCCCGACAAAGTGTTGGAGATGAATAACTTCTATACTGTCACCGTTTATAACAAGGGGGCGGAAGTTATACGTATGCTACACACATTGCTGGGTGAAGCAGGCTTTCAGCGCGGTATGCAATTGTATGTCGAGCGCCATGACGGTCAGGCGGTTACCTGTGAAGATTTTGTCGCTGCGATGGAAGCTGCGAACGAGCAGGACTTCAGTCAGTTCCGCCGTTGGTACTCGCAGGCGGGAACGCCGCAGGTAGAGGCCGATGTGGACTTTGATCAGGATAAACAACAGCTCAACATTGCGTTGCGACAGACTACGCCTGCCACGCCCGGGCAAAGTGAAAAGTTGCCGTTTCATATACCGGTTAAGATTTCTGCTGTAACCCCGTCGGGTCAGGTCATCACCTTGAATGAGGGCTTGTTGCACCTTCAAAAGGAGCAACAACAGTTTGTCATTAATGGCGACTTTAGCGCAAAACTGCAAGCCGGCGAACAGCCCGTGGTGTCACTGTTTGATAATTTTTCGGCGCCGGTGAAGGTATCGCGTAAGATAAGCGCAAATGATTTACGAACACTGATGGCACACGCGCCGGATCCGGTGAGCCGTTGGGATGCATCACAACAATTGTTTGGCGAATTAATTCATCAGGCAATAGCGCAACAAACGACGGTTAAGTTAGACCAACAAACCATCTCGGCATGTCGGCAACTATTAACTAGTGATGCAGATCCTGCTCTGATCGCATTGGCTTTGACGCCTCCGGGTGCAGCCACACTGGCTGATAACTATGACGAAATTCCGGTAGAGCAACTGCGTCATAATCTTAAACAGTTAAAGAAACAGTTAGCGCAGGCGCTGAAGGATGATGTCATGGCGCGTTATCAGCAGTTAACTGCAACATTAAAAGCGCATGACTATCAGCTGCAGGGCGATGACATCTCGCAACGCCAGTTACGCAATACCTTGCTAAGTTATTTAGCTGAAATTAACGATGACGCGGCATGGTTCGAGTCAGTCTATGAGCAAGCAGACAACATGACTGATACGCTGGCTGTTCTGCAAGCGGTAACCTGGACTGAGCATAGCGTCGCTGAAGAGCTTTTAAACCGCTTTGATCAGCAATGGCAGGGCGAAAAACTGGTGATGGATAAATGGTTCCAGACCCAGGCTCTGGCAGATAACGATGCTACTGTCGCACGCATAGAAACATTGATGCAGCATGCTGATTTTAGTTTGGATAACCCTAACCGGGTGTATTCACTATTAGCTGCATTTACTCAAAACCTTGCACAGTTCCATCGTGCCGACGGCGCTGGTTATCGCTTAATTGGTGGTGTTATTCAAACGCTGAATGACAGCAACCCACAGGTTGCCTCGCGCCTACTTAGCGCGTTCATGTCGTGGAAGCGCTATGATGCGAAAAGGCAGGCGTTAATGAAGCAACAGCTGGAAGAATTAAGCGCGTTACCGAATTTAGCCAGTGATTTGCAGGAAAAAGTGGAAAATAGTCTGGCTGCATAACTATTACAGTCAATTCAGGCCATTAGGGTGTTCTATGAGGCGTAATAATGACCCTAAGCTATGAGTTTTCGGTGTCGATGACTTACCAGGAGTTCACCGAAATATACTATGGCGGTGGCGCACAACAATTAGTCGTTACCGCTACAAACGGCATGCGTGTTGCTATTCCGGCAGGGCGCATGGTGCCGTTTGTGGATTCTTCCGGCGTTCGGGGGTTGTTCAGGCTTACCGTTGATAGCCAGAATAAATTCAAGGGGCTGGAACGCTTACGTTGAGCAAGTTTTCAGCGCCGTTATGAGTTTATGGGTTAATTATGTCAATAAAGCTCATATCCTTTAAAATTGGCTGGTCTAAAGAGTGAAGTATTACGTCAAATAGCGTTGAAAGCCTAGGCTAAATGTCCGACAATAACATCCATCATAGATTATCGGGCCGTGGGTCGCTGTTCGGCTTACCTACGACGTTTCACTAATAAAGCTCAAGGACACTGCAATTATGTCGTTGGTCGATGGTCAAACTCCAGTTTTACTGGAGAAAGTTGTTGATTTAATCAAGAACAAAGTCCCTTCTTCTCAATCCCAATTGGTACAGGAGTTTGCTAAACGTCTGTATCGCAACATTGCCTCTGACGACCTCAGTCACCGCAACGACAGCGATATGTATGGTGCTGTACTCGGTTTATGGCACAGTTTTAATGAATATAAACCCGGCGATAAGGCGTTAATAAAAGTCTATAACCCGGATGTGCCAAACGACGGCTGGGAATCACCACATACCATTATCGAGATTATCCAAAGCGATATGCCGTTTATGGTGGACTCGGTGCGTATGGCGCTGCAGCGACTGGGCATTACTACGCACTTGTTGTTACATATGCCGATTAGTCACGAACGCGATAACGACAATCAAATATCGTCGATGTTAAAGCCGGGCACGCGCGGTGATAATCACGTCGATACGGTGTTCCTGATTGAGATTGACCGTCAAACCAGCAAAGACGACATTAAAGCCATTCGCAAAGAATTAATCTCGGTGATGGAAGAGATCAGCCTCGCGGTTAGCGACTGGCAGCCGATGCGCGAACGGTTAAAAACGGCTGCCGGGCAGGTAAGTGCCGATAGCTATCCCGGCACTAAGGCTTATAAGGAGGAAATTGAACGTTTCTTAAGCTGGCTGACCGACGATAATTTCACGTTAATTGGCTGTCGATCCTATGACCTTAAGCCAGTTAAAGGCGATTACGAGCTGAAACAAGTCAAAGATAGCTCGTTGGGATTGATGCGTAACTCCGTTAGCGATAAAGGTCGCTTAATTTCGACATTGCCGGAAGACGGTCGTGAAATCAGTCACGACGACCGCATATTATTGCTGACCAAAACCAACAATAAATCACGCGTTCACCGTCCGGCCTATTTTGATTATATCGGTATAAAGCGTTTTAACGAGCAGGGCGAGGTTATCGGCGAAGAACGCTTTATCGGTTTGTATTCTGCGCACTTCTACAACGATAGTGCCCGTGATATTCCGCTGGTTAGCGAGAAGATTCAACGCGTGCTCGAATTGTCGGGCTTTGCGCATCAGTCGCATGCAGCTAAAGCCTTGTTAAATATTCTGGAAACGTACCCGCGCGATGAAATTGTGCAAGCAGACGAAGAAGATTTGCTAGACGTCGGTTTAGGTGTTCTGCAAATGCAGGAACGCGATATGACCCGTGCCTTCGTCCGCCGTGATATTTTCGGTCGTTTTATGTCAATTATGGTGTATGTACCAAAAGAGCGTTACAACACCATTCTTCGCCAACGCACACAACAGATTCTGCAACGCACGTTACAGACTGATTACGATGTCGACTTTACCACGTATTTTTCGGAAAGCTCGTTGGCCCGTACGCATTACACCGTTCGCTTGCGCGATGAACAACAGGACGTGAACGTGAAAGAACTAGAACAGAATTTAATTGAAGCCGCCCGCACATGGGAAGATAACTTTGAGCGTATCGTTCATTCAACTTTTGGTGAAGCGAAAGCAACGCAGCTTTTAAAACGCTACGGTTCTGCGTTCCCGCGTTCCTATAAAGAAGAAGTTTTACCATCGGTCGCTATTTCTGACTTAAAACAGTTAGAGTCACTCGACGATGACCACAAGCTTGGCATGGTGTTGTATCGGGCGCAGGAAGAGAAAGATGACAGCGTTCATCTGCGGCTTAAGTTGTTCCATAAAGATGAGCCGATCCATTTGTCCGATGTGTTACCTATGCTTGAAAACTTCGGTTTACGGGTGATTGGCGAAAGTCCATACCCTATCCGAACTGCTGATGGCGTGGTTTACTGGGTGCTGGACTTCCAGATGATCCATACCGGTGGCCCACTGGTGTTGGAGGAAACGCGTGAGCTATTCCAGGCAGCCTTTGCCAAGGTGTGGAATGGGGAGCTAGAGGACGACGGCTTTAACCGTCTGGTACTGGGCGCCGGGATGACCGGACGGCAAGTAACCATTTTACGCATGTTTGCTAAATATATGCGTCAAATTGGCACCACCTTTAGCCAAAACTATATCGAAAGCACTTTCAGCAAATATCCGCTGCTGGCTAAGCTGGTGGTAAAAATGTTCTTCACTCGCTTCGAACCAGGCACCAAGGACAGCGACAAGAAGCTGGACGCTTTACATACGCGTATAAACACCGAGCTGGATAACGTCGCCAACCTGGATGACGACCGCATCATCCGTCGTTATGTCGAGTTGATTGATGCCGCTCTGCGCACCAACTTCTTCCAGCAAGACGAGCAGGGTAACGATAAACCTTATATTTCAGTTAAATTCCTGCCTGAACTGGTACCGGAAATGCCGTTACCACTGCCAAAATTCGAAATCTTTGTCTATTCGCCACGGGTAGAGGGTATCCATCTGCGGGGTGGGAAAGTTGCCCGGGGTGGTCTGCGCTGGTCAGATCGTCGCGAAGATTTCCGTACCGAAGTTCTGGGCTTGGTTAAAGCACAACAAGTTAAAAATACCGTTATTGTGCCGGTGGGTGCAAAAGGCGGGTTTATTTGTAAAGCCTTACCGGATGACCGCGAAGGCATGATGGCCGAAGGTCAGGCTTGTTATAAAACCTTTATTCGGGCGTTACTGGACATCACCGACAATATCATTGAAGGCGAGATCATCCCGCCTGAAAACGTGGTTCGCCATGATGAAGATGACCCGTACCTGGTGGTCGCAGCGGATAAGGGTACTGCAACCTTCTCCGATATTGCTAACGGCATTTCAGCAGAGTATAAGTTCTGGCTTGGAGATGCGTTTGCGTCCGGTGGCTCGGTCGGTTATGACCATAAAAAAATGGGTATTACTGCCCGCGGCGCGTGGGAGTCAGTTAAACGCCATTTCCGTGAGATGGGCATAGATTGCCAAACAACAGATTTCACCTGTGTGGCGGTTGGCGACATGGGCGGGGACGTGTTTGGTAATGGTATGTTGTTGTCTAAGCACACTCGCTTGCAGGCAGCGTTTAACCACATGCATATCTTTATCGATCCGAGCCCGGATGCTGCCAGTTCGTGGGAAGAACGCGATCGCTTGTTTAAACTGCCGCGTTCGAGCTGGGAAGACTACAACGCTGAATTAATTTCTAAAGGCGGTGGTGTATTCAAGCGCAGCGCTAAGGCGATTGAACTGACGCCGGAAATGAAGCAGATGTTAGGTTCACAGAAAAAATCAATGACACCTAACGAATTGATCAAAGCCTGCTTAACCATGAAGGTCGATCTGATCTGGAACGGTGGTATCGGTACTTACGTTAAAGGCAAGCAGGAAACCGATTCTGATGTTGGTGATCGTGCTAACGACGCCTTGCGTGTTAACGGCAGCGAATTAAACGCTAAGATTGTCGGCGAAGGCGGAAACCTCGGCTTTACCCAATTGGGACGTATCGAGTTTGCCCAAAAAGGCGGGCGTATTAATACCGACTTTGTTGATAACGTGGGTGGCGTTGACTGTTCAGATAACGAAGTCAATATCAAGATCCTGTTAAACGGGCTGGTTAACAGCGGTGATCTGACTAAGAAACAGCGTGATCAGTTATTGTATGACATGACTGACGAGGTGGCAGAAATCGTTCTTGATGACTGTAACCGTCAAACGCAGTCTATCTCGGTTACTGCGCTGCGCGGTGCCGATCAAATTAAAGAGTTACAACGCTTTATTCATGAGCTTGAGCGTGAAGGCTCGCTTAACCGCGCGCTGGAGTTTTTGCCCAGTGATGACGAGTTAGCCGAGCGTCAGGCGGCTAATAAAGGCCTGACACGTCCGGAACTGTCGGTTATTACGGCTTACGGCAAAATGGTATTAAAGGAACAGCTGATTTCTGATGAAATTACCGAAGACCCTTACCATGCCCGCGAACTGTTTGACTCGTTCCCGAAACCGTTACGTAAACGCTTTGCAGAGGCTATGGAGTCGCACCCGCTGAAGGGACAAATTATTGCCACTAAATTGGCGAATAATATTGTCAACGACATGGGTCCGAACTTCGTCTTACGTAAGCAGGAAGCCACTGGTGCGACCGAAGCCGAAATTGCAACGGCCTATGTTATTGCGCGTGAGTGCTTCCGTGTAGAAGAGCTGAATGAAGAGATTGAAGCGCTTAATAACAAGGTGCCGGCCGAGTCACAGAATGAAATTTTATTCCAGCTGCGTCGCATGGTACGTCGCGCAACACGTTGGTTCCTGCGCCATCGTAACCCGTCGTTGAACGGAATCCAGGAGCACCTGGACTTTTATATGCCGGCTTTTGATGATCTCCGTGACAACTGTCTGGATTACATGACCGAAGACGAGGCAACCGTGCTTCGTGATAATGCAACTAAATACGAGCAGTTGGGTTATCCGGAAACGCTGGCTAAACGCATTGCGTGTTTGAGTACCGTATTCTCGGCAATGGATGTTGCTGAAATTGCTCATAATACCCAGCAGGACTTTAATACCGTTGGGCGTTTGTACTTCTTCCTTGGCGCTAAGCTTAACCTGCACTGGTTCCTGAATCAGATTAACGGACAGCCGGTCGCTAACCACTGGCAGGCCTTGGCTCGCGCGGCGTTCCGTGAGGAGCTGGACTGGCAGCAGCGGTCGTTGACGCTAGTGGTGCTGAAGTCAACCGAGGATAGCAGTAAGCCAGAAGCACGCTTGCAGGAGTGGATGGAACAAAACGAGGTGTTGCTGCAGCGTTGGCAGAGCATGTTGTCTGACTTCCGTACGACTAAGAGCCACGAGTTTGCGAAATTCTCAGTCGCTTTACGAGAGCTCATGCTGCTTAGCCACAACTGTGCGCCTAAGATTGTTGGTTAATGAATAGGAACTGATAACAGTGTATTCATTAGTCAAAAGCTGGCTGTTTAAACAGGATGCCGAGCGCTCGCACGATCTAGCGCTGGGTATTCTGCAACGCTATTCGCGTACGCCGTTGGCGCTGTTTTGGCGTCAGCGGGTGCCTTCCAGGCCTGTCACTGTGATGGGTATAACCTTTGACAACCCGGTTGGGTTGGCTGCCGGTTTAGATAAGAATGCCCGTTGTATTCATGCATTTTCACAAATGGGCTTTGGTTTTATCGAAGTTGGCACTGTTACCCCAAAGCCGCAGCCAGGCAATGCAAAGCCGCGATTATTTCGATTAACCCGGGATCAGGCGATTATTAACCGCATGGGTTTTAATAACGACGGCGTTGAGGCCTTGGTCGAGCAGGTAAAAGCTACCCGCAGTAAGGGGTTTGGTGGTGTACTAGGCATTAATATCGGTAAAAACAAAACCACTGAGGAAGCTGATGCGCTGGACGATTACTGCCAGTGCCTGGATAAAGTCTACCCGTGGGCAGATTACGTGACGATTAACATCTCGTCACCCAACACACCGGGGTTGCGTAACTTTCAGCATGGTGATGCTCTGGACAACTTGCTTAGTGGCTTAAAGCAACGCCAGGCGGAGCTAACTGAACAGCACGGTCAGTACGTGCCATTAGTGGTTAAAATTGCACCCGATTTATCAGCATCAGAGATCAGCACCATGGCTGCGGCGTTTAACCGCACCGGGATCGATGGTGTGATTGCTACCAACACCACGTTATCGCGCGACGGTTTGCAAGATCAAACGCTGGCGGGCGAAGCAGGGGGTCTAAGTGGTCATCCGGTGCGATTGCCAAGTACAAAGGTGATTAAAACGCTGCGTCAACATTTAGACCAGCACATTCCAATTATAGGCGTTGGCGGTATCGACTCAGCCGAGAGCGCTCAGGAAAAGCTATCCGCAGGCGCAAGTTTGGTGCAGGTTTACACGGGCTTTATCTATCAAGGTCCAAAGCTTGTTAAGAACATTGTTCAGGCGTTATAACGAATAATAGAACTTTGCCCTTGTAAGCGAGGGCAGGTTTTAGTATTTTATTTGCGCAATTCTAAAAAACAAAACCATAAAGGATTGATTTTGCAAGACGCAATGCAATGGCGCTGGCTCTATAATGAGCAGCAGCAACTCGCTATCGATACGGGTGACGGCGATGCTGGTATTTATCGTCTTCCCTACAAGCAGCAGCAACTGGTTAATATATCTTTTGCGGAGCAGCCATTCGATATTGATGATGCCAATGCTTACCAGACCTGGTCAGAAGCCTTGCAACACTATGGTGATGATACCTTGCCAGTTGATGCCCACACAGCCGCCTTGTGTGCGGTTGCCTTTATTCGTTTTGGTTGCCCTCAAATGCCACAAAGCTGGCACTTTCAAAAATCTGACCTAGAACAATGGCCTGCGGAACGCACACTGTGTGAGCTTAATTCAGGCTTTGATCAGGGGATTTTCTTAATTCTCGATATCGATGACGAATTTGCAAGCTGCATGTTGCTAAGCCCGTCTATGCAGGTTTCAGCGATCAAGACTTTACGTCAATATCAGGTGATGAAGGTATTGAACAATCGCTTATTACCGGCAACGATCGATTTAGCTAAGACAGCACAAACTGCTTGGTCGATGAAGTTAGCCTAAAAGATTATTTGAGATATTCGATGAAAAGCATTGAGTAATAAGGAAAGAATTGGTTGCGGGGGCAGGATTTGAACCTACGACCTTCGGGTTATGAGCCCGACGAGCTACCAGACTGCTCCACCCCGCGTCCGATGCGATGCATAGTAGTGATTATGTGACGCCAACGCAAGCGTTATTTTGGTATTTTTATTTGTTCGGCTAATAAGTCATCAAATTGCTGTTAAATCATTCAGTTGGCTTAGCTACAGACACCTTGCCTCGCATTCTGTATAATCATCGCAGTTTTAACGTCAGCTAAGAGAAACTTCCATTTTGATGCAAACCTACTTCATTGCCTGTGCTAAAGGTATCGAGCCGTTATTGTTTGAAGAGCTTAAACAGCTGGGCATTGACGATGTAAAGCAAACCATGGCCGGTTGCCAGATTACCGCGTCATTACAACAAGCCTACACTGTCGCGTTATGGTCACGTCTGGCCAGCCGAGTTCTGCTGCAGCTGGGTAGGGCAGATGTTACTACCGCTGCCGACATACAGGCGGTTATTACCCAATTTGACTGGCAGCAGGTGATGCGTGCGGATAACACACTTATCGTCGATTTTAACGGCCGCAGTGATGAGATCCGGCATAGTCAATTTGGTGCGCAAATCATTAAAGATGGTATTGTTGATTACTTTACCGCGCGCGGCTTTGCCCGCCCCAATGTCGATAAACAAGATCCGGACATTCGCATCGCTGCGCGCTTGGCAAAAGGGCAGCTGGTTTGGTCACTGGATTTTTCCGGCGAAAGTTTGCATCGGCGCGGTTACCGGCAACAACAAGGCGAAGCGCCTTTGCGCGAAAACCTTGCGGCGGCGGTATTACAGCGGGCAGGAATCAGTGATGCGTTAAGTCAGCCGTGTTTTAACTTTTTCGACCCTTTCTGTGGCTCCGGCACTCTAGTTATTGAGGCTGCATTAATGGCAACCGACTGTGCACCTGGGCTGGGTCGAGCTAATTGGGGCTTTTTGTCCTGGCAAGGTCACCAACCTGCCGTCTGGCACGAACTGTTGGAGCAGGCTGAAGCCCGCTTTAAGAAAGGGCGGGCGCAATTCAACGGTTCTATTAGCGGGTCAGATACTAATCCGCACTTAATTGATGCTGCACGCAGCAACGCAAAACGCGCGTTACTTAAAGACATTGTCAGTTTTGATGTTGCCGATGCGTTGCAAACACAGGCGCCTGCATCTGACGGGCTATTAGTAACCAACCCGCCTTATGGCGAGCGACTGGGTGAAGAAGTCGAGACTTTGCTGTTGTACCGTCGCTTCGGACGCCAGTTAAGCGCTCAATTTCAGGGCTGGAAGCTCGGCATTCTGGCCGGCGATGAAAGTTTGTTAAAACGCCTGAAACTGCGCAGTGACAAAAAATATAAGTTTCTTAATGGTGCGCTAGATGTGACGCTGGCGTGCTATGACTTAACTAAAGAACAGCCCGTGTTTACAGAAAGTAAAGGCGACGACATTGCTAACCGGTTAAAAAAGAACCATCAAAAGCTGTCTAAATGGGCGGCTAAAGAAGGTCTGGAAGCATGGCGCCTGTACGATGCCGATTTACCTGACTACAACGCGGCTATTGATGTTTATGCCGATTATTTAGTCGTGCAGGAATATGCACCGCCGAAAACGATTCCGGAAGGTGTCGCCCGCGATCGCCTTTGGCACTTGCTCGAGACCATTAGTGATGTATTGCCATTTGCCGAAGAGAACATCATATTAAAAGTACGTCAACGCCAGTCAGGAACGCAGCAGTATCAGAAGCGGCAACAGCGGGCTGAAAGCGTATGCCTTAACGTGCGGGAGTACCGTGGGTTGTTTGAGGTTAACTTAACCGATTACCTGGATACCGGTTTGTTTCTTGATCACCGGCTAGTTCGCAAAGAGCTATTTGATAAGTGTGACGGGCTTGATGTTCTGAATTTATTTGCTTATACCTGTTCGGCCTCCGTTCAGGCGGCTCTCGGTGGTGCTAATCGAGTCGTTTCGGTTGATATGTCAAAGACGTACTTGCAGTGGGGAAAACGAAATTTTGCGCTAAACGACTTACATGGGCCGCAATACGAATTTATTCAGGCCGACTGCTTTAACTGGTTAAGAGAAAATCGCGACAGCGCACCATTCGATGTTATCTTCCTTGATCCGCCGACCTTTAGTAACTCCAAACGCATGGACGGCACGCTGGATATTCAGCGTGACCATGTCGGGTTAATAAAAACTGCAGCTCGTTTGCTGACTGATGACGGGGTTATTTTGTTTTCTAATAATCGCCGTAAGTTTGAAATCGACGTAGATGGCCTCGATAAAGCCGGTTTTAGCGTTAATGACCAGACCCAGGCGTCGATCCCGGAAGACTTTAAACGCCATAAAGGCATACATCATTACTTTATTATTTCTCGTATTTAGTCGAATTTATCATGTATTACTTATTGACCAAATCGAACTGTCCTTTATGTACCCAGGCGTTGCAGTTGCTTTATGCGCTTGACCTTGATGAGCCGATCGATCTGAACGTCGTCGATATTGCTGCCGATGCTGCTTTACAAGAAGAGTACGGGTGGCTGGTACCGGTACTAAAAGATTCACACGATAATGAGCTGCGCTGGCCCTTTGACCAATCGCAGTTGCTGGAGTTTGTCACGGCATGAATTTATTGAGAGTTCAGGATGCACAACTGGCCTTCGGTGCCGATGCAATTTTAGACCACGTAAACTTTGTGCTGGAGCCGGGTGAGCGGGTTTGTCTGGTCGGCCGAAACGGTGCCGGCAAGTCAACGTTGCTAAAAGTTATTGACCAACAAGTAGTGCTTGACGACGGTCAGGTACAATACGTTGGTGATACGGTGGTCACGCGGCTACCTCAGGATCCCCCGGCACAATCGCCGCAACGGGTTTACGATTACGTCGCAGAGGCGTTGGCCGAAAGCGGTGAGTTACTGGCACGCTACCATTTACTGTCCGAGAAGATGGCTGCAGGCGATGCCAGTAGCGGACTGTTGAGCGAAATGGATTCGCTACAAGCGAAAATTGACGCACTTAATGGCTGGCAAATGGAAACCCGCATTGAGCAGGTGCTGACCCGTTTAAATCTGCCGGCGGATACGTCGATGGCAGAGCTATCCGGAGGCTGGTTACGGCGTGTGGCTCTAGCGCGTGCACTGGTGGTCGATCCCGATGTACTGCTGCTGGACGAGCCGACCAACCACCTGGACATCAGCATGGTGCGCTGGTTAGAAGAACAAATAAAAGAATTTAAAGGGGCGGTGCTGTTCATTAGTCATGACCGTGCTTTTATTCGCCACCTGGCCACGCGAATAGTGGACTTAGACCGCGGCCAGTTAACCAGTTACCCCGGTGATTATGATCGCTATCTGGCTAAAAAGCAGGAATTACTTGAAGTAGAAACCGCACAAAATGCCGAATTTGATAAGAAATTGGCGGCCGAAGAAGTCTGGATCCGCCAGGGCATTAAGGCTCGGCGTACCCGCAACGAAGGTCGGGTGAGGGCGCTACAGGATTTACGTAAACAGCGTCAGCAACGGCGTGAACTGCAGGGTAAAGCCAACTTACGGGTTAACGAGGCGAGCCGCTCAGGCAAGCGCGTGTTTGAGGGCGAACAGTTACAGCTGCAATTTGACGATAAACCGATCATTCGCGATCTTGATCTGTTGTTGCAGCGCGGAGACAAGGTTGCTTTCGTGGGCCCGAATGGGTGCGGAAAAAGTACCCTGATTAAAGTGATTCTGGGGGAGCAGGACGTTGACGGCGGCAAGGTCAAGCTCGGCACGAACCTGGAAGTGGCGTATTTTGATCAACACCGTTCGCAACTTGATCCGCAAAAAAGTGTGATGGACAACGTCGGTGACGGCAAACAAGACATTGTTTTCCAGGGGCGTCCGCGCCACATTCTGAGTTACTTACAAGACTTTTTGTTTTCGCCTAAACAAGCGCGTACGCCAGTGTCCGCTTTGTCGGGCGGCGAGCGGAACCGTGCATTGCTGGCTAAAATACTGTTAAAGCCCAGTAATCTCCTGGTGCTGGATGAGCCGACCAATGATCTTGATATCGAAACGCTGGAACTGCTTGAGCAAATAATAGCTGAGTACCAAGGGACTGTGTTGCTGGTAAGCCACGATCGGGAGTTTGTCGATAATACGGCGACCGCGGTGTTGTATTTTGAAGGTGACGGCGTGATCACTGAAATTATCGGCGGCTTTAGCGAACTCGAACACTATTTAGCTATGAAGTCGGCAACAGCCCCGAGTCAGGATAAATCAAGCACTCAGGGAACCAAAACTGACGCGCAACGGTCACATAGCACAAGTTTGTCGGATAAGGGTTCTGCACAACGTCAGAAAAAGTTATCCTACAAGTTACAGCGTGAGCTTGACGGGTTACCCGCAGCGATAGAAGAAAAAGAACAACAGCTGGAACAGATTCAGCAACAACTTAATGAGCCGGAGTTTTTTAGTCAGCCTTTAGAGGTGACAGAACCAGTGATGCAACAGGCAGCAGAATTAGAAGAAGCGTTGATGATGCTGCTGGAACGCTGGGAAGAACTCGAAAATTTATCAAAACAGAGTAGTTAGTTAATGATGAAACAATTTGCACTTAAAGGGTTAAGCGCAGCAATATTGGCGTCGGTAAGTTTGACTGCAACGGCCGATATTTTCGAAATCGAAGAACTACCAACAGCAGAAAATTACCGCAATAGCTTTCCTAAAGCGATAAATGAAAGCGGATTTGTAGTCGGTATCTCACGGTTTCCGACAAATATTGATATCGATTTGAGTCAGGTGTCGCCGACAATTTTAGCCAATGCCGGTATTACCGACATAGAAGAAGTTAATGAGCTGACGCCGGAACAGTATGAGTTCATACTGAACAACGTTGCGATTAACGCAAACAATAATGTGCAACAAATCCAAATCGGTTTAAATACCGCGTTTTTGTATGACGGACTGACACAGTCGGTTCCTTTACTGGGCGATACACCGGTTATAACTGCTGATAGCTTTTTATACAGTATTAACAACGCCAATTCAGCGGTAGGGGTTACCACGGGTCCGTTTTATCCGACCGAATACACCTACACTAACTCTGATGACGAAGAAGTTACCCAGACGTTTTACGTGCGTGACTATATAACACGCGGCGTATGGCATCGCGATGGCACCACTACCATGGTTGAACCGGCAGAAACAGCTGTTTTGGGTGGTGAGAGTGCGATTATGGACGTAAACGACTCAGGTTTGGCGGCAGGTTACGCCAGCACCGCACTTAGCCCGTTTGCGCAAGAGCGCATTGATGCCTGTAGCAGCGATGACCCTGATGCTATTGTGACGCGCCCTGACGAAGTCTGTGTCTATGGTGTCTGGTTAGAGCTTTATAACCAAAGAGCGTCAAATATCGCGCCAAGTTTCTTTTCTCGCAGTGATTATGCAGCCCGTCGTTCAATCTACGACATTCGCGGTCATTTATGGCAGCTGGATAGTAATGGTGAGGTCATCAGTACGACTGAGTTAGGCACACTGCAGCAGCGCAACGAAGAGGATGATCGGGACTTTTCCAGTTATGCCTTTGCGGTTAACAATAATGGCATTGCTGCCGGTCAGAGCTGGACTTATCACCCTCAGCGTGGCGCCGTTCGTATGCCGGCAATTTTCCAAAATGCAGATGCTATACCTGTGACAGAAAATGAAGACTTTTTCTGGGGCGCAGCAACGGATATTAACGATAACAATCAGGCTGTTGGTTATTTAGTGGAGAGCCGTGCCGGTAACCTTCGCAATACAGCTTTTATCTATGATGTTGATGCTGCATCTGACGAACAACCGTTAACCTTGTTACCCGGGTTCTTCTCTGGTTCATCAACTGTGCCAAATGCGATTAACGAAAACGGTATTGTTGTCGGTACCGGCGAAATCGAAGCGACCTTATCGTCAGTCCGCCGTCGGGTCGGGTTTTGGTACGACACAACAGCCGAGACGCCCGAGTTCATTAATTTGAATGACGCGGTTTCCTGTGACAGCCCGTATTTTATTGTCGAAGCTAATGACGTTACAGAGTCCGGTGAAGTGTTAGCGACTGCGCTTAAAACTCAGGAGTACGTCGATAGTAATGGCGATACTCAAACCCGTGAGGTGGCGGTTGCGATTAAAATGAATCCGATAGACGGTGACGTTAATAGCTGTCGTGAAGAAGAAAATCGCGTCGAGCGCAGTGGTGCGGCATTTGGCTCAGGGGGCTTAGCTGGACTAGCCCTGCTGGGTTCACTTATAACTTTTGTGCGTCGCAATCGTCGTCAAAATATCAAAAAATCATAAAGAAAACGTCATCAAAAAGTAACACAGATTCAACTTGTTATCGTTTTGCAAGTTCACTGTGTTACTTTTTACCATTGAACTATCACCAATAAAGACTATCAATAATAGTGAGGGCGCTAATAATGTCCTCCGATAATCTTTAAAAACAATCTGTGAAAACAGGCACAAGGGGTAGTTCTATGAAAAGACAAAAGCGAGATCGCTTTGAAAGAGCCCATACTCAAGGCTATAAAGCCGGATTATCTGGACGTTCAAAAGAGAATTGTCCGTATCAAACGCAGGATGATATTCGTTCGCAGTGGCTAGGTGGATGGCGTGACGCAATGGAGGCGAGAAATACCGGCTTGTTCCGCTAATTTGTCTCTGACACAATTTTAGAACACGGCGCCGACAGCAATCGCTGTCGGCGTTTTTCGTTTTATCGACGACTAAAAAGTTGTGGTATCGGTAAATAAACCCACTTTAAGATCTTTGGCAGTGTAAATAGGGCGGCCATCAACCTCTACACGGCCGTTACCAACGCCCATAAACAGCCTCCGCTTGATAACGCGAGTCATGTCGATGTAATAGCTGACCTTTTTGTGTTCCGGCAAAATCTGCCCGGTAAACTTAACTTCGCCAACACCGAGGGCGCGACCGCGTCCCGGACCGCCAGACCAACCCAGGTAAAAGCCGACTAATTGCCACATAGCATCCAGACCTAAGCAACCAGGCATTACCGGATCGCCTTTAAAATGGCAGTCAAAAAACCATAAGTCAGGGTTTATGTCGAGTTCGGCATGGATAAATCCTTTACCATGTTCGCCGCCATCGGCATTAATCTCAACGATCCTGTCCATCATTAACATGTTGGGGGCAGGCAAGCGGCTATTGCCTTCGCCGAAAAGTTTACCTTCACTACAGTCAAGAAGATCCTGGCGCGAAAAACTGGATTGATTCATAACAACCTTTAGATTTATGTGAAAAAATAGGATGTTGGCGAGTTTAGCGTACAGCTGTACGCTAAACAACTCCGATTAGTCAAACAAACGCTTCCACCAGCTTTTGCGCGGTTCAACATCGTCATGAATACGTTGCCTGACAGCATCAAATAACTGCTGCTTGGGTAAGTCAGTAAGTAGTGTTAATGCTTCTTCGACGTGTGCAACCGTGTGGATCTGGAATAACCCATTGTTAACAGCGTCAATCACCACCGGTGCTAAGTTAAGCTGGGGTTGATTGGCGGCAGGGATAATAACCCCATGAGAACCATCTAACCCGCGTTCGCGACAGAGCTCAAAATAACCTTCGATTTTCTCATTAACAGCACCAATGGCCTGCACGTTACCAAACTGATCCATGGCACCGGTTATCGCTAATGATTGCTTAAGCGGTTCTTCAGCCAAAGCCGAAATCAAACAGCACAATTCAGCCATTGAAGCGCTGTCGCCATCAACTTCAAAATACGATTGCTCAAATACCACGGTGGCTGATACCGACATGGGTTCATGGCGGGCAAACTGATTGGCAAGGTACGCACTTAAGATCATTACGCCTTTTGTATGAATGTTGCCTGACATTTCTGATTTGCGTTCGATATCAATAATGTCGCCGTCACCATAATGGATCGTGGCCGTTATCCGAGAGGGTTCACCAAACTCTGCGCCGCCGATGGTAATCACGGTTAAACCATTAAGTTGGCCAATGACTTCGCCAGCGGTGTCTATACGTACCTGATTCTCGATAATGCTGCGACGACTCAGCTCAGCGATCTGGCCCTCACGATTACGTTGTTGTGCAATCGCCAACTCAACCGAGTCACCATCAATTAACGTTTTAGAGGCAGTCGTCGCAATATCATGTGCTTCTTTTAACAGCTGCAATAAAAATACGCTATCCAGGCTGAGCTCCTGTTGAAACTCAGTGCGCCGCGCGCTAGCGCAAAGTAGGGCGCTGTACCCTGAGTCATCCAGTGGTAATACGTCAGCGCGTTGCCAGACGTGCTGTAAATAATGAAAGTAGTCAGCGATAGGTTCGCGGTAAAGCGGAAAATCACGGTGAAAATCAGCCAAAAACGGAAACAAATGATCAAAATCTTCGTCGTATTCACGTAGCTGGCTGTATTCGTTGCGGTTGCCGACTAACACAATTTTGATATCAATTGGCACCGGTTGTGGCCGGTAAAAGTAGGCAGCGCCGCTATCTGGCGATGGCTGAGGCCATTCGAATTGGCCACTCAACAAAGTATCTTTAAGGCGTTTCCACAGCTCGATTTGCTCTAGTAACTGGTTAACTTCGAGTGCTAACACGCCACCATTGGCTTTATGAATTAAGCCGGCTTCTATTAAGTGCAGGTCTGAACGCACAGTGCCTTCAACTGATTGCACACCAATTTGGCCGAACAAACGGTTTTCTGTCACCCGATCACATAAATAATAAGGTGCAGGGTGCTCGTGTCCAACGATAACCGTTGCTAATTGGTCGCTGGCAAAGTCATCAACGGTTTTCGTCATAATCCGCTGTACATAATCACGTAGAGCCGGCGTATCAAAGCGTTCAATCATTTGCTGCTGTAATTGCGGGCGTGCGTCCTTATCAGACTGAATAAACTGTAACAGCGCCTGCATTATATCCGTTGCGGTTCCCGACGGTACGTTAACGCATAATGGCCGGAGCGCATCATCAGGATCTGCCAGGTACAACCAATCAAACCACTGGCTGTGATGCCATTGGTTATCAGCAAAATAAGCCTTTAAAACCTGATGTTTTTGTAAACCGGTGGGAATAATGGCAAACGAATTTGAATAGCGGCCACGCTGACGCATCGATTGCGTCAAGGCATTAACCGCACGTTGTTGGCCGACTAAAAGTTTCTCCTGACATTCGTTGGGTCGCTGCTGCAACCAAACACCGGTGTCGGGGCGAAGAGCCTGCGACGATAACTTCATCGTTGTTTGTTCCTTAAACCGAAAACGCCTTGATAAGCGCAGTAAGTGCTAATGCAGGCATTCTAACAGAATTTGCTAAAAAGCCCGCTAAAAGCCTTAAATATTGAATTGCGTATAATGTATACAAGGACAAACTGGTATACTTATACAACTTTCTGCAAAATAATTTTTCCTGCCGTTCAATCCTCCGTTTTTTAATCTAATTTTCCGATAATTCCAGCGTGTAATAATCGTGTTTTGAACCCTGTTTTTAGTGAGAATCGGGTACACGGGCTGTTTTTAGCTTTTTTTCCGTTATTTTTCATGGGTTTATAGTGAAAAATGGCGGGTTTAGAAGGGTGTGGGGAGTCTCAAAATGAGACAAAAGTGCAGTATTACCTGCACTTTCGCCCGTTGGGTTAATTCACTCTCGCCGTTGGCGATCGTGAAAAAAGCAAAAGAAGTCTGGCAAGGTGGCGGGCAGACGACAGAAGATCCTATTAACTCATCTTCGCCGATTTTGATGATCGGGCTTCGATTAGTTTGGCAATTGTCTAGCAATAGGGGGCACACCCCCTATTAACCCCCAAAAGAAGCAATACCGCCTTGCGGCGGTATTGTAGGAGAGTTACAGCAGCTGGCATACTGCCTATCTGCCTGTAACTCTCTCAATATTTATCATTATTAACCGATTCAAAGCCAACCATATCGCGATACCAACACATACGTTCAAATAAAATCCTCTGAATGCCAGGCATTGAATATTCAGGGTCAGGAGTGAGCAGACAGGGATATTTTCTAACCGCGTTAAATATAACCTGTAGCTCAAGCTGACGTTGTTTTAACAGCCAATAATCGAGAAACTCGAGATCAAGATCAGGCTTATTAAATTGATTGATACAGTAAGTTTTTACGATATCAAGTAAACGGGAAGTAATCATAAAAGCGCGGACAAACTGGCCGTGTTGTTGGAATTTATATTTAGTACGCATAGGACACCTCGAACTGAAATAATGGCTTAGATTGCGATTGAGCGTGCAGAGTATCGGTTTCAGACTTCAACTGGTGAAGCTGTTTATTGTGTTGGAACAGAGAAGCGTACTGGCGGGAATTCCATTTGTAGGTATTCAGAAATTCGACCTCAAAGGCACACACAGAGCCCCAAGGCGTCAGAATGTCGGTACCGTCAATATACCAGCTTGCAAAAGGCTCATAATCAGGAAGAAAGCCGCGAGCCATAGAATCCACGTACCTGAGTACAGCCATAGGCGCGCTGTTCTGTTTGAGCCAGCGTTTAACCGTACGAGGATTAACCCCAAAATGAGCAGCAGCAGCGGTATAGTTAAATCCGAATACATGGACAAAGGCTAAATAAAAATCCCCCTTAAATTGCTTAAAGAGCATGGCGCACCTCCCAGCAATTTAAAGGGAGGACAAATTGTCCACAAAGGTGATTAAAACAAAAATTACACTTATGCATAAATGCACTCCAATTTCTTGGAGCAGAGCGACAACTAAGTTACAGTTATCGAGTCGCCTGCATCCGGTTAAAGACAATGTTTGGCGACCAGCCCTTAAAGTTTTACCAGAACTTTAGGGGCTTTTTTTTGGCCGTTTGACAGGACTAGAAAGCCCCCTCAAAATGGACAATAACCGATTGCGTATAATGTATATTATGTTAAATAGGCTATATAAATGATATTAGAGCACGGCTAGTACTAACTATTTAAAATGCGCGCTCTGCTACTTTTGGGAGTTTTTCAGCCAGATAATCTATTAATACACGCACAGCTGGCTTTAATCCGCGTCGATGTGGATACGTCATGTGCATGATGCCGACGGGCAAATTCCAGTCCGGTAGTAGTTGCTGTAAACGACCTTCGGCAACCGCCTGTTGGCATAAATAGTTAGGTAATGCGACCACACCCTGGCCTTCGATTGCAGCCTCGCGCAGCAAAATCATGTCGTCGCTGATAAGGCGAGGCTCAAACTGGAGTTGGGTGCGGTTGCCGGATTGATGTGTTAACACGTAGCCGTAACGGCCACTGGTATAGTGCAGACTGAGTTGTGGGTAATGCAGTAAATCGGTCGGCTCCGCTATGATGGAATCGCCGATCAGTTTGGGGGCTGCAAATAGCGTTTGCGGTGCATCGCTTATCGGTCGTGCAATTAACGACGAGTCTTCAATGCTGGGCCTTACCCGCAGTGCCAGGTCAATATTCTCATCCAGTAAATTGACCGGTCGATTGGTGACCATCAGGTTTAGCTGTATCTCGGGATAGCGCGTCATAAACTCGGGTAGCACCTGCGTCAGCAAACTTTGGCTAATAGCATAAGGCGAACTGACGTTAACGCGCCCTCTGGGTTTGGCTAATAAATGCTGGGTTACCTGGGTGGCAGAATCTGCTGCATCGACCAAGGCGTCACAATGCACTAAAAACGCTTCGCCAACATCGGTCAGTCGCAGTCCCTGTCGCCCCCGGTGAACCAGACGAACGCCCTGCTCTGTTTCTAACTGGCTTATACGTCGACTAATAGTTGATTTGGGTAGCTCCAGCTCTCGTGATGCCGCATTAATACTGCCGCAACGCACGGCTTTAGCAAAAAGATAATAATTTGCGATGTCAGGTAGTGCCATAACGCCTCTGGTTAAAATTAATTATATTCCAAATATGGAACGCTAAATCCCATTATAGACACTTTTTTGCTTAATGCGGAACGAATAGAATAGCCTTAATAAATTAATCAGGAGGTTAATATGAAGGTATTGCATTTAGATTCAGGCATTTTTGTCGATGGCTCTGTTAGTCGTCAGCTCAGCAAAGACGTTGTCGCAAAGCTCAGTCAGGATAAGGCTGCAAGCGTTACTCACCGGGATCTGGTCGTTGATCCTATTCCACACTTGCAGTCAGACGAATTATTGGCAGAAGATAAGCCACTCATTAACGAGTTGGTTGCCGAGTTGCAAGACGCTGACGTTATTGTCATCGGCGCCCCGATGTATAATTTTACAATTCCGACCCAATTAAAGGCATGGTTTGATCGCGTCTTACAAGCCGGTGTTACCTTCCGCTATACAGATAATGGTCCGGTTGGTCTACTGGAAGGTAAAAAAGCCATTATTGCGTCGGGCCGCGGTGGTGTTTACTCAACCGGTGATGCCGTAGCACTCGACCACCAGGAAGCCTACCTTAAAACAGCCTTAGCCTTTATTGGTATAACGGATGTCGAAATCGTTCGTGCAGAAGGCTTAAATATGGGCGACGAAGCGCGCAATGAAGGTTTATCCAAATCCAAAGATCGCATTGCTGAACTCAGTTAAAAGCTCGGTTATACTTTTTATTAAGGCGGGTATATAACAACCCGCCTTAATCCTTCGCGGCAGTTATTACGTAGTGGATAGACAAGTGCCCTATTAACCTGTCTATTTATGAAACGAACGTCGCTTATCACGTTATTTTAATCAGCTAAATAATGCGGCGAAGGTAGCGGGTCGTTCGAACGGGCAAAACTACAACGCCAAAATCGTAAGTAAAGTGCCTTACATGAACCCGTCGGATCGCACTTTTTTAGTCAGGTTGGAGTTGCAAGATAACACGGCGCTGACGGTGGGTGCTGCGGTAGATGCTGTTATCGAGCTCCGTAGTGACCAACGCCAACTAACCGTCCCGCAAGATGCTGTTATCCGCTACAGTGATGGTCGCACTGCTGTGTGGATTGTCGATGAAGGCGACAGCGAGCTGCGCGCTCGTGAAATACTGGTAGAACTTGGCGAATCATTTAATGGCTGGGTTGCGATAGATGGTGAGCTAACTGAGTCGCTGGCAGAAGGTACTGACGTTATCGTCCGCGGCAACGAATCGTTGACCTCTGGCGACGTATTACAACCTCAGACCAGCACTGATTACGAGGTTCAGCAATGATTGAAGCGCTGATCCGGCATAAGCATGTCACCATTGTCGCGGTACTGATCTTATCACTGCTTGGTATAGCGGCTGCGCTTAAGATTCCTGTGCAGATGATTCCCGACCTTGAAGTCCGCACCATTTCAGTCCAAACCACCTGGCCGGGCGCAACGCCACAGGATATTGAAAAAGAAATACTGATCGAACAGGAAGAATACTTGCGTACCGTGCCCAACTTACAACGCATGGAAAGTAGTGCAAGTAACGGTCAGGCCTCTATCGAACTGGACTTCCCATTCGGAATTGACGTAACCGAAACATTAATTCTGGTTAACAATGCGTTAAGTCAAGTTCCTAACTACCCAGATAACGTCGATCAACCAAGAATATTTGCAGCTTCTTTCTCGAGTAACGCGTTTATGTATTTCCGGGTCGCTCCCCTGCCCGATAATCCAAAGAATATCGACATGGTGCGTATGCGTGACTACATCGAGGACAACGTTCGGCCACGTATGTCATCGGTGGCCGGCGTCTCGCAGGTTGAAGTTAGCGGTGGCGCCCAACGGCAGGTTCGAATTCAGCTTAACCGTCAGGCACTGGCAAACCATAACCTAACAGTAGCCGACGTGCAGCTGGCACTGCAACGTCGCAATACCGATACCTCTGCCGGCGAACTGGCCCAAAATAAACGTCGTTACCTGCTCAGAACCGTTGGTCGCTACGACAGCCTGGAGCAAATGCAAAACACCATCATTAAACGTGATGGCGATCACATTGTTCGGCTTAATGATATAGCTGAGATCGATTTAGACCATTTTGAAACCAATAGCGAATCCTGGTTTAAAGATGAACAGTACCTAATACCACTGCACCCCAAGGGTAACGACCGATTGGTTTAACGTGCTGCCTTTAAAAAAGTGATGACTTAAAGAGTGGAACTGACAAAAGGTGAGAAAAAGGGATTGGGTTAAAGGAGTGTCAATCACCAGCCAATCGTTTAGCCCAATCCCCGCCTATTAGCTTCTTTAGTTTACGGGGTAATTACTTGATCGATGACGTGAATTACGCCGTTGCTGGCATTGATGTCAGCTTTGATCACGGTCGCGCCGTCGATGGTTACGCCATCAGTTGCGTCGATGCTGACGGTGCTGCCCTGGACAGTTTCTGGCATCAGGGTTTTGCCGGCAATGTCACCGCTCATTACTTTGCCGGGTAGCACGTGGTACGTCAGTACTGCACTTAGCTGCTCTTTATCTGCCAACAGGCTTTCCAGCGTGCCTTCAGGGAGTGCGTCAAAGGCCGCGTTAGTGCATGCTTAATGCTAGTTTGCGAAACATAAAAATGCCTCCTCATAATGTTAGGGCATCAACTATTACGCAGGGAGTTTGACTATGGTCTACTTTTAAAAGTGTAAATAATGCGTAAATTAGGACGATAAAATAGAAAACAGACATCTTTAAGGGGCCATGATGGGGTTTATTCAGCGTTTTAGTATTACTCAGCGACTTATCGCTTTGTTAGGAATTGCTGCGTTTGGCACGGCACTGATGGTTGCGTTTATGATGTTTATTCTTAACGGATTGTTAGTCGACGAAGAAAAACGCAAGCTGGATGCGGTGCTGGATTCGGCGTATACCACGGTCGATTATTACTACCAGCAGGCGCAGGATGGTGAGTTGAGCGAGAACGAGGCGCGTGAAAAGGCGTTTGCTCGGTTGGATGAGATCCGCTATGAGGGGTCTGAGTATCTGTTTACCCTGAACCGTGAAGGTGAAATGGTGCAACACCCCTTTACCAAGTCGCTGGTTGGCAAAAACGTACTGTCCTATGAAGATCCGGAAGGCACACGACTGTTCCAACAAATGGTTACTAAAGCACGCAGCAGCGATCGGGCTACGGTTGAATATATTTGGCAAAAAGGCAGTGATAGTAACAATTTAGTGCCCAAAATTAGTCGTATCCGCGTATTCGAGCCATGGAATATTATTATGGGTACGGGTCAATACACCGATAATATTCAGGCTATGCTGTGGCAGGAGTTTTTTAAACTGGCGGGTCTGGCGCTGGTACTTTCGGTTCCGTTGTTACTTTTATTTGTGTTGATTATTCGCAGCATCACCCGCCCGCTTAAGCGTATTAATGCGGCCATGGTTGATATTGCCCAGGGCGAAGGCGATCTGACTCGTCGCTTAAGTGCTGAGGGTTCTGATGAGTTGTCGCGGCTGGCCACGTCGTTTAACGAATTTGTTAGTAAAATTCAGCAGTTAGTTAAGAGCGTGCAAAACAGCGCCCGCGAGGAAGAAATTGCTGCCGAGCGATTATCGTCGCTCAGTAATCAAAGTAGCGCGCAAAGTGACGAGCTACGAGCGCAAACCGAATCTGTTGCTACGGCTATTAATGAGTTGTCTTCGTCTGCAGGTGAAGTTGCTGACCACGCCCGCAAGGCTGCTGAGTCGGCAAACACGGCTGACGAGGAATCGGGACGTTCAGCAGTTATCGTGCGCGAAGCGGTGAATAATATTGATGCGCTTACGCAAGAGTTGCGTAAAGCCGGTGATCAAGCGCGTTTGCTACAGGATGGTTCAGATAAAATCGGCAACATTCTGGGTGTTATCGTGGCTATCGCCGAACAGACTAATCTGCTGGCATTGAATGCTGCGATTGAAGCAGCCCGCGCAGGCGAAGCCGGCCGTGGGTTTGCAGTTGTTGCGGATGAAGTGCGCACACTGGCTACCCGCACACAGCAGTCAACGGACGAAATTTCGTCGATTGTTGATAGTATTCAGGGTGCAATTAAAGACGTGACACAAATTATTGCGGGGGTCGAAGATCGCTCTAAAACCACTAATGACGGTGCATTAAAAGCTGAACAAGCGATTAGTCAAATTCAGGAAGCGGTTGCTAATATTTCCTCCATGAACGTACAAATTGCTTCGGCAACAGACGAGCAAAGCCGTGTTACCCGTGACTTAAGCGAGAACGTAACAGGTATCAGTGACCTTTCTAATGACAACCAAAACGCTAACCAACAAGTGGCTGAAGTAAGTCAGCAATTGACTAAAAACAGTATTGACCTAGGTCAATTGGTGTCGCGATTCAAGACAGAATAGCCTTTATTATTATGGGGATATTAGTATTATCCCCTCTGTACCTTTGCGTACATAAGGTGTAAAATTCGAGTACTTTTACAAGGAAGCTGACTTTTAGTTAAGCGGGTAAAAGTCACCATTTTCCTGATCTCAATCACCGCGGAATAAAAAGATGAGTCAAACAATTCCACAACAACCGAACGAATATAATATGAAGGTCGTGCGGCAGTTTACTGTCATGACCATTATTTGGGGTATCGTCGGCATGGCGTTGGGTGTTTTGATTGCGGCCCAGCTAGTCTGGCCGGAACTAAACTTCAATACGCCCTGGCTTACTTACTCTCGGCTTCGTCCGTTGCATACCAATGCGGTAATTTTTGCATTTGGTACCAGCGCCCTTTTTGCTACCTCGTACTACGTGGTACAAAAAACCTGTCGCACACGTCTATTTTCAGACAAATTGGCCTCGTTTACCTTCTGGGGTTGGCAGGCCGTTATAGTCGCAGCAGTCATCACGTTACCCTTAGGCCTGACCAGTACTAAAGAATATGCTGAGTTAGAGTGGCCTATCGATATTTTGATTGCGGTGACCTGGATCGCCTATGCCATTGTCTTCTTTGGCACGCTGGCGATTCGCAAAACGTCTCACATCTACGTAGCGAACTGGTTCTATGGTGGCTTTATCGTGGTTATTGCGATGCTGCACATTGTTAACAGCATGGCAGTGCCGGTAACCTTCACCAAGTCATATTCGATGTACTCCGGCGCCGTCGATGCGATGATTCAATGGTGGTATGGTCACAACGCGGTTGGCTTCCTGCTGACAGCTGGCTTCCTGGGTATGATGTATTACTTTGTACCGAAACAAGCTGAGCGTCCGGTCTATTCATATCGCTTATCAGTGGTGCATTTCTGGGCGTTGATTTCGCTTTACATCTGGGCTGGTCCTCACCACCTGCACTACACTGCCCTGCCTGACTGGACTCAATCATTAGGTATGGTGATGTCGGTGATTCTGTTTGTTCCTTCCTGGGGTGGCATGATTAACGGTATCATGACGCTGTCCGGCGCATGGCATAAACTGCGCACCGACCCGATTCTACGCTTCTTGATCGTGTCGCTGTCGTTTTACGGTATGTCGACCTTCGAAGGTCCGATGATGGCAATCAAATCGGTTAACGCGCTGTCGCACTACACCGACTGGACAGTGGGTCACGTTCACTCTGGTGCACTGGGTTGGGTTGCGATGATCACCATTGGCTCGATGTACTACCTGGTACCGCGTTTGTTCAACCAAAAACAGATCCACAGCATTAAACTCGTCAACGTGCACTTCTGGTTGCACACCATTGGCGTGGTTTTCTATATCGTCTCAATGTGGATTTCGGGTGTTATGCAAGGCTTGATGTGGCGTGCAACTAACGCTGACGGCACACTTACCTATAGTTTTGTAGAGAGTGTGCAGGCGTCTTATCCGTTCTGGGCAGGACGTTTTGTTGGCGGCGTGTTCATCGTGGTCGGTATGCTGATCATGGCGTACAACTGTTATCAAACTATCCAGGCGGGTCGTCGTGAGACTGCCGCTGGTAATGTGATCCAAACGGCCTAAGGAGACTGACAGATGAAACACGAATTTGTTGAAAAGCACCTGGGTTGGTTATCAGTTCTAATGATTCTTGCCGTATCCATTGGTGGTATTGTGCAAATCACGCCATTACTTTTCCAAAGTCAGGTACAGGAGCCGATTAAAGGCCTTGAGCCGTACACGGCATTAGAACTCGAAGGCCGGGATATCTACATGCGCGAAGGCTGTGTGCAATGCCACAGCCAGATGATTCGCCCATTCCGTGCCGAAACTGAGCGTTATGGTCATTACTCGCTAGCGGGTGAACACGTTTGGGAATTCCCTTTCCTTTGGGGGTCTAAGCGTACCGGACCTGATTTGGCTCGTGTTGGCGGTCGTTATAGTGACGAATGGCATTACGTGCACTTGATGAACCCGCGTAACGTAGTGCCGGAATCAAACATGCCGGCCTTCCCTTGGTTAGCCGAGAATACCCTAAGCGGTGAAAATACTGCGAAAAAGATGCAAGTGATGAAGCAACTGGGTGTTCCTTACACCGAAGACGACATTGCTGGTGCTAAACAAGCAGTACAAGGCAAAACTGAAATGGAAGCGCTCATTGCTTACTTGCAGTCCCTGGGTACTGCGTTATCACAGGCTGATAAGTAATGGGTTTTGGTGAATGGCACGGCATTTGGACGATTATCATACTGGTCTTATTTTTGGCCATTGTAGGATGGTCGTTCTTTAGCCGACGCGCAAAAAAACAATTTGATGAAGCTGCTAATTCAATATTTGAAGAAGAAAACGCAGAATCATCAGTGAAGGACAGCGACAAACCGGAGTCGAAGAAAGATGAGTAGCTTCTGGAGTGCATGGATAATCGTTCTAACACTGGCAACCCTGGTCGCACTGATTTGGTTGTTACGTTGGAACATGAAGAACTACACCCACATCGAAGAAGGTCAGGAAATGGACCATGAGTTCGATGGGATTGTAGAAATTAATAACCCGTTACCTAAGTGGTGGACCTACTTATTTTGGGCCTGCTTTGCCTGGGGCTTTCTGTATTTAGCGCTTTACCCTGGCTTAGGTAATTTTCAAGGCTTACTCGGCTGGAAGAGCTCGAACCAGGACGTGCAATCACTGGAAGAGTCTCGTCAGGCGATGCAGCAAGCGCATGAAGACGGCATGCTGGTCGAATACGACCGTGCGGTCCGCGATGCAGAAGAAAAGTACGGACCTATCTTTGAAGCTTTTGCGGAGCAACCAATTCCACAACTGGCTAAAAACGAAGATGCACTGGACGTAGGTCAGCGTTTATTTCTGCAAAACTGTGCTCAGTGTCATGGCTCTAATGCTATGGGTGGTCCGGGCTTCCCTAACCTGACCGACGATGATTGGTTATATGGTGGTGAACCCAGTGATATCAAAACTAGTCTGTTGCAGGGTCGTCAAGGCGCTATGCCTGCGTTTGGCGAGCAATTCACCGATCAGCAAATCACCGAGTTAGCGCATTACGTAGCTAGCCTGAGTGGTCGCAACGTGGATCCTGCACTTGCTGAAGCCGGACAACAGAACTATGCCGTATGTGCGGCATGCCATGGTCAGAATGGTAAAGGTAACCAACAATTGGGCGCACCGAACCTTACCGATAATATCTGGTTATATGGTGGTTCAATTAATAAAATTGAAGAAACTCTGCATCATGGTCGAAATGGCGTGATGCCGGCATGGAAAGATATTCTCGGAGAGGATAAAATCCATGTGGTATCGGCTTACATTTACAGCTTGTCAAACGACTAACTGTTCATTGTTGTGTAAACCCCGCTACGGCGGGGTTTTTTGTATGAGGTAGTTATTATGGTAAAGCCCTGGTATAAGCAGTTTTGGCCGTGGTTTTTAATATCAGTGCCGGTGGTAGTAATGATCGTATGCGCGATCATCATTTACCTGGCGGTGACGCAAGGCAACTTCTCGATGGTTGTTGACGATTACTATAAAAAGGGTAAGACCATAAACGCCGTTATTGAGCACGTTGAGCGAGCTCAGGAACTGAATATTTCGTTTGAATTTAAAGCTGATGATGAGCAACTGGCACTTCGTTATAAAAGTGGTGCACCCGAGCAGTTAGCAGCACTTAGTGTTAAATTCGTTCACGCAACAGATGCTGCAAAAGATTTTAGTCGACGGGTTACGGTAGCGGCGGACGGCATTTATCGTACCGATATTCCGGCCAACATCGATGGTCGTTGGACGGTTACAATTGAACCTTTCGACAGACAATGGAAAGTGAGCCAGAAGTATACTTTACCGGCGACAGACTGGACGCTGGTAGAACCCCTGCTGTATGGCGTTTAATAAGGTTCGGTCGTACTAATGCAGGAACTCCCTAAAGACGCATGTTTTCATTGTCTGCAGCCCATTCCGCGTGGCGTCGAGCTAACCGTTGATTATGAGCAGCAGCCCCGGCGGGTATGCTGCGCTGGCTGTCAGGCCGTTGCCGAAACGATTATTGAACATGGCCTGAGCGCTTATTACAAACACCGTGATCTGGATAAGCCACAACAAACACCGATACTGCCGGATGAACTGCAGAATCTTGATGTTTATGATCACCCTGATGTACAACGTGAGTTTGTGCGGGTACTCGATGGTGACCTGCAACAGGCCGCGCTTACGGTATCCAATATCACCTGCTCAGCCTGTGCCTGGCTGATTGAACGCGAGTTACAGGCAATTACCGGTGTTGATAAAGCGGTAGTTAATTTATCCAGCCAACGGCTACAGGTCACCTGGGACCCGAATCAGGTATCGGTGAGCGAAATGATCAAGCGCCTGGCCGGGATCGGATATCAGGCGTTACCCTTTCAGCCAAACCAGCAAGAACAACAGTTTAGCCGCCAGCGCAAAGGGTTTATTCGACGCCTTGGGTTAGCCGGCCTGGCAACGATGCAAGTTATGATGCTGGCATTTGCGCTCTATTTTGGCGTGGTCAGTGACTTAGACGAAACGACCCGCGATTATATCTGGGCGGTAAGCCTGGTATTTGCAACACCGGTAATTTTATACAGTGCCCAGCCTTTTTATATGGGGGCATTGCGTGCACTGCAGGCCAAGCAGCTGAATATGGACGTGCCGGTGAGCATTGCCCTGCTTGGCGCATATACCGCCAGCGTTTATGCGGTATTTAAGGGTACTGGCGAGGTATACTTTGAATCGATATCGATGTTTACGTTTTTCCTGCTCTCAGGTCGCTACCTTGAGCTTTTAGCAAAAGAACGGGCACTACGTTTTGCCACCAATCGGCTTACTTTAATGCCGCAGTTAGCGACGCGTGAAACCGAGCAAGGTAACGAATCAATAGCTGTTAAGCAGTTACAGCAAGGCGATGTTATTGTCGTTAATCCGGGTGAAACGATCGCAGCGGACGGCGAACTATTGTCCGCAGAAGCCTGGGTTGACGAGAGTCTGCTAAGCGGTGAAAGCCTGCCTAACCGGCGTGTTACAGGCCAGACCGTGGTTGCCGGTAGTATCAATCAACAATCAGCAATTCGAATAAAAGTAACTGCGGCGGCACAACAAACGGTACTTGCCGGCATCGTTGCCATGCAGGACTCGGCACTGGCCGAAAAGCCTCAGGTGCAACAAGTCATTGATAAAGTCGCTGGTTACTTTGTCAGTGGTATCTTAGTTATTGCCACCCTCACCTTTTTAAGTTGGTGGTGGATTCAACCCGAACACGCGCTTTGGGTAACCTTGGCGGTGTTGGTTGCGACCTGCCCTTGTGCACTGTCACTGGCTGCGCCGACGGCGATTACCGGCACCATACATCGGCTTAATCGTCAGGGTATTTTGGTAAAAGGCGCGCAGGTGCTTGAATCGGTTAAATCACTGGATGTAGTTTGCTTTGATAAAACCGGTACCTTAACCGAGGGCAAGTTCAAATTGGTTGATCGCATTGATGTTGCTGATATTGAATACACCAACGCGTTGATCTCGGGCATGGAGGCATTTTCTGAACACCCTCTGGCGTTACCGCTTAAACATCTTAGTGACCGGCCCTACGGTTTTGAGCAGCAAATAAAACTGGTAGCCGGAATGGGATTGGAAGCAGTCACTAATAAAGGTGAACATTTACGCTTGGGTAGCGCCGAGTTTATCCGACAGTGGTTGCCTGAGGCTGACATTGAGCCCGGCTATAATGTTATTTTAGCGAGCCAGTCGCAGGTACTGGCACAACTTAAAGTTGAAGATGAATTACGCGAAGATGCGGCCGCGACCATCAACAAGCTTCATCGGCTTGGCGTTCAAACTCAATTGATTAGCGGCGACGATATGTCGCGGGTCAGAATGGTTGCTGAACAACTCGGAATACACGAGTATTACGGGCAACAAAAACCCGATGACAAGCTGACTTTAATCAAGCAGTTGCAGCAACAAGGCAAAACCGTGTGGATGGTTGGTGATGGCTTAAATGATGGTCCGGTGCTGGCTCAGGCACATTTGTCGATGACCTTTGCCAACGCCTCTGATTTAGCGAAAACCGCCGCCGATGTGGTCATACTGTCCAATAAACTGGGTAGCGTTAACGATGTCATTGAAAGTGCGCAAAAGTCTCGTGTTATCATGCGGCAAAATTTTAGTTGGGCGTTACTTTACAATGTATCGGTTCTGCCGGTCGCCGCTTTAGGTCTAATCGCGCCCTGGGCTGCAGCATTAGGCATGTCATTAAGTTCGCTGTTGGTCATTGCTAACTCGTTGAGGTTATATCGCGAATGAGTGTAATTTACGCATTAATTCCGGTTGCAATTCTATTTGTGATTCTGGCCGTCGTTATTTTCTTTTGGGCGGTCAAGTCCAATCAATTCGAAGATATTGAGCGCGAAGGCATGCGCATTCTGCTCGATGACGACGAAGAACAAACTCAGCAACAGCAACAATCAGCTAATAAAAAAGCGGATGATGAATCAAAACATTGACGTAATAACTGCCTTTATTATGGGATTGGCGGGAGCCGGCCACTGTTTGGCAATGTGCGGCGGTATTGCCAGTGCCATTGGTGTGCAGCAGCGCGGGCTTAATATTGTGCTGTATAACCTCGGCCGCATGTCATCCTATATTCTGTTAGGCGTGATTGTCGGTGGTGCGATTGCATTAATAGCGCCGGACTCACCGCATACTACAATCATCCTGCGCTGGCTTGCGGTCGCGTTTTTGTTCGCGCTGGGGCTTTACTTTACTGGTTGGTGGCCGGTATTAAGCCAACTGGAGCGAGCAGCAAAACCGCTTTGGCAAGTCATTAAAAAACTAGCACCACAGCAACGCGGCGGCAGCCTAAGCGTATTTTTTGCCGGCGCGGTTTGGGGCTGGTTACCATGCGGACTGGTTTATAGTGCATTAAGTTATGCCGCGGTTAGTGGTAGCGCCGTGCAAGGCGGCTTGTTGATGGCGGCTTTTGCTATTGGTACCTTCCCCGCAATGATCGGTGCCGGTTATTTTAGCCACTCCTTACGCACAATACTGCAAGCTCAGGGTTTTCGTACGGCCATTGGTGTATTATTGCTGGTTTACGCGCTGTGGACCGCACTTACACTAATCCGACATCATTTTTAATGATTTTTTGTCCGCGATCACTAGGTAGTCCGCATTATCTACGCTAATCTTTAGGTTAGATTTCTAACTATTAAAGGTAACGGTTATGGATGCGTTCCGTCATATTCTGGTGGTTGTTGATCCCGCTGATGAGCAACACAAAGCCATTAATCGTGCGCTGCATATGGCACGCCTGAGTGATGCGCGGCTGACCTTGTTTTTATCGATTTACGATTTCTCTTACGAAATGACAACCATGCTGTCACGGGAGGAACGCGATACGATGCGCGCTAATCTTATCGCAGACCGAAAAGCCTGGTTAACCGATGTGCTTGCTGACTATGATACTACTGAAGTCAGAATGGATATTGAGGTGGTCTGGCATAATCGTCCATTCGAGGCCATTATAGAAACTGTAATAAAACACGACCACGACCTCATTATTAAGGCGTCGCAAGTTAAGTCCAGTCTACAAAATTTGTTGTTTACACCCACGGACTGGCATTTATTACGCAAAGCGCCCTGTGCAGTATTACTGGTAAAAGAGCATGCCTGGCCCCAGCATGGTCAGATTATTGCTGCGGTGCACAGCGGCTCTGACGAGGTTCATCACGAAAGTTTGAACCAACGTGTTATTGAACATGCAGAAGCCATGAGTCACGTATTAAAGGCCAGCGTGCATTTGGTTAACGCCTACCCGGGCGCGCCCGTTAATGTGGCAGTCGAAATCCCCGAATTCGACGTTACCCAATACACCGAAGAGTTACAGCATCACCATCAACATAAAATGCGTGAGCTGGGGCGCCGCTATCAAATCGCCGAACAGCAACAACATGTTGCGCAGGGCCTGCCGGAGCAAGTTATTCCGGAATTCTCGGAAAAGCTGGATGCAGAACTGGTTGTTATGGGAACCATTGGACGCACCGGAATTAGCGCCGCACTGCTGGGCAATACCGCTGAGCACGTATTAGAACAATTAAATTGCGATGTGCTGGCCGTTAAGCCGGAAGATTTTGTTAGTCCGCTAGCCTAAGCTGCTTGCTGTCAGGTATAATCCCGCGCTGTTTTATAGGTGAGTAACAATTAGCAAACGAATGGGTTAATGATGGCGGCAACGGCAGAGCAAAAATACGCATTTAATAAACTGCAAAAACGTATTCGACGGGAGGCCGGCAAAGCGATAGAGCAGTTTGGCATGATCGAAGCCGGTGACAAAATCATGGTTTGTTTGTCCGGCGGCAAAGATAGCTACACGCTGCTCGATACCCTCCTCTATTTGCAACGCGTTGCGCCAATTCAATTTGAGCTGGTGGCGGTTAATCTTGATCAGAAACAGCCTGGCTTTCCGGAACACGTGTTACCTGAATACTTAAAGGACTTAGGTGTAGCCTACGAAATCGTTGAGGAAGATACCTACAGCATTGTTAAGGACAAAATCCCGGAAGGCAAAACCACCTGTTCATTGTGTTCGCGACTGCGCCGCGGCATCCTTTACAAAACCGCGAATCGTTTAGGTGCGACCAAGATCGCACTGGGTCATCACCGGGATGACATGATTGAAACATTATTTTTAAATATGTTTCATGGTGGCAAGCTCAAGTCGATGCCGCCGAAATTAGTTAGTGACAATGGCGAGCACGTAGTGATTCGACCACTGGCGTTTTGCCGGGAAAAAGATATTGCTCGCTATGCCGAGGCCATGGCCTTTCCGATTATTCCCTGCAACCTCTGTGGCTCACAGGAAAATTTACAGCGCAAACACATCAAGCAAATGTTGAATGACTGGGACAAGCGTTTTCCCGGTCGCATCGAGAGCCTGTTTACAGCGATGCAAAACGTGACTCCATCACATC
>Ga0208813_1000149_pt1 | contig 65967 bp, 78 predicted proteins | sample MalvireepMed_904_FD_184250 | JGI IMG/M metagenome (GOLD analysis project Ga0208813, IMG submission 184250) | Marine viral communities from the Global Malaspina Expedition - Malaspina viral metaG DeepMed_904 (SPAdes) (version 2) | ecosystem: Environmental > Aquatic > Marine > Oceanic | place... | reverse complement strand
GATCAGCACCTGCAAGCTGCACGATATTAACCCCTACACTTACCTGGTGGACGTGCTGCAACGCGTCAGTCAGCATCCCGCCAGTGAAGTGGCGAACCTGACTCCGCGGCGCTGGAAAATCCGGTTCGCCGAGAATCCGCTACGGGCTCTGATCGATCCCCGTCATCCGGACCGACAAGCCACGCAACTCACACCGGTGGAGGTCGTCCATGCGCATTGAGGACATGAGCATCGACGAGTTGCTGGAACTGAACCAGTACATCTGCCAGCGCATTGATGAACTGCAAGAACAGGAAACCCTGCAAGCCTTGAGTCGGTTGCGGGTTGGTCTGAAAGTGACCTTCGAAGGCCGAGAAGGACCGGTGTTGGGGATCGTCACCAAGATCAACCGCAAGAGTGTGATCGTGCTGGGCGAGGAAGGCAGGAAACAGTACAAGGTCTCGCCGGAGTTACTTAGGCCTCTGCGTGACGTGAAGTAGGTCAACTACGTCGTAGGATGAACGCTTACTTTTGAACGACACCTTCAGCGTGCCGCACATTAGACAGCACTTGGCGCAACCAGTCTTCAAAGCTGTTTTGGTGATCCAACGTAAACACTAAACCTTTGTAGGACGGAGGTTTTGACCCTTCCTCTCTACCGCCATTTCTGGGTTTCGGAGGGCGTCGCTGGAGTTCCATGAGATAAAGCGCTTGACCTAACACATGCACCTTGATGACAAGTACCCCGCGAAGAACCTTGGTTTGAGTATCCATATAGACCCAATTGGCCACGGACGTTTTTACCTCATCGTCTGTGCCGAAGGGTTCCAGGCTAATTAATCGAGGATCAGGGGACGTGCTGAAGCCGTCTTCAAAGGTAAACCAGCTAACGCTATGAATCGCTGTAGGATAGGCTGATTTTAAATAGAGAAGCGCATTCCACATATCACGTAGAAAGCCCTGCGACTCCAGTGTAATGGGTGCATGAATAGATGCTTGCCCCACTCCCTTTCCTGACCCATAGGGCTCTCCGGTGGAGAAAATCGTTTCGTCACCAGGAACGGGGACGCCTCGTGTATCGGGCACGTTTTTTCGGGTATATCGCTTATCCAGGACAACGCGAGGCTTACCTAAAATAACGAATTCGTCCTCAGTAATATCCAGCCAAGAAGAGCCATGGTCGGGTTCTTCATCATCGGTTAGGTCAATGACATCGGGAATGTCTTGAAGCTGATGATAGGGGAATGGAGTGGGCGCATCATCGTCATCGGTGGCGGGCACTGTCGCTGATTTCTCTCTTTCGCGATGGATCGTGGCACCATCGGGCTGCGTACAGCCTAATATCTGCAACCCTAGAAATGTGTTGCCACCATCAATCGGTACGCCAGAAACAGAGAGTTCCCCGCTTCCCTGGAACCAAGGCGTGGCCTCAAAAAGTATCTTATCTTCAGGGAAACGTGCTTCAAGCTGCGAATAAATTCTTCTGGCAGCCTGCTCCGCATAAGGATCGTACAGCATATGGGCGAGCAAAATGGCATCGTGCTTATGAACACGATATGTAAATTTGACTGGCCATGTACCTGGAGAGGCAGGCGCATTAAGCGGTCGATAAAGATGCTCTTTGACTTTTTCCCAAGGGTAAGTAGCGAGCACTCGCTTGATTTCAGAAGAGCGGCCGTAAACGCGAGTAAAAAATTCTGTGCAAGGGATAAGCAAGTGTTTGCCATCTGGAAGGTCAAATTCGATCAGGTACGATCTTTGCTTTCTGTCCAGTGGCAAATAGTAATCATCATGAAAGGAGGTGTAGAGGCTGCGTCCTGCTTTGCGTAAGTCATCTAGAGAAACAATCCGCCAACCGCCTGGAGAAAATGAAACGGGGAATGTTCTCTCATCAAACGCAATGCGAGAGTTGCTCACCCCCTGTTCCCAGACGGAACCAATCCTCAATAGCCCGATATGTGTTAAGATCGTTGGTCGATCAATCACATCTCCTAAATTGTTATTCTGATCAATAGGCCTGAAAAATACATAAATTTTAGGGACGCTTTCTGCGCGGGTATTTTTTTCGACAGGTCCATACCACCAAACGACCAAGCGCTCAGCTTCGTCTTTGAGAGTGCCGTCTGAAAAGCTAAAGGTTCTGCATTGTTTGAGTGAAACAGTCACAAGGGCGCGCTCTATGTAAACTCAACATAGAGATTGTCGCAGTAATTATTGTTTAGTCGCAACAATTGTTGAAAATGACACCCTCCTCGGCCATTTCGACAAGTCGGCGGGGCTTGATGAGGCAGCCAGGTTGGCTCTGCCTGGGGTTCGCAATGAATCCGTCAGGGGTCACGTCTATCCTCCTTCGTCCCTCAATGGCTGGCGCCAGAGGCTCAGTCTTCGTCCTGCTGCGCGTGGAGGAGGGCGGCGATCTCGCGCTCAACCGATGCCACCGCTGGCGCCAGCGTTTCGTCCACTTCCTCCCTGCCCAAGCGGGCGACTTCCTTCCAGCGCTCCAGGGCATCCCGGGACACGAGGTAGGTTCGAGCACAGTCGCCCTCGGGCACCTGCATCTGAAGCGACTCCAGCAGCTCGAGGTCGCGCATGGAGAAGACCTGGACGGCCGGCACCAGCAACCCTGCCTCTTCTGCCTGGCGGCCGGTGGAGGCCTTGTCCCAGTCGCGCTCGGCGCTCTCGAAGGCAGGATGGGTGGCGGTCTGATAGCCACAGCGTTGGCAGGACAGCCAGTGGGCATGGAACCAGTCGGTCACTCGCCTCAGGTAGTCCGGGCTGTCCTCGCAGCCGCAGACAGGGCAGGGCGCTCGCTCTGCCATGACACCTCCCGGTGCTTGCTGGGTGATGGGTTCTTGAGACCGGACATTCATGCGAAGCCCCCGGAGAGCTGGCTCAGTGACTGAGCCCGCGCATTGGCGCTCTCGCGCACGATGTCGGGAGAGAAGCCGGCACCACAATGGACCTCATCGATCATCACCAGCTGGAGGTAGCCGCGGTTGATCAGGTAATTGCCAAAGCCCTGATCGGAAATGTCGCGGTGCGAGAAAGCCCCGGAAGCCTCCATCTCGTTGATCTGCTCGATGGTCACCAGCCCCTTGTTGAGGGCGTCGAGCGTCCCCTGGCGGTAGGCCGCCTGGCGGCAATACTGCTCGGCCAGCTCGCCCAGGTTGAGATCCACGAGCGCTCGGTACAGGCCGCTGCACTGGTAGTAGGTGGTCCCACCACTGGAGAGCGCCAGCAGCTCTCCCTTACGGTGACTCGGCTTCGCCATGATTCGGTCCCCCTTGGTGTTCTTGTGCCCCTCTCTCGAGGCCGGCATGCGCCATGCGATGAGCGCTGACCATGCAGGCATAGGCGGAATGCAGCGCATCGCCGATGATGCGATCCGCAAGCTCGAGAGGGGTGGTATCGGTAATGCCGGCCCGCCGAAGATCCTGTTCGATGACGGCGCGGTGGCGCTGGTACTCCTGGAGACGACCGGCCAGAGACTCGTCCGCGGCCAGCTCCGGTGACGGGTTCACGGTATGCAGTGAAGTGCCCATCTCTACCTCCTACGTTGCAGCACGGCTCATCGGTTGCGCGTCGATGATGGAGGCCAGTCGCTCCAGGGCCGTGATGGAGATCGTCCTCTCGCCTGCCGCGCTACGCGCCTCATGGCGGCGCAGCAGGGAGAGATCCCGTGGCGAAACCCCGTGGTCTCGGCAAAACGCCGCCTGGGTGGTCCCGCGCTCTTCCAGCAGCTGCTCCAGGGCCTGTCGCAGCGCGACAATATCGGCGTACTCGAAGTGACCCTTGCTCAGCTCGCTCTCATCGTTGGTCTCACTCATGCTGGGCTTGGCCAGCCTGTGCTCGAGGTTGAAGGTCACGGCCTCGGCGGATGGGGTGCTCGGCACGGCCACATCCTCTCCGAGGCCCGCAGTGTCCTCGGGCAACCTGTCGCCTGAAGAGGTAGGGCCACCGCTGACAGCTGGCGCGGGCACCGGCCGCCCCATGCGCGACAGAGACGTGATCGCCAGCACCGCCGACAGCTGGAAGATGATCAGCGCCAGCGCCTGCATCACAACCAGCGCCTGCTGGCGCCAGGTCATGGCCTCGGCCGGGGGCGTCGACAGCAGCTCGGCCAGCTCGGCATCGACCTCGGTGAGCCGTGCCTGGGCCTCCTGGATGGGCGTGAGCCAACCTGCCCGGGCCTCGCTGTTATCCCGAAAGGTCGCCAGGCTCTCCTCTAGTCGCGCCGCCTCCTGGGTCAGCCGCTCGATCCGCAGCTCACGGCCGGCGTCGACATGCGAGGCCGCCTGCCACTCCTCCACCAGAGGCTCACAGACGGTGTAGACCGGGCCGGTGAGCGCGAGCACGCTGGTCACCAGCGCCAGCGCTCGTCGCGCCAGCTGGCGCTGATACCAGAGCCACAGGGCGACGACCTCGAGGAGCACCGCCCAAGCCCAGCCCATCGGGCCGACGAACTCGGTCCAGAACTGGATGGCGTGCAGCTGAAGCAGGGCGATCGCGCCGGTCAGCACCACCAGCGCCGGCAGCTTCGCCAGGTATCGGGTTGTCGTTGTCTTGTCTCGCACAGGCTCACTCCCACACACGAATCTCACACCAGCCGACGAGGCCACCTCCCCTTGCCAAGGAAGGGGCCGAGGTCGTTCACAGCGAAAACGTCACCACGCCGTTGCGCATGACCGGCTGCATGGCCATGTCCACCGGCTCTCCCAGCCGCGGCGCCGGGGGCGGCTCGGGTGTCTCGGTCTCGGGGGCGGTCACCCGAATCGCGGTCGACAGCGCCAGCATGGCGGCCCAGGCCACCATCCAGCGGATCAGGAACGGGCGATCGGTCAGGCGGGCTCGCCGGGTGACCAGCTTCGCCGTCAGGAACAGGGCATAGAGGAGGGCGGCTACCCACACCAGAACCAGGAGGCGCGTCATAGGTCACCTCCTGCCACAGCAGCATCCGGGGCGATTTCGCATGCGAAATCCCGGTACTGGCCACCGGCCGCCTTGTGCTGGCGCAGCTTGGCCGTCAGCGCCAGCCCCGCTTCACTGAAGGTCAGGGTGGTGCCGGGCTCAACCTGCTCGGGGCCAACCGTGAACAGTCCCTCGGCGGCGAAGTCCTGCACGCAGCTCCAGTCGTCGTGCCACGGGTCCGGCTGGGTGCCGTCCGCCAGCGTCGTGGCGTATTCCGGGCGCATCACCATGCCCGGGCGAACAGGGTGACTCGGGCGCTTGGGGCGCGGGCACTGCTCGGCCAGGACGCGGTAGTGCCGGCGATTGGCGGTCATGCGCGGATCAGCGCCCACCTGGAAGCCGGCCATCTCCACCATCACGGCTTCGACGTAGACCAGGCAGCGCCAGTGGTCTCGGCCCCACCGGGCCATCGGAACGTAGGCTTGCTCCATCTGGATTCTCCATCTTGGTCAGGGGCGAGGGTCGCCGTTGTCTGTGGCGGCTGGCGCCAGCGCCAGCTCGCGATCTCGGTCTTCCCAGCCGTGCAGCCAGGCATTGCGGAAGGCCCGCGAAAAGGTCAGCCGGCCGCAGTCCTTCCGGTTGTCGTTGTAGGGACAGGCGTGCCGGGGGTCGCCACGGTCGCGTGCCTCCCGCCCCTTCCTCTCGGCGCCATCAAGCGCTCGGTTGGCCATGCGGCTCTCCTTCTTCTATTGCAGGGGTGGGCTGGCGCAGCCACAGCGGCAGGGAGGTCAGCCGCCGCCGCCCGGTGACGTGCCGGGCCGCTCGCTCGATGGCTGAGGGGTGGCCCACGAGCACCACGCGGCGCTTCCCCCGGGTGATGCTGGTGTAGAGCCACTGCCGCTCGAGCATGTGCCAGTGCGATCGCGCCAGCGGGATCACCACGGCGGGGAACTCCGACCCTTGGGCCTTGTGGCCGGTCATGGCGTAGGCGAGCTGCAACTTGCCGAGGGCATCGCTGGTGAACAGCACCTCCCGGTCCTCGAATCGCGCCAGCACCGTCTTTTCCTCGGGGTCGGCCGCCACCACGAACCCGAGGTCGCCATTGAAGACTTCCCGGTTGTAGTCGTTCTCGGTCTGCACGATCTTGTCGCCGGCCGCCCAGCGCCGGCCGTTGATCGTCACCGAGCCCCGGTCGCCGGGGATGTGGTAGGCCCGCAGTGCGTCATTGAGCGATCGGGTGCCCACCGGGCCACCGTGCATGGGCGTCAACACCTGCACCTCATGCAGGGTGTCGAAGCCGTGCGCCAGCATCTCGGTCGTGGCCACGCGGAACGCCTCCTGGAGGACCAGCTCCGGGTCACTGCCCTCGGGCACCGCGACAATCTCGAAGTCGCTACCCGGGACAGACTGGGGCGGGTGTCCCTGATTGACGGCGTGCGCCTGGACAATGATCTGGGAGCCTTCCCCCTGGCGGCGGATCTGCTGCAACCGGGCGACGGGCACTCGCCCCGATGCGATCACATCCCGCAGGACGTTCCCCGGGCCAACCGAGGGCAGCTGATCTTGGTCACCGATGATGTAGAGCCGGCAGTGGTCGGGCAGGGCGACGACGAGGGCGCGGAACAGCTGCACGTCCACCATCGAGGCCTCATCGATGATCACCACGTCCGCCTCGATCGGGTTGTCCGCATTGAACTCGAAGCCGTTGGCGCCAGCCCCCAGCAGCCGGTGAATGGTCGTCGCGGGTCGCCCGGTCGCCTCGCTCATCCGGCGTGCGGCTCGCCCAGTCGGCGCACACAGCGCCAGCTCATAGCGACTGTCATCCAGAGTCTGCGCCAGCACCTCGGTCACCGTGGTCTTGCCGACTCCCGGGCCGCCCGTGAGCACCGCCACGCCATAAGCCAGACAGGTCACCAGGGCTTCACGCTGCTCGTCGCTGAGCACGCGCCCATCGGATAGCTCGCCATCGACACTGGCCAGCCCGCTGTCCTCCCAGGTGACCGCTCGCGCCAGCAGGGCAGCGGCGACCGTGCGCTCTGCATTGATCAGCGCCGGCAATCCCACCAGCCCACCTTCCACCTGCTCCAGCTTCTCGTGCGCCAGCAGCAGCTCAACCACCGAGGTCGTGCGTGCCACATCCACCTCGAGGAGCTTCGCGCCTTCCGAGGCCAACTCCCCCGAGGTTGCCAATGTGTGGCCCGAGGCTGAGCGGGCATCCACGACATGACGCAGGCCGGCGATGATGCGATCCCGGTGCGTCAGCTCGAACCCCATCGACCGCGCCATGGTATCGGCGATGCGGAACCCGATGCCGCGAGTCTTGAGCAAGGTCCGGTAGGGGTTGGCCGACACCTTCGCGATGGTGTCCTGGCCCAGCTGGCGGAATACCGACATGGCCCGCGAGGCGCCGAGGCCGTGCCCCTGGAGGAAGATCAGGGCTTCCCGGGCTTCCTCATACTCGTTCCAGCTGCCGGCGATCCGTGCGGCCTTCTTCTTGCCGATACCGGGCACCGCTCGCAGGGCTTTCTCGTCGCCCAGGACATCCCGCAGGCCGTCACCGAAGTGCGCGACCAGCCGCTTGGCGAAGGTCGGGCCGACACCGGCCACCTTGCCGCTGGCCAGGTAGGCGCCCAGGGCCTTCGACTCCCGGGGCACCTGGGTCACCAGCCTCTCGGCCTTGAACTGCTGCCCGAAGCGGGGATGGGTCGTCCAGGCGCCATGAGCCTCTACCGACTCCCCTTCATTGAGCGGCTGGCACACCGCCACCAGGGTCACCTCGCGTTCCGCCTCATCGCGCACGGTCAGGATCTGGAATCCCTCCTCGCCCACGAAACGGACATCGGCAACCACTCCGCTCAACTGCTCCAGGTTGTCCATGGTGCTACCTCACAAAAAAAGCCCGGCTGGGGAGAGCCGGGCAAATGCAGGGTGGGAGTCAATAGGCTCTGGCAGAGCGGCGCGGCCTATTAGCACGCCCGGGACACGCCCGACTGAAGCGCTGGTTCTACTACGGGGGAGCCCACTAAGCGGTGTGAGAGAGAGAAGCCGGATCAGGGCTGCTCAGCGGGCTCTCCGGTAGCCCCGGTGACCGGGACGACCAGGCGGCTGATGCGCATCCCCAAAGCCGCGTCAGGGGAGAGAGAGGAGCCACGGGCGCACTCCGCGTAATTCGGTCGGCAGGGGTTTCTCTGTTTCCCCTGCCTATGTGTTGCTATACTAGACGACGATTTATAGGAATGCAACACACCCAGGGAATGGAAGACATCGTATTGTCGGCATGCTCCCGAGCGGGGCGATATTCCGCTCGACAATCCCTACCGAAGGACAACCAACAGGATGACATCACAAGCACTCATTCTGTGTGAGAAGCACTCGGATCAGGCAGACAAGATAGCCCCTGCCCTGGGGCTGACACGCAACGGCTCTTCCTATACCGGCACCTGGAATGGGGTCTCCCTGACGCTGGTATGGGCGGCTGGCCACCTGCTGGCGCCGGTCGAGCCTGCCGTTGTGAGCCCTGAGGCCAACTGGCGTGATCCACGCAGCCTGCTGCCGCTGCCTACCGCTTTTCCGCAGACCCCGACAGACCGGGGGAAGAAGTACCTGGGCAACCTGAAGAAAGCCCTCTCCCAGGCCAGTGAGGTGTGGCTGGCGACCGACCCCGACCGTGAGGGGGAGGCGATCGGCTACGAGGTTCTGCAACACGCGAAATACCGGGGCATGGTGAAGCGCATGTGGCTCACCGGCTCCATGGAAGCGTCAGACGTGCAGGCCGCGGCCAAGCGCCTCCGGGAAGGTGGGGAGACCATCTCCTACTGGCGAGCCCAGCAGGCCCGCGCCAACGCCGATGGCTTCTGGCAGTACCTCGTTCGGGCCTACACCGCGTCCGCCCGCATCGGGCTCATGGGCAAGGATCTGGGCAAGGGGAAGGGCAAGGCAGGCGTCGTTTCTGCCGGCCGTGTGCAGTCCGCCACCCTGGGGCTGGTGGTCGATCGCGATCGCACGATTGAGGGCTTCGTCCCGGTCGACCACTACCAGGCGAAGATCACCCTGGGCGGTGGCGAATTGAGCTATGCCCCGGTCGATCCGCCTGCTGGCGCCAGCGGCATCAAGCTCCAGGACGATGGCAAGCCGCTGTTCCTGGACCGGGACGCCATGGAGGCCTTCACACAACGCCTCGAGGGCGCCGACACGGCCGACATTCTGGCCGCGGACACCAAGCAAACCGCCAAGCACCCACCGCTTCCGTACAGCCTCACCGCGCTCCAGCGCGACATGTCCAAACAGCACGGGATGACGGCCACGCAGACCCTCAAGGCGGCCGACACCATGCGGAGCGATGGCTACCTGACTTACCCCCGGACAGAGCACGGAGAGCTGCCTGCCAGCCTCTACAACCGGGATGACCTGCTGGCGATCCTGGGCGGCGCTGCCAAGGCCGATGACGGGCTCATGGCGCCAGCACGCCTGGCGGGTCGCCGGCACTGCCTGGAAGGGGCCGATGTGCCGCGCCCACGGTGCTTCACCGACAAGCCGATGAACCACCACGGGATCATCCCCACGCACAAGACACCGGACCTGTCGGCACGCTCAGACGCCGAGCGAAAGGTCTACCTGGCGTGTGCCCAGCAGTTCATCCAAGCGCTGCTCCCACCGGCCACGGTCGAGTCACTGAAGGTCAGCGCCAGTGTCGATGTGGAAGACGTACTGGAGCGCCAGCCAGCGCTGTTCGCCGGCACCTTCAAGCGCGTCGTTGACCCGGGCTGGATGACCGCGTTCCAGGCGCCGAAAGCGCAAAAGGATCTCCCCCCGCTGGCATCCGGCGCCAGCCTGCCCATCGAGGCCGTGAGGCTTCACGAGGCCCGCACGGAGCCTCCCAAGCACTTCACGCTGGACACCCTGCTGAGCGCCATGCTCAACGCTGGACGACAGGTAGAAGGCGAGGATGCCGCGGCTCTCAAGAAGGCCGAGGGGATCGGCACCCCGGCCACCCGCGACACGGTGATTCAGACGCTCTTCGATCGCGAGTACATCGCCACTCAGCGCAAGGGCAAGCAGCAGCTGATCGTGTCCACTCCCCGAGGCCGCGCCTTCATCGATAACACCCCGCGCATGCTCTCCGATGTCCGCGTGACGGCCGCCTGGGAGCGCGAACTCGACGCGATCCAGAACGCCTCCAGCGATGCCGAGGCCAAGCGGCTGCGCGACACCTTTATCACTCAGCAACGCGACTTCATCACCACCCGCATCAACGAGGTTATCGAGACCATGGACAACGCCCCCGAGGCCGTTCGTGAGGCCACCAACGCACCGACCGAGAACATGATTGCCGCTGCCCGGAAGATCGCTGCTTCGCGTGATCTGGCGCTGCCTGAAGGCATTGAGCACAGCTTCGACACCTGCCGCGCATTCCTGGATGAAGTGATGCAGCAGACGCCCCCGCCTACCGACAAGATGAAGGCGTTGGCGATGCGGCTGGCGGACGAGAACGGCGTCACCTTGAATGGTGAGCTGACCTCCTTCAGGGAGTGCAAAGCGTTCATCGACAAGCACCTCCAGAACGGGGAGCCGACCCCCAAGATGATGGCCGCCGCTGAAGCCGCCGCCAAGCGCTACGGGGTCAAGATTCCCGAGGCCGCCCGCACCTGCATCAAGGAGTGCCGGCTGTTCCTGAGCGAGCACCCGCGGTAGCCGCGCACGAGGCCCGCCCGGGCACCCCCTGGGCGGGGATAGACACACCAGATCGACCACCTGCATGCCGCTCGAATAGGCCCTTCCCCTCGCCAAGGAAGGGGGCGAAAGAACACAGCTTGGACTCTCTCTCACTGGGGGGATGGCACCAGCTATGGACATGGTAGGTGACACAGGAATGACGCATGACCGATAGCGTATCCAGCAACACTGAGGGGGCTTCCCCGACACAGCGCAAGTCGCGTTATAGACGCACGGTAGACAGGCAAACCTACCTGGACGAGTCCGCCCAGATGGTAGGCGCCCTGAGTCATGACATCACGGCCATCATGGGGGAGTACAACCGCCAGCTAGTAGAACTCCATGAGCGGTTGCGTGACGCTCAGCCGCGTTCACACGGCGCCGTCCTGATGGACCTCAACCGCTGCGGGTACGGGTGCCTTGGGTGCCCGCATCCGGTGTGGGTGAAGTGGATGGACAAGCAGAAGAATAACCGCCAGTCCGCCTCCAAGTGGATTGCCGTTCGACTGTCTCGCCCAGGCACCGCCGCACGCTCGAAAAGCATCCCCGACGAGGCCCGCGAACTGATTGCTGAAGCACAGGCGCTGATCGAGCGTAGAGCCCGTTTTATCGATCACCTGAAGCGCATCAACAAGGCCATCGGTGCAGCTCGCAGTACACGTCCCGACCTAGGGTTTCAGCACACAGGGGAGGGTGAGTAGAGCATCCTGATACGGTATCGCTGACAAGCGGCAAACAGGCTCCCGGGGCATCTCGCGGAGCCTTTTTTTTGGCTGGCAGATAGAGCGATAAGACACCGCCAGAGCGTCCCATAGAGCGTTATCCGAGATGGCATATACGGGCACTACAGGCGACATGGGTGTGCGATCGCCAGGCTGCATCCTTAGGGGGTACGAGCGTACTGCGGGAGGGCATCCCCAACGGGCATAGGTGACGACCTCACGAACGCCTTATCGGCGCGTGATCGACCACGGGGAGTGTGTGCCTGTCGGGGTGTGGGGAGGCCATGCCACCGTGCCTGCGGCTGGCGCTTCCGGTGCGTGAGCGACCACGGCGAGTGTGTGCTGTTCGGGGTGTGGAGATGCAATGCCACCGGGCCTGCGGCTGGCGCTTCCGGTGCGTGAGCAGCCACGGCGAGTGTGTGCTGTTCGGGGTGTGGGGAGGCCATGCCACCGGGCCTGCGGCTGGCGCTTTCGGTGCGTGAGCGACCACGGCGAGTGTGTGCTGTTCGGGGTGTGGGGAGGCCATGCCACCGGGCCTGCGGCTGGCGCTTTCGGTGCGTGAGCGACAGCAGCCAGGGCCAGTTAGAACGAAGTGCCTTTGGGGCGAATTCCGGGTTTTGGATCGAGCAAGGCTAGGCATTTCGAGGCCCGCCTCGTATTCAGGCCGCGGAGCGGCCCATGTGCTTTTCGTATTGCAAGCGGCAGTGCCCAAGCATGGTCACCACAGCGCAGCTTTACAGCCCTCACAGAACGAAGTCCATGCGGGCGAAATTGCAGGATAGGAAGCCACCAGGGCTAGGCATTTCGAGGCTTGCCTCGTACCCAGGCCGCGGAGCGGCCCATGTGCTTTTCGTTGTATGTGGAAAGAGTCTCGAGCATTCAGTATAAGCAGCGATCGAGCATTACTAGGAACGCTGAAAAAGTGCTGATATGCCAACTAATTATGCCCAAATATGTGCCCTGATATAGCTTTACCAGAGCACCATGAAGAGCGTTACAGGAGCGGTTCTCATGAGAGCACCAACGGAATGCTCTATCTCAGCCAGTCGGCAAGATGCGTCTAACCCGTTCGATTCCCGTAATCATAGTCAAGTCATGGGAACGGGGATCGATTCCCGTACTGGCCAATCCAGGGCCGGGGCTCATAGGCTGTCTACTGAAGCCAGTCGGCACGCCGCTCAGGCGTCCCCTGACCTTGGTAAGGGGATTCGCCTAGCTGCTCGAGGGGTGGTCAGCCCTGAAATCTTCCATGGCTTTCAACAGGTCCAGGTAGTCAACGCCACCCGTGATCAGCCGAGTCTTGGTGGCTCGCTCGTACATCCAGACACTCCATAGCTTCATGTGGGTTGAGGCCCCATCGAGATCCTTGGGCATCATACCGCCCCACTCAGGATCATCAGCCATGAAGTGCAGCGCCCTGTCGATTGCACGATCCAGGTCATTCTGAGGCGAGTAGAAGTCCTCCAAACGAACCTGCTCGGCCAGGATCATGACAGCCAGCACGGGATAGTTCAGCCACTCCGCGAATCGCTCCACCACATCCCGGCCCAAGCTGCTGGCCTGGCGACGGCCTGTTTTCAGGTGGCTCAACGTGGAGGGTGCTATGCCAAGGCTCTCAGCCAGCTCAGTGGTAGAGATCCCTTCGCTTACCGCCCGCTCAAAGATGATTTGTACCAGCTTGTAGCCAGGGGTGTCTGGCTCGATTTGCAGGTAGTCACTCCGCGGCCCCTTTGGCTTTCCCTTCTGCCCACCCTTCGGGCCGGGGCCAGGCTTGCGCTTTCCGGCCTCAATGACCTTCTTCAGGTCGTCGTTTTCATTGTCGTGATCCAATGCTCTCTCCCATACGCCGGAATTCGACGCCACTAACATGTAGCTATACCAGATAACGATTTCTAACGGTCCCGGGCTATCCGCAGCAGTCAGCGTAGCTGCAAGATTGCTTCGTCGTCATGATAACCCAGGAGACCGAAATGCTCATTGGCCGCGTAGAGCACGACCCCAAAAAGCAGATTCAGGCACAACTGCCTGAATCCACGATCAATCGGCTGGATCAATACCGTGAGCTGTACCAGCTCACCTTCGGCGAGAAGGTTTCGACCAGTGATCTGGTCGACCTAATGCTGAGGAACGTCATGGACAGGGACCGCGAGTTCAAGCGGTTTCTGAAGGACCAGGAGCGGAAGGAGAAGCAAGAGGCCAAGCAAGAGGCCAAGCAGCAAGGCCAGGGGGGTGAGGCCCCGGCCGGCGAGCCTCGTGATGGTGGGGGTGGGAGAAATCACACCACAGGCGAGGAAGACCGCAAGCACGGTCAGCCAAAACAGGGCATGGGGCGCTAGGTTTCACCATGCCGCTTCTGGATGACCTCACGCATTTGCTCGACCAGAGGGACCACACGGTTCCACTTGGTACGCAGCACCCGATGGTTGCCCGTATGCCAGCTCCGAATCGAGGTCACAGCCTCGTCGGCGGCTACGGCGATTTGTCGTGGGGTCATCACTTCCATCCAGCGATCCACCGTTGCCTTGACCTCATCAGCGGCGACCCATGCGCCGCCCTCGATTGCCTCATGTTCTTCCATGATCTCCTCGAGGGCGCCCTGCACTCGCTCGTAGGGGACTTTCCGAGGGGTTACGCCACCAGTCCAGGCATTGACGGATGCCACGGAAATCTTGCTGTTGAGCTTCGAGGTCAGCAGCTCGGCGATCTTGGCCAGGGTCATGCCGTACTCGTCACGCAATGTATTGATGCGCCGGCCCAGGTCGCTATCCGTCGAGCTGCGCTCAGCACGCCCACGGGTCGTGGGGATGCTCACTTTGATCTCGCAGCCATGCCTTTCAAGCGTATTGATCAGGTCGTTCAGGAGCGTGTCTCGCATGGCTAACCTCTTTGAATACTTGTCGAAACAACCGCCATCCGAAATGCAGCGATTGGTCGGGTGGACCGCCTCCCGTCTGCACATACCGCGGCAATGGCAGGACGACATGCGCCAGGAAATCTACCTTGCCTGGCTTGGGCGGGAGTACGACGCCAGCTATTCCCATGATGCCATCATGAAATACGCGGGCGAAGCCGCCTTCCTGGCCATTAGCACCTGGCGCCGGCATACCGTACTCCCCGTCACTGTCCATAAGGCGGGTCAGGCGGACAGTGAGCCCCGTGCTGAGCAGTACGATCTGATGGCTGAACAGATCCCTGGCTTTACCCAAGAATTCAACGACGAGATCGATACTGAGGCTTCCGTGGAGATTGAACCCACGTCCACCGTCTCAGCCCACCTCATCGACCTTCCGAAACGCTCAGCTCGATCAGGGCTGTCCAACGAGAACCTGCTTGCCCTTCACTGTGAAGGCTTGTCGGCTGCCGAAATCGCTGCGGCGGCTGACATGACCGAGCGCAGTGTCTACCGCAGATTGGAACGGCTGAAAAATGGAAATCGTAGTACAGTATAGTAAAATTGCAGCGCTCACGGTAGCGCTCTCAAGTACCGCCCTGGCCGCTGACCAGGATCTCGGAACGCTCGGGCCTACCTGGGAAATCGGCGAGCCGGATATGCGTCTGGCCATCGTGGCTGAAGCTCATGGCGTCGACTGGGATTCAGTCCATGAGCACCTGGCGGGTCAGGCCCAGACACACACCAACGACATCCCCGACTGGTATGTACCCGTCGCCGAGCATACCGAAACCCATTTCGTAGACCCCTCCTACACCCTTCAAGAAGACATCGAAGCGCTGAAGCGGCAACCGGACGGCACTTATCAGTGGGGCACCATCTACGAGGCAGGCACCAAGGTTAATCCCCTGGACAAGGTTCGCCCGCAGAACTGGCTCCTCGTTGTCGATCTACGGGTGGACAGGCAGCGCGAACTGGCCGTGGAGCTGAAGAAGCGTCACCCGGTCAACCTGACCGTCATTGTGACCGCGGGCGATCCCGGCGATTTGGCTGCTGACCTGGGGCGTGCCGTCTACTTCGCCGAGGAATGGCATTTCGACCGTTTGGGCATCACTCACACGCCTTCACTGGCTGGCGTGCGGGATAGCCGTCCCGACGCCATCGAAGTGACGCATTTTGCCTACCCCTACGATGTCGAGACCCTGGAGGCCCACCTGCCATGAAACGAACGGTCCTTTCCGGCCTGGCTGCCCTATCACTGGCCGCGGCCAGCTTAGCTACTGCCTCTCCCCTGACAGGCTCAGCCGCTTGCCAGGGGGAGGTGTTCAATCCGATCAACGACCCCAACTGGAACAACATGTTTCCGGTGACTGTGGCGGGCATATCCATGGGGGGTGGTTCAAACCCGCCCCTGATGCACATGGACCCTATCTGCATGTGCCCTGGCCCCTACGGTGTGGATATGCCTGGGATTGGGATGACGTACTGGGAGCCCACCTTCCTGGCCGAGGTGGCACGCACTCCCGGTTGCATGTCGACCTTGGGCGGGGTGCAAGTGCTCGAGGGGTATGACGAGCAAACCTCGAACCAGAAGTATGGCTCCGGCCGTGACCACGGCTCCGTCACCAGGATGCAGGTTCATTGGTATATCTACCCCCTGTTCAGTGTGCTCAACATGATGAGTTCACTCGGGTGCATGAACACTTCGGGGTTCAACCTGGCGGATCTCACCGAGGTAGATCCCACCTGGCAGGACGATACCTGGACTTCGATCGCCTTTCCTGAGTCCGCCCTGTTCGCTAACCCGGTTGGCGCTCTTTCTTGCATTCCAGACGCCGTTGCCTCAGCAGCCGGTCGACCTCTTGACATGATGTTCTGGTGCCAGGGATCGCAAGGCGTCCTGTACCCGCTGACCGGCTCCAGCCCGACACACAGCTCTCCTCAGGGGGGCAATCTGCACGTCCTCGGAAAGTACATGCAGCGGAAGACCCGGATGGCTGGTCTGCTTTCCACCATCGGCCCATGGGCCGAGTGCCAGTCGGTCTATCTGCCGAACATGATCCGTAGCCAGTACAGGATCGACCCGGTTGCGCCGGTCGCGAGTAACCAAACCGCTGTTCTGGGCATGTCCGAATTTCGGTGGGGGATGATGCCGCCCGCCAACACAGCCGTCCGTACCGATTCCGCATTCCTGATCTGGGTAGGTAAGCAATGCTGCGCTCTCTGACACTCCTTGCACTGGTTCTCACCAGCTCAACAGCCCTCGGGCAAAAGACACCCGAGGAAGCCGCTCACAGCGCGTTCTCGGCTTTTCAAGGCGAGAGCGCAGCCCAGCTTCCTTTCCCTGGCCAGGGAAGCGCAGAGCGAGTTCTCGAAGCCATGGGGGCAGGTAGCGCCAACTCTGCGGGGGAGGCCGCAGGGGCTGCCATGGTGGACAACATCCGTAAGCCCGGCCAGACAGGCGGGATTGCTGACCCAGAGATGGCAGCCGAATGGGAGGCCTTGCGCGGCTCGCTTGGGTTGGGTGAACAAGACCGCCTGTATTTCTTCATCTCGTTCTCAATGCCGGAAAGCATGATCCGCGGTTATGCCCTCGATGCCGCTCGGGCCGGTGGTGAGCTGGTGCTCCGGGGGGTAGAGCCGGGGATGGACCTCAGGCAATTCACCATGGAGCGGCTGCTGAAGGTGCTGCGTCCAGGCGGGATGACTGCACCGATCCAGATAGATCCCCGTCTGTTCGACACCTATGCGGTCGACAGCGTGCCAACCATCGTGCTTGCCAAAGAAGACCCGATGGGAGTTTGCCAAACCGCAGAGCCCAGGACAGGGGAAATCAATGGCCAGGCATTCGACTACAAAGCCTGCCCGGAGGCGGCCCCAGACTCCTACTGGAAGGTCGAAGGGTCAGTGACAGCCCTATATGCCCTAGAGGAGTTCCAAGACCGCGGGGCCAGCAATGCAGCCGTGTACATCGATGCCTTGAAAGGCGAAGGGGCACTCAGCGCGTCCGAGCAGCCGGGTATCGGCTCGGAGCGGTGGGAATCACTCACCGATGACCTGGCTGAACGCAACGCGGAACGTCTCAAGGAGCGGTACGAAGGCTCAGATCGTGAAGTTTACGACACGCCAATGGGGCCAGCCGTGGGGCCGAAGGGACAGAACACTGACCATCTCTGGGAGGAATAGCATGCCGAAGGGCGTTCATCTGAAACAGCTCTTCACGGGGGTCGCCATGGCGGCCCTCGTGCCATTGAGCACTATCGCGATAGCTGGGCCGAGTGAATCGGGCCTGAGGGCAGGGGGCGCCTGGGCAAAAGACTTCGACCCTGGTAAGAGCTTCCAGTCAGCGACTTCAGCCCTGGGCCTTGAGGACACCAAGACCTCGGGGGAGCTGGGGGGCGAGGTTGGGCTCCAGGTGAAGCAACAGCAGCAGCGGAATTTCCGGTGCCGTGACGGCGCTCGACTGACGGCGGGTGGTATCCGGGTCAATATCGAAGAGTGTCAGCAATCCGATGACGGTGACTTGCAGAGGCTGCGAGTCGCCGTTTGTGATGCCCTGACGCAAGGCATCCGGTGCAGCGACGATCGCTATACGCAGACGCGAGAAGTCCCGGCAGGGGGCGAGGCCGCGTTCAGCGGCGGCGATCTCTACGGTGCATACCGAGTCGAGGCTGAGTGCTCAGGAACATCCTGTGTGATGACGATGCACCAGCTGCATGGAGATGCCTGGGGCGGCAACAACATGCGCCAACAGGGCAACGATCGCGTCAATCAAGATCCTAATCACCCCTCAAACACCATCGCGGATGTCCGGGACAACCCGACTTTCGATCAGGGCAGTCAGTATGCAGAGGACCGTTCAAAGTGCCTGGGGGGACAGATCAACCAGCTGTTCAGCGAAGGCGATATTCCGGTTTCATGCAATCCTGATGACCCCAGAACGATAGACTTCCTGGACATCGACGGCGGCGGGCAGTGTGAGCCTGATCGGATCACAACAGATACATGTACCGTCGACATCCCTACTCGACTCGTAACTTGTGAGCCGGAATCAAAAACGTGCGACGTACAGCGTGAGACTGCTCAGTTTACTTGTGAGCGTAAACTTCAAGTCCAGCAAGTCGGTAGTGAGGCCTGTACGCCAGGACAGGTTGTTTACCAATGGCAGCCTTACTCCAATCTGTACCGGAGATTCGTTTGCCAGGCTTGTAACCACCCATTCAACTGTCTCGTCTACCAGTTTAATCAGGACGGAGACGGCTGGCGGTCATCCTTCCGATTTGAATACTCTCGTGTCTTGGGGTGGCACTACCCAGAGCTGATGCCAGGTGCCCCGTCTGGATATTACATAAGGCAAACGTGTAGCAATGGACGCTGCACCATTCACTATCGGCGGAACCCAAGTGATAGCACAAAGAAATATAGCTATGACGAAGCGGCGCCGATTTTTCAGGACACCGTGACTGAAAATTGTGATGCCTTTGAGCAACGTCGACCGGAGACAAACTGATGCTGTACGCGATCAGAGCGCTCGCGCTAATGGCTATGGTGATTGTCACTGGTAATGCAAGCGCACAAAATCTCAATGACTATGCGGAATGTTATCGGGCAGGGGAGGTGTGTGTAGACAATGCACCTCGCCAGATTAACGGCCATACAGTGCATCGGAACTGTTGGCGATACTCTGTCACGTATATGTGCTACGGAGACCCCTATAGCAATAGCTGCAACCTTGACGCACTGAACAACAGTGATGAATGGGAGCTGGTCAATACCTTTGACGAGACATACCCAGGAACCTTCACACAATACTCAAATATATTGCCTGACAGCTGGAAGGAGGAGTGGCAGAAAAGTGAATCGACCTGTAATGCTGACACCTCTTACGGGTGCGGACCTGACATAAGTAGCGAAGATATACTAGATGATTCTGGTAATGTGATCGGTCAACGAGTCAGGAAGCGGTGCTATATAGGTGAAACTCCGCGGTGCAACAATGACCCGAATTGCAGCATTACCGAGTACGAATGCACAAAGGAGCAAGATGGCCTCTGCGTCAGACAAGAGCAGACATACTCCTGCCGCGAGGAAGGAAAGTGTGATCCCAGCTCCTACGAGGTGATGCCTGAGGTAAGCGATGATGAGGGTGCTTTCTCAGATGCTATAGCCGCAGCTGGTGTTATGGACATGATTGCGGCGGAAGGCGGCTTGGATGACAACATGCGCATCTTTTCCGGCTTCAAGCGTGAGTGCAAAGCTATTACAAGTGATTTCCGTCGCATGATGGAATTCAATGCAACGGTTGGAACCGCGCTTGCTACTTTTTACGGTGGCCCATTGGGCGCAGTTCTAGCAGGCACTGCGGCTGCTGATATTCTCAATGCTATCGAGCACATGGAATGTTGTCAGGATGATCCTGAGGATGTCGTACTCACTAGCTCCTTCATCTCCATGGCCACAGGTGTCGGCGCGGATTACTGCGACCTTGAGGATGTTGAGCTGGCAGCAGCCAGGATGGCCAAAAGAGCTGTCCAGGTAACGCCTGGGTTTGTTCCGACAAATAACACGCTTTGCACGATTGCAAACTATGTCTACAACGCCCCTGCCAAGGGGGATATGGCGTATGCGAAGCAAATATGTTCACACTGGACTAGGCCTTGGTCTCTGGCGAATACTCAAACCCAGGTGGATGAATATCAGCGCTGGTGTGAATTTGATTCCATGCTGGCACGAATAATTCAGGAGCAAGGGCGAGAGCAACTAGCACAGCTTGCAGCTCAAAATGCAGGGGGTGCTGAGACAAAAACTGCACGCTTCCCTTTCTACCAGTCCTCGGGAGGATGGACAAACGAGCTGAATGTGAACGGGAACCGCGTGAGGTTCTGGAAATGGAAGGAAGAGTGTTCAACTGAAGAGGGTTATACCAACTCCATGCTGGCTGGCTATGACTGTCCATCAAGCCCAGACATATATGCAGCAGTCTGCTCAGAGGACACATGCGGGAGCCCACCCGACCATCCTGTATATGGCTTCAGCCCAGGCTGGGAGACACATCGCCTAGCAGCTGAGGACCACCACGTTCGTGCGATCAACCGCTATTCAGTAGTGGAAGGTGGCTGCTTCGATGATGGTTCTTGCGAATACGATGTTCATGCCTGGAAGGCAGGGGCTGGAGGGCAAATGCGTGTGCCCATTGATATGAAATGGCCCATCAACTTTCCGAATACAGGATGGGGTGAATTTTCATGGGCGCACAACAATGTCCATTTTGAGGCGTATACAAATCCGCTCGGCACAGACAGTCCAACTCGAGGACTTCGCATGTGCATTGGGTCATCTTACCAATGTCGGTATAACTCAGGATGGACAGAGGTAGACATTAGTAACAACATCAGCGACATGAACAACTATGTCAATAGCACGCCGCCTGTCACACTCACGGGGGGTTGCACTGACAGTGAGTGTGAATTCCGAGCTACCGTGGAGGTGAATTTGACGGCAAAGCCTTGGTATACCTACTCGGAGAAGAAGTATGAACCGTGCATGCTCGAGGTTCTGGGAAGCTGTGTGGCCGAGGCATCTACAACCTACGACCGCCAGTACAAACCAGACTGCTCAGGATTCACCATTGACGAATTCCTTGCGCTAGACCTTGGCGACATGGATTTCTCTGAATATGTCGAAACTTTGTCTGAAAAAGCTAAAGCGGAGTTCAATCAGACATGGGCAAACTAACCAAGCGAGTTATTACCTGCTTTGGCTTGGCTCTAGCTTCTACGGGCTCCTACGGGAGCCCGATAGACAGAATAACTGATCAAGCTAATGCCTTGGCTTCAGGCAGTGCTTCATCCAAGGAGGTCGTCCAGAATGCTGGCCAAAAACCATTCCGATTTACCCCAAACAACGGATATGTTGGTCTGGAAACCAAGCTAGATATAGCTGTGACATATACCTCATTTGAACATGGCGGGCGGAATGTTCGGCAAGTCGAGAAGGCAGTTGTAGACTGGGGCGATGGCTCCTCTATCACTACTGTGACGCCTGGGACGCCTGCGTTTCATACCTACGGGCATCGAACAAAAGAAGGCTCTATAACGCCTAATGGGAGCGTAGTTTACACAGGCCGAATAACCTTTGTCACAACATCTGGAGATGCCTACACCGAAAGATTCCAATACAGCATGTGGAATACCTTTCTTGACTCTCTCGTTCCTGGAGGGCGCGTCCTACCAGACACTATGCTACCAAGCGTGGGTGGGGCTGGCAGTCGAGACAAACTTCCAAGCGGATACTATGACAGGAACAGCAAATGATGAGCCTAAGAGATTCAGCATCTATGACGGCATTCATAGCGTTGCTTATTTCAGCAAGTACATACGCCCAACAGCCGGAAGGGGAAAGCAATCGTCTTTATGGTGGCCCTGACTCTGGAGGAATAGCGAATAAATCGATCATTACCTATGATGCGGTTGAGTGGCAGACGGCATGGTTCGAGAACCTTGGTGGCCAACCCCCTCACGAGCTGCCCCATGGCCATATTGGGGTGCTTGTTTTCGCTGCCTACCCAGGGCACCTGATCAGCCTTCATAGTACCGATCCCTCAGCGACACCAACGATCCGCTGTCACCAAGCCCCGCTACCAGATTCAAAGAGCCATATTGCTCCTGCCTCATGGGCAGCCGGGATCTTCAAGGCTGATGATGTGATTTTGGAGGATTGCCCATGATTGCCGGGAGGAGGGATGCACTGGCTCTCACTGCGATCGCAGCTGGGGTGGCCACAGCCACCCCCTGGGCAGCCGGAGCGCTGCCTGTGTGGCCTGCGGGGCTCCTGGGCACTATTGGCATGGCCCAGCTCACCTGGAGCCAAGCCATGGCGACCCTTGAGAGGATCGATGAAGATTCGCGTGAAGGGTTTGTTCTTCCGTCTGACGAACCGATTGATGACAAAGGTAGTGGCCTGCACATTGGCCTGACAACCGATAAGAACACCAGAGTCAACATGCCAGACAACCTCGGGAAACGTCACACGGCGATCGTGGGGCAATCCGGCGTGGGTAAAACGACCATTGGTGAGTACATCCTGTGGCAGCAGACAGCAAGAGGTGGGGGCTGGCTATTCATCGATGCGAAGATCGATCGCGATACTCGTGACCACCTCGCCTACATGGCCAAAGTGACCGGGCGAGAGGATGAACTCTATATCATCGATGTCTCCGATCCTGACAATGCTAACACCTATAACCCCGTCCTTCATGGTGATCCAGATGAGGTAGCCTCCCGCCTCATGAATTTGATCCCTTCCGCCGAAAACAACCCTGGCGCGGATCACTACCGACAGTCGGCCAACCACGCCTTGACTGTCATCATCGCAGCCTTGCAAGCCTCCGGTCAGCTTTACCACTTCGGTGATCTTTCCATCCTACTACAATCGGATAAGGCGCTTGAAAACCTCGAACGGATGACACCCCAGGGCTCTGAAAGGCGAGCCCTCTCGATCTTCCTGGATCAATTCCGCACCCGTACCAAGGAAGGGACGAAGATTGACCTCAACCGCATGAAGCAGACGCTGGGAGGCATGGCAGGCCGCATTGCGCTCTTTGCACAAGGGAAATTCGGGAAAGTATTTAACGTGTATGCACCCGAGATCGTCCTTACAGAGATCATCCGCAAAGGGCACATGCTTTATGTTTCGTTGCCAACAATGGGGAAGGACACCGCTGCTCTGAATCTCGGCAAGATGATTGTATCGGACATACGATCTGCCGTTGCCCATATACAGGATCTTCCTAAAGGAGAACGGCCAGAACATTTCATTGCTCTGCTCGATGAGATGGGTGCCTATGTTATGGAGGGCGTAGGCAGGCTCTTTGAGCAAGCCCGTTCGGCAAACATCGCCCTCATACCAGCATTTCAGTCGTTCAGCCAGTTGAACCGTGTCTCTCCTGACTTTGCTGACATTGTGATCCAAAACACCTGGAACAAGATATTCTTCAAATTTGGCTCGAAGGATAGCCCGGAGGAGGCGGCTGAAATTCTCGGCAAAACAAAACGGTTCCAGCGATCGGTGTCCGTTTCGGCCAATCAAGGTGAAAGCGCCCAGTATCTTCGCACAACGCCTCAGTCAAGCATGTCAGACGGCGGTGGCATGGGGGAAAGCTGGCGTGAAATCGAGGAGTTTCGTGTCACGCCCGACCAGTTAAGAGCCATGGATATGGGTCATGCGGTAATGATGATGGGAGCGCGCATGTACCACCTCAGAACCCCAATGATTAACTACCCAAAGAAAATACCATCCTTCAAGGCCGTCAAGCACAATAAAAAGATCCCAGCGAACAAGCAGCCACTCAATTTTGAGGATCGGCTTAATGAATTTCTCACTGAAGTAGCTTGAGGTGCAAAGATGATAACTATTGTATTCTGGGGGACTATCGCAATATTCGCCATGTTCCTTTTAGGCGTACTACCAGGCGTCAAAGAGGTTTTCCGCCCGATAATGGATATACTGTCAAAGGGAATCGTGGAAGTAGTGAAATTTGCTGCGGGCTACATGCTTTGGCTTGTCAAAACGATCATACATGCTCACCTTGATCTTATTAGTCACCTCTCACATTCCCGCAGCTATTTTGACCCCGCCGACAAGATAAGGAAGTAGTTTATAGTTTGACATTGAAAACGTCGTACCGTATACTTAAATTAACCATAAAGAATGACCAAACGCTCGGGGGTGATTTATGGCAAAGAATAAGCGAAATGCAAAACGCCAACGGGCGCTCAATGCTCGTCGTCAGGCTGCATCACACACTGGCGGTTCTGTGATCGCTAATGAGCTTCACCATCTCATTGGAGCAGACGAAGAAAGCGTTGTGAGGGCGATCCGGTGGCGAGCCAAGGTTAACGTCTATTTAATTCTAGGATTCAACCTTGTGGCTTTCCTCTTTCTTCTTTATCACACCAACGCTAATCAAGGTGGGGTAATAAGCCATAACAGCCCCTATATCTGGGCCTCCTTCATTGCATTTTTCATTCTGCAAATGATCTTCCTCCACCGTTACAAGAAACTTATCCGTAACGCCTAAAAAAGCCCCCGCAATCTGCGGGGGCTTTTCATTACCTTGAGTCCATATTTTCTCTTGGGTCAACTTCATCGTCTTGGCCAGGGGCCTGTTCCCGCGGCTGGGAAGAAGCTGGAGGCTCCCCGCTAGAACTTGAGCCGCTACCACTATCACTCGTCCAACCATTACTCGGTGCTTGCGCTGGCTGGGATTGCTCTGTTGCGTCCCAAGGCTCGCCGGCATTGCTCACCTGGTCAGGGGTCAAGCCCGGATCAGCCCCGTAGGAGGGCGCCTGGGGCACCTGGCCATCCTGAGTCGCTGCGGCCGGCTCCTGGCCGGTTTCAGCCCCGTAGGAGGGCGCCTGGGGCACCTGGCCACCCTGAGTCGCTGCGGCCGGCTCCTGGCCGGTTTCAGCCCCGTAGGAGGGCGCCTGGGGCACCTGGCCACCCTGAGTCGCTGCGGCCGGCTCCTGGCCTGAACCAGCAGCTTGCTGGCCATTCTGAGGCCCAGGAGCAATTCCTGGGGTGTCAGAGGGTGCCTGGTCTACTGCTGAGCCTTCAGGCTGGTCATTACCTGCCTGTGATTCAGAAGCAGGCTGATCATCACGGAGCTGCCACCTAGTTAGGTTGGCCTCGGTGGATTGAACAGTCGGACCAGTCTGCGCTTGCTGATCAATCTGATCCTGAGTAGGAGGAACCGCTACGTCGACCGGCTCAAAAGTCCCGTCGCCGCCGTACTGGTAGTAAGAATGGCCTCCTTCACGCTCAACAGCGTAGACAGCTTGAGCTTGGCCGCTCTCGTCCTGTGTGTAGAAGGTGGGAACAAACGTATCATCTCCGACTTGGATATTACTCCTTTGACCTCCAGTAATCAGAGCATCAGCGTTGGCCTGATCCGCAGCAGCAATATCACGCCTGTCCACTACGGATATGGCATCCCCATTATCGACCACATGGTAATCATTCGGCCTTTCAACTGGTGCTTGTGCAGCTCCCTGTATGTTGTCGAGCTGTGCTCCGGTATCGACAGAAAGATCACTGACCCCGCGATCACGGACAGGGGCGGTCGTCGCTGCGGCATCCCCTGCTCGTGCGCCTACATCAGAAGTGTTAGCGCCAACTGCCCCAACTACATCGCCTCTTTGGCCGTCAATGTCTGCCTGATCTTCTTCCATCGTCTGGCCGACACGACCTCGCAGATTGCTCATGTCAGTCTGCATGTCGGACACAACCTGCGGATTAGCCGGCGTTGGCAGAGAGCCCGACCTGCTGGCTGTCCACTCCTCATGGGCCTTCTGTTGAGCCTGGACAGCCTCCTGGTAGTCGGTGGATGCAGCATAAAGCATCGAGGCACGATCCTCACCAGCACGACTTTCAAGAACTTGACGGGCTTCACCTTCATTGTATTTAACGGAGTATCGTTCACCGTCAGATCCAGTTACAGACAACGCACCATCCTCGGCGAAAGTGAGTCTTCCGCTGTCGGATTGAGAGATACTGTTACCTTCTTCCCTAGTTGCCTGCTCTGAGTCAGAGGAGCTTCTTCCTGTCTCACCACGCACTGATCCCTGTCCATAGGCCGATACGCCGCTATTTAGGCTCAAACCGCCTTGAACGCGAGCACCGACTTCCGCAGCAGCCGTGGTGGAAGAGCGTTGAGTTATCTCAGCCATCTCCCTTTCGGAAACACCTGCGTTCTCCATCAGTGAGCGTGTTGCTGCAAGCTCTTCCATATAGCGCTGACCCTGAGTGTCCTGGCTCATTCGAGACCAGTCGATATTGCCATCTCGAACATAACCCTGATCTTCAGCGTACTGCGTAGCCCCCCGAAAGGTATCGGTCATCATGCTCTGGGTTTGCTGAGTGAATGCTTCTTTGGCCTCCTGAGTCCTCTGGGTCGCCTCTGTATAGCCCTGGGAGGCCGACATACTTTCCCTGAAGTCAGCAGCCCGGAGACCCACATTCATGTCCTGGCCACTCATGTTGGTCACCTGGGAGGCACCAACACCAACATGGTGAGCGGAAACCTCATTACCAGAGCTATAGCGGTGAGAAGTTTGGTGAGCATTCATGCTCGCGTTGTTCATGCTCACCTGACCGGCTGTAGCTGCGCCAGTAGAGATGCTGCCAGCAGCAGCTGCCGCATGCTGAGATCCAGAAGCCCTGTCCAGGACAGACGTGAAGGCATAGCCGCTACCGGATACCAAGCCCCACATGATGGCTGGCACTAGGGTCGACATGAAGCCCGAGGCCATCACCATCTTGTCGGACATTTCGCTGACAGCCCCCATGTTGGCCATGGTGAGCCCATCGGCCAGGTAGCCGGTTGTTTGCCCCTGGAAATACAGCATCATGATGTAGTTGACGATCGCGAGGCCCGGCCACCACATAATGAGCCACGTCATGACCTGGGCATACGAGGTGCCCATCTTTCGACCAAGGCCTGGCACCAAGATGGCAGCAAACACGATTGGAGCCAGGCCAATGACAAATGCCTGCAAGATGGCAAAGAAATAGCCCGCCATGTCACGGAACAAGATCGCGGTGCTGTACCAGCCAGATTGCTGAGCCCTTCTAGCCTGTTCAATATTGAGGGCCGAGATAAGCTCGCTAGATCCAGTCGCCATCGCCGCGTACTCGTAAGTGCCCGAGTACATTTCAGCGATCGCCGCCTGGGTGGCAAGCCCGGTCGCATCTTGGACGACGCTTCCACCGGAAGCCCAGCGGAAGGAGTCTTCCAGCGCGGCCTCAGAGAGCGCGGTAGAGCCTGCGGCCTGCTGAAGCCAGAAGGGGGACGATTCCCCCATACCGTTCAGCAGTGAAGGCGCTGCGGTCTGCAAGCGATTATCGATCTTGGTGTAAGCCGTGTCACAGGCCTCCATACCGCCATTGGGGTCTGAAGAGTCATATACCACGGTGTAAACAGCAGGGTTCAAGTTAGAACCGAGGACACTCCAGGCATTCTGGGACGTAATGAGCGTGACGGGCGAAATGCTCCCATTGAAGATATTGGGAAGGGCGCAGTCGTTCATGAAGCTCTGGATGCTAGATCGCAGATAAGGGTCGGTCAGCCGAATGTTCTTCATGTCATTCAGCATATTGGCAGCCATTCCGACTGGAGCACCTTCAGAGAGCCTGAGGTTGGCGAAATTCGGCGTTGTGAAGTTAGCTTCAATGCTGCTCGTCGCCCACATCCCAATTTCTGAGATGACCACAGCAGGCAGGCCTATCGCAGCGGGAACTCCATCAATGCGCTGAGTAAACTGTGGTGACCCAGTGCCATCCCACACCATATCCTCAACGAAAATGTCTACTTTCAAGCTGAAAAGCATGTATACCGTCAGCAACATGCCCGCGAAGTACATGGCAATCTTCTGCAATGTGCCAGCAAGAATGCCGGTGAAGCACATCGCCAAGAAACCTGCCATGGCCAGCACAAGCGTCAGGTTACGAAACCCAGGGTTAGATGCCGGGTCCGTCATTCGCTTGATCGCCTCGAGGATCTGAGCGAGGGCATAGCCATTACCGTAACCATAGAAGGTCCAGGTATCGGCACCACCGCCCGGGGTCATGGTTTCTGCGATCGCCACCCCCGGTAGGGCCAAAGCAACAACCGCCAGGCCTATTCCTAGCCACCTCATCAGTTCACCTCCCGTGCCATGTCGCGGGCGAAGTTCATGCCTGAGAGCCCCATGGCATGAAGGTTGCGAAGCGTTGACCGATTGATACGGTCAACTTGCGCCATGATATTTTCCTGAGTCTCGGCCATCAGGTTGATTTGCTGTGCCTTCTCAGAGGTAAGGGCCACAAGCTCATTCTGTGCATCCCTAAACTCCTTAAGAACGTCAGCTGGCAGCTGGGAAACAGTGGTAGTTTTAGCCGTGGCCTGAACAGCATGGCGGATGTACTCAATGGAGATCATGTAACTCAAGATCATTGAATTACCTACAACGAGGTCGTAGGCAATCTCAGGATAGGTAGCAGCCACATTGACAGCCTGATACAAGGGGAACGGCGCCGCGGCAATGATCGCCTTTTGAGATGAGGACAGTGGAGTGCCTGAGGCCACATTCTCAACCGCGCCCTCCAGTTCTGTCACAACCGTAGTGAGGAACCCCTGCCCAAGGGACATGTCTTCCACTTTCGTCCTTTGAGGTGACCAGCAATTCCTAAGGTCACTATTACGGCAAGTATATATCTCCATCTTTTGGCCTGAGCTACCCTCTTGCCATACCTTGTCCTCGCAGAAATCGTTTATGAATTCTGCATATTGAATTTGCGAGGGCGATGCCCGCTCGCTGCCACAGAGGAAAACATCAAGCATTGCGCTACCAGTCTCTATGGTTGGCGCATACGTATTAGTTTCACCATCTTTATTCTTGTTTCTTACTTCGGTGCCAATCCAGCTCATCAACAGCTCGGCAAATATTTTATTTTCTGCTCCCATGTTGTTTGTGCCGTCCTTGCCCGGTGCGATACCGGCCTCCTGAAGGCCCAACCAAGTACGGTTGCCGTTAATGTCCATCGCAAGGGCTTTGTCGCCTTCATTGGCCTCCAGGTGATCATAAATTTCGCCGCCCGCATCTCCACTTGTGTCACAGGTGTCCTGCTGGGCAGCCAGCCAGTCGCTCTCTACCCCTTCAAACATGCCGACCGAGCTACACCAGAGGTTGCTCAGTTCATCGGTGTAGTCGGGGAAACCATCTACGATGGCCTGAGCCGCCTCACAGCTATCCTGGGACAGCTTTGCGGCGGCCTGAGCCATGCGTTGAGCAAACTCCAAGACATCGCCGCATATAGGGCAGAGCTGCTTGAGAGCGAGCTGGAAGGAGAGGGCGACAACCCCTTGGGCGATCTGTTCCAGCATTTGCTGGATCTGCTCGCTATCAATGTACGAGAAGCCGCCAAAATGGGCGTCAATACCGTTACAACCGACCTCGAGCCTCGGCGGATCGAGGTTCACCAGCGAGTAACGGTTCTGCGAGAAGCGCATTGTCATGCCGCCCGCGGAGTATCCATGTCTCGTGCGAGTTTCAAATGCTGTGGCACTCGTGCTGCTGCTGAAACCACCGCCAGCACTTGAAAGCCTATCGAACGCATCATTCAGGGCGCTCGCCTCGGCCTGTCCGATCGTAGCGGTGAGCGACATTCCCGTGAGTACGGAGGTCGCCACCATGGTTGCTATCTTCTTGCGGTGAATCATCACTCAACTCCTTGGGGAATGCCGGCGCCCAGACCACCGGACGACCGTTCAAGCATGTCGGGGACGCTGAAATCGACAGCCGGACCAGCACCGTCACTAACGGCGTTCAGGCCTTTCTCTGCTGCTCGCTGAATGGCGCCAAAGAAAACCTCAATGCGTGATGTGATGCGCTGGGCTGCCTCAACGCCACTGGACACGCGGAACCACAGGTCATCCTGGGGGAGGTGAAGCCATAGATCCGGGACTGCCTCGATGGCCAGGTGGCCAGCTGCCTCGACTGATCGCCCTGTGGTATCGCAGGTCTCGGTGAAGTCCGACATGCACACGTTGTCGAGGGGGGCGTTATAGATGGTGAGTCCCGTTCGCCGGCCGAGCTGCTTCATCACCGGCTGCATGTCATGGCAGAACTGGCAGGTTGAACGGGTAAACCAGACCAAGAACCCGCCTTGGTCGTTAATCTCTTCCATGACGGCGTTCCGCTTGCCGTCCTGAGCGCGAGACGCCGCTCGCAGTCCAAAGGACGACACCGGGCTATGAACCAGCGGGTTCAGATCCTGGTTCTGAATCTGGTTCCACTCCCACATGCGAGACATCGTGATGGCCTGGTCGACCGCCCAGCGCATATACCGCTGAAACCGCTCCACGGTCTCTGGGTTGTTGGGGCTCATCACGGCTTGATTCAGCAGCATGTCACGCTGCTTGGCCTGGAAGTCGAAGCTCCCCTGAGGGTCCACGAAGCCGCATGACGGCTCCCACTCGTCAGGGTCGGTACAGTCACGGTCCTCCTCGCTCGTCTCCTCACGAGGCTCAGCGATAACCTCTGGAGGTTTTTCCTGCTCTTCCTCCTTCTCTTCTTCATCGTCATCCAGGTGGCCCCAGAACCAGCCGCACTCCTTGGGGTTGTTGGAATCCAGGCAGGCACGATTCGAGCCGGCCTCGGATTGCGCCTCCGTGGCCGGTGACAGCGCCAGCAGCGCCAAGAACAAGGGGGCCAGCACATGGCCAGCCAGTAGGTGTTTCATAGCACGAAGCTCCGAAGTGAAATTGCCGCAAGTACCCATGCGGCAAGCACGGGCCAGAATTCCGAAGTGCCGCCATCCCATAGATTCAAGGAGTGACGCTTAGCGGGGTGCCAAACGGGCACCCCGGATGGGGTTCCTGCATCCCCCGCGATATGCGAGAGACCGCCGATGACGAACCCCAGGAGAGCCGCGGCCAGGAGAGGGGTTTCTGCAAGCCACAACCACGCGGCCACCGCTCCCCCTGCCCAAGGGAGGAGCCAATGCGTCACGGTTCTATGTGGGATCAGCGTGGTCGGCCCGAGCCGAATCTCCATCCAGTCCGGTGCGGTTGATCCGGGCAGCGCCAGCGCCGCCACCGCAAGCGCCGCCCCCCCTCCATACAGGGGCTTGATCGCCGCTCCTGCGGTCACGCCAAACGCCAAACCAAAAAGCCGGTGCGCGTTGCCGGTCACAGGGCCTCCTAGGGTCAATTCAATGCACGCGAGAAAGCCCCGATTCCACGAAGGAAAGGGGGCTATGAATCGTCATGCTGGTTGGTGTTGCTGTCGCTGGAGGAAGCGGCGCCGCTGTGCGATCGCCCCTTTCAACCGTGCCGACAGGTGAGCATCCAGCTGTGCGGTAGTGACCCAGCATTCAGCTGCGGCCAGCCGCTCAGCATCTGCATTGTCGATCTCGGCCAGAATCACCTCAGGGGAGGCAAGTCTACGGCCGTTTCTTGACTGCTTAGAATCAGCTTCAGCATCGCTCCCGGGGAGCATTGCCGAGGTGTTCACAGCAGCATTTCTGGCAGCATTACCATCGTCATCAGGCCCTTGAGCCAGGCCCAGAAGCGCCAGCAGCCCATACCGTCGTGCATACGTCTGAGCAGACGCCACGCCATGGCTATCATGGGTGTCCACTGGCATCTCGCAGTAGGAGCCAATAAACTCCCCACTCGGACCATGAATCAGCATGGTTTCCATCACCACGGCCCCCACATTGCCTGGAACAGGCGCTTGAACCAACGCTATTTCGTGCCGATTCAAGACATTGCGGACGCTGCCGATGATGGCAGTGAGGCTGGCGTAGCAGCTGTCGTACATCGGATTGCTGGAATCCGAAGCGACAACCCCACCCAGCTCTGCCTGGACTGAAGCCAACGCTCTGCCAATGCTGGCGATTGAGTCGCTACGGTGCATAACGTGCTCTCCTCTCATCCCCCAGGTAGCGGGGTCTCACGAGAGGTAGGGGGGGGACTGACAGATAGCCAAGGAGGTGACGCAACTAACTGACTTTCAAAAGAAAACTATGAATGGACGCAGAAACTGAAACGTATCGCATGGAGAACTGATGTACCGCGCATGGGAACTAGACGAATACGCTAGGCCCCATTCACCACGAGTCGCAGCGCACATAATCGACAAGAATAAAAAAGCTGATCATGGAAATAAGGCAAAGGAAGCGACAGCCGACCCCGTGCTGATGGCCTTGAACACTGACGCTCCTCCAGGTGGATTGCTTGCCACCCTGAAGAGTGTCCCGAAAGCAACAAACAGGGAGCGGAGGTTAACGATGATTTAACTGAACGACGCTCCATCCCCACGAAACACTTGATTCAGCTAACAAGCATCCCGTCCCTATGGCTGAACATTAAAAAGCCCTCCCAACAGGATGTTAGGAGGGCTTGAAGGTTAAGCGGCCTGACCTACGCGAGGAAACCTCGCCAGGTTGCCACTGGTGTACACGTCAGCCCAGTCCAGGCTTTTGTCAGGACCGGAGCTGGGTGCATCCGGGATTCGGATAGACGCCTGAATCCCCTTCTCCCACAGGCGAGCCTGAAGCGCTTTTGCCGCATCCTGCCCAGCCTTTCGACCCTTCCTGTCCGGCAGGTCACGATCAGCCCAGATCACGACCTCCTTGACCCCTTCTGGTGGCTCAAAAGCCCCCATCAGAGACGCGGACAACACGGGCCATACCGGCATGCCTGTCGCTGCCCGAACAGCCAGGGCGGTCTCAATGCCCTCAGCGATGCCGAGAACACCGCCGACCGCAGTGCCAAGCCGGATAGCACCACCACCGACCTCGCCGCCATTGACGACCGGAAACAGCTTCTTGGCCTTCGCCACGGGCGCCTTCTCCACCACACCATTCTGCGAACGGTGGAGATACGTCCGGTGCATGGTCACAGGCTGGCCATCGGCATCCCTCACGAGCGTCAGCAAGGCCGGATAGTGCCCCACCACCTTGCCTTTCTCGATGTAGGCGAGGTTCGGGTGAAGCCGCGCCTCGCTTTCCATCACGCTGAGCATCGACTTCACGGGCAAGCCGCGGAATTGCAGGTAGCTCCCCAGGAGAAACCTGCCTTCCCCCTTGTCCAGCGGCAGAGCTTCCGTCCAGCGCTTACGCAGCGTGGGGCGGATGTCCTGCTTGGGCTTGGGCTTAGGCGGCACGGGCCGCGACACAGTAGGCGCCAGCGGCTCAACCGATTTCTCGCCGAGTGCTCCCATCACCTGCTCCAGGATCTCCGGGAGATTCCAGCCCTTCAGCTCCTTGAGCAGGCTGAAGCCATCCCAGTTACCGCAAGTGCAGATCGCTGTGCCACGCAGCTGAAAGTCGCGATCGAGCCGGAAGTCCTCTTTCCCACCATGGACGGGGCAATCGATATGCGTGCCAGGGTGCTCGAGAGCTGCGTCCAGCTCTGGACAGAGGGCTTGGAAGACCTCCCCCCAGCGCCCTTGGGCGATACGCTTCACATCAGCGATCTCGTACTTGTTGCTCTTGCTCATGATCAGTCTCCTCTCTCATTCCCGGTTGCCCGGATCTCACAAGGAGGTAGGGCGAGGTGTGACGGTTATGGAGAGATAGGGGAGCGACTGCCACGTTCGCGGGTGGCGGGATCAAGGGGCCAGCTCGATTTCGCATGCGAAACTGAAAAAAGCCCCAAGCACGGATGTGCCTGGGGCTTGAAGGGTAGATCAGGCTGCTATGGCATCTGAGCGTTTCAAGCTCGCCAAGCAGTTGCCGACCAGACGGCCTACGGCACGGAATGCCGTGAACACGACTGATTGGCCCAGCAGCTCATGGCTGACGGTTTCCGGCAGACCATGTACCAGCTCTTCCGGGATCGTCTTGACCCTAGCATGTTCCGCCTTGGTCAGGAGGCGGGACAAGCCGGGGTCATCCGGGTGCCGGATGAACGGTTCAGTAGATCGGGCCTTCGCGTAGCCGCGCCCAATCGTCCCGAGGCCATCCTCGCTTCCATCGAGCAGCTGCCGACGAAAGCCTTTCCCTGAGGCCAGGTCACGCGCCTCCTTGTCCGCCAGGTACGAGTAGGCCTTGTACCGTGACGCGACCGCTTCATGAGGTTCAAGCACTTCCTGAAGCGAGGCTTCACGCTGACGCACCGGCTCCAGCTTCCCGAGGTCAACCTCAATCCCTTTGCTGACCGCGAGCATGCACAGCCTGTCACGCCGCTCCAACGCACCGAGGGCATGCCCATCGAGGACCGTCTCCTGCACCTCGTAGCCAAGCCCCGACAGCACATTGCGAATTACCATCATGCTGACAGTGTTCTGGTAGGGCGGGACGTTCTCGAGCAGGACGGCTGCCGGCCGAAGGGTCTGGATGGCATTTAGGAAGGCGACGAAAAGGCTACCAGCCGTCTCGTGTGCTTCCGCATGCGCCAGGCCATTCTTGGCACGCCCCGACAAACTGGCCCCAGTGCAGGGCAAACCGGCCAAAAGTAGATGGACGGGGGGTAGCTTATGCCACTCCACATCCTGCATTGGCCCCTGGATAGCGATACTGTCCTCATCCCAGACGGGATTGTTGGCCAGTGAAGCATCCAGGTAGGCACCCTCCAGCTCATTGGCAAAAGCCAATCGAGAGGGCACCCCGGCATCTGCCAGCCCCGTGTGTATGGCCAGATCAAGCACGCCACCACCATGCGCGATCGAGCCAATTTCCAAGGGTTCCCCGTTGCTGAGGGCCTTGAGCAGCCGCTCCATGCGCTCCGACTCAGCGAGGTCGTGATGATGGATCGTGATGTCGATGCGGTTGCCCCGCACAACGACACGAACCCTCTCGACCTTGCCCAGCGCCTCAGCCAGCTCGGCAGCGGTGATGTCGATCACCGGCAGCTCGTTCTCCCCACGCTTCCGGCGAGACACCTTGTAGGCGCCATCTGCCGCAAACTGGAGGGTCAGGCTTTTTCGACCGGCGACGAGGTTGAAACGCTGACCAGGAGAGATCCCGGTACGCGCCAGCCGGTTGCCTTCCAGCCACAGACGCTGCTTGCCACGATGCTCACCAATCTTGGTGTAAATCACAGTGCTCTTGCTCATGATCCATCTCCTCTCTCATTCCTGCGATATGCAGGTCTCGAGAAGAGGTAGGGCGCAGAGTGACCGAGGGACGGGGAGGGGAAAGCCTGAGATGCCAGGAGGCCTCAGCAACAGCTGCCTTGATATTCCTGGATGGACGCCTCCTCGAGGAGCTTATCGGCGGCTTCCTGAAGGCTGGCGGCCATACCGGGAGACTCAGCCAGGGCAGTTTCAGCGCGCTCCCGGTAAGCCTCAGCACGCTGCCGGCAAAGGTAGGCCGGGAAAGGGGGGATCGCGTAGTCGACAGGAACCAGCGCCTGGCTGCGCGGCGCGTAACCCAGTCGGGAGACGGCTCGACCGTAATTGTCGAAGAGCGTGGCCCCCTCGAGGAGGTCATGGGTGGCTCCACTGGCCTCCCAGGCGTCGATTAGCGGCTCCATGGGGTGTTGAATAGCCCGCGCCAGCGAGGCGACCACCTCTATGCTGACATGGTGAGGCACAAGACAGGTCGCCATGGTAGGCAGCCATGGGCATACAGGGCGCTCTCTCCGGCCCCTCAGGCGGATTTCGGCGACGTAGCCGAGCTTGGGCATTGCCTCGAGGTTCTGGAGCAGCCTGCGCTCTCTGTGGGACGGGAGGCCTAATGCCTGCTTGTGGTGGAGTGCCTTCGTGATCACGGCATGTTCAAACCGATACCAGGCTTCAAACAGGAGGGCATCTAACAGGGTGGGGGCGCGTTGACCGAGTAGCATCAGAGGCAAGGTCGGCAAGCCAACGGTCATCACGTCACTCCAGGAAAGGAAAAGACCCCAGCGAGTGGGGTCTGAGAAACAGGGTCAGGCAGCCGACTTGATGGCATTGACCAAAGAGACACCGCGCTCATAGGCTTCACGCGCCAGCTCTTCAGCATGCTCATCCAGATGGCTGTTATCGTCGCCGATGTTGACCTCGACGCCGCCAAGGACCGCAGCGCAGTCATCCAGCAGAACGGATTGACCGGCCACGTCGACAGACACCTTTGCCCTGAGCAAACCGTAGAACCATTCATCATCCCGCCAGCGCTGTTTATCGGTCTCGCTGTGGCAGTCGAAGTGGTCCGGGGTTACGTCCGGGTCGCGATCCAGGAGCACCGTCACAGTGAAGTCCCCCTGGGTGCCCTGAACGGTGTCGGAGCAGATAGCAAAGTTGTCGAATTTCGTGAGTTCCATGATCGTTCTCCTCTCTCATTCCTGCGGGATGCAGGTCTCGAAAGGAGGTAGGGGAGGGTGTGACACCACCCTTGGCGCCAACGTGAAAAAGCCCCCACATGTCGCCATGGGGGGGGCTCTGAAGGTCTTTCTGGTATCAAGCGGCACGAGTCGTTGGGCCGACCATGCTTCTTGCCTTCTCCAGGGCTCGGTGCGCCAGCACGGCGGCCTGGGCATCAAGGTGGTTACTCGTCAGCCCGACATTGATACCGATCGCGTGCTGCTTGGTCCGAGCATCGGGGATGCGGATAGAGTGCTCGTTGATGGCCACGCTCACCTCGGCTTCCAGCATGGCGACGAACCCATAATGCTCGGTGGCCTCGGCACAACGCATGTGGTCCTCAGGGGTCGCCTCGTAATCGTGCTTCAAGGTGACCGTCACCGTGTAGGCCCCAGCGAAGCCCACAACAGAATCACCGATCATCGCGTAGGTATAGAACCGCTCCAGCTTCATCATCCATCTCCTCTCTCATTCCTGCGGGGTGCAGGTCTCGAGAGGAGGTAGGGAGGTCAATGACAGTGCTGGCGCCGGGAATCGGTGGCCACCATGCAGGCCGGTGGCCACCGTCAGACGAACGGGAGGCAGGAGGGGGTTATGCCGCTACCTGGGACAGCAGGGAGCGAACGTGCGGGTTGGCATCCCGCCCATCACCTTCCACGCCTTGGGCAGGGCGACGGAGCGCATGGCTCGCCCACAGCGCGACCGCGGCGGAACGGCTGACGCCTGCGTTGCAGTGGATCAGCAGTTTCACCGGCTGCCGGGCCTGCGCCCAATGGCCGATCCAGGCCGAGATCCGACGCGCATCATCCCGGGTCATCGGCTCCTCGCAGCCAAAGCCTTCCCCTGGCACGACATCATCGAACTGCATCGAGAGCACGTCCCCCCATCCCCTGGCCAAGCGGGGTGACCGCTCATCGACGCCATGGATGGACAGCACAACCGTATCCGCGGCGGCTTGCCGGCGTTCGATGTCGCGACGGCTGGTGTATTCGATGCTGGTAATCATGACGCTACCTCCGTTCGTGTGTTCATTGCGTCTAGCGCCAGCTGCTTGATATGGCCGGCGTAGCTCAGACGCTTCGCATACTCGGCATTCAGATCACGCCGAGCCTGTTGTGTCTCAAGTCGGTTGAAGGCGCCCTGGGTCTCGACCAGGACGGCCTGAGCGGCGGCATAGTACCGCGCCAGGCTGTCGCGACTTGGGTACATGGGGTGAGAGCGATGCCAAGACAAGCACTCGCTGGCCTCGCCGATGACGAGTGACCGCGAGAGAGGGTTGTCCAGGTAATGGCGGACCAACTGCTCTCTGGTTGGCTCCATCACGGGGCCGGGTCGCTGCATGGGGCCTCCCACATCATCCGCCAGCCGACACTTCAGCTGGCTTGAAGGGAGGTAGGGCGGTAGGTGACACAGCGACCAGAGGTGAGAAAGCCCCAACTAGCGAACTAGAAGGGGCTTGAAGGGTACTGCTAGGAATCAGATCAGCTCAAATGGCTTGGGCTGCTGATTTGCTGTGCGTGACAGCTTCCCCTGGGCAACATAACCACAGGGATTCCTCATGGAGGTTTCAGGACAGCTGACGTAAGCGCCCTCGCGTGATAGCCGAATAAGCCAGCGGGCCTTGTCCAAGCAGCCTGAAAACCAAACCGATGAGGTCTACGAAAGCAATTTTCTCGCTCTCATACCGTTCTACGAACGGCCTCGCCCATAAGATAGGGCGGCAGGTGACAGCTGGGAAGGCACCAGTTGGAAATTCGTGAGGTGAGACGTTCCTGGCAGGGCAGTACGACGGTCAGCCACTCCTACCCCGCGCATCCCTCAGCCGGCGCCAGGAGGTGCTGGCCATCGGCCGTTGCATCATTGACCTCCTGGCCGACCTCATAGGTCGCCAGCTGCGACGGGTGGAGAGGCTTGAGCTGCTGTTTCAGCGTGTCGCGATCCTGCACCTCGGGGTCGAGCCAGGCATCAGCGCCAGCAGCCACGACGACCGGCATGCGGCTATGAATCTGCTTCGCCACGCCCTGAGCCGGCTGAGTCACGATCGCGCACCCCAGCTCGCCATCAGCTCGCTTGGTGAAGACGCCCGCCAGAAGCAGCATGCCACTCGAGGCCCCGTGGAAGTAGAAGGGGAGCTTGCGCTCTCCCTCGTGCCGCCACTCGAACCAGCCGTTCACTGGCACGAGGCAGCGGTGGCGAGCGAAAGCGCCTTTCCAGAACCGGCTCGAGGCCAGGCTCTCGGCCCTGGCTACATGCGTGCGTGGCGCATCCTCTGGCGCCCACCTGGGCTTGAAGGACCACTGGAGGGTGGTCACTTCAGGGTCGCCCTCCGTGGCAGCGATCGCCACGATGGGGCCGCCCGGGGGGATGTTGTACCGGGCCGGTGGGAATGTTGCACCGGACGCCAGGGGGAAGCCGAAGCTCTCGGCCACCTGGCGAGGGTCATCGTAGAGGGCGAAGCGTCCACACATGGCTGCTGTTCACTCGATCATTCGGCCGGCTCACCGTACTGCTCGCGATAGTGTCTGGCTTCTTCACATTCCGGTGTCAGGCCTATCATGTCCAAAAGCTGGCGCTCCCAAGCGCCAGGTCGACGTGAGCCATCCGCGATGGCAACCGCCACCTCCTGCATCATCTCCTCAACCGTTCCCCATGGAATCGCGGCGCCATGCTGCTTCTGGAGCTTCGTCAGATACTCCAGCTCGGCATGGACATCGGCCGGCAGGGTGATTGTCAGCGGTACGGTATTGCTCTCCTCGACTGCCATCAGCGGGCTCCTCGTGGGCGGTTCGTGGTTTTCAGGATACCAGCCCCTACGCCGTGCGTAGCGCCAGCCCCATCCGGGATCGATCGCTGGTGCAGACATGGCGCACCCTTTCTATTTCGATAAAATCATTTCATCGAGGGAGAATCAGAACGGGGGATATTGTGGCCGCTGAAGTTATGAGTGAACTATCCGCTAAAATAATTCCGCTAGTCATCATAGTGTTCATTATTTCTTTGCCTATTATCATATTAAACGGGAAGAAAAAACATGGGCTGGCTCTGTTATACCTCCCGGTCTGGCTTATGGCCTTGGTATTTTCCATGAAAACTCTCCTTGGAACCTAGTTGCCAAGGCCTCCCAGAGAAAAGCCCCCAGGCAATGCCATGGGGGCTGAAGTGCAATCAAGCGACTCGCCACACACCTCGCTCGACCGGCGCAAACCAGTCATTGACGTAGAGCGTCTGGCGAACCTTCTCGCGCCAATGCTGACGACCCGCCAGCTTGTCCGGCGCATTCTCCGCTACCGCCTCGTACAGGCGCGACAGCGGAGCTTCACCTCCCAGCGACACCAGCGCCTGGCGTACCACGGCCTTCCATGACCCTCGCAGCCGACGCTGCTGGCTGTGAGCGATGCTGGAGAGCGTCGATAGCAGTGCCACGCTGCGATCAGGACGCTGCCACAGCAGGATGTACTCGTGAGCCACCCTGGGCAGCCGCATGCCCGCATACTGCCGTGACGCACTCTGGACGTTGTGCTGTGCCTTGATCAGCACGGCCCTCAGCTCGTCCGCAGGCATCCTGGCGATCGCATCAGCCTGGAAGGACCAGTAATGGCCATTCCGCCTCAGGTCGCCAATGATCGTCCCGTAGAAGCCACCATGGTTCACGGCCTCGCGCTGGTTCAGCAGAGCCTGCTGGAGCTTGTCCATGAACTCCTCAGGATCAGCGCAGCGCGACAGGTCATCCGGGTGCTCGCCGGGATAGACGTTCCCGCTGTACACGATCATGTCGTGATAGGGCGGGTGCGACAGGCAGAGATCCACCGGCTTCCCGGTGGCATCCAGGATGGAGTGCCGCAGGATGTTGAAACCCGAGTGAAGATCCAGGCCAAAGGCCTCGATCCCCATCTCTGAGGCCACCTCCACTGAGGTGCCACTGCCCACCATGGGGTCGCAGAAGGTCTCCGGGCGAAGCTGCTCGAAAATGTCCTTGTAGACATGCCCCGAACAGTTACCGCGCCAGCTCGACTTGCCCCACTTGCCACGGGTCGGGTGCGAAATTACAGACGTGCTCATGATCCATCTCCTCTCTCATTCCTGCCGGATGACAGGTCTCGAGAGGAGGTAGGGGCAGGCCTGACGGGCTAGAGGTCGACCTCCAGCCGGTCGCCGACCTCCACCCCCATGGCGTCGAAGGCGCCAGCATTCAGCTCCAGGGCCATCCAGAAAGGCACGCCGGCCGGATACCGAGGACAATCCTCACGCTGGCGGGTGCAGGGCGGCATCGTCTCCATCGACAGCACCCTCCCGCGCTTGTCGAGAAAGGCGATGTCGATGGGGAAACGGGTCTTGAACATCCAGAAGCGACTCTGCGCCGGCTGCTGTTCGTCGTAGGTGAAGAGCATCCCCGTGTTGGCGGGAAGCGAAGGGCGTTCCATCAGTCCCTGGCGCCGCTGGCGCGAGGTGCGTGCTACCTCAAGCGCCAGCTCATGGCGCCCATCCTGGGTTGCCAACTGGCCCACGACCTCCTGCATGACTTGGCGCTCTACCACCAGGGCCATCATCGCGATCCCAGTCAAGAATAGGGCGGTGATGCCGATACCAGTGGTCATCGATGGCGAGCTGCGGCGCGTCAACGTCGAGTGGGTCTGAGGCATGGTTACCTGGGGCTCCAATGATTCATATCGGGTTGCCCCATGGATAGGTCCGTGGCTGACGCTACCCAGGACAGTCAGGAGAGAGCAGTACATGCCGGCGACCCTGCCATTCGGCCGCTGGCTGCACAAAGCCCGATGGGTCGACACCGCAGCCTGGAAATACGCTCAAGCGTTTCACGAACAAGCCCGCCAAGTAGCGTTCCCGGCCGAAAGCGCCAGCGGCCAAGGGATCATCCGGTGGCAAGACTGGCCGCCCTGCTTCGGTGGGGATATTGCACACTGGGAGCCCGGTCCTCGAGGGATGCTCTGCCGCCGCGCTACGCTCGCGCCAGCCTCCCGCCTCATCACGACGGTATATCACGACGCCTTCAGCTGCTCGATACGAGAGATCACCAGCCTGGAATCCGGTAAGGGCGGTCTCACCACCTCGGCCACCCTCGACGCCTACGCGCTCAGCGAATGCTGCGGTCTCATCAACAGTGACCCTGCCTGGATAGAGAAACTGCTCGGCTGGCACGAGCTGAGGTTCAATGCAGCCCCTGGCGCGGGAGAGACACTGGAGAGCTTCAGCTGGCACGACCGCGGCTATCACCTGCTCAACCAGGGCGGCGCCCACCATTTTGCCGCTGCCCGTTATCTCGCTGGCTTCTACGCCCCGAGGTTCTGCATCAATGCCCCCCTGGCCAGGTACAGCATCAATCACGAGGCCGCCCAGGACATCCTCAACGCCTACGACATGTTCTGCGAGCCCGAGGACCAGGCAATGCTCGAGGCCTTCACGCACCGCATGGCCGCGGCAGGGGTTCCGCACGCAACGTGCCCAGCACCGCCGCCTTGGGACGGGACATATCGCCTGCTGCTGCTGCCCCGGGATAACCGGAAAGCCGCTGGCGCCGCGGCGGTGCTGCGCGAGCACGACTGGTTCGATGTCAGCGCTCTACTGAAAAGCCAGGCAAACCCATAGGGGCGAGGCACGTGCCTAACAGTGCCCTGAGAAGCTGAATGCTCACGCCTATACAGGCCGTCCACCTCCATAATGGAGGATGCCAGAAAAACCGGAACCAGTGGAATTGATACGCAAGACTGGCATATTGCAGTCTTCATGCGATCGTAAACTGGAACTTATGTTGACTCAGCACTGAATTGGAAATCTTGGGCTGGATCTAGTGTACATCCAGGAATAATCAACCGAGAGACACCGTAAAGAGGCGCGTTTGACGCGCTGAGGAGCTGATGTCATTAATCGTGCATTCTTTTCCTAACCTATAGGCTTAAAGAAGGGTGTCCAGACGCTGAGACAAACTCCGTGCCTCAAGGTGTTCCAAACGGAATAGCATACCAACTCGCCCTTTGGCGCTGTTCCACGCTTTGAGATTTTCTGGAGTCATTCCATCTCTGCCGACAGCTTTCTCCAGGTTATGGACAGCCGAGCGAATTCTTTTTCGTTCGGCCTTTCCAACTGCTGGATAGTTTCCAGCTGCAACCAGCCCAGTAACTTTAAGTTTTTGTCCTTTTCGGCAGACTTGACTCTTGGAGCGTTTAGGGCGACAGCCCTTTGATGCCAGCATCCTGTACACCTTTGCCCTGGCCTCGCCGATAGTGCTGTTTGAAACTTGGTGGTGGGACGAATAACTCACATCATCAACGAACCGGGAGTATGTCAGGCCCATGTTTCCGAGGTCCTCAACCAGCTTTGCTTCCTTGTCCCAGAATGCCAGGTTGGCCAGATAACTACTCGTCCTTGCCCCCTGCGGCACGACGCAGTGGCGTGTCGTCAACTTCGTAAGTAATTCCGAAACATCTGGAGAAAAACCAAAGAACCTGAGCCAGATCGTGAACACCAACTGGCTTTCGAGAGAAGGATAAAAGTCCGCAATATCATCTAACACCAAGATCGAGGCCCCCGTATGGAGCGCCGCGTTTGATACATGGTCGCGGGGGAACTCAGTGTCTCGAATTCCTCCTTGCAAGTATCGCGGAAAACGCACCTTGCGTAGAATTTTTTTGACGATCTGGTGCTGTATTCGCTTCAGTTCTGGATAAGCATCATAGGTCATCCGAGGACTGCCATCTCTCTTCGTTTGAGGGACAGGACGATACGAGCCGGAAGCAATCTTTGCAGTTGCTTTCAGACTCTCCAGCGGTGTATTCAGCAGAAGGGCGAGGTGTTGAGGGTCAATGATGGCATTGTGAGGGTATGTCGGAGTTAGCTTGCAGATGGATCTCACGCGGACTCCCTCATCAGGTTCAGAGCAGCCGCAGAGAGCTTTTCCTTCAGATCTGGAGTAAACCCACTCAACTCATCTTCATCGGCAGCAAGGAAGAGCAACAGAGTCATGGGTACATTCAGGCCTTTAGCTATTTTCTCCAAGGCGGATAGGCCAGGATCTGATCGCTCCCCCCGCTCAAGCAACGAGAGATAGGAAATTGACACCCCAGCCCGCTTAGCTAACTCCCCTTGAGTTAGCTTACGCTGCTGGCGGCATAGTTTGATCGCGTAACCAACGTTCATTTAGTGAGACCAGTAGTATCGCCTGGATTGGATATGCAGATTAGATGAGCGAAATACCAAGTGAATTCGGGAGGTTATAAACCCTTGGTGAGTTGTCTTTTTGTATAATCCTTTGCGGCGCCTTTTTGCATTTCTTCCCAAGAAGAGTAAGAAGTATTTTTTGAAACAAATGCATCCCATTCCTCGTCAGGGATGGCCGCAAAATCCTCTGCCGACTCTACTTTAAACCCGCTAGCGTCAAGCATATCTTCAAAACTGGAATAGGTAGAGCACTGAGCCATGAATGCTGGTGAAAGCATGTCTACCAATTTCACCTGGCTATTGGATTGAAACTCTTCCATATTCTTTTTCAGTTTGTCTAAGCCACTAGTGTCAAAATTAGAAGACATGGGCAAATACCTCGCAGAGACTAAAGGTGAGTTAAAGTGGTGGTTTGCTGTGTCACATCAAGTCCTCAAAGAGCGCCTTGATCACTGGAAGATACTTCAACGCTTCACCTAGCTTGGCTAGAGCGGCACCCGCCCTTGCTGGCTTTGGATCGGTTATCAGAGTTTCCTCCAGAATCGTAATTGCCTCATCCAGTCTATCAGTAACGCGAGCATCTACGTCGTCGTGCATTCCCGACCGCACCTGCTTCAGCAGGTCAACAGTCATGATTAAACGTGCAGTATCCATTTGGAATACCTCGTATCTCATCGGGCGGAATTGCCCCGCCGTCAAGCAATTGAGCCGATAAGGAACGCGTAGATGCTCCAGCAAACCACCGTTCAGCTCCTTGTCAGAGGAGCTTCCCGCCGTACAATACTGCTGATCGCCTGGTCACTGGATCACCGGGCAGCAGGACCGTTGTGCGGCAAGTGAACCCTGGGTGAACTACTCCCTGGGTTGACCAACTAGGTTGGCCCGCTTGCAAGCTCAATCGAGGTATATCAACACGTTTAAAGAGCACCTGGGTGGTACACCCAGCCTACGGGACACAGTAACTGATATTTTACTGCCAGTCAATTCCTGAGCAGTCTGGGTACTAAAACTCCAGAGTGGGCTTTCAACATTCTCATGGCCGAGGGTTGCGCTTATCCAAGCAGTAAGCCCGGCAGGAGGAGGTCCGGTAGCTTAGGATGCCGTTTCCAGACCTTCCTACATTGTCATGTAAGTCTTTGATTCAAATATGATACTAGGGGTGGTCGGCCGGTCACCCCAGCTGCTCGCTGGTGAGCGGGATCTCGCCCTCCCGGATCTTGATTACCACACACGTCTCATAGGGGTTGTCCGGGTAGGGTGAGCCGGCTTCCGACACCTCGAGGCCCCGCTTGCGCAGCGCCGTGATAGCCCTCCGGTTGGGGCCACCATCCGGGCCGAACAGCACCTCGCCGCCCAGCTGCTCGATCTGCTCGAGCAGGTCGCCAGTGGCTTCATCGGTGACGCTCACGAACTCGCTGTCGAGGAGGTTCAGTTCGTCGTCGGGGTTGTATATCTCATGGTTGTCGAGAGCCGTCACGGCCCGCGCCAGCGCATCAATGCTCATCCTGTGGCTCCTTTCGTGGTTGCGATCGCCCGTGGCCATACCGCGCCTTCGGACACTATTCTCTATGGTGCTGCGGGCGAGGCTTTGCAAGCACCATGCTTGGCTGGCGCCAGCACCACCAACCGGAGAGGGGGACAGGCATGACCTCAGTGAGGATGGATGACATCACGACGCAGGCACTCGAGAGGCTTGTCGCCGTCGCCTTGAGCGATACCGGGCAATCCCGGCGCTGCGCCGACTTCCTGTTGGCGTGGTACAACGCCGCGGAGAACGGGGGCTTTGACCTCACCACCCTCTGGGGAATGGATGACGAGCTGGCCAGTGCGTGCGGCGTGGTATTCCTGTGGGTGGCGAGCCATCGCGCCTATCCCGATGATCTCGGCTATGGGGAGGTCTTCCAGCGGATCTGGGCGCTCTGGCGAGCCGGTAGTGAGCAGGCCGGCTGAGATATGAAAAAGCCCCAGCCTCAGAAGAGGAGGGGCTTGAGAAAGGATCGAGCGATCCGGTAGGTCACACTTCAGTGCTGCCTACCCACTGGGAGCCGAGAAAGGCCTCAACGCCATTCTCGACTTCCTGGGGCAGCATCTGTGCGATGCCATCCCCCGTCTCGACCAAGGCCTCATGGGTCCATGGGCCAGACGGTAGGACGCGCAGCAGCACCTTGCTGCGATCAAGATCCATGATGGTCAACGCCTCGAGCTGATGTCCCGACAGGAGATCAGGCTCACCGGGTCGTTGATCCGTCACAAACGTGATGCTGGACATGCTTTCCTCCAGAGGGCCACAGGCCCGTTCGTCTATGTGGATCATGCCGATCCGGCAGCTCACCAGCAGTACCACTCCTGGATCTTCCTCGAGAGCTGGTCGGCTTGCTCCCAGCTCCAGAACTTGGCGTTCATCAAGGGAACGGCCACCATGCCAGCCTTTGACAAGGCTCGGGTCAGGTATGCCGTGCAGACGTACCCCTCGCTGTTGCCATGGCGCACCTCGGTCATCATGCCGACCGTGGAGGTGTGCGCCGGACACTGGCACAACGCCACCACCTCATTCAGGCCATCCTTGAATTGCAGCAGGTCAGAGACCCACTCGTGTTCAGGCAGCATGACGTTGCAGTAGCGCTGCGCCCGGTCTTGCAGTTGCGAGGCAATCTCCAGGATCTCCTCGCCCCCCAGGTCGTTGACCCGAGGCAGGTCGATCAGGCGGTCCTCGAGGAGGGTCACTTGGTCTCCGAGGCGAGCAGGCGTATAGCCACTCAGCTCTTGAACCATGACCTCCTGTGAGGCCGGCTGCTCGCTGATCACCACCTCAACCTGCTTGTCCTCCAGCGCCAGCTGCACAAGGCGGGAAGCCACGGGCTCCGTGAGGTAGACGCTGGTAGCGTCGACAAGGCACTTGCGCGAGATAGCATTGTCGATCCCCAGGCCTTTCACGATGGGCTTCGGCACTTCCAGCCATGCCTGGCCAGCGTCGGCGTCATGGTGGCGGACTGCATTGATGGTCTTCATTGGGCTTCTCCTCTCATTCCTGCGGGATTGCAGGTCTCGAGAGGGGGTAGGGGTAGGGGTGACGCTTGCTGGCGCCTCTGGCCGCCCCTGGAAGGGAAAGGGCACCATCCGAGGATGGTGCCCTTGAAGCGAACTACTCGAAGTGAGAGTCATCCCACATCGCAATATTAACCTCGCCATCGGCAAGGCCCATGCAGACTATGCCGCTTATATCGAGCGGGGAGTCTTCATCGTCAGGGTCGGTCAAACGGTCCCAGTCACGGGCGCATTCGTACCTCGCCTGCTCCTCAGCTGCCACCAGCTCCTTGTCCTGGTCCTCCTGAGCATCAACCTCGATGGAGCTGATCCAGACCGTGCCGGTGCCATTACTCTCCTGGCAGAAGGCGGTGTAGGTCCGTGTCGCTGGCGCTTCACTGGAAGCATCTGTGTCGTCAGCGAGCTGCTTGGACAGCGCCGCTGAGGCTTCACCCTTGAGCAGCCTCTCCAGGTCATCGATCTCTTCGGGCGCGTACCCATCCTTGCCGGCATGGTGCGGAACGTACTCGGCGAGATCCGATTCGCCGCGGCCAACCAGCTGCATGATGTCAGCCCACTGGGCGTCAGTGAGGGTGGCTGTCTTCATCGTCATGGTGCTTTCTCCTCTCATTCCTGCGGGATTGCAGGTCTCGTGAGGAGGTAGGGAAGGGGGTGACACAAGGCAGTAGGCTGGTGCCTGGAGGAAGGTGGGGTGGGGGTGTCCAGCCAGGACCACCTCCCATCCCAGTGAAGCACGCAGTCGGGGTGCGCGTTATGCAGAACAGTCGAAGTAGGCCTCATCGAGCATTGCCGGCTTGACACCTCCCTCGAACAAGCCTATGCAGGCGATGGCACTGGTGTCCGGCGTCGACATGCAGGGCGCGTACTCGACACCACGCTCCCATGCCCCTGCACAGGACTCCTTGGCTTTATGGATGGCCATTTGGTGCTCTACCTCGCGATCGGCCTGAGGCGTGACTTGCACATACTCAATGCGCAAGTCCCACTCCCCGGCCATGTCTTTGCAGATTGCGGTGTAGACCTTCGGGCGTGCCGCCCACAGCCTATCCAGGATGTCGTCGTGTGCGCTCATGATCCATCTCCTCTCTCATTCCTGCCGGATGCAGGTCTCGAGGGGAGGTAGGGCGCCCACTGTCAGCCAGCCACGCTCAGCGGGCACAGGAGACCGCTCTCGCGGATGTCGGCGACACGAGCAGGCCCAAGGCCATCTATATCCTTCAGCGCCGCCACAGAGCCCCAGGGGCGCCCCTCGGCAACAAGCTCAGCCCGGGCAGGACCAATGTGGGGCAGGCCCTCCAAGGCACCCTCCGGGCTCTCGTTGAGGTCTATGCAGCTCAAGTCGGACGGTGCCACGTCTTGGGTTGGCGTGGCGTCAGTGCCTGGCCAGGCATAGAGCTGAATCTCAGCGCCATCGGTGGCCAGGAAAATCGGTGCGTGGTCGGAGACCCTGGACCGAGCCTCCTCGTGGTTCATGCCCAGCAAGGTGGGAAACGGGATCACACCAGTATCGCTGATGGGGAGTTCATTCGGGTTGAGCCAGAAGTTGTCGTAGAGGTGCCTATACACGCCGGTCTCATGCGCCAGCGTGGTCGCCACACGGCTCAGCGCGGGAGAGGCGCCAGCAGATCGCAGAGGCCCCCAGGCCTCGTGGTCCGGCTCCAGGTTGAAGTCGCCGGCCAGGACTCGCGGCGTGTCTGGGTAGACTTCCTCCAGCCATCCCCAGTAGTCGGCCAAGGCCTCCACCTCCCGCGCACGTTCGCTGACGCTATCCCCATAGATGACATGCAGGTTGGCCAGCGCCAGCTCCTGCCCCGTCTCGCGATCGCGGAACATGGCTGAGTAGGGCTCACGGGCGAACACGTCATCATGATCCAAGAACACCACGGCCCCCTCAGCGTACTCCACCTCCGACAGGCGCCAGACAAAGCCGTAGTGCTCCCGGTAACGCTCCCCCTCGCCAAGGGAATGACTGGCCATGGCTCCCCAGGCTTCGCCGGTTGTCGACTCGAGGTGGGCGACCAGCTCCTCGAGGGCGCTCTCGTCCATCAGCTCCTGCAAGGCGATGAGGTCCATCGACTGGGCGACATGGGCGACCTTCTCGACTTCCTTGCCGTTGTCCCAGCCGAGCTGGCGCACATTCCAGCTGCCCAGGATCATGTCAGCTGGCGCCAAGGTGGGGGAGAGCGCCAGCACAGCACTGGCAATCGTGATGGGGGCTTTGAACGTCATGGTTCCTCCGTGCTTAGGATTTATCGCCCCGTGTCGGTTGTGACGCATCGGGGCGCTGGTCTAACTGGCCACGCAACGCCTCTTCACGGGCTTGCGAGACCGCGAGTTCTGTCCGCGTATCGGCCAGCTCTTGCCTGATCCCCTTCAGCTCCTCGATCTGCTCCCGGGCGGTCTTCAGCTCGGCGTTTGCCTCGCTGCCCGAGGCCCTGAGTTGGTCGATGGTGCTTCGTAGGGTGGCGCTCTCTTCCTTCAGCTCGTCGTTCCGCTTGGCGGTCGAGGCTTGCTCCGAGCGCAGGCTGGCCTGCTCCTGCTGGAGCGAGGACAGCTCCTGGCTGACCTCTTCCAGGGTCTGCTGGAGGCGTGATTCCCGTTGATGGGCGGCTTCAAGCTCTCTGGTGGTGCTCTTGAGGTCACTCTCGACGGTGGCCAACTGGTTGCCGATCGAGGCCTTGTCCTCGCGCAGCTGATCCACGGCCGACTGCAACTGCTGTACCTGGCCGCGAGCTGTCTCCAGCTGGTCGCTTTGCCGGCTCAGCTGGCCATGGAGATCGTTGACACGCTCCATGGCGTCCTCGGCGCGTTGCTTGGCGGTAGCCGTTTCGGTGGCCAGGGTCTGGTTGTCTTCCGTCAGCCGTGCAACCTGTGCCTTCTCGTGTTCGTGGTCCTCCCGCATGGACGTGATGCGAGCCTCAAGCCGCTCGATTTCCCTGAGGGCTTCATCGCGCTCGTCATGAGCGGCCTTCAGCTGCTCATTCGACTGGGCGCGAATCCTCTCAACATCCTCATCCGCCAGCTGGCTGGCGCTGCGCCACAGCTCGGCACCAACGCGCTCGAGGACCGTGCGAATCTCCTTGGGCATGTCCCGGATGGCGACGGCCGTGACCATCTGGCTCTCCCTCCACTCCCGCATGACCGGCGAGATATGGGATAGGGAGCCGCCGCCCAGGCGCTCCCGGACCTGCTCATTGGTGGGCTTGTCCACGCCTTCCGCTACCAGCTCTTCCGCGGCCGCTACAATGCGCTGTTGGATCTCAGGCTTGATCGTCATGCCTCTCTCTCCCGGTGTATGTATTGTATGTATGTATTGTATGTATGTACTGTACATATAATACATACATAGCGCCAGGGAAAACTGCCGCCCAGAAAAAAAGCCTTCCCGGGGGGGAAGGCTGTTGAATGGGTGTTGCTATCACGCAACCGCAGTAGCGGCTGGTGACTCCGGGGCTTCATCAAGCATCCCGCACTCTTGTGCGAGCTGTTCAATGAAGGTGACCGCCTTCTGTGCATCAGACAGAGCACGGTCCAGCTCCTTCGCCTGATCGCCAGTGAGCCGTGAGGCCCAGCCGGTGAGGTAGGACGCGGAGTTTTCCGGGGTGGCAGGCAGGCCGAAACGCATAGCAGCAAGCCAGGCGCCAGCTTCCGCCACCACCTCCTCTCGAGCGCGATCGCTCTTGTCGCGGTTCAAGCGGTTGGCAGCGCCAGTCGCATGAATCAGCTCATGCAGCCCAGTCGCCGCAATTTCGCTGACTTCATGGAACTGCTCAGGGCGAGGCAGGCGGATGCCGTCCGTAGAGGGCCGGTAGTAGGCCTTGTCGCCTCCCCAGGTCAGAGCTACCCCTGAGGCCTCAATCAGCCGCGCAACGAACTGCACGGGCTCTGGTTGGGCCTCAATGACGGGGGGCTTGGCAGCCTCCGTCAGCGGGTCAGCCAGCTGCTGCTCGTTGAAGACGTAGAAGATACGGTTCACCGGGATGACCTTCTCCTCGATTTTGCCGTTCTCGTCCTTCTCGCGCTTCTTGTGGAACTTCCAGAATTCCACCGGAGTGCCCTTTTCCCCCTTGCGAGGGTGTGTGCCGAGATCCTTCGCTTGCTTGAAGGTGACCCAGGCAGGGCTCGTGTAGCCGAATCGATCTGCTGCGACCCAGAGGCTCACGATGTTCGACCAACCCGTATACACGCGGCCTGAAGAGGCGTTGTAGGGCTGGCTCACATCCGTGTCACCGGGCTTCCAGGGTTTCTGCCAGGGGGCGGTGCCTTCCTTCAGGCCCTGGATGAGTGCTTCCCGAATGCCGTCGATCGCACGCTTGCTCTTGCTCATGATCCATCTCCTCTCTCATTCCTGCGGAATGCAGGTCTCGTGGGGAGATAGGGCGGGTGGTGACATGAAGAGCGGCCACGTCAGTGATCTCCCTATCTCTGGGTGAGGCCCGGCAACGGGTATGAGAGAGAGGAGAATGTGATGAAGCGCACGAACCAGATGGATCTGTTCGCAGTATCCGAGCCGGCTGAGGTCTATGCCTTCCCTGGAAAGGGGCTTGCAGTGGACCCTGGCCAGCGCAAGAAGGAAGAGGACGCTGTGATAGCAGAGGCTTTGCGGATCATCGAAAAGCGGTTTTATGGCAAGTACCAGGACTTTAACGCCGTTTTCAATCGGCCGAACATCACCCTGGACTACCTGACGATTCGCTATGCCACAGTACCCTATGAGGTCTTCTCGGTTAGCTGGCTGGATTCCCAGCATCGGCTGATCCAGCATGAGGAGCTGTTCCAGGGCACGCTTAACAGTGCCTCGGTCTATCCGCGTGAGATAGCTCGCAGGGCTCTTGAGGTGAATGCTGGGGCTGTGATCCTCACGCACAACCACCCTTCGGGTTCGATTGAGCCGAGTCATGCAGATCGTCAGATCACTAAGCGCATCCAGGAGGTCCTTGGGTTGCTCGACGTGAAAGTGCTTGATCACATCATCGTGGCAGGCACGGACTGCACGAGCTTCGCTGAACAAGGCTTGATGTAGCGATTGCGGCTCAGCCGCTTTCAAAGCCCCTCTGGCAGTTTTGCTGGAGGGGCTTTTTCATGCCATGTAGCATTTGCAGCATGCCGAGGAGGATAGATCGGAGGTTTCTATGCCAGGAGTGACCAATAAGGTCAGCCGAAGCTGGCGGGAGAACACACCGAAGGGTCAATGGGGTTGTATAGGTAAAGGGATATAGGGATAGTTCGGGGCTAAAACAGGGTTATGGGCGATTGAAAGCGTCATAACATCATGAAAGAAAAAGGAATATAGAAAATCTACGGTGCAGCATCCCCACCGCTTACGGTGCAACATCCCCACCGCTTACGGTGCAACATCCCCACCTATGGGTGAAAGTTATTCAGGAGATACCCACAGAAACCGTTAAATTGTCCACATTTAAGGGTGTGATGGGTTCAAAAGTGCAGCATCCCCACCTACATAAATGGCTGACTACCTGATTGACAGATGCTAGGGAATCTGGGCTCTAGCGTACGGTGCAACATCCCCACCGAAAAAAACAGTGATCGGGCTGGTCAAAAAATAACCTGTGCAACATTCCCACCGAAAGTGACCGCCATCGGTGCAGCATTCCCACCGCCAAAATGGCACTTACCCACAAGGTTGCCCACAGGAAATGTGGATACAGGCCCGGTTGCAACTAACTTTATACCGTTAACATTTGGAGGATGCCCCCCCAAACCCGCGCTGGTAGCTAGAGAACAGAGCGATGGCTGGCCTGGATCTCGGCTGGTTGAGCCTGGACTTGGTGGGTGTAGGACTTCCGAGGGAGACAACAGCCTCCCATGGCGCCGAGTGCTGCTTTATGAATGCTCCATGAAGCCAGGAGAGGGCAGGTCGACCAGCAGCTGGCGCACGAGATAGTCAATGGTGCAGCGTTCCCGCCTGCGACGAGGCCAGCAGGCGCTGCTGAGAGCGACGAACGGTGCAACGTTCCCACCTATCGGAAGGGTCGGGAGCTGGCGCTCGAGGAGGCCAACGGTGCAACGTTTCCACCTATGGCAGGGCCGGGAGCCCGTGCCTTGGGAAGCCAACGGTGCAGTATTCCCACCTGCGACGAGGCCAGCAGGCGCTGCTGATAGCGACGAACGGTACAGCGTTCCCACCTACGGTCGGGCCGGGAGCCGGTGCCCTGGGCGGCCAACGGTGCAGGGTTCTCGCGGACCGGATGAGGGCGGCGGTGGTGACAAAGCCTACCAACAGTGCAGAATTTCCACCGATCCTGAAGAGGACAGCCGTAGCAGGCATAATTAAAGCCAGTGGCAATAAAAAAGCCGCAGTTAATATCCCGCGGCTAGCATGAAAGGGAGTGATATATTTCGTAACTACTCACTCTCTTCAGAAGCTGTAAGAGCCTTTTTTGTAGATATTATCCCATTCTTGTAGTTCGCCTTTTTTATGATCTTAACGAACTGCTTAGTAGGGTATATCTTGTAAACAATATCGGTCAGTTTCTTTCCGTCTTTGATTCGTTCGCTGTCATCGTAGCTATCGATGACATTATGCTCCTTCAGCGTATCAAGAGCCATCTTCATGGCCCTCACATTCGTGGCCATACGGTCAGAGAGCCCCCTCGGACTCCCTTTGAGAAAGGAGACAAGCCGCGGCGTGTAGGGATTGGTGGAGGAGGCCTGACTCCAATGGTGACTCATTCTCTTGTGAATATAGCGAGCAAGGGGGCTCTTAATAGCCATAGACGTTTTATAGTCATACAGCCTGAAAGTCTGGTTATGAATGCTTTCAGTCACCAGGGGATTAAACTGAACATAGCACTTTGTATCCCCCTCCCTCAGCTTCAAGTCTTTCCTTGTGGTAAGACCTACCATAGGGAAGAAGCTCGATGATATAACCGTTTCCCCATCTTCAGAAACCGTTTCAAGTTGAGCCCCGCGGCAAACAAGAATAGCTTCTTTTATTTCGCTAAGTTTAAACTCGTGATTGTTTCTCTTTAATTCATTGCGAAGTTGATAGAATGTGAATAGCACACCCACCTTTCCGTCAATCATCGCGATCCCGCCATTTACAGCGAGTTTTCTCAAAGCATCCTCAATGATCTCTTCGCGCTCACCTGGGTAAACAAGCTCAGGTTTCCCAGGACGTGTTTCAATTAGAGCAGGGCGGACTTTTACTTTTATTACGCGACCACCCACCCGGCATTCACGTTCTTTCGCGGCGGCTTGCCGAATATCAGTAAAGCGCCGACGCCGCTCGAGCGAATATTTAGGCAAAGAATCATAAATATCGATGCTATTGCTATAATCGCCATCACGGGCGTCTAGCAGGCTGAAAAGGTCGAGCTGAGCCGACTTGCTCACCGAGATGGCCTGTATATCCTTGTCATTGCTGCTTTTTTTAGACATCGTAAACCTCTACAGCCTGCTGCACAATATAACCGATTACTTCTCTTCAATCAGCCATGAATCAACAGTTTCTGCCCCGTACTGTTCTTTCCATGCCTTCAATGTCTTCTGGTTGCCACCTCTGGTTTCTACAACCTCACCAGTCTCAGGGTTCCTATATACTTTAAGTTTTCTTTTTCTTCTTCTTTTGCTTTCAGTGTTCTCGATGCTTGATTCAGGGGCAAGAGCTGATATAACCTCGCCATTTGTCTTATTATATTCATCCATTAGCCTTCTGAGCTTATCTATAAATTCCTTTTCCCTTTTGAACTCAGGAGTGTCCTCTAAAGTTTGCATCTTCCTGCGAAGCTCTTGGGCCTCATTTTCGAGTTGGAAGTACCTAGCGAGGATGCTCATTCCTAAACCCCTATGGATATGGTAAGTGTGCAAAGCACATATTGGCGACTGCTTAACCCGGTGTCAATGGGCTCCTTGGTGATTGGTCGACCTGCCGAAGCCCTCTGACTTGGCAGTGTGCTGGGCCGCTGGACAGGCGCCGCTGTGCAAAATCCAGAGGAGAACACCCGCCAATGGCGCTCAGATTTTGCTTACAGGCGGCGCGAAAGCCGTCGATAACACCAATAAATCGAATGAAAACAGGTTCATAGGCGTAATTTTATCGTTTACGAGTGACTGCCTAGATCCACATAAAATGTAGCTTGGTCTGGCCATCCCTATCTCTACTTATTAAAATAACTATTTAAGAAAGTAGAGAAGGGCGATAGGGGTAACTAGCCTGTCCTGAGGGCCACTGGAGAAGGATTCACGCATGAAGCTACAGGCCATCTACAAGATCGCGCTCGTCAGCGACACCTTGGTGGTGATCATCGATCAGGATGGGCCGCGCTCCATCACCAACGATGCCCAGGGCGTCATCGACCGCCTGACTGCTGAGCTGGGTGACCTGCGGCGGCGGCGAGTCTACTACCGCGACACCATGGGGCGCTTCGATGAGATCAGGATCGAGGGTGGCCGCTTCACCGGCTTCGCCCCCTGTAGCGAGCATCAGCAGGAGGCCTTTGCTGAATGGTGCCTCGAGGAGGTGTAGCGATCGATGGGCTACTACACGGGAGACCTTGCTCATCACTCCCTGGCCAAGGGAAGTGATGGCCATGGCTGAATTCACCTGGCGGTGCCCGCGAGGCCGCGGCCCGGGCGAGCCCGCCAACCATCTGTGCTGGAGACCTGAATGGTAGACCAGATCACGATGCCACCGAGGGCTGGATACTCGGCTGTCTTGACCAATGACTTCATGGTGATCCTTCGCGATCACGGAGAGATCGTGAGCGTCCGAGAGGACGCTGATTCCGTCTTGGAGCACCTGAGCTGCACCATCCCGGGCGGGCTCAAGCGCCAGCGTGTCTATGTCGAGGAGGTGCCTGGGGGCGACGGCTTCTACGAGCTGAAGCACCAGCATGGCAACCTGGACGGGGTTGAGCAGTGCTCGAGTCACCAAGCCGACCACCTCAAGCAGCTCGTGTCGACCGGGGCGGAGGGTGGCCATGGATAGCGAGCTGACCCTTGTTCGACCCCAGGGCTCCCAGGCGCTCGCGGCCGGTGCTGAGGACGCACTCTCGGAGGCCAGAGGCAATGCAGGGCTCTCGTACCTGCTGAACCTCAATTCCCGGCGTAGCCGGATCACGATGCGGTCCCACCTACAGTTCATCGCCAGGCTGAGCGGTGGCTACGACATCCAGGGCTGCCCATGGGCGCTGATACGCCGTGAGCATGTCCGATCGATCGTGGAGATGATGACCGAGATGGGCAAGGCGCCAGCCACGGTCAATGCTGCCTTGTCGGCCATGAAGGGTGTTGCCCGCGAGGCCTGGGTCATGGGGGACATGGACAGCGAGAGCTACCAGCAGATCCGCGACTTGAAGGGCGTCCCTGGCTCCCGTCTTCCCAAAGGGGTCCACCTGGATGAAGCCACGATCCAGGCCCTCAGTTCCGCATGCGAAACTGACGACAGCCCCAAGGGGGTTCGTGATGCAGCGCTGCTCCAGCTGCTTGTATCGACGGGTTTGCGCCGGTCGGAGAGTGTGTCCGTGGATCTGGAGGCTATCGATACCAGCCGCAAGGCCATCAGGATCGTCGGCAAGGGCAACAAGGAGCGGCTGGTCTTCCTTCCCGACCGGACGTTCAAGGGGCTCAGGGCCTGGCAGGCCTGTCTTGGCCGTGACACTGGTCCACTGTTCACGAGGGTGCGCCGGCATGGCGTGGTCTGCGATCAGAGGCTGACCGATCAGGCCGTCTACTACATCATCAAGGAGCGTGCGGCCCAGGCCGGCATAGACGAATGCGCCCCTCACGACTTCAGGCGGACCTTCGCCACCAACCTGCTTGATCGTGGCATTGACGTGCTGACCGTGCAGTATGCGCTTGGGCACTCGAACCTTGCTACCACGCAGCGCTATGACCGTAGCGCGGAACGTCGCCTCGAGGAGGCGATGAAAGGACAATGAACCAGGAGGCCAGAATGGCAAACATCCAGATCCTGCATGACCGTGAGCGCTTCAGGGAGATGCTGAGCTATGCGGTCTCGCGGGAGAATCTGTGGGGGAACATCGACGTGATAGCCCGAGACGGGGCGCCGGGCCTGCTTCTCGTCGTGCTCGATCAGCATGACATGCCCAACCGGGTATCCTCAGGGGTCGCCCACGAGTGCTACGGGGATGCGCTGGGTGAGCTGGGAGACCTCCTGGACGAATTGAACCCTGACTGCCGGCCGCTGAGCGCTCTGTAGCCAGGCGCATGAGCACGAGAAAGGGAGGCCGTGGGCCTCCCTGGGTAGCATGGTCGTTCTGGTTCAACCGAAGTGATTGCGGAAGGAGGCCGGGTCGAGGATGCCCCATCCCTCCAGGGAGTAGTACCCATTGGCGCCTTCTGGCGAGCTTGGGTCTCGGATGAAGAGGATCTTCACCTTCAGCTCCTCCCGGATCGAAGTCAGCTGTCGTTTGACGGTGCCGGCAGGTATGCCAGTCTCCGAGGCGATGTCCTGAAGCGACGGCCGCTCCATGGTGTCGATCGCCCGCAGAATGGCGTACTTGCGCTGTGTGTCTCGCGATAGGCTCGGCATCGGCACTATTCCTCTCCTTCGACGCCGAGCAGCTGCACGTCCGATACCCGCGCTCTCAATGGCTCCTCATCCCCATTGTCGAGGCGGACCCAGCAGTAGCCGGCCTCTGGGTCGATCCGATCCGTTTGCAGCACCCCGCTTCGATGACCTCCCTGGGTGTTCACGCTGACAACGATCCGAGCCCGGGCCGGTTCCTTGGTTGGCACCGGCTGTGGAGGGGTGGTGCCCTTAGCCTCAGGGGCTTTCGGTGTTTCCCGCTTGGGAGCGGCCTTAGCCGCTTGGGAAGGTTCAGCGCCAGCCTCTTCACCCGCAGCAGGTCCTCCCTGACCAGGCGAAGAGCTGGACGACTCTGCGGCCGAGTGCTCGGAGGCTCCGGTGTTGGGCTCATGGCCGCCATCGTCGCCTGCCCCCGGTTCCTGTAGCCCAACAAGACTCGGCTGGTCATCATTGAACCCAGGGCCAGGGGGAGGCTCCGGCTTTTCGGAAGCAGGAATCTCAGGTTCTTCCGGCAGCCCGCCTTTCTTGGCCTGCTTCAGAAGCTCACGGCATGCCTTCCGGCTGATACCTTCCTCCAGGGCCTTGGCGCAGATCCGCTCTGCCTGTTCCGGGGCGATAGAGTGCAGCTGGCGCAGCGTGTTGAGCGATTCCGGGTCAGACGTAACCTCCTCATCGTAGAGACGCATCACGCAATCGGGGAGCTTCAGCAGGGACAGGTGGGAGGAGACGTACCCCCGGGACTTGCCTAGCCGCTTGGCGACATCCATGCCCTGCCAGCCGCGATCGATGAATTTCTGGATGCCCTTGGCGATCTCCATCGGGGTCAGGTTCTCGCGCTGGATGTTCTCGATCAGCTCGCCAGCCGTCTCATCCAGGTCGTCCAACTCCTTCTTGTTGACGATCGCCTCCACAGGCACACCAGCCAGCTTGCAGGCTCGCCAGCGCCGCTCACCCTTCTGGATGCGGTATTTCCCGCTCTCGTCCTTGGGATAGACGATGATCGGCTGCTCCTGGCCGTTCACCTTAATCGACTCGGCCAGCTCCTCGATGCCAGCAAACTTCTCTCGTACCTGCCCTTGCTTGGGCTCTACCTCGGCGGTATCGAGCATCAGCACCTCTTTCGCACCCTTGGAGCGACGAGACAGGCTTTGTAGGTTGCTCAGGTTTCCCAGTGCCATGTCAGCCCACCTTTTCCATGAGTTCGTTGATGACCGCCCGAATGTCCTTCGCCGCGTCACGCGCTGAGGTCGTCTTGATGCTCCACACGGGGACGCCGAGGTTGTTGGCCTCGTCCAGTTTCCCGCGCAGGCCGATCTCCGCGGTGTAGACCAGATCGGGGACTGCTTCGCGCAGCTGCTCGCATGCCCGCAGGTGAGAGGGGAAGTTGCGGTTCAGATTGTTGATCACCATGCCGGTGTTCTCCAGGTCGGGGTTCAGCTCCTCCTGGACGTTGATGATGGTGTTGAGCAGGCCTTCGACGCCATCCAGGGCGAAGCCACTCACTTGGACCGGGCAGATGACATGGGTGGACATGGTGAGAGCGGCGACGAGCTTCCGGCCAAGGCTGGGCGGGCAGTCGACCGCTACATAATCGTAGTGCTCGAGGATTCCGCTGGCCTTCAGGTTGTTGATCGGGTTGAGCACGCAGTTGAGCGGCATGGACTCGATTTCCGACAGCTCAGGGTCGTTCTTCTCGGTCCAGATCAGGTCCATCCCACGGGCGCACCGCATCGGGCGGATGTCGGTGTAGTCTTCCCGGAACAGGAACGCGGAGGGGGTTCCCGTGTACTCGCCTTCCTGCTGACTCAGGCGGCTGGAGGTGTTGCCCTGAGGGTCCAGGTCGATAGCGAGCACCCGAAACCCTGCCTCCTGTAGGTGGAAGACAGTCTGGAGGCAGATGGTCGACTTGCCGACCCCGCCTTTCTGATTGGCGAAGCTGATGATCTTGGTCATGGTGTCCCCGGTTGCCCGGCCTCCAGAGGAGGCAGGATGGTTGGTCCTTGCCCGGCTCAGGATGCAGGGCCTGGCCAGGCCAATTTCGCATGCGAAACATAATAGTCGACATAAAGTGAGCCGACAAGGATCATAAGGCGGGACAGGTAGAGCATAAAAAAGGCCTAGCGGGCGCCAGGCCATAGAGGGTTATGCCGAGGCCTAAGCTGCCTCTTGTTCCTCGGTGGACGCCTCCTCCTCGATGACCGGACTGACCTCGCCACCGAGTAAGCCGATCAGCTCCTCGATGACGGCCGCGAGGGCTGGGATGTGCAAATGGGCTTCGGTGTCGAAGGCCGAGGCATCGTCATCGGAGGGGTCGGCACCCTCGATCAGCGCGTCATCGAATTTGACCTTCTTGAGCGCCAGGTCGTCCTGGAGAACCAGCGCCAGCTGGTCGGTTCTGGCCACTGCAAGAGCTGAGCAGATTCGGCCGCCCTCGAGGTGTTGCTGGATCTCGTCGCTCTCGAGGTCGACCTCGGTGGCTTTGATCACGCCCTCATCCCCGGATGGGGACTCAAGCTGGCATGCCTCGCCCAGCTCCCAGCCTTCCGCACGCTCAGCCGGGTTGGCCAGCCAGCGTGTCATCAGGTCAGTAGCGCGATCGCGAGTGGCGAGAGGTGTGACCTTCAAGGAGCCGGTGGTCAGCCGGAGCAAGTCCAGCGCTTCCTCAGCTTTCTTGCGACTGGCGGCATCCACCAGAATCCAGCCTCGCTGGGTGTCGATGGCCACGAGGAAGTGACCCGTGCGCTTCAGCGCTCTGGGCAGCAGCTCCTCGTAGACCTCCTCCTTCAGGATCTGCTTCTCAGCTCGCCGCAACGGAGATCCAGACGCCTTCTCGCGTGCCGCAGCACGCTCCTCAACCTCTTCTTTGACCGCAGCGGCAGGAAGTAGCCGCTCTTGCCGGCTGAAGCGCAGAACCAGGAATTGCGAGTTCACCGGATGCACCATCTGGTCACCACAGACGGTCGACCACCCTACCCTTTTGGCCTCGGTCGCGGCGCAGGCTCGGAACAGCTGCTTCTGGCACAGCTGTGCCAGCTGGTCGGCGCCAGGGAAATGGCTGTGGGCTCGGTAGATCAAAGCATTGTCGAACATGTAACCCCCTATCGCAGTATGGTGACTATGGATAGGGGCGCAGGTGTCGGGTAGTCCTAGAGTTAGGCACGTTATAGATAACGGTATAACTCCTCCTCCCCACCAGCTACGCAGGCAGCTGGCGCTGCTGCCTACCGGGGGGACGCCGGCCCATCGACGCCCAGGGCCTCCCGGAGGAAGGTGTTGGCCGCTCGCCGGCCGGCATTATCCCGCATTCGGCCTGGGGCTCCGTCAGCTGCGGTGGCCCAACATGACGCATACGCCGCCAGAACCGGCTCAGCATCCTCCACCCTGCCTTCATTGAGGCAGTGCGTGATGTAGCGCTTGTCTTCATTCGTGAGAGGAAGCTCTCGGAGCTGTTCAAGGCGAGTATCTGCATGCGCCATATTGTAACAATACCAGACGACAATTTATAGGACTGCGAAGGGCCAAATGCCTAGTGCCGGCCCCCGCGGGGAGGTAGAGCGATCCGGGATCGGGGCTGTGAGCTACCAGCAGCAAGCGCCTCACGAGCGTCGTGGCCTAGGTTCACAACGCCATGGACGGCCTCCTTGAGGTTCCAGACACCATCCTCGTAGGGTGCAAGGCTGACCCTGGCCAAGCCAGCTGGGAGGTGGACTGTGAAGCTCTGAAGGCGGGGGTCTTCAGAGCTATCGATCAGGTCCAGCTCGATTTCATCGATGTGGTCGGTGGCTACGGCATACACCGTGTACCGGGCATCGAGACCCAACTGCTGGCGGGCGAGTTTGCTCATCATTTCATCGAACTGCGGTGGGGTGTCGGAGACCTTGATACTGGCTTCGTCCCTCATGAGGCCTCCCCCGGGGTGCCATAGCCGGTGGCTTTCGCCCGCCGATCGGTGCGATGACACAGCCTGCGGCCGTCGATCCATAACTCCCGGAAGATGCCCTCATGGGTGTAGACGCCGATTAGGACATCCAGGGGCTCCATGTAGTAGGTCGATGACGGCTGCTGGGTGTCATCGACCAGTGCCTCTTCTCGGACCTTCATCACCAACGCTGTTTGCCCAGCCAAGGGCACGGCCTTGTTCTTCATCCCCCACTTCCAGACGACGACCTCCTTGGGGGCGAACCGCTCGTGGGAGGGAGCCTCGTTCAGCATGTCCAGCGCCAGGCTGCGAGTGGCTGCCGTGATGGCGCGATCCCCTGGGTCGACTGTTGCCTGTTCGCCAGCGGGGGCCTTCCGTCCGGTGAGCCACCGGCCCAGCCCTGCCAGCCAGGGCTCCTTGCCTTGTGTCATGCGTCAATCCTCGGGTTTTTCCGGTTCCTGCCGACTGCGACAGCTACGCCAATCAGCGTCCAGCCAGCAACGATGGTAAAGCCCAGGTGGAGAAACGCCCCGTAGGGTGGTCCCAGCTTCACCGAGAGGAACATTGACCCGCCGAATGCAATGAACCATCGGAACCAGTAATCAGCAGAGCGCTCCGCTACCCAGCGGGCCTGCTCCGGGGTGAGAGGATGATGCAGCCAGCGGCGGGGATAGATGGTCCTCTCGCGATTCCCATGGCCAACCTTGCGAGGCTGGCGCGGGAAGATGCGGTTGACGGCAAGCTGCGGGAACATGCCCTCCAGGGCACGTCGAGCAACACTGATGCGTGGCGGCTCATAGTGTGACATAGACACCCTCTAGCACAGCGCCCGGGCTCCTCGGGAGGAGCCTGGGCGCCTTGGTCGGTCATGGAAGAGGTTACAGGTTGCGAATCTCGGCAGCACGCAGGGCGCCGCGGCGGATCTGGGCTTCGCCGTTCGCGTCCTCGTAGATAGTGGTCGGCGTGGCGCCGATGCCCGCCTGCTGAGTCAGCTGGCTGTTCTGGCTCACGATGTCCATCGCCTCGGTGCTTGAGGCCCCGGAGATTGAGCCGCCCTGCTTGATGGTGGCCATGGCCTCTGCCGGGTTCTCAGCATCCACGATCTGTGCCGCTTCGTGCAGCGACTGCTCTCCCAGGAAGCCCACCGGCACCCAGCGAATGGTCACGTCCTCGAGGACATCACGAGAGGCCTCATACATGCGCTGGCAGTAGGGGCACTGGGTATCATAGATGACGTACAGCACGCGCTCGCCAGAGCCCTCTTCGACGTAGAACGGGGCATCCTGGATCAGCTCCAGCGCCTTGGCTTCTTCGTCGTCGGAATAGCCGTTGTCGGCCTGGCTGGCGCCAGCTCGACCCGGCATGTTTGCTAGGGGGCTGTTCTCCATGTGCTCTTCCATGTGCGCCTGGGTCAGGTTCTCACCGCCCTCACCGAGGATCATGCCGACGAACGCATGCTTGCCGTCCTCGGTGGTGTAGATCACGTTGGTGTCATTCTCGACGCTGATAACCCAGCCATTGATCCCTTCCAGGCCAGTGTCGAACGTCTTGTCCACCTTGGCGCCCGGAATGCCCAGGTCCGCTACTGCCTTGGGCAGCTCCTTGGCTCCCTCAGCTTTCGAGTCTTCGGCGAAGGCACTGCCGGTCATCAGGGCAGAGGCGATGGTGACAGCTGAGGCGATCAGGGTGAGGTGCTTCATGGGTGTGCTCCTTGAGCTTAGGTTTGCGCCAGCAGAACTGGCGTGTCTCTCGCCATGCAGGGCATGGCCACTTCGGGTTTTTCCTATCTGCTGCATCAAGGCAGCAGCTCTTCAATGTCCGCCTCGCTGCGGGAGGCGGCCTGTTCACGGGCCTCTTGGTTGGCTCGGCGAACAAGCTCACGGGCCTCTTCATAAAGGTCCGAGGAGCTGTAAGAGGTGTCACCATGGCGATCCAGGCTGGTCTCAATCGTTGGCGCGTCTGTCGGAAGGCCGAGGTCACTGAGCACCGTGTCGGTGATGTCCGGGAGTGACCCATCGAGCACGGCTGCCTGGCGCACGATCACCACGGCGCCATCCGCCACCTCTTCAATCGCGGGGCGCACGCCACTGTCGATACGGGATAGGGTGGAGATCGCGGCGTCTCGTGTCTCACCGTCCTCGCCCAGCAGGCTGCTGGCTGCGGCACGGCGGGCATTCACGTATTTCGCGGTGTCGAAGGTGACGATCTGCGGTGTCTCTGCGTCGGACGATGCCCAGGGAAGCTGGACCGGGATGGCGGTCAAGGCGAAGGCGGCAATGCCCAGCGCCCCGCCCACCACGGGGAGCACCCTTGCCAAGGGAGATTGTTCTCTGGGCTTCTGTGAATTCGGTTCGGTGTCGCTCATGGCTGCCCCTGTCGTCTACGCATGAAAAAGCCCCAGGAGTTACCCAGGGGCTGTAAATGAATGATTTAGAAGGGAATCTCCCCGTCTTCTTCCTCGTCACCTGCACCGCCATTGGCAGAGCGCGGGTCACGCAGAATGCGGCATGTGTCGACCATCAGGTTGGTGTACACCGTGCCATTTTGTGCCTTGCGGAAAGACAAGGCGCCTTCCACAAAGACCAGTTGGCCTCGCATCAGGCGGTCTTTCATCACTTCAGCGAAGCGACCACCGATGATGCAGTTGAGCCACATGGCTTCATCAGTCGACTTCTTGGCCATGTTGATGCCGAACCGAACGTAGGTGTTTCCCTTGTCGTTGGTGCGTGCTTCAGGCTCACCGATGTGACCGATCTGGATAGTCTTGCCCCACATGTTCAATCTCCTCTCTCTCAACATTCCCACCGAATGGGTCTCGGTAGGGGATAGGGGCACCACTGACACTAATGGCCGCCTCCTGGTGATTTTTTTCGATAGGCCGAGAAAAGCCCCCTAGCTCGAAGAGTTAGGGGGCGGGAAAACATCACCGCTGTAGGTGACGTGCGATCTTTGCCCTGGGCTGGAGGAATTTCCATTGCGCCAGGTTGTTGAGGAACATGCGGCGGAAGAACCGCTTGGTGAAGCTCACCACGAACACGTCCTCATCGCTGTCGATAGACTGCAAAGTGCTTTCCCGGTGCAACTCACGGTCAGGCCGGCGCACCTGGATCACAGTCCCGTCCTCGGTGGAGAACGCGAAGCCCTCCAGGTCATTCAGCGAGAACACCTCGAAGGCCACGTTGGCATCAGTGCCAAGGCTGGCCATCTCGCGCTGTGTTGGCTGGCGCCAGCTACGTCCCGCTTGGCGAGGGAGGACGAATCGCGACCCTTGCTGGGGGTCGATGGCGAATGCCACCTGATCCTCCTCGAGGCTGTCCTGGGGCAGCCCGCCAAACTCACGTCCAAAGGCCAGCGCATCTTCCTGGTTCACGATCAGCTCGATGTTCATTGCTCTCTCCTCTCACATTCCTGCGTGATGCAGGTCTCAGAGGGAGATAGGGCGGGGACTGCCACTCAGCTGGCGCCGGAAGGCTGGCAAACGGATTTCGCATGCGAAATCGGCGATCGCCTGGGTTGAGGGTATGCGGGATCGAGTAGACATCATGGATTGACCTGCCCCTCCTCAACGTCGTGGATTACGTTGAGGTAGGGACCAAAATGCAGAGCCACTATTGAGGGAGGCAGGTCATGAAACAGTCTAACGCAACTCAGCAAGCTGTTGTCGAGCGGGCCGTTGCCCAGCGTGTCAGCGCCGCCGGCAACGTCCATGCCGCTTATATTGGCCTGGACGTGCACAAGGTCAGCATCTCGGTGGCCATCGCCGAGATCGGGCGCCAGGCGCCCGAGTTCCGCGGTGAGATTCCCAACGAACCCAAGGCCATCGACAAGCTGGTTCGCCAGCTGAGCGAGCGCTTCGCTGGGCAGCCCCTGCTGTTCAGTTACGAGGCCGGCCCCTGTGGTTATGGGATTTATCACCAGGTCCAGGCCAGCGGCCATGACTGCGAGGTTGTCGCTCCAACCCTGATTCCCCAGCGTGCCGGGGACCGTATCAAGACCGATCGGCGAGATGCGCAGATGCTGGCCCGACTTTCGCGCTCCGGTGAGCTGACCCCAGTGTGGGTGCCCACGCCGGAACAAGAGGCGATTCGTGACCTGACCCGCGCTCGGGAGGACATGAAGGCGGGCGAACTCCGCGCTCGACAGCGACTCAACGCCTTTCTGTTACGACACAGCAAGATCTATCCCGGCAAGAGCAAATGGGGGCCGGCATACTTTCGCTGGCTGGAGGAAACAGTTCGCTTCGACACCCCGGTTCAGCAGATCGTGCTGCAAGAGTATGTAGATCATGTGAAGGAGGCCCAGCGTCGGGTGGCCGGTCTGGAGAAGCAGATGGAAGCCGCCTTGCCCACCTGGTCACTGGCGCCAGTGGTCGAGTCGATTCAGGCGATGCGCGGCGTTAGTCTGATCACTGCGATGACGGTGCTGGCGGAGCTCGGTGATATCACGCGCTTCGATTCGCCCCGCCAACTGATGGCCTACCTGGGGCTGGTGCCCAGCGAGCACTCGAGCGGTGGTAGCCGGCGGCAGGGCGGTATCACCAAGACCGGCAATGGCCACGTGCGACGGGTGTTGGTGGAAGCCGCCTGGAGCTACCGCTTCCCGGCCCGCAAGACACGAATCATTGAGCAGCGCGCCGAGAAGACCTCGCCAACGGTGCAGGCGATCGCCTGGGAAGCGCAGAAGCGCTTATGCGGGCGTTACCGTCGCCTGTCCGCCACGGGCAAAGCCAAGCAGCAGGTCACCACCGCGGTGGCGCGTGAGTTGGCTGGTTTCCTGTGGGCGATTGCCTGTGAGGCCATGGGCAAGCCGCATGGCAGCCGGGCTACCGCATGATCCTCGCGTCCCAGTGCCTACGGCTCAGGGAGCGTCGGGCCGGTGGGAGACCCCCTGACCCTCCTATGAGGCCTCCGCCCTCCGGGGCGGAGTGACCCTCGCTTGTAGACCAGGGTAGCTCCGCGACGAAGTGATGACAGGTCGGTACCCAACCCACGAATACCAGAGAGATCCACCGTCGCTGATAGCCCCTCGCTTCCTGAGCCGTAGGCATTGAGGACAATCACATGTAGTAAAGCCAACCGACCCCTTGACGGGTCAATCCATACCAGGAGGGGGAGTCGCCTCCCCCGTCCTCTCACACCACCGGGCATACGGATCCGTACCACGGCGGTTCCTGTCATCCACTATTGGACTGAGCTTCGTTCCGCTGAATCCGCCCGCCTGTGTGCTCTAAGCGCTTCGACAGTCGTTGGGCTTCCGGCCCGCCACACAGTTATCGAGAG
>Ga0208813_1000147_pt1 | contig 66727 bp, 70 predicted proteins | sample MalvireepMed_904_FD_184250 | JGI IMG/M metagenome (GOLD analysis project Ga0208813, IMG submission 184250) | Marine viral communities from the Global Malaspina Expedition - Malaspina viral metaG DeepMed_904 (SPAdes) (version 2) | ecosystem: Environmental > Aquatic > Marine > Oceanic | place... | reverse complement strand
GATGAAGAACAGGCCCTGGGCCTGCTGCACTTCCGGCGTGTCGCGGCCGTTACCGGCGGCGTTCTCGCCGCACCAGGGGTCGTCGCCGTCGCTGTCGAGGATGGTCCAGTCGTCGGGGCGGGTGTCGGTGGTCCAGACCGTGTTGTAGTAGTTGTGGTTGGCGCCCATGGGAATCAGCTGGAACTTGGGATAGGGGTCGTTATCCACGGCGTAGCGGCTGGTGTCGTAGGCGAAGTTGCCCATCAGATCTTCCACATCGCCGTCGCAGTAGCCGGCCAGGGCCAGGAAGGTGACGTTGCTGACCGTCTGGGTGTTGTAGTCGGTGGGCGCCAGCGAGAACACCGCGGTGATGTTGTGCGGCTCGGGCTGGTTGCGGTTATGGATCACGGTCTGATTCACGCCTTCACCGCCGCGGGAATGGCCCATGATGCCGATTTCGCTCATGTCCAGTTTGCCGGTCAGCATGTCCAGGCTGTTGCCGCCGGAGGCGTTGATGGTGCGGAACTCATCCAGGTGACGCACCACCAGCATGGACCGGGCGAGCGCCCCGGGGTCGCCGTTGCTGGGGCCGCTGTCGTTATCGTTGATGTCGTCGTCCACGGAAATCACCGCGTAGCCGTGGCCACGCCGGTGCTCACGGCGTCCGGGGTGGTCTTGGCGTCGGGTGTGTCTTCCACGTAGGACGATGAAGAGTCGCCTCCGCAGCCGGCAAGGAACAAAAAGGCCGACAGGAAGACCAGACCCAGCCCGTCTCCGGGCAGAGAACGAATGGTGCTGCTCATAATGTTTCCCCTTGAAGGTAAGGCGGCAAGTGTCCAATCAGGACGGGCGTACTCAGGCAAGTTGAGTGCCACCGGCTTCGCGGGAAGGCATTTGAGTTTACTTAATTGATGTAAAAATGATTGTTTTTGTAGAGGTATTTCTAATTGTAAAAAGCGTTGGGAGAGTGAAGGTCGGGTGATGAAAGCGTCCGTTGCGGGACGATCCGCACCGTTCCAGGCACAAAAAAAGGGCGCCGGTCAGGCGATATCCATGACCGCGTCCATTTCCACCTCGGCGCCCTTGGGCAGGGCGGCCACGCCGATGGCGGCCCGGGCCGGGTAGGGCTCCTGGAAGTACTCTTTCATGATCTCGTTGACCAGATTGAAATGGCTCAGGTCGGTGAGAAAGATGTTCAGCTTGACGATGTCGTGCAGGGCGCCCCCGGCCGCGTCACAGACCGCGCTGAGGTTATCGAAGACACGCCGTACCTGGGCGTCCATGCCGCCGCCGACCAGTTCCATGGTGGCCGGGTCCAGCGGGATCTGGCCGGACAGGTAGACGGTGGAGCCGGCCTTGATGGCCTGGGAGTACGGACCGATGGCGGCGGGCGCCCGGTCGGTTTTGATCACGGAACGATTGGACATGCTGCTGTTTCCTTCAGGCACTGATGCGGTGAATCCTCACAACATTGTCCACGGTGCGCAACCGCTTGATGATGCGCGCCAGGTGGACCCGGTGTTTCACGGTGAGGGTGACGTTGATGATCGACAGGGTGGGGTCTTTGCCGGCCATGTCGATGGTGTCGATGTTGGAGCCCAGCTCGGAGACCACGTTGGCCAGGGTCGCCAGCACGCCGCGTTTGTTGACCAGCTCGATGCGCAGCGCGGCGGTGAATTCCTGCTCCACGTCCTTGTCCCAGTTCAGCGGAATGCATTTTTCCGGCGCGTCGCGCATTTCCGCGAGCAGATTCTTGCAGGTGTCGCGGTGCACCACGATGCCCTTGCCGGCGCTCAGGTGGCCGATCACGGTGTCGCCGGGCAGCGGGTAGCAGCATTTGGCGTAGGTCACCATCAGCCCTTCGCTGCCGCGAATCGCCAGGGGCAGGCGGTCGTCCTCCGGGTCGCGGTTCTCGCCACGGGCACCGGCCAGCTTGCGCGCCACCAGCGGCGCCAGCCGGTTGCCCATGCCGATGTCCTCGAGCAGTTCGTCCACGGTGCCGTAGTGGTTGTTGTTCAGTTCCTGTTGCAGGGTTTTTTCCGACAACAGCGACAGATCCAGCTGGTAGGGGATCAGCGCTTTCTCCAGCAGCCGCTGGCCCAGCTCGGCGGCGTCCTCGCGGCGCTGCTGCTTGAGGAAGTGGCGAATGTTGGAGCGCGCCTTGCCGGTCACCACGAAATTCAGCCAGCCCGGGTTGGGGGTGGCGTTGGGGGCGGTGATGATCTTCACCGTCTGCCCGGATTCCAGCGGCGTGGACAGCGCCGCCAGCTTGCCGTCGATGCGCGCCGCCACGCAGCGGGTGCCCACCTTGGTGTGCACCGCGTAGGCGAAGTCCACCGGCGTGGCGCCGGCGGGCAGTTCCTTGATGTCGCCCTTGGGCGTGAACACGTAGGCCTCGTCCGGGAACAGGTCCACCTTCACGTTCTCGATGAACTCCATGGAGTTGCCGGCTTTCTGCTGGATCTCCAGCAGCCGCTTCATCCAGGACTGGGCCCGTGTGTGGGTGGGCGAGCCTGGCTCGTCGTGGGACTTGTACAGCCAGTGGGCGGCGATGCCGTTGTTGGCCATCGCTTCCATTTCCTCGGTGCGGATCTGAATCTCCAGCGGAATGCCGGAGTGCGCCTTCAGCGTGGTGTGCAGCGACTGATAGCCGTTGGCCTTGGGAATCGCCACGTAATCCTTGAAGCGGCCGGGAATCGGAATGAAGTGATTGTGCACCGCGCCCAGCACCCGGTAGCAGGTGTCCACCCGGTCGACGATGATGCGGAAGCCGAACACGTCCATGATGTCCGCGAACGGCTTATGCTGTTCCTTCATCTTCTGGTAGATGCTGTACAGATGCTTTTCCCGGCCCAGCACCCGGGCCTGGATGCCCTCTTCCTCGAGGCTGCGCTCCAGGCTGGTCTTGATCGAGGAGAGAATCTCACGGCGGTTGCCGCGCGCCGATTGCACCGCCTTGCCGATCAGCCGCGCGCGCATCGGGTGGATATTGTGGAAGGCGAGATCCTCGTACTCCACGCGCATGTTGTACATGCCCAGCCGGAACGCGATCGGCGCGTAGATTTCCAGGGTTTCCGTGGCGATGCGCTTGCGCTTCTCGGCGCGCATCACATGCAGGGTGCGCATGTTGTGCAGGCGGTCGGCCAGCTTCACCAGGATCACGCGGATGTCCCGGGTCATGGCCAGCATCATCTTGCGCAGATTCTCGGCCTGCTGCTCCGCTTTCGATTCGAATTTGATCTGGGCGATCTTGGAGACCCCGTCGACCAGCTCGGCGACTTCCTCGCTGAACGCCTCGGCGAGCTGCTCCTTGGACACACCGGTGTCCTCGATCACGTCGTGCAGCATGGCCGCCATCAGCGAGGCGTAGTCCATGTGCATGTCCACCAGGATGTTCGCCACCGCCAGCGGATGCGTGATATAGGGGTCCCCGCTTCGCCGGTACTGGCCCTCGTGGGCTTTCTCGGCAAAATAGTAGGCGCGAACCACCTGTGAAATTTGCTCTTCCGTCAGGTAGCTGCGTAACCGTTTTTTCAGGTTGTTGATCGAGGGCAAGATTCCTCGCCACGCCGCCAGGGCGAATCGAAGTGAACGATAATTCCTAGCTTAGGTTTGGCGTGGTGATTTGTCTACGTTATCGCCGTGAGCGCTTGAAAAGGCAGGGGTTTTCGGTCTGAAAGGCGGGCGCTATGAAGGCTTGTCAGGGAAGTGTCGCGGAGCGAGGGGCGCGGCATCGCGGCCCCTCACGTCACTTTGGCGTTACTCGCCGAACGACTGGGTCAGCATCGCCAGGTCGTCCACATCGGCGCCCTGATCGGCGATCGGGTTTTCAACCGATTCGGAGGTCACTTCCCCCGCGGCGATCTCGCGCAGCGCCACCACGGTGGGCTTGTCGTTTTCCCAGGCCACGCGCGGCTCCTTGCCGCCGGTCTGCAGCTGGCGGGCGCGCCGGCTGGATACCAGAACCAGCTCAAAGCGGTTATCCAGGTTTTCCAGGCAGTCTTCTACGGTTACACGGGCCATGTCGATCTCCTATTGCGGGGGCGCGCACCTAGTGCGGCCCGCGATTCTACTGGGTTTCAGTACCGGACAACAAGTCGGCGAGCGTGGCCGCCTGGCGTACCGCCTGGCGGTCGGTGGTCAGACGGCGCGCTTCGACGATGGCGGCCAGCTCGTGCAGGGCCCGTTCGAAGTTGTCGTTGACCACCAGATAGTCGAACTCGCCGTAGTGGCTCATCTCTTCCCGGGCCCCGGCGAGGCGCTTCTCGATCACGTGGTCGTCGTCCGAGGCGCGGGTGCGCAGGCGCTGGGCCAGGGTCTTCAGGCACGGCGGCAGGATGAAGATGCTGGCCGCCTCCGGCAGCAGGTGGCGGATCTGGGCGGCGCCCTGCCAGTCGATCTCGAGAATCACGTCCTCGCCGCCGCGCAGCGTCTCCGCCACCCAATCGGCGCTGGTGCCGTACAGGTTGCCGAACACCTCGGCGTGCTCCAGGAACCGGCCCTCTTCCACCATGCGCACGAAGGTCTCGCGGCTGGTGAAGTGGTAATTGACCCCTTCCACTTCGCCCTCCCGGCGCGGCCGGGTGGTGTGCGAAACGGAGATACGCAGGCGGGGCAGCTTTTCCACCAGCGCCGCCACCAGGGAAGTTTTACCGGCGCCGGAGGGGGCCGACACAATATAGAGAGTGCCTTTGTCGGTCATACGCATGCGGTTCCTGTCTGCCGGGGTCTCACTGCCCGCGAAAACGGGCATTATAGGGGGAAGTCCGCGGCCCGTCATGGCCAAGCCCGAAGGAGACACCATGCAGGACAGCCCGATCACCGCCACCGTGGATTTCCACCGCGACGGTGTGCAACACGGTTTTCTCAAGCTGCCGCACTCCCACGACGACTCCGCCTGGGGCAGCCTGATGATTCCGATCACGGTGGCGCGCAACGGCGACGGCCCCACCGCCCTGCTCACCGGCGGCAACCACGGCGACGAGTACGAAGGCATCACCGCCCTGCTCAAGCTGGCCGGCCGCCTGCGCGCCGAGGACATCCGTGGGCGGGTGATCATCGTGCCGATGATGAACCACCCGGCGGTGCTTAACGGCACCCGCACCTCGCCGCTCGACAAGGGCAACCTGAACCGGGCGTTTCCGGGCAGCCCCACCGGCAGCCTCACCCAGCGCATCGCCGACTATTTCACCCGCTACCTGGTGCCGCTGTGCGATCTGGCGCTGGACATCCATTCCGGCGGCCGCACCCTGGACCTGCTGCCGTTCGCCGCCACCCACCGGCTGGCCGACGCCGACCTGGCGCGCCGCTGCCTGGAGGGCGCGCGCGCCTTCGGCGCCCCCAACACCCTGCTGATGGCGGAGCTGGAAGGCGACGCGCTCTACGACACCGTGGTGGAAGCCCAGGGCAAGGTGTTCATCAGCACCGAGCTGGGCGGCGGCGGCACCACCACGCCGGAGACCGTGGCGCTGGCGGAGCAGGGCGTGGATAACGTGTTGCGCTGGGCCGGTATTCTGCCCGGCGAGCCGCGAATGTCGCCTACCCGTATGCTGGAGATTCCCGACAGCGCCCACTACCTGCAGAGCGAACACGCCGGCTTGCTGGAATTCGCGGTCAACCTGGGGCAGCCGGTGAAAGCCGGCGCGGTGATGGCGCGGGTCTATTCCATGGAGCGTACCGGCGCCGAACCGGCGGAATACCGCGCCCCGGTGGACGGCCTGCTGATCGGCCGCCGTCACCCCGCCAAGGTGGCCATGGGCGACACCTTCGCGGTGCTGGCGGTGCCGTTGTAGTCAGGCACTGGCGGGGAGCAGCAGGCCCCGCAGTTCCGTGTCGTTGGTGATCAGTTCCGCCAGCGTGTAGCCGTCCAGCACCTGCAGAAACGCCTCCTGCGCCCGGCCCAGCACTTTTTTCAGGGTGCAGGCCGGGTCGATCGGGCAGGACGAATTCTCCCCGAAGCATTCGAGCAGCTTCAGATTCTCGGTCTGCCTGACCACCTCGCCCACCGAGATCCGTTCCGGATCGCCGGCCAGCACCAGGCCGCCGCCGCGCCCGCGCAGGCTCTTCACATAGCCCAGCCGCGTCAGTGTCTGCGCCACCTTGGCGATGTGGTTCGCCGAGATGCCGTAGCTCAGCGCGATTTCCTGCACCGTGGCCGGGGCCTTGTCGCGGGACAGCCCCAGATAGATCAGCAGACGCAGGGAGTAATCGGTGTGGGTCGTCAGTTGCATAAAGTCGTTGACCGCTTTTAAAGAGGTATATAGTATTCCTGTTTAAAAGAGGTATGTAAAACGCCTCTTTTAAGTCCGGAGCAACAGGAGACCTGGAATCATGCTGACCGCCGATCAACTCGCCGTTATCAAAGCCACCGTGCCGGTGCTGCAGGAACACGGGGAAACCCTCACCCGCCATTTCTACCAGCGCATGTTCGAGCACAATCCGGAAGTGCGCCCCTACTTCAATCCGGCGCATCAGCGGTCCGGGTCTCAGCAGCGCGCCCTGGCCGGTGCCATCTGTGCCTACGCCCAACACGTGGACAACCCGGCGGCGCTCACCGACGCGGTGGAGCTGATCGCGCAGAAGCATGTGTCGCTGGGGATTCGGCCGGAGCACTATCCGATCGTCGGCGAGAACCTGCTCGCCTCGATCAAGGAAGTGCTCGGCGACGCCGCCACCGATGACATCATCGACGCCTGGGCGGCCGCCTACGGCGCCCTGGCGGACATCTTCATCGGCCGGGAGGCGGACATTTACCAAGAGCAGGAGCAGCGGTTCGGCTGGCAGGGCTTCAAGCCCTTCGTGGTGGCGCGCCGCGAAGCGGAGAGTGCCAACATCACCTCCTTCTACCTGCGCCCCGCCGACGGTGCCCCGTTGCACCCGCACAAGCCAGGCCAGTACATCACCGTGCGCGTGGATGTTCCCGGCGCCGGCCCGGTGATGCGCAACTACAGCCTGTCCAACGCGCCCGGCGACCAGCACTTCCGGATCAGCGTCAAGCGGGAAGCGGCGCCGGTGGACGGTGCCCCGGACGGGGTCTGCTCCAACCACCTGCACGCCAACCTCAAAGAGGGTGACCACGTGGAGTTGGCGCCGCCGGCCGGAGAGTTCGTGCTCGATACCCGGGAGCAGGAGGCGCCGGTGGTGCTGATCGCCGGCGGTGTCGGCATCACGCCGTTGCTGTCCATGCTGCACCAGTGCCTGGCGGCGTCGCCGGCCAGCCGTCCGGTGACGCTGATCCAGGGGGCGCTGAACAGCCGGGTGCATCCGTTCCGCGAGGAAGTGCGGGCGCTGGCCGCCGCGCACCCCAACCTGCAAGTGCATGTGCGCTACAGCGACCCGCTCGCCGGCGACGAACCGGGCCGGGGTTACCACAGCAACGGCCTGATCGATGAGGCGCTGCTCGACGCGCTCAGCGTGGACGGCGCCCACTACTATCTGTGCGGGCCGGAACCCATGCTGCGCCACGTCCACGCCCTGCTACGCCGGCGCGGCGTGCCGATGGACAGGGTTCACTATGAGTTCTTCGGACCGGCGGCGCTGGCGGCCTGACCGCAGAACAGGTCGTGCAGCACCTCGATAATGCGGGTCGCCCGGGTGCCCTGCAGGGAATAATAGATCGTCTGGGCGTCGCGGCGGGTCTGTACCAGATCGTCGCGGCGCAGTACCGCCAGGTGCTGGGAGACCACTGACTGGCTGCCCGCCACCCGGGCGTTGATCTCGCCCACCGTCATCTCGCCCTCCACCAGCATGCAGAGAATCAGCAGGCGCTTCTCGTGGGACAACGACTTGAGCAGGCGGGCGGCGTCGGCGGCGTGCTCGGCCATCGCTTCGTCGGGCTTTGGGGGGCTGTTTTTAAGGCGTGTGTCGGCCATGGCATCACTTCAATGATTTGACCTCAAAATAGCATTAGAAAGATGTAATGTAAATTTATCTATATTAGGTTTGACTAATAAAAGGGCGCGGACTATAAAGAATTAAATGGATGTCACCCAGGAGGTTTTCATGGCAGCCGCGCAACGCCCCCAGGTTCGCTCCTTTCTTCACGAGCCCACCTCCACCTTTTCCTACGTGGTCTGGGACCCGGACACCCGCCGCGCCGCGGTGATCGATTCGGTGCTCGACTACGAAGCCGAGTCCGGACGGCTCAGCACTGATACCGCCGATGAACTGATCGGTTTCATCCGCGATCAGGGGCTGGAGGTGGAGTGGGTGCTGGAAACCCATGCCCACGCCGACCACCTGGCCGGCGGCGCCCATGTGCACCGGCAACTGGGCGGCACCACCGGCATCGGTGTCGGCATTCGCCAGGTGCAGAAACACTTCAAGGACGTCTACGGCTTCGAACGCGGCTTCCAGGCGGACGGCACGCCCTTCGAGCACCTGTTCGAGGATTTCGAAAGCTTCCGGGTGGGCAATATCGAGGCCCGTGCCATCCCCACGCCCGGGCACACCTCGGACCACCTGACGTATCAGATCGGCGACGCTATCTTCGTCGGCGACACCCTGTTCATGCCCGACGGCGGCACCGCCCGCTGCGACTTTCCCGGCGGCAGCGCCCATACCCTGTATCAGTCGATCCAGCGGTTGTTCGAGCTGCCCGACGACACCCGCCTGTTCGTGCTGCACGACTACCGGCCCGGCGGTCGCGACTACCGTTACGAAACCACCGTGGGTGACCAGAAGCGCGACAATATTCATGTCGGCGGCGGCCGCTCCGAGGACGACTTCGTCAAGCTGCGTACCGAGCGCGACGCCACCCTCGGCCTGCCCGATCTGATTATCCCCTCGGTGCAGATCAACGTCCGCGCCGGCCACACCCCGCCCGCCGACGACAACGGCCGGCGCTACATCAAGGTGCCCCTGAACCACCCGGAAGGGTTCTCCCAGACCGCGCACGACGAGGAGCTGCCGGTATGACCATCGTGAACTTCACCCCCTGGGCCGGCCTGATCGGCGGTCTGCTGATCGGCGCCAGCGCCTCGCTGCTGCTGTGGCTCAACGGGCGCATCGCCGGCATCAGCGGCATCGTCGCCGGCGCCACGGTGGAGCCCGGCGGCGACCGGGCCTGGCGCTGGCTGTTTCTGGCCGGCCTGCTCGGCGGCGCCGCCCTGGCGTTCTGGCTGGTGCCGGGCAGCCTGGCCTTCCAGTCGGACATGCCCTGGCCGGTATTCCTGGTGGCCGGCCTGATCGTCGGTTTCGGCACCCGGCTGGGCAGCGGCTGCACCAGCGGCCACGGCGTCTGCGGCCTGGCCCGGCTGTCGCCGCGCTCGCTGGCCTCGGTGGCTACCTTCATGGCCACCGGCATCCTCACCGTGTTCGTGATCCGGCATTTACTGGGAGTGGGCGCATGAAGAAGAATATCGCCGCGCTGATCGCCGGCCTGCTGTTCGGTCTCGGCCTGGCCATCTCGCAAATGACCAACCCGGCCAAGGTGCTCAACTTCCTGGACATCACCGGCACCTGGGATCCTACCCTGGCGTTCGTCATGGGCGGCGCCGTGCTGGTTACCCTGATCAGTTTCCGCTTTATCCTCAAACAGGACCGGCCGCTGTTCGAGGGCCAGTTCCATTTGCCCACCCGCAGCGATATCGATGGCCGCCTGCTCGGCGGCGCGGCCCTGTTCGGCATCGGCTGGGGCCTGGCCGGCTACTGCCCCGGCCCGGGCGTCGCCGCGCTGGTGATGGGGCTGTGGGAGCCGGCATTGTTCGTGGTGGGCTTGCTGGTGGGGATGTGGGGGTTTCGGCGGTTGCCGGCGTAGGGCCGCCGGCGATCACTCGATATTCTGAATCTGCTCCCTCATTTGCTCGATCAACACCTTCAATTCCACCGCCGCGGCGGTGGTCTCGGCGTCCACGGACTTTGACGCCAGGGTGTTCGCTTCGCGGTTGAGTTCCTGCATCAGGAAGTCCAGACGGCGGCCCACCTGGCCGCCTTTTTCCACCACCCGGCGCACTTCGGCCACGTGGGTTTCCAGGCGGTCCAGTTCTTCGTCCACGTCCATTTTCTGGGCAGCCAGCACCAGTTCCTGTTCCAGGCGCTCCGGGTCGGGGCTCTCCACCGCCTCCTGCACGCGCTGGCGCAGGCGGTCGCGCAGGGCCTCGCGGATCGCGGGCAGTGCCTGGCGGATGCGAACGACTTGCTCGTCGACGCCGTCCAGGCGTTCGCGCACCATGCGCGCCAGCTGTTCGCCTTCGCGGTCGCGGGTGGCGATCAGGGCGTCCAGGGCTTCGTCCAGGGCGGCCAGGGCTTCCGCGTGCAGGGTGTCGGCGTCCACTTCACGGGTGGAGAGCACGCCGGGGAAGCGCAGGATTTCCAGCGGGTTCACCTGGCCGGCGTGGCGCACCAGGTCGTCGACGCGGCGGGCCGCTTCGGCGAGGTGCTTGACCAGGTTCTCGTTGAGCTCCAGTTCCGCTTCGCCTTCCTCGGTCTGATAGCGCAGGGTGACATCCACCTTGCCGCGGCCCAGCCGCTGGCGACAGCGTTCGCGCACGTCGTTCTCCAGGGCGCGCAGGCCCTCGGGCAGGCGCGGGCCCACTTCCAGGTAGCGGTGGTTCACCGAGCGGATTTCCCAGGCCAGGCTGGCGCCGGTGAGGTGGCGGTCGGCTCGGGCGAAGGCGGTCATGCTGCGAATCATGGGCGTCCCTGGGGTGGTGGGTGAGTGCGGCGAAGTGGGGCTTAGTGTAGCGGGTCAAGCGCTTGGAAGCATTCACGGGCGCCCCGCCTCGCGTTGATGGGCGGGGGTTCGCTACAATGGCGGGCCATTCGATCCCGAATCAAGGAGTTTTCATGCGCCCTTCCGGCCGCCAGCTCGACCAGATGCGCGACGTATCCTTCGTACGCGATTTCACCATGCACGCTGAAGGCAGCGTGCTGGTGTCCTTCGGCAATACCAAGGTGTTGTGCACCGCGTCCGTGGAGGACGGCGTGCCGCGTTTCCTCAAGGGCAAGGGCCAGGGCTGGATCACCGCCGAGTACGGCATGCTGCCCCGCTCCACCCATACTCGCTCCGGCCGCGAGGCGGCGCGCGGCAAGCAGGGCGGCCGCACCCTGGAAATCCAGCGGCTGATCGGGCGCTCCCTGCGCGCCGCCGTGGACCTGAAGAAGCTGGGTGAGCACACCATCTATCTGGATTGCGACGTGATCCAAGCGGACGGCGGCACCCGCACCGCGTCGATCTCCGGGGCCTGCGTGGCGCTGGTGGACGCCTTCACCACGCTGCTGGAGCGCAAGCGCATCAAGGAAGACCCCCTCAACGGTCTGATTGCCTCGGTGTCGGTGGGGATTTATAAGGGAGAACCGGTGCTGGATCTGGATTATCCCGAAGATTCCAACGCCGACACGGACATGAACGTGGTAATGACCCAGCATGGTGGCTTCGTGGAGATTCAGGGCACCGCCGAGGGCGACGAGCCGTTCACCCGTCAGCAGTCCGATCAGTTGCTGGGCCTGGCCGAGAAAGGCATTGGTGAAATCGTCCGCAAGCAGCAGGAGGTGCTGGGCTGGTAAGCCCGGTGGGGAACAGAATGAAAAACTACAAGAAGCACTTTTTGCGCTTCGCCGAGGAGCGCCAGGCGCTGAAGTTCGGGGAGTTCACCCTGAAATCCGGGCGCATCAGCCCGTACTTTTTTAACGCCGGCACCTTTTACACCGGCGAGGCGCTGGCCCGGCTGGGCCGCTATTACGCCGACGCCATCGTCGAGTCGGGCATTGAGTTCGACATGCTGTTCGGCCCGGCCTACAAGGGCATTCCGCTGGTGGCGGCGGTGTCCGTGGCGCTCGCCGAGCACCACGGCCGGGACCTGCCCTGGGCGTTCAACCGCAAGGAAGCCAAGGACCACGGCGAAGGCGGCTGGCTGGTGGGCGCGCCGCTGGAGGGCCGCGCCCTGGTGATCGACGATGTGATCACCGCCGGCACCGCGATCCGCGAGGTGGCGGAGCTGTTCGAGCGGACCGAGGCGAGCATCGCCGGGGTGTTCGTGGCGGTGGACCGCCAGGAGCGCGGGAGTGGAGAGTCTTCAGCGCGTGGTAGAGGGCTGTCGGCGATCCAGGAAGTGCAGGAGAGCCTGGGCGTGCCGGTGCGCAGCATTGTCTCCATGTCGGACATCATCGTCTGGCTGGAAGAGCAGGAAGGGCGCGATGCGGATCGCGTGGCGCTCAAGCAGTATCGCAAGCGCTACGGCGTGGAGGGGTAACCGTGAGGTGGCTGCCGTGGGGGCTGGTGTTGGCGTTGTTGGCGCTGCCAGTGCTGACGCCGGCGGCGCCCAAGCAGAATGAGCCCGCCGGTGAGGTGATGTACCGCTACACCAAGCCGGACGGCACCCTGGCGGTGAGCGCCACGCTCAACGAGCAGGCCATCCACGCCGGCTACCAGGTGCTCGACCATAACGGCCGCGTGCTGCGCCGCGAGCCGCCGGCGCCCCCGGAAGAGCAGGCGCGCCGCCGCCAGGCGATTGCGGCCGAGCAGCAGGCGCAACGGCAGGCCGAGCGGGACAAGGAGCTGGAGCGGCTCTACGCCGGGCCCGAGGACGCGGTGCGTGCCCGTGAGCGCCAGATCGAAGCGCTTGAGTTGCGCATCAGCTACGCCACCAACACCCTGGCGCAGCTGGAAGAGAAGCGCGACCAGGAGGTCAGCCTGGCCGCCCGCGCCGAGCGCGCCGGCCGGCCGGTGCCGGAGGGCACCCGCCAGGCCATCGAGGAGTATCAGCGCCGCATGGCCCATGTGCGCCAGGAAATCGCCGGCTATGAGAAGGACAAGCAGGCGGTGCGCGAGCAGTACGCGCCGATTATTGAGCGGTTGGAGGAGCTGGCAGGCTCTTAATCGCGGAACACCGTGGGGGCGAGCAGCGCCCATTGCTCGGGCCAGTCCTGGCCGGGGCGGATCCTGAAACCGGAACGGACGAACTGGGCGATGCGCCCTTCCACCACCGCCAGCAGCAGGTTGGCGGTGATGGTGGGCGTGGCCGCGGTGCGCTTGCCTTCCTTGAACTCGGCGTCACGGACCACTTGCTTGAGCTGGCTTTCCACCCGGTCGTAGAACTGCTGGATGCGCCGGTGCAGGCGCTCGTTCTCGCCGGTGAGGGCGTCGCCGGTGAGCAACCGGGTGATGCCCGGGTTGCGCTCGGTGAACGCCAGGATCAGCGTGAGGATCTGCTCCACCTGGGTGAGCGCGTCCCCTTCGCCGGTGATGCGGTTAATGCGTGAGAAGATCGCCTCTTCGATGAAGTCGATGAGCCCCTCGAACATCTTTGCCTTGCTCGGAAAATGCCGATACAGCGCGGCTTCGGACACCCCCACTTCCCGGGCCAGGCCGGCGGTGGTGATCCGCCCGCCGGGTTCCGCTTCCAGCATGTGCGCCAGGGCCTGCAGGATTTGCTCCTTTCTGGACGGAGTCTGTTCTGTCATGCGTTGTTCCCGTTTTAGGCGTTTTTAGTTTTTGCTGATCAATGCTTGCTGATCAGAGTACCGACCCCCTTGTCGGTAAGAATCTCCAGCAACACCGCGTGGGCCACCCGGCCATCGATGATGTGCGAGGTGTGCACGCCGTTCTCCACCGCTTCCAGGGCGCAGCGGATCTTCGGCAGCATGCCGCCGTGGATGGTGCCGTCCTTGATCAGCGCGTTGACCCGGTCCGCGGTGAGGCCGGTGAGCACGCGGCCTTCCTTGTCCTTGAGGCCGGCCACGTTGGTGAGCAGAATCAGCTTCTCCGCGCGCAGCACCTCCGCCACCTTGCCGGCCACCAGGTCGGCGTTGATGTTGTAGCTGGTGCCGTCCTGGTCGACGCCGATCGGCGCGATCACCGGAATGAAGTCGCTGCCGCCGAGCAGGTCGAGCACCTTGGTGTCGATGCCCTGCACCTCGCCCACATGGCCGATGTCGATGATTTCCGAAGCCTGCAGCTCCGGGTCGTCGGCGTCCAGGTTCTTGAGCAGCATCTTGCGCGCCTTGATCAGGCGGCCGTCCTTGCCGGTCAGGCCCACCGCCTGGCCGCCGTTGTGCTGGATCAGGTTGACGATGTCCTTGTTGACCAGGCCGCCGAGCACCATCTGCACCACGTCCATGGTCTCCCGGTCGGTGACGCGCATGCCCTGGACGAACTTGCTCTCCTTGCCGAGCCGGTTGAGCAGATCGCCGATTTGCGGGCCGCCGCCGTGGACGATCACCGGATTGATGCCGACCTGCTTCATCATCACCACGTCGCGGGCGAAGCTGTTCTTCAGCTCGTCGTTTTCCATGGCGTTGCCGCCGTATTTGATCACCACGGTGGTGCCGGCGAAGCGCTGAATATACGGCAGCGCTTCAATCAGAACGCGGGCGGTTTCCTGGGCGCTCTTGGTGTCCATGTCTGCTTTCTCCAACCGGTCAATAAGTATCCGTGTAAGGGGCGAACGCCTCGGCGCTGTTGCCCGCCTGCAGGGAGAGTACCTCCAAAAGGCGGGCGGCGGCGTAGAGGGCATCGCTGAATCCGTACCAGCGGTCGGCGAAGAATATATGCCCGTTCGCCTCTCCCGCCAGGGGCACGGCTAATTCTTTCATGCGCGCCCGGATCCGGGCGGGGCCGCCCTCTTCCATCACCGGCCGGCCGCCCTGCTGGCGGATCAGGCCGGCCAGGGCCTGGTTATCGGGCATATTGAAAAGCACATCGGCGCCCGGATTGCGCTCCAGCAGATCCCGGGCCAGCAGCATCAGCAGCCGGTCGGCGGCGATCAGGCCGCCGTCGCTGGCGACCAGGGAGAGGCCGCCACCGGCGTGGAACGCCAGGCCCAGGTGCAGATTTTGGTCGCCCACCGCGCGGGCCAGGGCGTCCACGTCGGCGCCCTCCACGGTGACCACCTTGCAGCCCAGCTCGCCGAACAGGCGGGGTGCCAGGCCGGCGGTTGCGTCGGCGCCCTGCACCGCCACCGACATGGGGCGCGCGAGAATAATGTCGTCCGCCACGGCGTTCAGATAGCGCTGGTTGATGTCGCGCTGTTCCCGTCCACCGCTGCCCTCATCCAGATTCCGTGCCAACAGCCGTTCGCGCAGGCTGAGCAGCCGGTCGCCGTGGAGCAGCTCGCCGTTGATGACCACGTCCAGGGCGCGCTGGTCGCCGTCGCCGGTGAGGCAGACGCCGCTCTGGCTCTCCAGTACCTCGGTGGCGTAGTGGAGCACCGCCGGCGGGGCCTCGCCCAGATCCACCACCTGGCGGCCGCTGGCCACCAGGCCGTTGATCAGCGCCGCCTTGGCATCGGCCTCGCCCGTGCAGACCACAAACAGGGTGTGCTGGCCGGCGGCGCCCGCTTCGCTGCCGATCGCCCGACCGAGCTGCTCCAGGGCGGTGCCGTCCAGGGGCGCGTCACCGGTGGCGCGAATGCCGTCGGCGCCGAACAGAACTTGCGACGGTGCGGGGCCCGGTTCCGGTTCGGTCGGTGTTTCAGGTTCCGACTCCGGTTCCGGGGCCGGTGGCAGGGACGACGCCGCCGGCGCCGCGGGGCGCGCGGGCGCGCTGTCGGGGCGGCGAACGGCGCTGGCCGCCGGCGCGGGCTGTCGCCGGGCGAGCCGGGCGAACACCGCGTAGATCACCAGCAGTATCAGTGCCGCGCTGATGCCTGCGGGCAACAGCAGGCTTTGCCAGGAGGGCGGCGTGGGGGGCACCGCCAGAGTCAGGTTGAAGGGCCCACCCCGGGCGCTGGCGGTGGCGCTGGCGCCCCCGGTCCGGCCGCGGCGGATCAGGGTCAGGTCGCCCTGGCTCAGCGTCAGGGCGCTGCCCTGGGGCAGGCGTTGATCGAGGCCGTCCAGCCAGGGCCTGAGGTCGTGCTCCAGGATCACGGCGCCGCCGGGTGTAGTGCGTGCCATCAGCAGCGCCGGCTGTTCACCGCCCTTGCTGGAGATCACCACTTCCCCCCGTTCGCGCAGGTTATGCAGCAGTTCACGCAGCGTGAACGACAGCCGCTCCTCACCGGGATGGCCGTCGGGGACACGCAGTTGGCGGGTGTCGTCCCGCCAGGGAGTGGGTGCCAGGGGCTGATCGGAGGTCGGTACGGGCGAATCCGGGCGTCCGGCGAGTTGTTCCAGTTGCTCGCGGTGGCGGTTCACCCGCTGGCCGAGTTCCCCGGCCAGGGTGTTGGCCAGGCGCCGGGCCTGATCCGCGGCGGCGGTTTGTGCCTGGTCGTGCTGATGCCGGTGCCAAAGCCCGGAGCCGGCGCCGACCAGCACCAGGCCCAGCAGCGCGAGCAGCAGTGCTGGCCTGGTCAGAACCTTGCGTTCGTTCCCCATCCGTTCCCCCTAGCCGTCCCGTCGCCGTTCTGTGGTCGCGGCGTTGCGGTGACGCCCGTGGTGGCGCTTACTGGCGGCCGCTGTGGCCGAAGCCGCCCTCGCCGCGGACACTGTCGTCGAACTCATCCACCTGCGTCAGCGCCACCTGCATCACCGGCACGATCACCAGCTGCGCGATGCGCTCGCCGGGCTCGATGGTGAAAGCGCTGTTGCCCCGGTTCCAGCAGGACACCATCAACTGGCCCTGGTAGTCCGAGTCGATCAGCCCCACCAGATTGCCGAGCACGATGCCGTGCTTATGGCCCAGCCCGGAACGCGGCAGGATCATCCCCGCATAGCCGGCGTCGCCGATGTGGATGGCCAGCCCGGTGGGCAGCAGCTCGGTGTCGCCGGGGTTCAGGGTCAGCGGCGCCTCCACCATGGCGCGCAGGTCGAGGCCGGCGGAACCGTCGGTGGCGTAGGCGGGCAGTGGAAACTGGTCGCCCAGGCGGGCATCAAGAAGCCGGTATTGCAGTTGCATCGATGGTCTCAGCGGTCAGTGGTTTTCAGCTCTGGCGGATCGCGATCAGCTCGATCAGTTGTTTGGCGATCTGCGCCTTGGAGGCCAGCGGCAGCACCTTGTGCCCGCCCGGCCAGATCACCGTGAGGGCGTTATTGTCGCTGTTGAAGCCCACATTGGTGCCGGACACGTCGTTGGTGGCGATCATATCCAGTTTTTTGCTCTTCAGCTTGCCCTGGGCGTATTCAATCACATCCTGGGTTTCCGCGGCGAAGCCCACGGTGAAGGGCCGTTTGGCGTGGCTGGCCACGGCGGCGATGATGTCCGGGTTCTTCACCAGGGTGAGGTGGATCTCCTCGGTGGATTTCTTGATCTTGTGGTCGGCGGTGACGGTGGGCCGGTAATCCGCCACGGCGGCGGTGGCGATAAAGATGTCGCAGCCTTCTTCCACCGCCTTGAGGCTGGCCTCGTGCATGTCTTCGGCGCGGACCACGTCGATGCGGTTGACCCGGTTGGGGGTGTCCAGGGCCACCGGGCCGGCGATCAGGGTCACGCGCGCCCCCGCTTCGGAGGCGGCCTGGGCCAGCGCGAAGCCCATTTTCCCGGAGCTCTTGTTGGTCAGGTAGCGCACCGGGTCGATCGGCTCCCGGGTGGGGCCGGCGGTGATCACCAGATGTTTGCCGGTGAGCAGTTCGTAATCGAACACTTCCGCGGCCTGCTGAATGATCTCCGCCGGGTCCTGCATGCGCCCCGGGCCCACTTCGCCGCAGGCCTGGCTGCCGGCACCCGGGCCGAAGATATGAATGCCCTTCTCCTGCAGGATGAGCTGGTTCTTCTGGGTCGCCTGATCCGCCCACATTTGCTGGTTCATGGCCGGCGCGACGGCCACGGGCGCGCCGGTGGCCAGGCACAGCGTGGCGAGCAGGTCGTTGCCGTGGCCATAGGCCAGGCGGGCGAGGAAATCCGCGGAGGCCGGGGCGATCAGCACCAGGTCCGCCCAGCGGGCCAGTTCGATGTGGCCCATGGCGGCTTCGGCGCGGGGGTCCAGCAGGTCGGTGTGCACCGGATGCCCGGACAGCGCCTGCATGGTGAGCGGCGTGATGAATTCGCAGGCGCTCTGCGTCATCACCACGCGTACTTCGGCGCCGGCGTCCTGCAGCCGGCGGACCAGATCCGCGCTCTTGTAGGCGGCAATGCCCCCGGTGACACCGAGGAGGATCCGTTTATTGACCAGTCGCTGCATGCTGTCATTCCGTACAGTATTTTGGGCTGTGGCTGACACAAACCATGGTGGATATCGTCTGCCCTCGCCCTGGGGGGTTGTGCAGACTAGGGGCGTCATAGGGTAGCACCAAGGTATGAGCAAACACAGGGAGGTGAGTATGGCGATCAGTGACTGGCCGAAACAGGAACGGCCCAGGGAAAAGCTGCTGGGGCGGGGCGCGGGCGCGCTCAGCGACGCGGAACTGCTGGCGATCTTTCTGCGCACCGGCAGCCGGGGCAGAACCGCCGTCGACGTGGGCCGCGACATTCTCGACCGCAGCGGCGGCCTGCGCGGGCTGCTGGATCTGACGCCCAAGCGCATGGCGCGTCTGCCGGGCATGGCGGGTTCCCGCTGTGCCCAGGTGCTGGCCGCCCTGGAGATGGGGCGGCGCTACCTGGCCACGGAGCTGGAGCGGGGCTTCAGCCTGGATAACCCGGAGCCGGCGGCGCGGTTGTTGACCGCCGAATTGCGCGGCGAGCCCTGCGAGGTGTTCGCGGTGCTGTTCCTGGATAACAAGCACCGGGTGATCGGCTTCGAGAAGATGTTCTACGGCACCGTGGACGGCGCCGCCGTCTACCCCCGGGAGGTGGTCCGCCGGGCCCTGGAATACAATGCCGCCAGTGTGATCGTGGCCCATAATCACCCCTCCGGGGTGGCGGAGCCGAGCCAGGCGGACCGCGATGTCACTGAGCGGCTGCGCCGGGCGCTGGATCTGATCGACGTGCGCATCCTCGATCACTTGGTGATCGGCGACGGCCACTGGGAGTCGTTCAGCCGCCGCGGCTGGGTGTGATATTTGCCGGTAAATGCCGGAATGGCTTGATCCCCGCCCCGGGTTTTGGTATAAAACGCGCCTTTTCCGGGGCTGCCCCGCCCCAATTGTGTTGCATCACGGGAGCAAGATCATGTCCAAAGTTTGCCAGGTAACCGGGAAGCGGCCGGTAACGGGCCACCACGTGTCCCACTCGAACATCAAGACCAAGCGTCGTTTCGAGCCGAATCTCCACTATCATCGCTTTTGGGTGGAGAGCGAAAAGCGCTTCGTGCGCCTGCGTGTATCCTCCAAAGGGATGCGTATCATTGACAAGAAGGGTATCGACTCCGTGTTGGCCGATATCCGCGCCCGCGGCGCGCGCGCCTGAGCCCAAGGAGCTGAATCATGGCATCTGGTCCGATTCGTGAAAAAATTCGTCTGGTGTCCTCAGCGGGGACCGGGCACTTTTACACCACCGCCAAGAACAAGCGTCTGCATCCCGAAAAGATGGAGACCAAGAAGTTTGATCCCGTGGTCCGCAAGCACGTGATCTACAAGGAAGCCAAGATCAAGTAAGCGTCCTGCCTGGCAAGGGACAACGGAAACCCGGTGTGGCTGATGGTCACACCGGGTTTTTTTATGTCCGTCAAAAACAATAAATTTCATAACGGTACAAAGTTGGTCTTTTTGTGCGAGTAGCAAAAGACGCATACTGGCATAACGATGTTACGCCGCCGTAAAGGTGGAAACGTAACGATAAAGGCGGTAACAAAAGAATAAAAACAACCGGTCATCGCTTTCATTGCACCGGATATCCGCCGACGTTTATCGTAACTTATTGATTTTAAAGGGTTTGAGCGAAGGATATGCAAATGCGGGTACTTGTGAAGTGGTTCACATAATACCTACTATCGGAAAGGAATCGTCACTGATAGCACTTTGGGCGTAAGGGAGAGTCACACATGAAATCATTAACCATCTTTACCACTGCCTCACAACAACTGGCCGCTCGGCTGTTCAGCCGTGGCCGTACCCAGGCCGACAAGCAGCGTGGCGCCAGCGCGCTCGAGTACATCGTGCTCGCCGCCGCTATCATCTTCATTGTCGGCATCCTCGCCACTAATGACACAGTCCAGACAACTCTGGAAACGGCCTTCAAGCAACTGTTCTCAGATGCGACCGCTAAGAATCCTAACTGAAGCGATTCTTACGCGTGCGCCGGGTGCGCGTAGGCGTGATCAGGAGGGGGCAGTGGCATTGGAATTTCTGATGCTGTTCCCCTTCGTGGTCGCGATGCTCTACGCCTCCGCCATCTACGGCATCGTGTTCTTCAGCCAGTACCGGCTGCAGAACGTGGTGGACCGGGCGGTGGCCACGGCCCTGTACGTCGACCGTTCCGCCTTCCAGGGCGAGCAGATGGAAGACGCCGTGGTCAACCGGGCCAGCCAGGCCATGAGCGGACTGCTGGCGACCCTGCCCGGGCCGCTCTCGAACCTGGAGGACGGCGCGTCTTCCTGCGCCGTGGAAGCGGTGGGGGGCGTTGAGATGCTCCGTTGCGGAGTGACCTACAACTACAAGGAAAACCCCATCGTGCCGGTAATGAGTTTCGGCCTGCTGGGGACCTTTCCGCCGTTGCCGGACACGCTGGAAGCGGAGGCCCACGCCGCCTTCTGACTAGAATGATAAGCAGTTGTCGAACACGGATGTTTCGGAGGGGATATGGGATCAAAGATTTTATATATGCTGCCGGCCCTGGTGCTGGCCTTCCTGGCGCTGGTTCTGGCGCTGGTGGGGCTGAGCCGGGATCCGGAGCCGGTGACCGTCACATCGACGGACACCATCGGGCAGGCGGACCAGGAAGAGGCCGCACCGTCCTATGAATACTGGGTGTTGCGCCAGCCGCTGAACGCCGGTGAGGCGCTCAGTGAAGAAAACCTCGCCGTGGTGACCTCACCCACTCAAATCAGCGACGCCTTGTCCGCCGAAGAAACGGTGTTCGGCCGTGAGCTGCGCCGCTATGCCCGCCCGGGCGAGCTTCTTTCAAGCCATCACCTGGAAAGCGGCGGTTCCCTGCCCGCCAACCTGCCGGAAGGCCAGCGCGCCATCGCCATTGCCGTGGACGACGTGGTCGGCGCCGGGGGGCTGTTGCAGCCCGGCGACCGGGTCGATGTGGTCACCGCGTTCCGCCGTTCCGACAAAGACGCGCCGGTGGCCCTGGTGATGCTGCGCGACGTGCCGGTGCTGGCGGTCTACGGTTCGCTGTCCGCCGGCGCCGACGACGCGGAAGAAACCGCCCGTCGCCGCAACAACACCGCCGTCCTGTCGGTACCCGAAGATCGTGTGTCCGCGCTGATGCTGGCGTCCTCCGAAGGTAAGGTGCGCCTTGCGGTGGTGGCCGGTGAGCGCGGTGACACGCCGCCCGGCGATACCGACGAGCCCGCCGGCGATGGCGACCAGGCCCTCGCCGCCGCCGAAGAGGCGGAACAGAAACCCTTCTACTTCGACGACTTCTTCCCCGAGCGCGAAAAACCCGCGCCGGCCGCCGCGCCGAAGCCTTCGCCGGGTCAGCGCGTGCAGGTTTTCGAGGGCGCGGAATCAAGGAGCACCTATGTGCGATAAACAACGCTTCGGCCTGGGGGCGCGGCTGCTGCTGGTGCTGATGTTGTTCACCGGCGGTCCGGCCGCCGCCATGGACCAATCCATGCGCATGGCGCCCGGCGACCAGAAAGTACTGAATTTCTCCGCGCCGATCACCAAGGTGGCGACCTCCAACCCGGAGGTCGCCAAGCTCACCGTCAGCGGCAGCCAGGAAGTGCTGGTTACGGCCTTCAAGGAAGGCTCCTCCGAGATCACTATCTGGCAACGGGGCGAAAGCCGGCCGATGCGCAGCAGCGTGGCGGTGGCCACCACCCTGGGCGGCAACCTGCCCTACGGCACCCAGGTGCAGACCGACATCCGGGTTCTTGAAGTGAGCCGCTCGGAACTGAACAGTCTGGGCGTTTATTACGCCAACCTGTTTGATGACGGTAACTCCGCGGTGGGCATCGCGCCCCCGGGCACCGGTTACCGCGGCTTTTCGGGCCCTGGCGCGGCGCAGAACCCGCTCAGTTCCGACGGTTTCAACCTGTTCGGGTTCGGCAGTAACTCGCTGACCATCATCAACGCGCTGGAAGGGGGTGGTTTCGCCTACACCCTGGCGGAGCCGTCGCTCACCAGTCTCAGCGGGCAGAGCGCGTCATTTCTTTCCGGCGGTGAATTCCCCGTCCCAACCCGCAGTGATACCAACGGCATCCAGATTGAATTCAAGGAATTCGGGGTTGGCCTGAGCCTGACGCCCACGGTGATCAGCGACGAGCAGATCATTCTCAAGGTGGCGCCGGAAGTCAGCGAACTGGATTTCTCCGCCGGCGTGGAAACCGGCGGCGTGGCCGTGCCCGGGCTCCGCGTCCGGCGGGCGGAAACCACGGTGTCCCTGGCACCCGGTGAAACCTTCATCATCAGTGGTCTGGTGAGCCGCAGCACCATTAACAACAGCGACCGTATTCCCGGCCTGGGCAATATTCCGGTGCTTGGTGCTTTCTTCCGTTCCAGCCGTATTTCCCGGGACGACAAGGAACTGGTGATGGTGGTCACGCCCCATTTGGTGACGCCTCGCAAGGCGGGTGATCCGCCGGTGACACTGCCCGGCGGTGCCTACCGGGAAAGCAGCACGCAATGGCTGGACATGGCCACCGAGCCGCGTGGTGGCTCGCAACCCATTCGTCATGGAGTGAGCTGGTGAGCGATAACGATATTGTCCTCTCGGTGGTCGACGACCCCGGCATCAAAGCCTGGCTGGACCGGGTTATCGAAGAGCCGTTTCGCGTGGAATTCGTCAGCCGGGCTGATCTCACCCGGGTGTTGCGCCTGCTGGAAGCGACCACCGCCCATGTGGTGTTGGTGGAGATCAATGAAGCGGATATGGATCAATCCCTGGCGATCATTACCGCGCTGACCAGCGCCCGGCCCTGGGTCACGGTGATTACGGTGTGCACGCGCTCCAACCAGGAGCTGCTGCTGGAGAGCATGCGCGCCGGCGCCCGGGACAGCTTCCTGGCCGGCAACGACGCCGGCGAAATCCGCGACCGGCTGCGCCGTCATCAGCTGGTGCGCAGCGGGCATTACGGCGACGAAAGCCGTTCCTCGGTGAACAATCTGACGCTGGTGACCGGCGCCGACCCCACCGTGGACACGCGTTTTCTGGCGCAGAATCTCGCCACCGGCATCAATCAGCGTCAGCCCAACTGGCGTTGCCTGGCCATCGACACCCAGCCCCGTGAGCGGGGGGTGTTCTATCTCGACGCCAGCAGCGAGTTCACCCTGGATAACCTGCTCGCCAACCCGGAAACCCTGGATGAGACGCTGATCGACACGGCGCTGGAAGAGTTCCGGCCCGGCCTGCGGCTGCTTTCCGGCGGCATCGGCAGCCAGACCCTGGACGGTGACCGCAGCGCGGACCTGTTCATCGCGCTGAACCGCCTGATGCAGATGTTCGATCACATCACCATCAACGTGGCCTCACTGCAGAGCGAGTACTGGGTGCGAGCCCTGGGCGTGCACACCCGCCATCTTCTGGTCGGCATTCACCCGCTGGTGGATCACGCCCACGCCGCCCGGGCCCTGGTCCATGACTGGGGCTCCCATCTCGGCCGTGAGGGCCATATCGGGCTGGTGGTGGACGGTTACGACAGTGGCGTGCCGCCGGACGCCGACGAGCTGAGTGATACCGTCGGCGCGCCGCTGGCGGGCACCTTGCCGATGGATTGGCGTCATCGCCTGCTGGCGGTGAACAGTGGTCGGCCGATTCTCGAGCAGTCGCCCCGGTGTGCCTACAGCCGCCGGCTGGGCGACCTGTTGGATGCGCTCGACGGCCACGGCCAGAGCGACGAACCGCGACGCGGTGGTTTTCTGACGCGGTTGCTGGGGAGTTAAGCCGTGGCCGGTCGTTTCGATCAGGAGTACCAGAAGCTCAAGGAGCGGACCCATCGCTGGGTGGTGGAGCGGCTGGATGAAGAAGGCATCGAAGTCGGCAAGGCGACCCGTGATGCCCTGGCCGAATTCACCCGCAATCATGTCGGGCAGTACATTTCCCATAACCGCGTGCCGCTGTCCACCCAGGACCTGAACCAACTGGTCCGCGATATTCTCGATGAAGTCACCGGCTTCGGCCCGCTGGAACCGTTGCTGGCGGACACCAGCGTCAACGATATTCTGGTGAACGGCCCGGAACACGTTTTCGTGGAAGTGGCCGGGGTTCTGCAGCGAGCCAACACCCGGTTCATCAACGATGACCACGTCACCCGGGTAATTCGCCGCATGCTGGCGCCGCTGGGCCGGCGGCTGGATGAAGCCAGCCCCATGGTGGACGCCAGGTTACCGGACGGCTCGCGGGTCAACGCGATCATCCCACCGCTGGCCCTGGACGGGCCGACCATCAGTATCCGTAAGTTCACTGGTAACCATCTGTCCGCCCAGCAACTGATCGAAAACGGTTCGATGACCGACGCCTGCCTGGATGTGTTGATCCGCGCGGTGGAATCGCGCCGCAATATTATTATCAGCGGCGGTACCGGCACCGGTAAGACCACCATGCTGAACCTGATCAGCCAGTACATTCCCCGCGCGGAGCGGATTCTCACCATTGAGGATTCCGCTGAGCTGGTGCTTAACCACCCCCATGTGGTGCGTCTGGAAACACGCCCCGCCAACACCGAGGGTAAAGGCCGTATCACCGCCCGGGAGCTGGTGGTGAACTCCCTGCGGATGCGCCCGGACCGGATTATTCTCGGCGAGGTGCGTTCCGCGGAAATTATCGAACTGCTGCAGGCCATGAACACCGGCCACGAAGGTTCGATGAGTACCATCCACGCCAACACCACCCGTGATGCTCTGGTGCGCATCGAGACCCTGCTGGCGGTGAGCGGCTATGACGCCAGCGAGCGTGCCATCGGCCGGCTTATCGGTTCCGCCCTGGACATCATTATTCAACTGGTGCGGATGCCCGATGGCCGCCGCATGGTCAGCGAGGTCGTCGCGCTCACGCCCACCGAGACCGACGCCTATCACATGGACTACCTGTATCGGAGCCACGAGTCATGAGTGCCCTGGCCCTGCTCGCCGCCGCGCAAACGCTGGCCGTGCTCGCGCTGATCACGGTGGTACTGCAGTGGCTGTGGGCGCGGCGTCGTATCAAGCGGTCGCTGAATGACGGCATCCGCCGGCGCCTGGAAACCCGGGCGGATCTGGGCGTCGAGACCGCCGCCCGGGTCACCGTGACGCCGCTGGAAAGCGTGCTGATTCGCGCGGACATTCACCTCAGCCAGGGTCAATTAACCGTCTTCGGTCTGATCGTCGCGGTATTCCTGCTGGTGGTGCTGGTGCTCAACGGGCCGCTGGTCGCGCTGATCACGGCCGGGCTGATCGCCATCGCGCTGTGGATGTACTGGCGCTTTCGCTTCCAACAGCAACGGCGGCGTATTTACGAAGAGCTGCCCGGTTTGATCGATACCACCCTGCGCTATCTGAGCGCCGGGCGCTCGCTGGACAATGCCTTGGTGGAATCCTTCAACGACGCGCCGCCGGTTTTTGATCCGCTGGCGTTCCGTTTACGTAACGCCGTGGAAGCGGGCCGCGACTACACCAGTTTGTTCGAGGACTTCGGCGGCCTCTACCGGATACCGTCGCTGGTTCTGGTCTCAATCGCGTTGCGGACGTCGTCGCGCTTCGGCTCCTCGATTCGCCCGGTGCTGACCCAGGTGGCCACCTCGCTGCGCTCGCAACAGGAACTGCGCCGCGAATTCATGGCCGCCACCGCGGAGACACGCTTCACCGCCGCCGCCTTTGCGCTGTTGCCGCTGGGGTTGGCCGCGTACATGATTCTGATTAACGAGAACTACTCCCGGGTTCTTCTGGACACCGACACCGGGCATACCATGCTCGCCATCGCCGGTGGCCTTCAGACCCTGGGCGTCATCATTATCTGGCGGATGATCCAGGGGGTCGGACGTGAATAGTGTTTGGTTCATCTCCGCGGCCGCGATCTCTTTCCTCGCCATCTGGGTGGCCTGGGCGAAAGCGCCGCAGTGGGCCCGTCGAGCCCGGATCAATGCACGTCTGCACCGTCTCGCCGACCAGGATGAAGAGGCCTCGAGCTTCTGGTTGTCCAGGCTTGCCAGCCAGTTCACCGAATCGTCCATTGCACGGGGTGATTTCGAGGACATTCGCGAGGCCTATGCCGCCACCGGGCGCACCCGTGAGCAGGCACAGCTTCTATACCTGCTGTTCTGCTGGATTCTACCGGCGATGGCCGTGGCCATCGGCTTTGTGTTCTTCGGCCCGATCGGTGGAATGATCGTGGCGGCGCTGTCGTTTCTGGTACCCCGGCGCGCTATCCGCTCAATGGGGGAGCGCGCTGAACAACGGCAGAATCTGGAGGCCGTGGAGTTGTGCCACCTGACACGCATGTTGATGGAGGCCGGCTTGTCCCTGGAGCGAGTGCTGCGCTTGATCGCCAATCAGGCCCGGCCGCTTCTGCCGATGCTTTCCGCCCGCCTCGACCGCTTCAACCGGCTGATGGAATCGGGTGCTGAACGCTCCCAGGCGTTGGATGAACTCGGCGAGAACCGTCGCATTCCCGTATTGCGTAACTATGTGGTGCTGATGAAGCAAAGCAGCCAGCTTGGCGCCGGTGTTTCCCTCAGCCTCGATCAAATCATCGAAGAAGCACAGAACGTGGAACGTAACCGCGTACGCGAGGAAACCAACCGTATCGGCGCCAAGATGACGGTGATCATGATGGCGTTCATGCTGCCCGCATTGTTCATTTTGATCGGCGGCCCGGCGGTGATCTCTATTGCCGAGGCACTTTCTCGTTAGCGGTATTCTTTAACAACAAGCGCGGGTGCGCGCTCGAACGAACAACGAAGACCAGGAGCAACGGATGCAAAAAATAGCGATGGGGATCATGGCCAGCGTGCTGATGGCCGGTTGCGCTTCGCAGCCGCCCAGCGAAAAAGCTGGCGACCCGTATGATCTGGACCGGTTGAATTGCTCCGCCCGCATCCAGCCGGAACAACAGGTGCAGCTCGACATGGTCGACAACCTGATGAACCGGGAGCGCAACCACGCCGCGTTGGCGCAGCTGGAAGCCAAACCCATGGAAACCGTCGACCACTGGGTGCGTTACGGCCAGTTGCAGGCGTCCACCGGCCATCTGGGAGAGGCGGAGACCATTTTCCAGGGCCTGGTGGACCGCTGCGGCACCGGCCGCAGCCACCACGGTCTGGGCATGGTCCTGCTGAAACAGGACAAAGTACTGAAAGCGCTTCATCACCTTGAGGTCGCCCGCGAACGCACGCCGGCCTCGGCCCAGGTGCGCAATGACTACGGCTACGTGCTGCTTATGGTCGGTGACTATGAAGACGCCGCCTATGAATTGCGCACCGCCATGGAACTCGGCGACGGCAAGGGCCCGGTACGCCAGAACCTGGCGGTGGCTTATTTGCTCACCGACAACTGGGGCGGGTTGGAATGGATGAAGAAACAATACGACCTGAGCAGTGAAGAGCGGGCTTACGCGGAACGGCTGGCCGAGCAATTCGGGAGATAAACTATGAAACTGGTCATGGCTCTACTCACCTTGATACCGCTGGCGGCGATGGCCGACGGCAGACCGGAGTTCGGCGTGTCCGGCAAAGTGGTCGACGCCGAACAGGAGCACCAGGTCGGCGCCGCGACTCAGCGCGCCCTGGAACAGCAGCGGCGTTCGCCGCCGGCGGAAAAAAGCGAGCTTTCCGTGCCGGTCTACATCGACACGCAGCGCCGCCTGGCGGACAGCTTTAAACAACCGATTCCGGAAAGCTTCGGCGAACAGACCCGGGACGAGGAGTAAGGCTGATGTTTCGGCAGCGAGGCGCGCTCACCGTTATCACACCATTGCTGATGTTGCTGGTGATTCTGCTTGGCGTCATGGCACTCGACGGCGCCCGCCTGTTCTCGCTGCGTAAGGAAATGCAAAGCCAGGTCAACGCCGCCGCCACCGCCGCCGCTGACGCCGCGCAAGCCTGCGGTGGTGAGTTCGTGGCACTCCAGGATATAAACAACAGAGCTTTGATTGCGGCTCAGCAACAAGGCTTTTCCGGTGATGCCAGTTCGCTTGTCGTGCAGCCCGGGGTGATCGAAAGCGACGATGAAAAAGTGCTTTCTTTCGAGCCGGTGACCGATCTGCGGCGCAGTAATGGTGTCGCGGTGACCTATGAGCGGGAAGCGCCCATTTCACTCCTGCTGCCGGAAAGTACCTTCGGCACCGTGACGATGTCCGTCGGCGCCGCGGCCAGAAAAGAACTGATAGGCACGCTGAGCGCGGCTGGCAGTACCGCCGTTGTCGGCGGCACGCAACAAACCGCCAACCTGCTCAATGTTTTGCTGGGCGCGATTCTCAACGGCGGAACACCCTTCAATATTGACCCCACGCAGTTCGCCAGCCTGGCGGAAACCACCGTCAAGTTGGGCGATGTTCTCGAGGGTGTCGGTGTGGATACCGTCGAGGAATTGTTATCCACGGATGTGTTGGTGGGTAACTTGCTTGGCGCACTGGACTCGGCGGCGGATCCGCTCGCCGATGTTGGCGGTGCCATGGATCAACTGATCTCCGGTGTCGGCGTGGAAACCGTCAAACTGGCGGATGTCATCGATATCGTGGGCTCCGGAGAGATACCGGAAAACAGCCGTTTGCCGCTATACGATACGGTCATGGCACTGGCGCTTAACCTGGTCGAGGGCACCCTGATAGAGGGCGCACTGCCGGATACGCAGATCAACATCCCAGGCGTTACAGAAACCAAAATCGAATTATTCGTAGGTAAGGCTCCGAGCGTGGTGGTAGGCCCGGCGCGGATTGGTGAAGACGGCGAGTGGGAGACAAGATTCCATGCGCCTGACGTCGGTCTTACCATTTCCAGTGACCTCAATATTCTTAATTTGCTAACCGTCAGGCTACCCCTGGCCGTCCAGGCCGGCGGCGGTACGGGCGAACTGGTATGGGCCAGATGCGCCCGGGGCACGGGTTCGAATCTCGTCACCGTCGGTATCGATGTGGACAGTCAGGCGGCTCGCATTGCTACCGGCCAGATAAATGGGATGGGGGTCCTGGAACAGGAGGAGGTTGACCTTTCGGTGCTCAAGAACCTTCTTCCCGGCAGCATCACGCTCGCTAACATCACCGCGGACCTGGATTTAACGGTTGGCGGCGGGCAGGAGCGTGTGGAGCTCAGCTACACTCTGGATGAAGACAATCCGTCCTCGGTGTTTACGGAAGGCGGGCTTTCCAGCGCCGACTTCAGTAATTTGGATATCAACGTCGAATTGCTTGAGGAAGAGGAAGAATGCAGCGGCTTGCTCGGCTGCCTTCTGGCCGGTATCGGGGACGTTCTCAGTGGCATCGTCGAAGGTATCACGAGCCTGCTCGGGTTGGAGCAGCTGATTCAGGAAACCGTCGAAGGCCTGGTAGAGGCGCTCGGTACAACTCTGATCGATCCACTTCTGAACGCTATCGGGATTTCGCTGGGAACCACGAAAGTGGAGATTACCGGAGCCGACCAGAATAATGTCCAGCTTCTGGAATATTGCGGCCCTGATGGCTGTTAAAGTTTATGATTGATGCCGCCTTGAGTGACTCTTCTGCGTGGTTTTTTCGCATATAGCTAAAGTGATTCGGGTAGGCGGCGGGGTTAAGCAGTCGCTTCGGACGCTATGGCGGAAGGATTCCGTAGTACTTAATCTGCTCGCGTTTTTTATCGCCGCTTCTGCTTTTTTCGCCTTTTTCGTCGGTGAATCCGGTCGCTTTTCACTATTTATCTATCCCGGCGTCGCTATATTTTCGCTCACAGTGGTGGGTGTTGGGTTTTTCATAGTCTATAGCTTGTACCTCCTTTTGATATTAAGGCCGGAGAGGCCGGTTACATTTTTTATAGCGCGTGTATCAGGAAAGCTGAAGGAAGTAGGGGTTGCTCGTGTCCTTTTAATGGTAATGCTTTTTTCATTTTTTCTTTCCTCTGTTTCTTCTTTAAAAACGCTTATACCCGTCATCAATCCGTTTTCTTGGGACTATTTCTTTTATGAGATGGATCGTTTGATTATGGGTGGCCATCAGCCTTGGAAACTGGTTCATGGCTTAATAAGCACCCTTGATCTGACGATGCCGATCAACGCTCTTTACAACGGTTGGTTTTTCTTCGTTTTTGGAGTGCTTTTGTGGCAGATCCTCGACGTGTCAAACCGTCGTCGACGCGAGGTCTACCTTATAAGTTATATTCTTTGCTGGGTCGTAAACGGCACGATTCTGGCGACGATCTTTTCCTCGGCAGGGCCGGCTTTTTTCGGACGGATCTATCCGGGGCTGGAAAACCCTTATCAACCTCTTATGTCCTACCTCGCTGTAGCCAATGAAGGCAATCCTATTTGGGCATTGGTGATCCAGGATTACCTTTGGGATGTTTATAGTACCGGGTCGTTGCAAATCGGCTCGGGCATTTCCGCGATGCCGAGCATGCATGTTTCTCTGGCTTGGCTGGGATTCCTGCACTTCTGCAGGGTACAAGCGGGTCTTGCCGTTCTGGTATTTCTATATGTTGTAGTGATCCTGGTGGGGTCGGTGCATCTGGCCTGGCATTATGCTGCGGATGGAATTCTTGCAGTAGCGACGACCACCATCATTTGGCGGATGGTTGATGCGTGGTATCAATCCGTGCGTATCCGCAGCCGATAGTAAGACCGGCGTCCCTCCCCTCGTGTACAGGCCAAAGACCCGCGGCCTTAGCGATCAGTCGCCGGTCGGAGCGAATGGCGACCACCGGCTGACGGCGCGGGAAGGCGAGAACGCAAAGCGGCCCGCCCGGTGGGCAGGCCGCGAGGGAGAGCACTCCAGAGCTTATTGAGCAGCGTTGCCGGCCTGGGCCGGCTGCACCCGATACCCTTTCAGCGTCGCCACGAAATCCTGCAATGCATGGATGCCGGATTCTTCGGCGTCCCGGCACCACTGCGCCAGGGAGTCCAGCATCTCGGAAGAGTTGCGGCTGGTCTGGCTCCAGATCGACTGCAGGCGCAGCCGGTACTCATAGATGGTGGCCAGGGTGTGGTTGTGTTCGGTCAGGTTCGCCAGCCGGTGCTTGTGGCGGCTTTTGAAGAACCGCTGGTCCCGGTAGAGCAGGGCGCGGGCGCGGCTGTAAAAGCCACGGGTGGCCTCGCAGGCGCGGGCTTTTTCCTGTTCGAACACCGGCTTGATCACGGCGCGGCGGTACTGGGCCATCACCTGGAAGCGGTGCTGGAAGACCGCCCGCAGGGTATCCAGATCCACGGCGGGTTTGGCGTTGTCGCGGTCCACCACCGGCTTGGGCGCCACCTTCTTCACTTTCGCCAGGCCCAGCATTTCGAACAGGCGGATCCACGCCCAGCCCATGTCGAATTCGAAGCGGCGGATCGAGAGCTTGGCGGAATTGGGGTAGGTGTGGTGATTGTTGTGCAGCTCTTCGCCGCCGATCAGCACGCCCCAGGGCAGCACGTTGCGCGAGGCGTCCGTGCATTCGAAGTTGCGGTAGCCCCAGTAATGGCCGATACCGTTGATCACGCCGGCGGCGAACAGGGGAATCCAGATCATCTGCACCGCCCAGATGGTGATGCCGATGGCGCCGAACAGGGCCAGATCAATGGCGCCCATCAGCGCGATGCCCAGGAAGGTGAAGCGGCTGTAGACATTGCGCTCGACCCAGTCGTCCGGGCAGCCGGCGCCGTACTTGTCCAGGGTTTCCTGGTTCACGGCTTCCGCCTGATAGAGCTCGGCGCCTTCGCTGAGCACTTTGCGAATGCCCAGCACCTGGGGGCTGTGCGGGTCTTCTTCCGTGTCACAGCGGGCGTGGTGCTTGCGGTGGATGGCGGTCCAGGCGCGGGTGTTCTGGCCGGTGGTCAGCCACAGCCAGAAGCGGAAGAAATGTTTGAGAGCCGGATGCAGCTCCAGGGCCCGGTGGGCGGAATAGCGGTGCAGGTACACGGTCACGCTGACAATGGTCACGTGGGTCATGGCCAGGGTGATGAGCACCAGTGCCCAGGGGCCGGCGGAAAGCAGGCCACCGGAGAAGAAATTCAGTACGTCGTTCATGGCGGAAACACGGTTGTGGAACCGTTCCGGTTCCAGGTTTTCGGGGTCGGCGGTGTCGGCCGCCGGTCACCGGGTACAGCGTAGTGACTATCGGGTCATGAGCAGGTGACCCTCGGAGTGTACCTGAGCCTGCCATCCGGGGGCCAGATAAACCGTCCCCACGGCTTCGAACACCAGCGCCGGCCCGCGCAGTACCTGGCCCGCGGCCAGGTTGTCACGGCGGTAGACCGGCACCGGCCCGTCCACGCCCGGCAGCCGGGCCTCCCAGGCCCGGGCGCCGTCGCCGCCGGCCAGCGGCGCGGGCGCCGGGGGCCGCGCCGGCGCCTGGCAGCGCACCCGCACGTTCACTCTCTGCACCGGCAGCGCCAGCCGGTGGCCGTAGCGGTGCTCGTGGAGGCGATGGAATGCGGCCTCCGCCGCCTCCGGGTCGCCGTCCCAGGGCAAGCCGAGGGTCGACGATTGCCCTTGATAGCACAGGTCCAGTGTCACTTCGGTGACCACGTCGCTGTCGGGCACCCCTTCCGAGGCCAGTTCCCGCCGGCCGCGCCGGTCCAGGTCCGCCGCCAGGGCGTCCACCCGGGCGGCGTCGGCGCCGCCGGGCAGCGCCTGGATCAATTCCCGCTTGCGCGGTGCGTACACCAGCCCCTCGGCGGACAGCACGCCGGCGCGGATCGGCATCACCGCCCGCCGCATGCCCAGATTCTCCGCCAGGGCGCACACATGCAGGCCGCCGGCGCCGCCGAAGCTGACCAGCTGGAAATCCGCCGGGTCGAAGCCCTTCTGAATGGAGATCACCCGCAGCGCCTGGCTCATGTGTTCATTGGCCAGCTCGATAATGCCCCGGGCCGCGCTCACCGTGTCCAGGCCCAGTGATTGCGCCACCCGCGCCACCGCCGCTTCGGCGGCGTCCCGGTCCAGGGCCAGGCTGCCGCCCAGGGCGAACTCCGGCTGCAGGCGGCCGAGCACCAGGTTGGCGTCGGTGACCGTGGGCTCCTGGCCCCCCTTGCCGTAGCAGGCCGGGCCCGGGTCGGCGCCGGCGGATTGCGGGCCCACGTGCAGCAGGCCGGCGTCGTCGACCCGCGCCAGGGAGCCGCCGCCGGCGCCGATGGTGTGCATGTCCACCATCGGCACCGCCACCGGGTAGGGGCCGATATGGCCGCTCTGGGTGAGGCGGATATCGCCGTCCAGCAGCGCCACGTCGGTGGAGGTGCCGCCCATGTCGAAGGTCATCAGGTGGTCTTCGCCCAGGGCGCCGCCCAGGCGGTGGGCGGCGCTGAGGCCCCCGGCAGGGCCGGACAGCAACAGGTTCACGGCGCGCCCGGCCGCCTGGTCGGCGGCCACGGTGCCGCCGTTGGACTGCATGATGGTCAGCGGCGAGGGCGCGGTGTGCGCCTTCAGGCGGCTGATGTAATGGTGAATGCGCGGCGCCAGCCAGGCGTTCAGCCAGGTGGCCATGCCGCGCTCGTACTCGCCCCGGGTGGGCAGTACCCGGCTGGACAGGCTCACCGCCAGGCCGGCGTTCTCCAGGGCGCGGCCCAGGCGCTCCTCGTGGTCCGGGTCCAGGTAGGCGAACAGCAGGTTCACCGCCACGGATTCCGGGTCGTGGGCGCGTACGCGGGCCACCAGATCGTCGGTGTCGGCGTCGTTCAGGCCGGTCACCGCCGTGCCGTCGGCGCCCAGGCGGGCGCTCAGGCTCTCCACCGGGGTGTCGGCCAGCGCCGTGGGCGCCGCGGAAGGCGTCAGGTTATACAGCTCCGGCCGGTTCTGGCGGCCGATCAGCAGCACGTCCTCCAGGCCCCGGTTGGTGACCAGCACGGTGCGCGCGCCCTTGCTCTCCAGAGCCGCGTTGGTGGCCACCGTGGTGCCATGGACGATCACCAGCTCACCGGCGCCCAGGCGATCCTCCAGGCCCATCTCGCGGATGCCCTGGAGGATCGCCTCCTCCGGGGCCGCCGGCGTCGACAGCACTTTGTGGATACGCGGGGTAGCCTCGCCGAGCAGGACGAAATCGGTGAAGGTGCCGCCGGTGTCGACACCGAGCCAGTACGACATGTTGTCTCCCAGGATAGGATGTCTCCGTTGCCTGTGCCCGTTACAATCCAGGGCGTCATCTTAGCCTCCCTCACCCAGGATAGCCCATGCCCGAATTGCCCGAAGTGGAGACCACCCGGCGCGGCATCGAGCCCCATGTGGCCGGCCGCACCCTCACCGCCGTCACCGTGCGCGAGCCGCGCCTGCGCTGGCCGGTGGACGCCCGGGTCGCCGAGCTGCGGGACAGGCGCATCATCGGCCTGCGCCGGCGCGCCAAGTACCTGCTGATGGATCTGGGGGATCTGCATCTGGGGATCCACCTGGGCATGTCCGGGACCCTGCGGGTGGTGGCGGCGGATACGCCGTTGCGCAAGCACGATCACATTGATCTGCACCTGGACAGCGGCCAACTGCTGCGCTTCAACGACCCGCGCCGCTTTGGCGCCCTGCTGTACCTGACGGACGCCCTGACCCACCCGTTGCTGGCCAACCTGGGCCCCGAGCCCCTGGATCAGGACTTCTCCGGCGGCTGGCTGTACCGCCGCAGCCGCGGCCGGCGGGTGTCGGTGAAGAGTTTCATCATGGACAACGCCACCGTGGTGGGCGTGGGCAACATCTACGCCCAGGAAAGCCTGTTCCTGGCCGGCATCCACCCGAGCCGCCCCGCCGGCCGCATCAGCGCGGCGCGCTACCAGCGTCTGGCGCTGGCGATACGCTCGGTGCTGGCCAAGGCCATCGAGGCCGGCGGCACCACCCTGCGCGATTTCACCAGCGCCGACGGCCAGCCCGGTTACTTTGCCCAGCAGCTGCTGGTCTACGGTCGCACCGGCGAGCCCTGCCCGCAATGCGCCGAGCCGTTGCGCGGCGGCCGCCACGGCCAGCGCAGTACGGTTTATTGCCCGCGCTGCCAGCGCTGAGCGGCCACCGTTCGTCCGATCGTGCTTGTCGGGGTCTATATTGCCGGTGTAATAACAAAGATGTAGATTGTGATCTGATTATGGGAAGAACAAATACTTAGGAACGACAATGGGTGCGATAAAAAACAAGGGGGAATCACGATGAAGCGAGCCCTGCGCGTGGTTGCGGCCACTGCCCTCGCCTCGACGCTATCGTTCGCCAGTGCCGCCCAGGCCCGCGACATGGATCTGGAAGGCGCCCGGCCTTCCGCGTTCGCCATGTTCGGTGATGCCCTGATCGTGCGCCCGGTGATGACGGTGGCCACGGTCGGTGGCGCGGCGATTTACGTGGTCACGCTGCCGCTCAGCCTGATCGGGGGAAACGCTCAGGAAGCCGGGGAAACGCTGGTCGTGGATCCGGCCGCCACCGCTTTCGTGCGCTGCCTGGGCTGCACGCCGAGCCAGCATGACCGGAATCGTACCGATCAGGAAATCCGCCAGGCCAACCGCGACTGATCCCGACACCGGTTCCAGTAAAAAGCCCGCCGTGGAATCCACGGCGGGCTTTTTTGTGGGCCTCTGGCATCCTGCCGGCCGGCTTTGCCGGCCTTTCGCGGGCGGGGCCCGCTCCCACAGGGCCCGCTCGCACACGTTCAGGCGGCTTCTTCGTGGCCTTCGTTGCGGCCCAGCAGCATGTACATGGCCGGTACGACGAACAGCGTGAACAGGGTGCCGATGGTCATGCCGGCGGCCACCACCAGGCCGATGGCGAAGCGCGCGCCGCCGCCCGGGCCGGCGGCGATCAGCAGCGGCACCATGGCCAGCACCAGGGCGGCGGTGGTCATCAGCACCGGGCGCAGCCGCACGGCGGCGGCGTGCTCGATGGCGCGGCGCTTGCTCATCCCTTCCAGCTGCATCTTGTTGGCGAACTCCACGATCAGAATACCGTGTTTCGAGATCACCCCGATCAGCGTCACCAGCCCCACCTGGGTGTAGATGTTCAGGGTGGTCAGGCCCAGGCTGACGAAGATCATCGCCCCGCACACCGACATCGGCACCGTGATCAACATGATGATGGGGTCGCGCCAGGATTCGAACTGGGCGGCCAGCACCAGGTAGATCACGATCAGCGCGAAGAAGAAGGTGACGATCAGATCGCTGCCCTCTTTCTTGAACTGACGGGACTGGCCCGAATAGTCCACCGAATAGCCGGGCGGCAGTACCTCATCGGCGGCGTTCTCAAGCACGCCCAGTGCTTCGCCCAGGGTGACCCCGGGGCGCTGCACCCCGGAGATGGTCACCGCGTTGAGCTGCTGAAAGCGCTTCAACTGCTGGGGCTGCACGGTCTCTTCCAGGCTGATCACCGTGGCCAGCGGCACCAGGTCGCCCTGGCCGGTGCGCACGTAATACTGCTTGAGCTGCTCCGGCGTCAGGCGGCTGCTGCGCTCCACCTGCGGAATCACCTTGTAGGACCGGTTCTCCAGGGAGAAGCGGTTGGCGTAACCGCCGGCCAGCATGGCGCCCAGTTCCTGGGCGAGTTGCTGCATGGTGATGCCCAGGCTGGCGGCTTTCTCCCGGTCGACCAGGATGTTGTAGCGCGGCTTGTCGATCTTCAGATCGGTGTCCATGAAGATGAACTTGTTGCTGGCGCGCGCCTTTTCGAGCACCTCGTTGGCGAATTCCTGCAGGTTCTCGGTGGGCTCGGTGGTGCCGATCACGAATTCCACCGGCAGCGCGCCGCCGGCGGTGGGCAGCGAGGGCGGTACGAACGCCGCCACCTGCAGGCCGGCGATGTTGTTGATCTTCTCGGACAGCTCGTTCTTTGCCTCGGCGGTGGTTTGCTCGCGCTCGTTCCAGCTTTTCAGAACGAAGCCGGCCAGCGCGGTGTTGGAGGCGGTGGTGGAGCCGCCGCCGCCGATACCGTTGAGCAGGAACACATTGTCCACCGACGGCATGGTGTCGGCGATGTCGTTGAACTCGCGGGTGAACGGCTCGAGATAGTCCAGCGTCACATAGGGGTCGGCGGTGGAAGAGGTGAGCACGAAGCCCTGGTCTTCCGCCGGCTCCAGCTCGCTGGGCGAGGTCACGAACAGGAAGTAGCAGGACACCAGAATCACCGCGCCGAACACATAGATCACCGGCAGCTCGTTGAGCGCGCCGTGCAGGCGCCGCTCATAGCTTTTCTCCAGCTTCTCGAAGCGCCGGTTCACCCAGCGCTCGAAGCGGTTGCCGGTGCGGTCCGGGTCGTGCGCCTTGAGGATCTTGGCGCACATCATCGGCGACAGCGTCAGCGCCACCACGCCGGACAGCAGCACGGCGCCGGCCAGGGAGAACGCGAACTCCACGAACAGGGTGCCGGTGAGGCCGCCCATGAAGCCGATCGGCAGGTACACCGCCACCAGCGTGGTGGTCATCGCCACCACCGGCCAGGCCAGCTCCCTGGCGCCCTTGATGGCGGCATCGAACGGCGACAGACCCTCTTCCACGTGTCGGTGGATGTTCTCCAGCACAATGATGGCGTCGTCCACCACGATGCCGATGGCCAGCACCATGGCCAGCAGCGTCAGCAGGTTGATGGAGAAGCCCATCAGCAGCATCAGGAACAGCGCGCCGACCATCGACAGCGGCACCGCGATGGCGGGGATCAGCACCGAGCGCAGAGAGCCCAGGAACAGGTAGATCACCGCGATCACGATCAGCACCGCTTCGATCAGGGTTTTCACCACCTCGTCGATGGAATCCTGAATGTACTCGGTGCCGTCATAGGGAATGTCCCCGGCCATGCCTTCGGGCAGTTGCGGGAATACTTCGTCTTCCAGAATGCCGCGCACTTGCTCGATCACATCCAGGGCGTTGGCGTCGGTGGCCACCTCGATGCCCATGAAGGTCGCCTGCTTGCCGTTGAAGGTCACCGACGACTGGTACGACTCGGAGCCCAGTTCCACGTCCGCCACGTCTTCCAGGCGCACGATGGCATTGTTCTCGGAGCGGATGATCAACCGCTCGAACTCTTCGGTCGTATTCAGATCGGTGGCCGCTTTCAGGTCCAGGGCCACGTTGGACCCCTTGGTGCCACCCACCGCGGCCAGCACGTTATTCTGTTGCAGGGCGCCGTACACCTCGGAGGGCGTGATGCCCAGTGCGGCCATGCGCTCCGGTTTCAACCAGGCGCGCATGGCGAAGGTGCGGTTGCCGAGAATCCGCGCGCGCTGCACACCGTTGACCGTGGCCAGCTTGGGCTGCACTTCGCGCACCAGATAGTCGGTGATCTGGTTGTTGCTGAGAATCTCCGAGGAAAACGACAGGTACATGGAGGCGATGCTCTGCCCCACCGCCAGCTCGATGGTGGGGTCCTCCGCTTCCTCGGGCAGCTCGCTGCGCATCTTGTTGACCTTGGCCACGATCTGCGTGAGCGCCTCGTTAGGGTCCTCACCCAGACGGATGTACGCCTGGATCGACGAAGCGCTCTGCAGCGAGGTGGAGACCAGATAATCAATGCCGTCGGCGGACGCGATTTCCTGTTCCAGCGGCGTGGTGATAAAGCCCTGGATCAAATCCGCGTCGGCGCCGGTGTAAACCGTGGTCACGGTGACCACGGCGTTTTCCAGCTCCGGATATTGCCGCACGTTCAGTTCCGTGGCGGCGCGCAACCCGAGCAGGAAGATAAACAGGCTGACCACCGAGGCCAGCACCGGCTTGCTGATGAAGATGTCCGTGAATTTCATGGCTATCCTCAGCTGTTGCCGGGTGTCGGCGTCGCTTCCGTGGAGGGCTGCACATCGTTCTCGATGGTCACGGCGGCATCGTTACGCAGTTTCAGCAGCCCGCTGGTGGCGACCACTTCGCCGGGCTTGAGCCCGTCGATCACCGCCACCAGATCGCCGCGCCGGCGGCCCAGTTTCACGAACCGCTTCTTGACGATCTTGTCGGCGCCTTCGGCTTTTTTCTCGCTGTCGGCGCCGCTCTCGTCATTCTCGTCGCTCTCGCCTTTCTGCGGCGCGTCCTTGAGCACGAACACGGCGTTGCCGTAGGGCGCGTAGCTGATCGCGGTGCGCGGAATCACCACCACGTCCTCGGATTGCGGCAGCTGAATGTCGACACTGGCGAACATGCCGGGGCGCAGTTTGTTGTCTTCGTTCTCGAAGCGCGCCTGCACGGACACGTTACGGGTCGCTTCGCTGACACCGGGCTCGATGGCGGAGATTTCCCCTTCGAACTGCTGGTCGGTGTAGGCGTCCAGCGTTACGCGTACCTTCAGGCCCTTCTCGATGCGGCTCAGCTCCTGCTCGGGCAGGGCGAAGTCGACGAAAATCGGCTGCAGCTGGTTCAGGCTCACCACCGGCGTGCCGGCCTGCAGGAACTGGCCCAGATCCACCTGGCGAATGCCGAGCACGCCGTCGAAGGGCGCACGCACGGTTTTATAGTTCAGCTGTTCGCGCTGGGCCTGCGCCTGCGCCACCGCCTGGTCGCGCTGGGCGCGGCGGTTGTCCAGTTCGGAGCGGGAAATCGAGCCTTGCTTGAACAGCCGCTGGTAGCGGTCGTACTCCTGGCGGGCCAGGCCGGCGGTGGCTTCCAGCGCATTGAGCTGGGCGCGGTCGGCGGCGGCTTCCAGGCGGATCAGCACGTCGCCCTTCTTCACCGAGTCACCGGATTCGAACTCGATCGCTTCCACTTCGCCGGGCACCTGCGCGGTCACGTTGACGCCGTTCACGGCGTTGACGGTGCCCACGGCTTCCAGAATCGACGCCCAGTTGTCCTGGCGGGCTTCGTAGGTGGAAACGGCGGCGGCGGGCTGCGGCATGTTGTCGAAGAAGTCGTTCATCATCTTGCCCATGAACGCCTTGAAGCCAAAAATAAGGCCGAAGACGACAGCCAGGATGATCAGCATGATCACCATGCGCTTGCTGAAGATGCGCTTACTCATTGACCTAAACCCCTGATGTGCGGCTGTATTTTAGTTGTTTGCCCGTAGGCGGAGGGGGGATTCATCCGGCGGCCCCGTCGTCAGGCAATGGTCCTTGTTGCGCACGTCTCTGCAGAAACGCGCTGTTTGCATCCTTGTCGATGATCGACGGACTGAATCGACCCCGAAGTGTGAACAGAAATTAAACAGGCATCAAGCGCCGGATCATGACAGTCCGGCTGCGTCATCCGACTTGCGTGGCGAGACGCTCGAGAACCGTATTCAAATGACGAAAGCCCAGCTCGGTGCAGGCGGCCCGCTGTTCGTCCGCCACCAGCAGCCCCTGCGCGCGGCTGGACGCCAGCGCCGCGTTGATGGTCTCGGCCTCAAGACCGGTGCGTTGCGACAACATCGTAATCGGTACGCCTTCCACCAGACGCAGCCCGTTCAGCAAGGCTTCCAGCAGCGGTTCATCAATCACGGTGAGGGCGCGCCGCGCGTTCAACGGGTCGGCCAGATAATGCTCGGGCATGCGTGTTTTCTGAAAACGCAGTAATTCCCGGTCGGTGGTGACCTTGCCGTGGGCGCCGGCGCCGATCGCCAGATAATCGCCGAACCGCCAGTAATTCAGGTTGTGCCGGCAGCGCCGCCCGGGCCGCGCGAACGCCGACACTTCGTAGCGTTCGAAGCCCTGCGCGGCGAGCAAGCCCAGCCCCTGCTCTTCCAGGTCGGCGCGGCTGTCACCGTCGGGTTGCTCCGGCGGCGCGCGGAAGAAGGCGGTATTCGGTTCGATGGTCAGCTCGTACCAGCTCAGGTGCGTGGGCTCCAGCGCCACCGCCTGGCGCAGGTCATCCAGCGCCTGCGCCGGCGTTTGCCCCGGCAGGGCGTGCATCAGGTCCAGATTGAAATTGTCGAAGCCGGCGTCGCGAGCGTCGGCGGCGGCGCGCAGGGCTTCTTCGGGCCCGTGGATGCGGCCCAGCGCCTGCAGATGCCGCGCATTGAAACTCTGCACCCCGATCGACAGCCGGTTGATGCCCGCCGCCCGGAAGCCGGCGAAGCGGCCGGCTTCCAGGGTGCCGGGGTTGGCTTCCAGAGTGATTTCGATGCCGTCGCTGAAGCTCAGCCGTTGCCGCAGCCCCTCGAACAGGGCGGCGTAGAAGTCCGCGCTCATCAGGCTGGGCGTGCCGCCGCCGATGAAGATCGCCTCCAGGGGGCGGCCGCGCACCCAGTGCAGGTCCTGGTCCAGGTCGGCGAGCAGGGCGTCCAGGTAGGCGCGCTCCGGCAGCTCCGACTGGCGCTCATGGGAGTTGAAGTCGCAGTAGGGACATTTGCGCACGCACCAGGGCACGTGCACATAGAGCGTCAGCGGCGGGGCGGCGAGCATGGAATTACTCAGGGGGTTCTCGCAGGGCGTCCATCAAGGCCTTCAACGCACGGCCGCGGTGGCTGATGCGGTTCTTCTCCGCCGGCTCCATTTCCGCCGCGGTCACGCCCAGCTCAGGAATCAGAAAATGCGGGTCATAGCCGAAGCCGCCGTTGCCGCGCGGGGCGAGCAGAATCTCGCCTTCCCAGGTGCCCTGGCAGATCAGCGGCGTGGGGTCGTCCGGGTGGCGCATCAATACCAGCACCGCCTGATAGCGGGCGGTGCGGGGCGCGTCCGGCAGATCGCCGAGCATGTCGATCAGCAGCGCGTTGTTCTTGGCGTCGCTGGCATCGGCGCCGGAGAAACGCGCCGAATAGATGCCCGGCGCGCCGTTGAGCGCGTCCACTTCCAGGCCGGAATCGTCGGCGATCGCCGGCAGGCCGGTGTGCGCCGCCGCGTTGCGCGCCTTGAGGATGGCGTTTTCGACGAACGTCAGGCCGGTTTCTTCCGCTTCCGGCACCTGGAAGTCGCTTTGCGGCACCACCTTCAGCGCCAGCGGTTCCAGAATGGCGCGCATCTCATCCAGCTTTTTCTGGTTGCCGGAGGCGAGTACGAGAGTATCCATGGTCGAGATCCTGGTGATCCGAGAGAGTGATTAGAGCGTCACCCGGTAAATGGCGATTTCCCCGAACAGGTTGGGCCAGGCCCGGGTCAGCCGGCCGCTGCGGTGATGGCGATTGACCACCTGCCGCTCGATGATGCGGATGTTCCGCTCACGGCAATGGGCTTCGAAATCCTTCACCGTGCACAGGTGAATGTTGGGCGTGTCGTACCACTCGTAGGGCAGCGCCGAGGACACCGGCATGCGGCCCTTGAAGCCCAGATAGGAGCGCACCCGCCAGTGCCCGAAGTTGGGGAAGGTGATGATCGCTTCGCGGCCCACCCGCAACATCTCGTCGAGAATGCTGTCCGGGCGCAGTACCGCCTGCAGCGCCTGGGTCATCACCACATAGTCGAAGCGGTCGCTCTGGAAGTTGCCCAGGCCCTTGTCCAGGTCCTGTTCAATCACATTGACGCCCTTGGCGAAGCAGGCGGCGATGTTGTCCTGGTCGATCTCCAGGCCGTAGCCGTTCACCTGCCTGTCGTCCTGCAAATGGGCGAGCAGATCGCCGTCGCCGCAGCCCAGGTCGAGCACCCGGGCGCCCTTGGGAATCCAGCGGCTGATCAAGGCCAGATCATCACGCATTGGAAGTGGCCTCCGCGACACGGCCCATATAGGCGCCGAACAGTTTGCGGTACTCCGGAATCGGCAGCAGGAAGGCGTCGTGGCCCTTGGGCGTGTCGATCTCCGCGTAGCTCACATTGCGGCCCACCTGCACCAGGGCGTTGACGATTTCCCGGCTGCGTTCCGGCGAGAAGCGCCAGTCGGAGTTGAACGACATCACCAGGAAGTTGCAGCGGGTGTCGGCGAGGGCGTCTTCCAGGGTGCCGTCGCACTCCCGCGCCGGGTCGAAGTAATCCAGCGCCTTGGTCATCAGCAGGTAGGTGTTGGCGTCGAAATTGCGCGAAAAGGTCTCGCCCTGGTGGCGCAGGTAGGACTCCACCTGGAATTCCACGTCGAAGCCGAAATGAAACCGCCCGGAGCGCAGGTCACGGCCGAACTTCATGCGCATGGCGTCGTCGCTGAGGTAGGTGATATGCCCGACCATGCGCGCCAGGATCAGCCCCTGGCGCGGGTAGGTGTCGTGCAGATAGTAACGTCCGCCGTGGAAATTCGGGTCGGTGAGGATCGATTGCCGGGCCACCTCGTTGAACGCGATATTCTGCGCCGACAGCTTCGGCGCCGCCGCGATCACCACCGCGTTGGCCAGCCGGTCGGGGAAATCCATCGACCACTGCAGGGCCTGCATGCCGCCCAGACTGCCGCCCACCACCGCCGCCCAGCGCTGGATGCCCAGGGCGTCCGCCAACTGGGCCTGGCTTTTCACCCAGTCCTTGACCGTCATCATCGGGAAGTCCGGCCCCCAAAGCTGGCCGGTTTCCGGGTTCTGGGAGCCGGGCCCGCTGGAGCCGTGGCAGCCGCCCAGGTTGTTGGGGCAGACCACGAAGAAGCGGTTGGTATCGATCGGCTTGCCCGGCCCGATGCAGCTGTCCCACCAGCCCGGACGCGGGTCATCGGCGCTGTGATAGCCGGCGGCGTGGTGGTGGCCGGACAGCGCATGGCAGATCAGCACCGCGTTGGAGGCGTCCGCGTTGAGGGTGCCGTAGGTCTCGTAGACCAGATCGTAAGACGGCAGCACCCGTCCGCACTCCAGCTCCAGGGGCTGGTCCACGTGCAGGGTTTGCGGTTGTACCAGGCCTACGGAGTCCTGGGGAATCGTTTCGGGCATTTCGGGCAACCATCCAAAGGTGGGGCAAAGTCTATCGACCGCCCCCTGGCCGTGCAACGCGAGCGAGCGGCCAGCTTTTGCAGTTTTTTATCGGCGCCGGGCAGGCGCGCCGGCGCGCACGCTTTAGCATGGGTCCGGCTCGTTTCAAACCGAGAGCGGTCAAAGGAGAGCATCATGAGCAAGCAACTGGACGGCAAACGGGTGGCGATCCTCGCCACCGACGGCTTTGAGGAATCCGAACTGGCGGTTCCGCAATCCACCCTGCGCAGCTACGGCGTCGAGGTGCACGTGATAGCGCCCAGCAAGGACGGCATTCGCGCCTGGGCGGAAACCGACTGGGGCGACACCTATGAGGTGGACAAGGCCCTGGACCAGGCCCAGCCCGAGGACTACCACGCCCTGGTACTGCCCGGGGGCCTGTTCAACCCGGATGAGCTGCGCCTCAATGAACAGGCGCTGGACTTCGTGCGCGCCTTCTTCAAGGCCGGCAAACCGGTGGCGGCGATCTGCCATGCGCCCTGGATTCTGATCAACGCCGGCGTGGTCGAGGGTCGCACCCTGACGTCCGTGCCCTCGGTGGCCCAGGACCTGCGCAACGCCGGTGCCACCTGGGAAGACCAGGAAGCGGTGGTCGACAACGGTCTGGTTACCAGCCGCACGCCCAAGGACCTGGACGCCTTCTGCAAACGCTTGATGGAAGAACTGGCGGAAGGCCGCCACCAGAAGCAGCACGCCTGAGGCGTGGCGGGCCGCCCCCGGGCGGCTCCGTTCCTTCCCTGGCTTACAGCAGCGGGCTGAACGCGCTTTCGTCGCCCTGGCGTTCCGCGTCCAGGCTGTGGTCCAGCAGGCGGTGCACTTTTTTGCGCTGCTCCTCCCGGTCCACATCGACGATAATCAGATAATGCCCCTTTCGAATGTCGTCCAGATACGGCTTGAGATGGTAATTGGCGTGGGAGATCCCACGGATACCTCCGGCCCAGGCCCCGTGTGAACCGAAGAACAACACGCTCACCATCACGCCCCAGAAGCCGATTTCCGACTGTTCGATGTTTTTCAGGGCTGTTTTCACCTGATCCATGCTGTTTACGAGGTAATACACTCTGAACATGGTGATGCGCTCCTTATCGCCGGATCACTTATCCTTTGGAAAACACATGGTGCCCGGGGGAGCGTAAACAAGGGGTAGAGAAAGAGGGAAGGGAGACGATGAGTCGTCGTGAACCACTGGACCGGCTGTACGCGCTGGTCGCCAATGAAGAAGACGCGCGCACCTGCCGCGATATCAGCGAAGAAGCCTGCCGGGAAGTGCCCGGTAATTTCTTCAAGATCATTCTCGCCAATGTGCTGACCAAGATCGGCGACCTGCTGATCAACCCCAAGACCGTGCTCGCCTGGCTGATCGGCGCGGTGGGGGCGCCCGGGGCGCTGGCCGGCCTGCTGGTGCCGATCCGCGAATCCGGCTCGCTGATCCCGCAGCTGGCGATCGGGGCCTGGATGCGCCGCCACCCGGTGCGCAAGGGGTTCTGGGTGTTCGGCTCGGTGCTGCAGGGGGGCTGTGTGCTGGCCATGGCGGCGGCGGTCTGGTGGCTGCAGGGCCTGGCCGCCGGGCTCGCCATCGTCGGCCTGCTGGTGGTGTTCAGCCTGGGGCGCGGCTTTTGCTCGGTGGCGATGAAGGACGTGCAGGGCAAGTGCATCCCCAAGGCCCGCCGGGGCCGCCTCACCGGGTTGGCGTCCACCCTGTCCGGGGCGGCGACGCTGGCGGTGGGGGTGTCCCTGTTCGGCGGCGACAGCGAGCCGGGCATGCTGTTCTACACGGTGCTGCTGCTCGCCGCCGGCCTCGCCTGGTGGCTGGCGGCCACGGTGTTCGCCAAGGTGGACGAGTTCCAAGGCGAGACCGCCGGCGGCGGCCACGCCCTGCGCCAGGCGTTCGAGAGCCTCGGCCTGCTGGTCAGTGACGCACCCTTCCGCGACTTCGTGATCGCCCGGGCGCTGCTGATGGCGTCCGCCCTGGGGTCGCCGTTTCTGGTGGTGCTGGCCCAGAACCGGGCCGACGGCGCCGCCCTGCTGGGCGGCTTCCTGGTGGCGTCCAGCCTGGCCAGCACGGTCAGCGCCAGCGTCTGGGGCTATATGGCGGACGCCTCCAGCCGCCAGGTGATGATCCGCGGCGGCGCCCTGGCGGCGCTGGTGTGTCTGGGCGTGGCGGCGGTGGCGCTGGCCGACCCCGCCTGGAACGGGCTCACCTGGTTCTATCCGGTGGCGTTCTTCGTGCTCAGCATCGCCCATTCCGGCGTCCGCATCGGCCGCAAGACCTATCTGGTGGACATGGCCGGCGGCACCAAGCGCACCGACTACACCGCCGTCAGCAACACCGTGATCGGCGTGCTGCTGCTGGTGCTGGGCGGTGTCAGCGCGGCGGTGTCGCTGCTGGGGGCGCAGTGGGCGCTGTTGCTGTTGGGCGCCATGGGCGTTCTGGGGACGTTTTGGTCCTGGAAGCTTAAGGAAGTGGAGTAGTCGCGGGCACGGGTTCTCCTGATCCTTGTGGAAACGGGTGACGTTCCGAGTCCCGCTTAGCCTGTCGCAAAACGGCCGGCTCCGGCTATCAAACCGGCGTGAAGATTTACCTTTTATAACGATTTTGGGTAAAGTCAGTAGGCTTTATTCAATAATAACGGGATAAATGGAGATTCCCTTTGAAACCGATAAAACGAAAACTGCTGTTGCTTGCCACCACCGCTCCTCTGATGCTCACCCCCATCGCGGCCCAGGCCGCCGCCGACGGCAGCGGGGGCGTGTTTGGTCTCGGCGCTTCCCGGGACAAAAGCAACATTGGTGAATTCATTGAAAAGGAAGGCGGTCCACCGATGGAATCGGCCGACGCCGCCTGGGGCGCGGATCTGTACGTGGGCTATGCCTTCAATCGCTATGTGACGCTGCGTTTCGGTCAGCGCTTCCTGGGCGGCGGCGAGGCGGATTCCAGCATCGGCGCCACCACGGTGAAGGTGGACGGCGACGGTATTTATTTCGCCGCGGACCTGATGTGACCGGTCATCGACGGCTTCGCCATTGGCGGCACCTTCGGCAACCAGAGCATCGATGCCGATGTGGAAGTGGATCAGGGACGTTTCAGCACCACCGTCACTGAAGACGCCCGTGACTTCTATTATGGCCTGCGGGCTCGCTGGGCGATGGGCGAAACCGCGTCCTTCATTGCCTCGTACAACCTGTACAGTTTCGAGGTGGACGACGTCAGTGAAGACCTCGAGTTCGACAGCCTCGGGTTCGGCTTCGAGTGGCGCTTCTAGGCGCCCTCCTGCCCGGTTTTTTCGAACAGTAAGTCCCAAACGCCGTGGCCCAGACCGGCGCCACGGCGCTCGAATTTAGTCTCCGGGCGCCAGCCCGGGCGCTCCGCGAAACCGCCCTCGCCCGCCGTATTCACGAAGCCGGCTGGGTCGTTCATCACCGCCATCATGTGCTCGGCGTAATCCTGCCAGTCCGTCGCCATATGCAGCACGCCACCGGGGCGCAGCTTGGTGTTCACCAGCGCCACCCAGTCCGGCTGCACGATGCGCCGTTTGTGGTGCTTTTTCTTGTGCCAGGGGTCTGGGAAATAGAGCTGCAACCGGTCCAGGGAGCCGTCAGGGATGCACAGCTTGAGGATGTCGACGGCGTCGTCGCAGTAGGTGCGCAGGTTGCTCAGGCCGCGCTCCTGGATTTCCAGCAGCAGGGCGCCGACACCGGGCCGGTGCACCTCGATGCCGATAAAGTCCTTATCCGGTTCCGCTTCCGCCATCCCGGCCAGGGACTGGCCCATGCCGTAGCCGATTTCCAGCACCCGGGGCGCGTCGCGGCCGAACTCCGCCCGCGCATCCAGCACGCCCTGGGCCCGTTCCAGACCATAGCGGGGCCAGAGTGTGTCCAGCGCCTTGCGCTGGCCATGGGTGAGCCGGCCTTCGCGCAGCACGAAGCTGCGTACCCGGCGCATCACCTTGCCGGTTTCCGGGTCTTTGTCCTGGTGTAGAAAATCGAGCATGGCTATTAGGGTCCGAAACAACGTCTCTGGTATCCCGCCGGGTGGCTGACGCCACCCTTTCGCGGGCAGGCCCGCTCCCACAGAGCGCGCTAAATGAGCCCTTCGCCGGGCGACGAGGGGTTGGCGTACACCCGCTTGGGCATGCGTCCGGCCAGGAAGCCTTCGCGGCCCGCTTCAATGGCTTTTTTCATGGCGCCGGCCATCAGCACCGGCTTGTTGGCGTGGGCCACGGCGGAATTCAGCAGCACGCCGTCGCAGCCCAGCTCCATGGCCAGGGTGGCGTCGCTGGGGGTGCCCACGCCGGCGTCGACGATGATCGGCACCTTGGCCTGCTCCATGATCAGCAGCAGGCTGTGCGGGTTGAGAATGCCCAGCCCGGAGCCGATCAGCGAGCCCAGCGGCATCACCGCCACGCAGCCCATGTCTTCCAGCTCCTTGGCGACGATCGGGTCGTCGTTGGTGTAGACCATCACCTGGAAGCCGTCGTCCACCAGGGTGCGGGCGGCCTTCACGGTATCGGCGATGTTCGGGTAGAGGGTCTTCTGGTCGCCCAGCACCTCCAGCTTCACCAGGCTGTGGCCGTCGAGCAGTTCGCGGGCCAGCTTGCAGGTGCGCACCGCGTCCTCGGCGTTAAAGCAGCCGGCGGTGTTGGGCAGGATGGTGTAGCGCTCCGGGCTGACGAAATCCAGCAGGTTGGGTTCGTCCGGGTTCTGGCCCAGGTTGGTGCGCCGCAGGGCCACGGTGACGATCTCCGCGCCGCTGGCTTCGATGGCGTCGCGGGTTTCCTCGAAATCCTGGTACTTGCCGGTGCCGATCAGCAGCCGGGAGGCGTAGGTCTTGCCGGCGATGGTGAGTAGATCTTCGCTCATGGTCGATTCCGTGTTGGGAGGTTCTGCATTCTGGTGAGCCGTGCCCGCCATCCCTGGCGCGACGCCGTGCCTGTCGGGTTTGCTTCGGTCGCGATTTACCCCCCTCCGATCGCATGGACGACTTCAACGGTGTCGCCCTCTCGCAGGGTATGGGTGTCGTGTTCGCTCTTCGGCACGATCTCCCGGTTCACCTCCACCGCCAGCCGCCGGCCGGTGAGGTTCAGTTCCGCCACCAGATCGGTCACCGTGGTGCCGTTGAAGGTGTGGGGGTCGCCGTTAACGATCAGATTCATAGCGCTTTCACCAGGGACCAGGTCAGCCACAGCCAGCCGATGATCAGTGCCAGGCCGCCCAGCGGGGTCACCGCGCCGAGCCACTTCTGGCCGCTCAGCACCAGCACGTACAGACTGCCGCTGAACACCAGCATGCCGGCGAACAGAATCCAGCCGGCGGTGACCAGCCCGGACGCGCCGAACTGCTTCGCCAGCAGCCCGGTGAGCAGCAACGCCAGCGCATGGTAGAAGTGGTACTGGCTGGCGGTGCCCCAGATTTCCAGCATCGGGCCGTCCACCCGGGCCTTCAGCCCGTGGGCGCCGAACGCGCCGAGCAGCACGGCCAGGGCGCCGTTGAGCGCGCCCAGAATCAGCAGCAGTTTCATAATCGGCAGTGTGTAATGGGTGTGGGCGGCAGTATAAAAGATGTGGAGCCAAAAGGGGGCGTCCTCAACCCCGCCGCGCCCATAAAAAAGCCCCGCCGGGACACGGCGGGGCTTGCTTGCAAGGCAGATGGATCGGGTTCGCCCGCCGCCAAATCAGGCGGCGATGGCGTTACGCAACTTCTTCAGCGCGTTATTCTCGAGCTGGCGGATGCGTTCGGCGGAGACGCCGTACTCGTCAGCCAGTTCCTGAAGGGTGGATTTCTGGTCGGCCAGCCAGCGGCGCTCGAGAATGTCGCGGCTGCGCTCGTCCAGGGTCATGATCGCCGAGCCCAGCTGGCGCGAGCTGCGCTGCTGATCGTCCTCGGCGGCGACCAGGTCGGCCGGGTCGCTGTTGTCGCTGTGCAGATAGGCCGCCGGCGACGGAATCGGGCTGTCCTCGTCGTCGCTGGTGGGGCCGTCGAAGCTGGCGTCGAAGGCGCCCAGACGGCCCTCCATCTCCTTCACCTGGGTGGCGGTAACGCCCAGGTCGTCGGCCACGCGCTGCGCTTCTTCCGTGGTCAGGCGGCCGAGACGCTTCTTCTGGCCGCGCAGGTTGAAGAACAGTTTGCGCTGGGCCTTGGTGGTGGCCACTTTGACGATGCGCCAGTTCTTGATCACGTATTCGTGGATTTCGGCCTTGATCCAGTGCACGGCGAAGCTCACCAGCCGCACGCCCTTGGAGGGGTCGAACCGTTTCACGGCCTTCATCAGGCCGACGTTGCCTTCCTGGATCAGGTCGCCCAGGGGCAGGCCGTAACCGGTGTAGCTGCGGGCGATGTGCACCACGAAGCGCAGGTGGGCGAGCACCAGATTACGGGCGGCGTCCAGGTCTTCGTCGAAGTACAACCGCTCGGTCAGCTGACGCTCTTCGTCGACGCTGAGCACGGGCACGCTGTTCACCGCGCGGATATAGGCGTCCAGGTCGTGACCCGGGACCGCCAGCGGTAATGCGTTAGCCTGTTGCAGTTGTGTTTTCATGTCTCCCTTCTCCCTTATTGGGTTGGGCATGATGTTAGCACTCGGATTCTTGGAGTGCTAATAGCCGGATTGGTTCCCCGTCATTCATCCTCTCAATGACGGGGCCGGACGGGGGATCCAGGCTACCCGAAGCGGGTGACCGTTCCGTGATCCCGGTCAATCATGAGACACCCAATGTAGGAGAGATTTCCCGCGGCGAGGGTAAAGAAACGAAAAAAAGCGGCCGCTCAAAAAGCGGCCGCTCAGAACTGCGGCTCCACATCGCCCAGATGCCGGCTCACCGCCAGCCAGGCGCCCAGCAGCCCCAGGGTGCCGCTGAACAGAGGCAGCACCAGCACGGTGGACGGGCTCATGCCGGTGAGCGAGTGCTCGCTTTCATAGAGATTCAGCAGCTCGTCGATGGGCCCGCCCAGCCACCAGAGCGCGGTGCCCACCAGCGCCAGGGACAGCACGCCTCCGGCGAACCCGAAACAGAAGCCGCTGTACAGAAACGGGCGGCGCACGAAGCCGTCGGTGCCGCCGACGATCTTGATCACCACGATCTCCTCGCGCCGGCTTTCGATGGCCAAACGAATGGTATTCACCACCACCAGCACCACGGCGGCGGCCAGGCCCAGGGTGAGCACGCCGATCAGCCGGTCCCCCAGCTCGATAATGGCGTGCAGTCGGCGCACCCAGGCCACGTCGAGCTGGGCGTTGTCCACTTCCGGCAGGGCGTTGAGCCGCGTTTGCAGCGCCTCCACCTGGCCGGGGGCGGTGTTGTCCGGGTACACCACGATCAGCGGCGGCAGCGGGTTGTCCGGCAGGGCTTCGAGCACGTCGCCGAAGCCGGACAGCGCCTTGAACTCGTCCAGGGCCTGGGCGCGGGTGATCACCTCGGTGCGTTTCACGGTGTCGAGGTCCGCCCAGTCGTCGGCCAGCCGCCGTTGCCGGCCCTCGTCCACGTCCATTTCCAGGAACACCGACAGGTGGGCGTTGCCGTCCCAGCCCTTGGTGATCACGCGGGCGTTGTCCAGCAGCACCGCCAGCCCGGCGGGCAGCGCCAGGGCGATGGCGATCACCAGCACCGTCATCAGGGCGCTGGACGGGGCGGCGCGCATCCGGTTCAGGGCGTCGCGCAGGGAGTCCCGGTGGTGGTGGCGCCAGGCCCGCAGGCGGTCGCCCAGCGAGGTGCGCGCGCTGCGGGCGCCGCCGGGCCGGCGGGCGCGGGGGCTGTTAGGCGCCATGGTCGTCGTCCTCGCCGTCGTGAATCAGGCGGCCTTCGCGCAGCGTCAGCAGGCGGTGCCGGTGGCGGGCGATCAGCGACAGGTCGTGGGTGGCGATCAGCACCGCCACGCCGACCCGGGCGAAGTCATGGAACAGGTCCATGATCTCGGCGCTGAGCGCCGGATCCAGGTTGCCGGTGGGCTCGTCGGCGAGCAGCAACGGCGGCTTGTTGACCACCGCCCGGGCGATGCCCACGCGTTGCTGTTCGCCGCCGGACAGCATGATCGGGTTGAGTTTTTCCTTGTTGAGCAGGCCCACCTTGTCCAGGGCGGCGCGCACCCGCTTGCCGATGTCGGCGCGGGCGAAGCCGGCGATCACCAGCGGTAGGGCCACGTTGTCGAACACGCTGCGGTCGAACAGTAACTGGTGGTTCTGGTGCACCATGCCGATCTTGCGGCGCAGGAAGGGCACTTGCCGGGTGCTGAAGCCGTTCAGGTTCTGGCCTTCCACGAACACCTGCCCCTGGGTGGGGCGTTCGATCATCATGATCAGCTTGAGCAGCGTCGACTTGCCGGCGCCGGAGTGACCGGTCAAAAAGGTCAGTTGGCCGGCGGGCAGCTCGAAGTTGATGCGACGCAGGGCGTCCTTGCCGTTCGGGTAGCGCTTGCTGACCCGATCAAACTTGATCATGGCGGTCCTTCGGACAGTGGCAAGCTACAAGCCTCAAGCTAAAAGCTAAAACCGCGCCGCGAGCGCGGTGAGGGCCTGTCAGTTTGGCATGGCGGAGCGCGCGTTGCAGCTTGCAGCTTGCGGCTTTCAGCGTCACGCAGTGACATCCTCAAACAATGCCTGGACGAATTCCTCGGCGTTGAACGGGCGCAGGTCTTCCAGCTGTTCGCCGACGCCGATAAAGCGGATCGGCAGGCCGGTGCGCTTGGCCAGCGCGAACAGAATGCCGCCCTTGGCGGTGCCGTCCAGCTTGGTCAGCACCAGGCCGGTGACCCCGGCGGTGTCGCGGAATTCCTCGGCCTGATTAATGGCATTCTGGCCGGTGCCGGCGTCCAGCACCAGCAGCACCTCATGGGGCGCTTCCGGCGACAGCTTTTTCATTACCCGGGTGACCTTGGACAGCTCTTCCATCAGGTTGCCGCGGGTGTGCAGGCGGCCGGCGGTGTCCGCGATCAGCACGTCGGCGCCCCGGGACTGGGCCGCCTGCACCGCGTCGTAGACCACGCTGGCGGAATCCGAGCCGGTGTGCTGGGCGACCACCGGAATGCTGTTGCGCTCGCCCCACACCTGCAGCTGCTCCACGGCGGCGGCCCGGAAGGTGTCGCCGGCGGCCAGCATCACGCTCTTGCCTTCGGCCTTGAAGCGGCACGCCAGCTTGCCGATGGTGGTGGTCTTGCCGACGCCGTTCACGCCCACCATCAGAATCACATAGGGCTTTTTGGAGGTGTCGATTTCCAGCGGCCGGTCCACCGGCACCAGCAGGTTGCGCAGCTCTTCCTGCAGCGCTTCGTAGAGCGCGTCCGCGTGCACCAGCTCCTGGCGGCCGACCCGGTCGGTGAGATTGCCGATGATGGTGTCGGTGGCCTCCACGCCCACGTCCGCCACCAGCAGCTGGGTCTCGATCTCCTCGAAGATCTCGTCGTCGATCTCCTTGGCGCCCACCAGCAGGTCCGCCAGGCCCTTACCCAGGTTCTTGCTGGTCTTGCTCATGCCCTGCTTCATGCGCGTCCAGAAGCCGCCGTCGGACTCGGCGGGCGTTTCTTCGGGCGCGGCTACCGGCTCGCTGGCCGGGCGCTCGGGCCGTGCCGGGGCTTCCGCCGGCTCGGCGCTGTCCGGCTCGGGTTCGGACGGTTGCGGCTGCTTGCCGAACATGCGCGAGAACAGGCCGGCTTTCTTTTCGCCGCCGCGCGGTACCTCGTCACGGGGCGTGCGGGCGTCCTCGGCCGGGTCGCGATCGTCGTCGCGTGAAACTTCGTCGTTCATGGTCAGTCGTATCCATCGGGTTGGGAGCCACCCGCCCGCCTGATGGGGTAGGGTGGGAGCCCGGAAATGCCTTGCCCGCTCATCACGGGCGCGCGGCTATCCTACCATTGTCATTGCTGCCCGCCATAAACAGCGTAGAGGATTGCGGATGAAACCACTGTTGATCGCCCTGGGGTTGAGCCTGATCACGCTCACCGCCCGCGCCGAACTGCCGACCCACGAGTTCCAGCTCGATAACGGCCTCGACGTGCTGGTACGCGAGGATCACCGGGCGCCGGTGATCACCGTCATGGTCTGGTTCAAGGCGGGCAGCATCGATGAGGCCCCCTATGAAACCGGCCTGGCCCATGTGCTCGAGCACATGATGTTCAAGGGCAGCAAGCGGCTCGACGCCGGCGAGTTTTCGCGCACCGTGGCCCGCTTCGGCGGCAGCGACAACGCCTTCACCAGCTACGACTTCACCGCCTATTTCCAGCAGTACGAGGCGTCGCGGCTGCCGCTGGCCCTGGAACTGGAGGCGGAGCGCCTGAAAAACCTGAAGATCGACGACGAATCCTTCCGCCGCGAACTGCAGGTGGTGATGGAAGAGCGCCGCCAGCGCACCGACGACAAGCCCACGGCGCTGGCCTGGGAAAAATTCCAGGCGGTGGCGCGGCCCGGCACCGGCTACGCCCACCCGATCATCGGCTGGCGCGACCAGCTGGCGCAGTTGCAGCCGCGGCAGGCCCGCGACTGGTATGAACGTTTTTACGTGCCCGGCAACGCCACCCTGGTGATCGCCGGTGACGTGACCCCGGAGCAGGTACGCCCGCTGGTGGAAAAGTTCTTCGCCGATCTGCCCCGCGGCGAAACGCCGCCGCGCCCGGAGACCACGCTCAACCCGCCCCCCGGCGAGCGGCGCATGACCCTGCGGCTGCCGGTGCGGGTGCCGGCGCTCTATATGAGTTATAACGTGCCGTCGCTGACCACCGCCGACCATCAGGACGACTTCTATGCCCTGACCATGTTGGGCGGGGTGCTCGACGGCGGCACCAGCGCCCGCATGGAGAGCAACCTGGTGCGCGGCCAGCGCCTGGCCGCCGGCCTGGGGGCCGGCTACGACGGCCTGCAGCGCGGCAACGGCACCTTTACCATCACCGCCACGCCCAACCCGGAGGTGAGCCTCGACGAGTTGGAGGCGGCGATCAAAGCGGAGATCGAAAAGATCGCCGAGCAGCCGCCCAGCGAGGCGGAAATGGACCGGGTGCGCGCCGGCGTGCTGGCGGAGCAGATCTACCAGCGCGACTCGGTGATGGGCCAGGCCATGGAGCTGGGTACCCTGTCGGTGCTGGGCCTGGACTGGCGGCTGGCCGGGCAATTCGATGACAACCTGGAAGCGGTGACCCCCGAGCAGGTTCAGCAAGCGGCACGGAAGTGGCTGGTGGCGGAACGCAGCGCCGTGGCCCATGTGATTCCGGAGGGCGAAGAATGATGCAGACGATAAAAGGCTTGTCCGCCCCAGTGGCGGTATGGGTGGTGGCGGCGCTGCTGCTGGCCGGCTGCGCCGGCTTCCCGACCACCGCCGAGCAGGTCGGCCGGGCGACGCCGGCGGCGCCGGAGCTGGAGATTCAGTCCTGGCGTACCGAGCAGGGCGCCAAGGTGATGTTCGTGCCCTCGCCGGCGCTGCCGATGCTCGACGTGCGCCTGGTCATGGACGCCGGCAGCGCCCGCGACGGCGATCAGCCCGGCGTGGCCGCGCTCACCAGCGCCCTGCTGGGCGAGGGCGCCGAAGGGCTGAGCGTGGACGACATCGCCCGTGGCTTCGAGGATCGCGGCGCCCGCTTTTCCACCGGCAGTTACCAGGACATGGGCGTGATCAGCCTGCGCACCCTGTCGCGGCCCCGCTGGCGCGACGACGCCGTGGATCTGCTGGCGCGGGTAATCGGCACCCCCACCTTCCCCGAGGACGCCCTGGAGCGGATACGCACCAGCGCCCTGCAGGGCCTGAAGATGGAAAAGCAGGTGCCCGGGCCGCAGGTCAACAAGGCGTTCCAGCGCACCCTGTTCGGCGAACATCCTTACGGCCATCCGCAGTCCGGCACGCTGGAAAGCCTGCCCGGCATCGAGCGCGACGATCTGGTGGCGTTCCATCAGCGCTATTACGCCGCCGGCAACGCGGTGATCGCCCTGGTCGGCGATGTCAGCCGCGAGCAGGCGGAAGCGATCGCCGATCAGCTTAGCGACGCCCTGCCGCGCGGCGACGCGGCCCCGGAGCTGGCCCGGGCCGAGCGTCTGAAAGAGCGTGTCACCGAGCACGTGGATTTCCCGTCCAACCAGACCCACATCCTGATCGGCAACCAGGCCACCTGGCGCGGCAACCCCGACCATGTGCCGCTGTACGTGGGCAATTACATCCTCGGCGGCGGGGGCTTCGCGTCCTTGCTGACGCAAAAAGTGCGGGAGGAGAAAGGCTACGTCTACGGCGTGTCCAGCTACTTCAAGCCGATGGCCGCCGGCGGCCCCTTCATCCTGCAACTGCAGACCGCCAACGACAACGCCGACCAGGCGCTGGCTCTGTCCATGGGCATCGTGCGGGATTTCATCGAAAACGGTCCCACCGAGGCGCAGCTGGAGGCCGCCAAGGCGAACATTCTTGGCAGCCGGGCACTGGAAACCGCCGACAACAGCGATATCATCGGCCAGCTCGGCGCCATCGGCTTCTATGATTTGCCGCTGGACTACCTGCAGCGCTTTAACCAGCGCGTGGAGGCGGTGACCGTGGAAGAGATCCGCGCGGCGTTCCAGCGGGCGCTGGACGCCGACCGGCTGGCCATCGTCAGCATCGGCCCCCGCGCGCCGCAAACGGACCGGCAATGAAGGCAAGAGGCAAAACCAGCAAGGGGCAGGTGCGTATCATCGGCGGCGAACGGCGCGGCCACCGGCTGCATTTCGTCGATCAGCGCGGTGACCTGCGCCCGTCGTCGGATCGCATGCGCGAAACCCTGTTCAACTGGCTGCAGGCGGAGCTGGCCGGCGCCCGGGTGCTGGACCTGTTCGCCGGGTCCGGCGCGCTGGGCGCCGAGGCCCTCAGCCGTGGCGCCGGCCAGGCCCTGCTGGTGGAGAAAAAGCGCGACCGCTGCGCGGACCTAAGCCGGCAGCTGACGCCGCTGTTCGGCGAGCGGGTGCGCGTTCATTGCGCCGATGCGCTCAAGTGGCTGGCGCGCTGCGAGGAGCGCTTCGATCTGGTGTTTATTGATCCACCCTATGATCTGGGTCTGGCGGCGCCGGCCTGCGAGGCGCTGGAGGCGCTCGGGTTGCTGAAACCCGATGCGCGGATTTATGTAGAATCGCGCCGTCACGACGGGGCGCCGGCGGTGCCCGAATCCTGGGAGCGCCTGCGCGAGAAGGACGGCGGCGACGTACGTGCGCAGCTTTACAGAAAAGAGTAGCTATGGCGGCCTTGCGGCCGCGATTCAGGATACAGGATTAAGGATACAGAGATGGCATGGTGCCAGCCCTTCACCCTGCATCCTGTATCGCGGTCGACTGACCGCTTCTACGTTTAGGAGGTGTATTGTGTGGCTTGCTTTGGGGGCGGTGATCGCCGGCCTGATCGTTCTGGTGTGGAGCGCCGACCGTTTCGTGGACGGTGCTTCAGCCACCGCCCGGCACGCCGGCATGCCCACGCTGCTGGTCGGCATGCTGGTGATCGGCTTCGGCACCTCGGCGCCGGAGATGGTGGTCTCGGCGCTGGCCTCCCTGGATGGTAATCCGGGGCTGGCCCTGGGTAACGCCTACGGTTCCAACATCACCAATATCGCGCTGATCCTGGGTGTGGTGGCGTTGATCAGCCCGATCGCGGTGCACTCTTCGGTGCTGCGCCGCGAGCTGCCGGTGCTGGCGGTGATCATGCTGCTGGCCGGTTACCAGCTTTACGACGGCCAGGTCAGCCACCTGGACGCCGTGGTGCTGCTGGCGGTGTTCTTTATGCTGATGGGCTGGTCGGTGTACCAGGGCATGACCGGCAAGGGCGACCCCATGGTCGGCGATCTGGACGCCGCCGCCGAGCAGCCCATGCCCCTGGGGCGGGCGGTATTCTGGCTGGTTTTCGGGCTGGTGCTGCTGGTGGTCAGCTCGCGCGTGCTGGTGTGGGGCGCGGTGAGCATCGCCGAGGGCCTGGGCGTCAGCGATCTGATCATCGGCCTGACCGTGGTGGCGGTGGGTACCTCGCTGCCGGAGTTGGCCTCGGCGCTGGCGGCGGTACGCAAGAACGAGCACGATCTGGCGCTGGGCAATGTGCTAGGCTCGAACCTGTTCAATACCCTGGCGGTGGTGGGGATTGCCGGTGCCATCACGCCGGTGCCGGCGGAGCCCGCCGTGTTTTATCGGGACTGGGTGGTGATGACGGTGCTCACCGTGGCGCTGTTCCTGATGGGCTACGGGTTCCGGGGTGCCGGTACCGGGCGTATTAACCGCGTCGAAGGCGCCATTTTGCTGGCCATTTATCTGGGTTATACCGGTTACCTGGTGTCCACCCTGGTGCCGTCCGGCTGACAGGAGTCACACATGCATCGCCCCCCGTTACAGCAGAACTCCTTTCTGGCGCTGCTGGTGCTGGTCACGCTGGGCTTCTTCGTGTTGCTCAAGCCGTTCTACGCGCCCATTTTCTGGGCCTGCGCGGTGGCGGTGATTTTCTACCCCATGCAGCAGCGGCTGCTGGCCAAATGGCCCGGCCACCCTACCCTGATGGCGCTGGTCACCCTGCTGGTGTGCACCGTGATGGTGGTGATTCCGGTGCTGCTGGTGGCGGCGTCGTTCATCACCGAAGGGTTGTCCGTCTACCAGAAGCTTCAGGAGGGCCGGCTGGACCCGAGCGAGTACATCGCCACTTTCCGGGAAGGTTTCCCGCTGGCGTACCACTGGCTGGAACGGTTCGGGGTGGATTTCTCCAACCTGGGCGATCAGGTGATGGCGGGCCTGAAGAGTGCCGGCCAGTTTCTCGGCAAACGGGCGCTGGCGGTGGGGCAGAACACCTTCCGCTTCTTTATCGATCTGGGTCTGATGCTCTATCTGACCTTCTTCCTGCTCCGCGACGGCAACAAACTGATCCAGATGCTGATCCGCGCCCTGCCGCTGGGCGACGACCGCGAGCGCATGCTGTTCAACAAATTCGCTGAAATCACCCGTGCCACCATCAAGGGCAACCTGGTGGTGGCCGCCATTCAGGGCGCCCTGGGCGGCCTGATCTTCTGGTTCCTGGGGATTCCGGCGGCGGTGCTCTGGGGCGTGGTGATGGCGGTGCTGTCGCTGATCCCGGCGGTGGGCGCGAGCTTGATCTGGGTGCCGGTGGCGTTGTATCTGTATGCCGTGGGCGAGATTGTCGACGCGGTGATTCTCACCGCCTTCGGCGCCATCGTGATCGGTCTGGTAGACAATATCCTGCGGCCGATTCTGGTCGGCCGCGACACCAAGCTGCCGGATTATCTGGTGCTGTTCTCCACTCTGGGAGGGCTGGCGCTGTTCGGCATCACCGGTTTCGCGCTGGGGCCGCTGCTGGCGGGCCTGTTCGTCGCCTTCTGGCAAATCTTCATCCAGGAATTCAACGTGGAACCGGGGCCCGGCTGACGGGTCCATACCTCAAGGAACGAACCAGGAGAACAACATGAACGTGGGATTCTTCGTGCCGGTGGTGGTGGCCGCCGCCCTGGCTTCCAGTTGCGACGATGAGGGTGGCATCTTCGACTCGTTGCGTTCGGAAAGTTCGGTGTACTACTACAATCAGATCACCAGCCAGGGCGGCGCGCTAAGTGACCTGACTGTGGATTTCACTGTGGAAGGCGATGAGTCGGACAGTGTTAACGACGTGGGCTACTCCGGGGCGGATGATGCTCCGGAACTGAATGTCCGTATCGACGACGCCAACGACAACGAAGACAACAGCGTGCAGATTCGGGGCGTGAATCCGGGCAGCGGTAGTTTGTTCAGCGACCGGGCAAGGCTTAGCAATGATACGAGCTACACCGCTGTCTCCTACGGTGACCTCACCACTGGCTCCGTGGATGTGGGCTTGTTTCAGCAAGATCAAAGCGATGTGGAAACCGGCACAGCTCGGTTCAGGGTCATCAATACTGTGGATCCGGACATCCTCAACACGTTTTCCTTCGACCTGCGCTATAACGATTCAGATGACGGTCAATATTTTGTCGAAGATATGGGGTTGGGCGACGCAACCGACTACCAGTCCACCGACGCTGGCAGCCTGAATCTCGTGGTGGTTGAAAACGACATCGATCCGGAAGAAGAAATTGATCGAGTAGAATGTTCGTTAAGCGGCGGCCGCGCCTACGACGTGATCCTGGCGGTCAACGATCCGCTGGATGTACCCACCAACGTGGACGATGCCGACGGCGAACTGGTGATCTACTGCCACCCCCACGAGCGCATCTGATAGCATTCCCCCGGAGACAAACACCGGGGGATTGTTTTGCCTGCCATTCATACCCGCGAACCGGCTCTGGTTCTGCGCGCCGGGGCCCAGGCCCGGCAACACCTTCTTGAACACGGCCTGCGCGCCGAGGATATCAGCGTGGTGCCCGGCGCCGCCGGCGGTCCCAAGGCCGTGGGCATCAGCGGCCTGGACCAGGCCATTTTCGGGCGGTTCCTGTCCGAAGCGCGGCGCCCGCGCACGCTGATCGGCGCCTCCATCGGCAGCTGGCGGTTCGCCGCCGTGGCCGGCGCCACCGACGGCGAGGACGCCGCCGCCCGCCTGCGCCGGCTGGCGGAGCTGTACAGCGCTCAACGCTTCCCCAAAGGCATCACACCCCGCGAAGTCACCCGCCGCTGCGCCCTGATGCTTGATGAACTGCTCGGCGATAGCGCCCCGGCGGTGCTCGATAACCCGGACTACCGGCTGGTGGTGGTGGTGATTCGCAGCCGCCGCCCGATCAGCGGAGAGGGCCGCCTGGGCCTCGGCCTGGGCCTGGCCGGCGTGATCGGCGGCAACCTGCTCAGTCGCCGCGCCCTGGGCGTGTTTATGGAGCGCGGCCTGGTGTACCCCGGCGAGGCGCCGCTGCCGCTGTCGGACCTCAACGATTTCGCCACCCACCACATCGGCCTGAGCGGCGAGAACCTGCGCGCCGCGCTGCTGGCCAGCGCCGCCATTCCCATGGTGCTGGAAGGGGTGCGCGATCTGCCCGGCGGCCCCGCCGGCGTCTACCGGGACGGCGGCCTGCTGGATTACCACCTGGACCTGCCGTATCGCACCGACGACGACCTGGTGCTGTACCCGCACTTCACCAACCGGGTGATTCCGGGCTGGTTCGACAAGCCGCTGCGCTGGCGCAACGGCGACGCCGGGCGGCTGGCGCGCACCCTGCTGGTGGCGCCGTCCGCCGATTACCTGGCGCGGCTGCCCCACGGCAAGCTGCCCGACCGCACCGATTTCAAAACCTATCTGGGCGACGACGAAGGCCGTGAGCGGTACTGGCACCGGGCCATCGACGAGAGCCGCCGCCTGGGCGACGAATTTCTTGAGCTGGTGGAGCGCGGCCGTGACGGCGGCGGCGCCCTGGCGGCCCGGCTGCAGCCCTTCTAGCGGCGGGAAACCGGGTCGTAGCGGCGTTGTGTTAGTCTCCCGCTCCGCCGTCCCTTGGAAACGAGGACCAACCGCATGAGCAAAACGCAAAGCGTTCGCCACGGCGCCCGGCGCGCCCACTCCACCTGGGCGCTCACCCGGGCGTTCGTGCATGAGTACCAGTGGTTCCACCTGGCCATGGGCTTGCTGGGCAACACCGCTTTCGTGGTCGGCAGCGTGTTCTTCCTGTGGGAGTCGCTGAAACCGGCCGGCGTCTGGCTGTTCATCATCGGCTCCGTGGGCATGCTGCTGGGCAGCATCGGCGGCGCCGTCGTCGCCTATGAGCGCGCCAAGGGGCGCGCCCCCGGGGAAGTCCAGGAAAAACCCGAATGACCCAGGACCACCAAACCGGCCTGTCGCGCCGGATCTGGCAGCAAACCTGGCCGATGACGCTGGGCGTATTGTCGCTGCTGGGATTCAACCTGGTCGACAGCGTGTTCGTGGCGCGCCTGGGCACCGAGCCCCTGGCGGCCCAGTCGTTCACCTTCCCGCTGGTGTTTCTCACCATCGGCATCCAGGTGGGCATGGGCATCGCCATCGCCGCGCTGATCTCCCGCGCCATCGGCGCCGGCCAGGAAGAGCGCGCCGGGCGTCTGGGCGTGCTGGTGCTCACCGGCGGCGGCGCGGTGATGGCGGCGCTGGCCCTGCTGCTGTGGGCGGTCCAGGATCCGGCGTTCGCGCTGCTCGGCGCCAGCGACCGCCTGCGCGAGGTGATCCGGCCGTTCTGGAACGTGCAGCTGTGCGCCTCCTGGGTGGGGGCGATGGCCTACTTCGGTTACAGCCTGTTCCGCGCCCACGGCAACACCCGCTTCCCCGGCACCATGATGATGGTCACCAGCCTGGTGAACCTGGTGCTCGACCCGATTCTGATCTTCGGCCTGGGGCCGGTGCCGGCGCTCGGCCTGCAAGGCGCCGCCTGGGCGTCCCTGGCGGCGTTCTCCAGCGGCGGCCTGATCACCGCCCTGGCGCTGCGCGGACGCGGCTGGCTGGAACGCGACGACGTGCTCCGCGAAGTGCGCGAATCCGCCGGCCCGTTCGCCGCCATCGCCGGCCCGGCCATGATCAGCCAGCTGATGCCGCCGCTGGCGGCGATGCTCGCCACCGGCCTGGTGGCGCGGCTGGGCGAATCCGCGGTGGCCGCCTGGGGCCTGACCAGCCGCCTGGAGAGCTTCTCCATCGTGCTGGTGCTGGGCATGACCATGGCCCTGCCGCCCTGGCTGGGGCGCTGCTACGGCGGCGGCCGCTGGCAGGAAGTGGAGCGGGTGATGGCCACCGCCGCGCGCATGGTGGTGTTCTGGCAGCTGGGCCTGGGGCTGGTGCTGGCGGCGCTGGCCGCGCCCCTGGCCGGCCTGCTGGTGCAGGACGGCGCCGTGCGTGACCACCTCACCGTGCTGATCCGCTTCCTGCCGCCCAGCTACGGCCTGCTGGGCGTGTGTATGCTGGTGGTGTCCGCCAGCAACGCCCTGGGCTGGCCGGTGCGCGCCATGACCATCTCCTTCCTGCGCCTGTTCGCCTGCTACCTGCCGTTGCTGTCCCTGGGCGCCTGGCTCGGCGGCCTCACCGGCCTGGCGATCGGCGCCGCCCTCGGCAACGCCCTGGCCGGCGCCATGGCCTGGCTCGGCTACCGAAGAGCCCTTGCGGGCACTCGGCGCTCAAACCAACAACAACGACCCATCGGGAGAGACAAAAAATGCTAACAACTCTACATCGCGCCGCCCTCGCGGCGGTCCTCGTACTCACCGCCATGACCACCCCCGCCCTGGCCGACACCGCCCAACGTGTCAATGAACTGGCCGAAGCCCAGGCCGACCGTCTGGTGAGCACCTTCAAGCACCTGCACGCCAACCCGGAACTGGGCTTCCAGGAAACCGAAACCGCCAAACTGGTGAGCAAACGCCTCAAGAAACTGGGCTACCAGGTGCACACCGGTATCGGCGGCACCGGCGTGGCGGCGGTGCTGAAAAACGGCGACGGCCCGGTGGTGATGTTCCGCAGCGACATGGACGGCCTGCCGGTGAAGGAAGACACCGGCCTGGATTACGCCAGCCGCAAGCAGGTGACCCTGGACGACGGCGGCAAAGCTCACGTTGCCCACGCCTGCGGGCACGACGCCCACGTCAGCTGGCTGTTGGGCATCGCCGAAGTGATGCGAGAGACCCGCGACGCCTGGTCCGGCACCCTGGTGCTGATCGCCCAGCCGGCGGAAGAACTGCTCGAAGGCGCTCAGGCCATGGTCGACGACGACCTCTACGAACGGGTGCCCAAGCCGGAACTGCTGATCAGCGCCCACGTGTTCCCGGTGTGGCCCGCCGGCACCGTGGCGGTGCGCGCCGGACGCCGCATGGCCGGCAGTGATCAACTCGACGTCACCCTGCACGGCGTCGGCGGCCACGGCTCCGCGCCGCAGAACACCATCGACCCGGTGGTGATGGGCGCGCGCTCGGTGATGGCCTACCAGACCATCGTCAGCCGCAACGTGGACCCGCAGAAACCGGCGGTGCTCACCGTCGGCGCCAGCCAGATCGGCGAAGCCAACAACGTGATCCCGGACAACGGCACTCTCAAGCTCAACCTGCGCTGGTACGAAAAGCCGGTGCGCGAACAGATGCTCGACGCCATCAAACGGGAAACCAACGGCATCGCCCGGGCCGCCGGCGTCGCCGACGACAAGATGCCGGAATACACCCTCAAGGGGTACTCCGAACCGGTCTACAACGACGAGGCCCTGGCCGAGCAGGCCCAGCAAACCCTGGCCGCCGGCCTCGGCAAAGAGGTGCTGATGCCCGGCTTCCCGCCGGTGATGGGCTCCGAGGACTTCCCCATGCTGGTGGCTGGCATCGAGGACGCCCGCACCCTGTTCATGGAAGTGGGCGGCGGCGCCCCGGACGTGGTCAAGAACTACATGGAAAAGGGCGAGCTGCCGCCGCTCAACCACAATCCCAAGTTCGAGATCATCAACCCGCGCCTGGCCATCACCACCGCCGTGAAAGCCAACAGCCTGCTGCTGCTCGACGCGCTGGCTCGTAACTAAGCGATTTCGGATGGAGGTGGGCGGTTCTAATCCGGGACGCGGGGCAATGGTGGTGCCTTCCGGGATCGCTCAAGCCGTCCATGGTCGCTCTCATTTGGCCATCCCTGGCCAAATAGGTCCCTCCAGGCACCACCATTGCCCCGCTCACTGGGTAACTCACCGCCACGGGTCAGAACACCGCCCGGACCTTTCGACGAAGTGGGGCTTGTGGCGGCGAATCTCCCAAGGAGCGCCGGGATCGGGTGGGCCCGCCCAGGACCGTGTTTGGCCAGGGATGGCCAAACGCCGAGCCTACATGGATGTACTCGTGGCGTGTCCTGGGCGGGCCCACCCGATCCCGGAGCGGGCCTTCTGGAGAGCAAACCCCGGTTCAGCCGCTACGCAGATGGTGCGCGTGGTAGCGAAGATGGTCGTCGATAAAGCTGGCGATAAAGAAGTAGGAATGGTCGTAGCCCGGCAGCATACGCAGGGTCAGCGGCACGCCGGCCTGCTTGCAGGCCGCTTCCAGGGCTTCCGGGCGTAGCTGCCCGTCCTGGTAAAAGTTGTCAGCCTCGCCCTGGTCCACCTTGATTTCCGCCGGTGCCGGGGCGCCGGTGGCGATCAGTTCGCAGGCGTCCCATTCCTTCCAGGTTTCACGATCGTCACCCAGATAGCCGCCCAGCGCTTTCTCGCCCCAGGGGCATTGCGTGGGGTTGGCGATGGGCGCGAACGCGGACACCGAGGCGTAGCGTTCCGGGTTCTTGAGCGCGCACACCAGGGCGCCGTGGCCGCCCATGGAATGGCCGCTGATCGACTGCTGGCCGTTGAGCGGGAAATGCCGGGCGACCAGCGCCGGCAGCTCTTCGGTGACGTAGTCGTACATGCGGTAGTGGCGGTTCCAGGGGGCTTCTGTGGCGTTCACGTAGAAGCCGGCGCCGGAGCCGAAATCATAGCTGTCGTGTTCGCCGGGCAGGTCGGTGCCGCGCGGGCTGGTGTCCGGGCAGACGATCGCCAGGCCCAGCTCCGCGGCGGTGCCGTGGGCGCCGGCCTTCTGCATGAAGTTTTCATCCGTGCAGGTCAGGCCGGACAGCCACCACAGCAACGGCACGTCCTGCTCCTCCGCCGCCGGCGGCAGGTAGATGGCGAAGATCATCTCGCAGCCGAGTACCTTGCTGTGGTGCTTGTAGCGCTTCAGCCAGCCGCCGAAACTCTTGTTCGCCGCGACCAGTTCCAGTTCGTCGGGATGAGTCATAGCGAGTGCTCCCGCAATCAGTAAAGAATGACCGACCGGATGCTTTTGCCTTCGTGCATCAGATCGAACGCCTTGTTGATGTCATCCAGCGGCATGGTGTGGGTGACGAATTCGTCGATCTTGATCTCGCCCTTCATGTAGCGGTCCACGTAGCCGGGCAGCTCGGTGCGGCCTTTCACGCCGCCGAACGCGGAGCCTTTCCAGACCCGGCCGGTGACCAACTGGAACGGGCGGGTGCTGATTTCCTCGCCGGCGCCGGCCACGCCGATGATGATCGATTCGCCCCAGCCCTTGTGGCAGCACTCCAGCGCCGAGCGCATCACGTTGACGTTGCCGATGCACTCGAACGAATAGTCCACGCCGCCGTCGGTGAGCTCGACGATCACTTCCTGGATCGAGTTGCTGTAATCCTTGGGATTGATGAAGTCGGTGGCACCGAACTGGCGGGCGATCTTCTCTTTATCCTTGTTCACATCGATGGCGATGATCCGTTCCGCCTTGGCCATCACCGCGCCCTGGATCACCGACAGGCCGATGCCGCCCAGGCCGAACACCGCCACCGTGGAGCCCGGCTCCACCTTCGCCGTGTTCAGTACCGCGCCGATGCCGGTGGTGACGCCGCAGCCGAGCAGGCAGATCTTGTCCAGCGGCGCTTCCTTGCTGACCTTGGCCAGGGACACTTCCGGTACCACGGTGTACTCGGAGAAGGTGCTGGTGCCCATGTAGTGATTCAGCTCGGTGCCGTTCAGGGAGAAGCGGCGGGTGCCGTCGGGCATCAGGCCCTGGCCCTGGGTGGCGCGCACCGCGGAGCACAGGTTGGTCTTGCCGGACAGGCAGAACTTACATTTGCCGCACTCGGCGGTGTAGAGCGGAATCACATGGTCGCCGGGTTTGACGCTGGTGACGCCTTCGCCCACTTCCTGGACGATGCCCGCGCCCTCGTGGCCGAACACGGACGGGAACAGCCCCTCCGGGTCCTTCCCGGACAGGGTGTAGGCGTCGGTGTGGCAGACGCCGGTGGCGACGATCCGCACCAGCACTTCACCGGCTTTCGGGCCGGCCACGTCGATTTCTTCAATAACCAGGGGTTTGCCTGCTTCCCAGGCGACGGCGGCTCTCGATTTCATGCTCTTCTCCGTAACAGGTAGGACGTCTGACGTCGGATCACCGGTTCAGTGTACTGGCGCTGCTTCGCCCTCTTAAGGCATTATTTCGCAATAGATTATTGCTCAGGAGCAACAATGCAGCACTGGGACCGCATCGAGGCCTTCGTCGAGGTGGTGAGGCACGAATCCTTCGCCGGGGCCGCCCGGGGGCTGGGGGTCTCCAGCTCCCATGTGAGCCGGCTGGTGGCGCGTCTGGAGACCCAGCTCGGCACCCAGTTGCTGTACCGGACCACCCGCCGCCTGCGGCTCACCGACGCCGGCGCCGTCTATTTCGAGCACTGCGCCCAGCTGTTCGACGGCTTCCAGGAGGCGCTCACCGCGATCAGCGACTACCAGCGCCGGCCCACCGGCGTGCTCAAGCTCACCTGCGCCACCACCTTCGGCGAGAAATTCATC
>Ga0208813_1000146_pt1 | contig 66800 bp, 60 predicted proteins | sample MalvireepMed_904_FD_184250 | JGI IMG/M metagenome (GOLD analysis project Ga0208813, IMG submission 184250) | Marine viral communities from the Global Malaspina Expedition - Malaspina viral metaG DeepMed_904 (SPAdes) (version 2) | ecosystem: Environmental > Aquatic > Marine > Oceanic | place... | reverse complement strand
GTCTCTGGTAAGCTTGCTGGATACGATGGCCCGGCTTCAGAGTCAGCCATGAACCGCCGTATACGGAACCGTATGTACGGTGGTGTGAGAGGACGGGGGAGGTGACTCCCCCTCCTACTCGATCCTGATTGTTCGAGTCGTGTGGTTTATTATTCTTCCAGGTCGTCCGGGTCCAGCGGAAGCGTTCTTTCCTCGCCTGTAATCTCTTCCAGCCGTTCGATATCGGCTTCGAAACGTTCCCGCAGGGCTTTTATATTGGCGTTCTGCGAGTTGATTTCCCGTTCGATGTCACGAATCTGGGCTTCCAGTCGCCGTATTTTTTCCAGTGTCGCTTCGGGGATGTCGCGACCGGATCGCTCCAGGTCTGCAGCCCGGCTCTGTTCGCTGTCCAGTTGGCTGACGATCACCGAAATGTTGCCTCGCTTGAGCTGATTCAGCCCCTGCAGCTCACGTATCTTGCGGTGCATGGCGCGCACGGCTTCGTCTGGGTGGCTGTAGCGCTCCAGAAGCTTGCGATCGAGCTCCCGCTGTCGTTCCGCTTCGGCCTGGCGTTTTTCCTCGGCTTCCCTGGCGGCAATTTCCTCTTCGGTGGGTTCCGGATCGATCGTTTCAATTACCCGACCGTTCTTGCTGAGAATGTCGTAGCCCCGTCTGGATGCTTCCTGGGGGATGGTACTGCTGATGACAATCTGACCGTTTTCATCGGTATAACGATACATCCTTGCCTCTACGATAGAGGCAGACATCAGCGCAGCCGCAGCAGATACAGCGATTGAAAACCTGGTCAGACGATTCATGGTGAGAGGCTGGCGCTCCGCTTGAAACAATGTATGTCAGGAAGCATACCAAAAGCTGAACGATAAACCATGCCCGGATTCAGACTCCGTACTCGTCCCGATATGCGGCGACTTTGTCAGCATGTTCTGAAAAGCCGGGCCTGCTTTGCAGGTAGGCAAGCACCTGCTCAAGCTTGATAATACTGACCACAGGAATGCCGAACTCCTCTTTGACTTCCTGGATGGCGGAGAGTTCGCCAGCGCCTCGCTCCTGGCGATCCAGGGCAATGAGTACGCCTGCAGGCTCCGCCCCTGAGGTGCGGATCAGCTCCATGGATTCCCGGATAGCCGTGCCAGCGGTAATAACGTCATCAACAATCAGAACCTTGCCTTCCAGGGGGGCGCCCACGATATTGCCACCCTCGCCGTGATCCTTCTTTTCTTTTCGGTTGAAGGCGAATGGTTTGTTGTTACCCTCGGCGGCCAGGGCCATGGCGGTGACCGTCGCCAACGGTATGCCCTTATAGGCAGGCCCGAAAATAATGTCATAATCCAGCCCACTACGCTGGAGTGCTGCGGCATAGGCCTTGCTTAACTCAAGCAGATCCTCCCCGGTATTGAACAACCCCGCATTGAAGAAATAGGGGCTGGTGCGGCCGGATTTAAGCGTAAATTCTCCGAAACGGAGTACGTTACGGCGGATGGCGAACTCAATGAACTGTTGCTGATAGTCGTGCATGACAGGGCTTCTGGCGGGTTTGGATCTTTAATTAACGCGTAAAACCGGTATCATACACACAAACCGAATCAGGGAACACGTATGCGGGTAGTTACAATCAGCGTCAACGGTCTGGCCCAGGCTGTTGAAAAAGGTTTCTTTGAATGGCTAGCCAGGCAGGACGCTGACGTGGTTTGCGTTCAGGACCACCGCATGCGGGCTTACGAGGTCGAGGATTTTAACCTGATCCCGGACGGCTATGAGGCCTACTTTATTGATGGCGAGCGTAACGAGGATGGGGGCGTTGGTATCTATACCCGCCATTTCCCGAAGGCCATTATGTACGGTTTCGCCAATGAGCAGGCAGATCGCGAAGGCCGTTTCATTCAGGCGGACTTTGACAAGGTATCTGTCGCCTGCGTTCTCTCTCCCTGCGCACTTGGCCGCGAAGAAGAATTGATTGGCGAGGACGACCTGACGGTTCTGGATCACAAGGACGACTTCATGGAAGCCTTTGGCCTCCATATGCAGAAAACCCTGCGCAAGCGCCGTCAGTTTATTTTCTGCGCCAACCTGCAAACCGCCCATCACGTAACTGACGCCAGCCCGCTGTACCACAAACTGGATTTTTCCGGCTTCCTGCCCCATGAGCGGGCATGGCTGGACCGTTTGTTTGATGAAATGGGCTGTGTTGATGCATTCCGCGATATCAACAAGCAGAGTAACCAGTACACCTGGTGGCCAGAGCAGGCTGAAGGGTCCCGCAAGAGCGCTGGTATTCGGGTGGATTATCAGCTTCTGACGCCGGGTATCCGCAAGACCATTCAGGATGGCTGGATTGACGACAGTACCCGTTTCTCCGATCACGCGCCGGTGATCATGGATTACGACATCGGAATCGGTTTCTGATCCGAGCTAGTCCAGAGTAGAGGGATATCGGAAAGTAAGCGGGTTCGGAGAGGATCTCTTTTCCGGAACGTCTCCGGCCAGGGAAGGCCGGAGTCGAGCGCACAGGGATGTGCTTGTAGCGTGTCCGGAAAAGAGATCCTCTCCGGGCACGCGAAAAGGCTGCACCTTAGTCGGCCAGCGCCGCCTTCTGCGCCTCAAACAACTGGCCAATACCCAGTTTCGCCAGCTTCAACATGCCGTCCAGTTCTTCCTGTTCAAACGGCGCACCCTCGGCAGTTCCCTGAATTTCAATGAAACCACCTTGATCCGTCATGATCACATTCATGTCGGTTTCGGCTTCGGAATCCTCCGGGTAATCCAGGTCCAATACCGGTGTGCCTTTGTAAACGCCCACAGAAAACGCTGCAATCATCTGCTTCAGCGGCGATTTTTTCAGCCGGCCTTCTTTCACCAGATGGTTCAGCGCATCCACAAGCGCCACGCAGCCACCGGTAATTGCAGCGGTGCGGGTGCCACCGTCGGCCTGGATGACGTCACAGTCGATGGTGATGGAATGCTCGCCAAGAGCGCTCAGATCAACCGCTGCACGCAATGAACGGCCGATCAGTCGCTGGATTTCCACGGTGCGGCCGCCCTGCTTGCCGCGAGCAGCTTCCCGCCCCATACGGCTGCCGGTAGAGCGGGGCAGCATGCCATACTCGGCGGTTATCCAGCCTTTGCCTTCGCCCCGCAGAAAAGGGGGGACCTTGTTTTCAACAGAGGCGGTGCAGATCACCTTGGTGTCGCCAAATTCCACCAGCACGGAACCCTCGGCGTGGCGGGTGTAGTGACGGGTGATGCGAATGTCTCTGGATTGTTCCGGCGTTCTTCCGCTCGGTCTCATAATTGTTCCTGGTATCAGTGGTGAGTGTCCGGGGTGAATCCCCGGTCGATTGCAAAGTCGAAAGATTGCGGAGTATAACACGCAGTCTGTGGCGTCTGTTCGATGTTGGAGCGGCCAGCCTGCTAAACTTGAAATCTGCTTCTTCGCAAACGTGGAGTCACCATGATCAGAAGTATGACGGCCTTCGCCCGCCAGGATACCCAGGAAGACTGGGGAACGCTCACCTGTGAAATTCGCACGGTTAACCACCGGTACCTGGAGCCGTCCTTTCGCTTGCCCGAAGCGCTCCGGGAGCTGGAGAACAGTTTCCGTGAGCAACTGCGCAAGCAATTGCGGCGCGGCAAGGTAGACGTGGCCATTCGTCTTCAGGCCAATGAATCGGCAACCCAGGGCTTCGAGATCGACGAGGATGTGGCAAACGCTGTCAATGAGGCGGCCAACCACATCAACAGGATGCTGGACAACCCGGCCCACATTAGCGCACTGGATATACTCCGTTGGCCGGGAGTGCTGGCCTCCACTGAACAGGATTTTGGCCCCGCCAGGAAAGCGGCTGGCGAACTATTCGAGCGTACTGTGAGTGAATTGGTGACGGTCAGGGAGCGGGAAGGTGAACGCCTGCGGCCGCTGTTTGAAGACAGGCTCACCACCATGGGTGAGCGGGTGACTGAGGTTCGGGAGCGAATGCCGGAACTGATTCGTGCCCAGGAAGAGCATCTGAAAAACCGCTTTGAGCAGGCGAAGGTGGAGCTTGACCCGGATCGCGTGGCCCAGGAAATGGTGATGCTGGCCCAGAAAAGCGATGTCGCCGAAGAGCTGGATCGCTTGGAAGCCCATATCACCGAGGTGTCGGACACTCTGAAGTCCGACGATGCCATCGGTCGCCGTTTGGATTTCCTGATGCAGGAGCTCAACCGCGAGGCCAATACGCTAAGCAGTAAAAGCATCGATGCCCGGGTGACAAGGGCAGCGGTTGACCTGAAAGTGTTGATAGAGCAAATGCGGGAGCAGGTCCAGAACCTGGAGTAACCTCACTTGGATGCGGGGGCGGCGCAAACGCCGTATAATTCCGCCCTCGTTATTGTGGTGGCGCCGGGGTTGTTCCGCGCCAACTGAAAGCCCGTCAATGCCCGGAGTTGTTAGTCCCATGAGCCAGGAATCAGAACAAGGCACGCTGTATGTGATTTCCGCCCCCTCAGGAGCCGGTAAGACCAGCCTGGTGGCTCAAATGCTGAAGCAGGACGAAAAGCTGGGTGTTTCCGTGTCCCATACAACCCGGCCTATGCGGAAGGGGGAGCAGAATGGCGTCAACTACCACTTTGTCACCCGGGAGGCCTTCGAGGCGATGATCAGCCGGGGCGACTTCCTGGAGCATGCGGATGTCTTCGGGAACTACTACGGCACCTCCCAGGTCTGGGTGAAGCAAACACTGGCCACGGGTCAGGATGTAATCCTGGAAATTGATTGGCAGGGTGCGGAGCAGGTCCGCCACCTGATGCCAGACTGTGTCAGCATCTTCATCGTGCCACCGTCTCCGGAGGCCTTGAAAGACCGCCTGACTGGCCGGGGCACAGACGCACCGGAGGTGGTGGCGCGTCGCCTCAATGAGGCGGCGGATGAATGCAGCCACGCGGTGGAATTCGATTATCTGGTGGTTAACGATGATTTCGACACTGCGCTGGACGACCTGCTGGCGATTGTTCGTTGCCATCGTCTGCGCATGCAGGCCCAGCAGGTCAGGCATTCCGGGCTATTGGTCAGACTGTCCGAGCGCCATTGATCGGCGCACATTGCCTGTATACAAATTGAACCGGCCGCAGTAAACTACGCGGTCTGCTGAAATCAGTCATTTTGCTATTGTCGGGGAAGTTATGGCACGAGTTACCGTTGAAGATTGCCTTGAACACGTTGATAACCGCTTCCAGCTGGTTATGCTGGCCACCAAGCGTGCCCGCCAGATCGCAACCAAAGGTTTCGAGCCGCTGGTCGCCGAAGAGAACGACAAGCCTACCGTTATCGCCCTGCGTGAAATCGCGGAAGGCAAGATCTCCCGCGATCTCCTCACTGAGGATGACGACGAATAAGGTTGAATGTGGCCGAAGACGGGAATATTTTACGGTTACCCGTCCAAAGCATTGAAATCTGTTCTTGCGGTTTTATAGTGTATCTATAGGCATGACTGGAAGAACGTCGGAAGGACCCGAATGCTTGCATTCGGGTTTTTTTATCCCTGGCATTTATGATCCCCACGGAGGCGCGGTGTCGGCAGAGGCAACGGTTGATGTGCTGGCCAATGAACTCAGCACGTATCTTGATACCAATCGCATCAATCAGGTGCGAAGAGCCTACTATTATGCCGAACAGGCCCACGAAGGGCAGATGCGCAAAAGCGGCGATCGCTATATTACCCATCCCCTGGCGGTTGCTCGAATCCTTGCTGGCCTGAAACTGGATCACCAGAGCCTGATGGCGGCCATGCTCCACGATGTCATCGAAGATACCGGCATCCCCAAGGATGCGCTGTCGGAGCAGTTTGGCGAGGATGTGGCTGAACTCGTAGACGGCGTCAGCAAGCTCACCCAGATTGAGTTCCGTTCCCGCGCCGAGGCCCAGGCCGAAAACTTCCAGAAAATGACGCTTGCCATGGCACGGGATATCCGCGTGATCCTGGTCAAACTGGCGGATCGCCTGCACAACATGCGCACCCTGGGCCCGATGCCTTATGAGAAGCGCCAGCGCATCGCCAACGAAACCCTGGATATCTACGCCCCGATTGCCAATCGCCTGGGTATGCACTCCATTTGCACCGAACTGGAAGATCTGGGGTTCTCTTCACTGTACCCGATGCGGTCAAAATACATTTCCAAGGCGGTCGCAAAGCTTCGGGGCAGCCACCGGGAAATCATTGACGATATCCGTGGCAAATTGCAGGAGAAGCTGGAAGAGCGAAGCCTGCCCGGCCGCATCCTGGGCCGGGAAAAGCATTTGAACAGCATCTACAACAAGATGAAGTTCAAGCAGAAATCCTTCCACGAAATCATGGATGTATACGCGTTCCGCATCATCACCGACACCGAGGACGACTGCTATCGCATCCTCGGCGCCGTACACAGCCTCTACAAGCCGCTGCCGGGCCGTTTCAAGGACTACATTGCCATGCCCAAGGCCAATGGCTATCAGTCCCTGCACACCACTCTGTTCGGCATGCATGTGAATATTGAAATCCAGATCCGCACCGAGGAAATGGAGCACATCGCCAACAACGGTATTGCGGCCCACTGGATGTACAAGAACGAGCCCTCCAGTGTGACCAGCGTCAACCAGACACGGGTGGACCGTTGGGTGAAGGGCTTGATGGAGATGCGTGAGCGCGCGGACGACTCCCTGGAATTCATCGAACACGTGAAAGTCGACCTGTTCCCGGACGAGATCTACGTGTTCACGCCCAAGGGCAAAATCATGGAGTTGCCCAGCGGAGCGACCCCCGTCGACTTTGCCTACGCCATCCATACGGACATCGGTAATGCCTGCGTGGCCTGCCGTATCAACCGCAACCTCGGATCCCTGAGCCAGCCGCTGCAAAGTGGCCAGACCGTTGAAATCATTACCGCACCCGGAGCACGGCCTAATCCCGCCTGGCTCAGTTTCGTGGTAACCGGTAAGGCTCGCAGCAGTATTCGTCATGTGCTCAAGAACCAGAAGCGTGCCGAATCCCTGGACCTGGGCAAAACCCTGTTGAAGAAATCCCTCAAAGGGTTTGGTACCAGCCTGTCCGAGATCAACGAGCATCAGATCCAGGCGGTGGTCCGCCACAACCAGGTGGACAGTTTCGAGGATCTGGTCAGCGATATTGGTCTGGGCAATCGCATGGCTTATCTCGTGGCGCGCCAGTTGGTCAGCGGCAGTATAGACGATGAGGCATCGGACGTGGCACCCGCGACAATCATGGACAAGGCCGATAACAGCCCGGTCACCATTCGTGGCACCGAAGGCTTGCTGGTTCGGTTTGCCAGCTGTTGCAAGCCGATTCCCGGTGATCCGGTGGTCGGTGCCATGGACTCGGGCAATGGCATGGTGATCCACTCGGATACCTGCTCACGGTTGCCAGAGGACGATGAAGGCAGGGCGCGCCTCACTCATCTGAAGTGGGCCAAGGACATTGCCAACGAGTTCTCCGTTGAACTTCGAGTGGAGCTTGAGCGCCAGCGCGGGGTCATTGCAGAGCTTGCCAACGCAGTTGCCATGGCGGATGGCAATATCGAGCGCATCAACGTGGAAGAGCAGAACGCCAAGCTGGGCATTGTCAGCCTTGTGGTGCATGTGAACGGTCGCCGGCATCTTGCCAGGGTGATGCGGCGGATCAGGAATATTCGCGCTGTCACCCATATCAACCGGGTAAGGCACTGACGCAACCGTGGTGCAACGGGCCAGAGCCGCGACGTTTGGCCTGTTGACACGCCTGCCACCCAGAGGTGAGGATTGGCGTTTTGATAAAGAGGACCCCAAGGTCATGACCAACAAATCCGTAATACAGACTGATAACGCGCCACAGGCCATCGGCACATACTCCCAGGCAGTTAAAGCCGGAGACACTGTGTACCTGTCTGGGCAGATTCCGCTGGTGCCGGAAACCATGGAGGTGGTCGCGGGTGATTTCGCCGCCAAGACCCGGCAGGTGTTCGAAAACCTTAAAGCCGTCTGCGAGGCCAGTGGCGGAGAGCTCAAGGACATCGTCAAGCTCAACATCTACATGACGGATTTGAGCAACTTTGCAACGGTGAACGAAATCATGGCCACGTATTTTCCAGAGCCGTATCCGGCGCGGGCCGCTGTGGGTGTCGCGGCGTTGCCCAAGGGCGTTCCGGTTGAGATGGAAGCGGTGATGGTGCTGAGCTGATACTCGCTCAAGCTAACACCCAAGGCGGCCTACGGGCCGCCTTTTTCATTGGTGGGATGATCGCCAGGCCTACCGGGTTTTTTCGGCTATCATTTCCCGGTAGCCCACCCTGAAGTCCGGGTAGCGGAAATGGAATCCAGAGTCCAGCAGCCGCCGATTGTTACAGCGCTTACTGCCTGCGCGGCCACCTTTACGGGCGTCGGGGCCAGGCTTGGCGCAGGGTAGTTGTTCACACACCCACGCCACCACCTCATCCAGTCGCACAGGCTCGCAATCACTGGCAAGGTAGCAGTCTTCAAGTGGTTGGCCGGCGAGTGCCCGCTCCACGATATGGCAGGTGGCCGCGGCCGCATCCGCTTCGTGGATACGATTGCTGTAGGGGCCGGGAGAGGTCGGGTTCATGTTGCCGTTCATCACGGCATCGAGGAAGCGCGCCCGCGACGGGCCGTAGATGCCACTGAAACGGATTACGGTTGCCGGACTGCCGCTCTCCAGGGCGATCCTCTCACCCGCGAGTATCGCCTGGCCACTGTATCGGGTGGGGTCGGTTGGGCTGGTCTCATCCACCCAGGAATCGTCGTCCTGAGCGTAGACACTGCTGCTACCGATAAACACCAGCCGCGTGAGCTGGCGCCCGTCCAGTGCGTCGATCAGGTTCCGCAGGCCCTTTACGTAGGCATTGTGATAGCCCTCGTTGTCGTAGCTTGCTGGCGTGAGGCAATAAACCACAATGTCGAGGTTGTCCGGCAGTACTGAACGCACCTGCTCCGGCACCATGAGGTCCGCCCCCAGCGCCTGGATGCCCTCCGGGACCTTGTCCGGACTGCGCCGTAGGCCGTATACCTGCGCCGTTCCGGTAAGCTGAGAGGCAATGGCGCCACCGAGCTTGCCACAGCCCGCAACCAGTATTCTTGGCGTTTGTTGGTGCTCAGTGATTGCCATAGACAATATCAATCCTTATGCTTTGGCTAATAAATTAACGGAACGTTTGTACGATCCCTGACCTGGACGAATTCTGACCGGAGCCCGCCATGACTCTGACCGAGTTAAGATACGTTGTTACCCTTGCCCGGGAAAGGCATTTTGGCCGTGCCGCCGAGCGCTGTCATGTCAGTCAGCCGACTTTGAGTGTGGCCGTCAAGAAACTGGAGGACGAACTCGGCATACCCTTGTTTGAGCGTAGCAAAAACAGTATCCGGGTCACCGAAACGGGCAAGCGTATCATCGACCAGGCCCAACGGGTCCTGGATCAGGTGGGTGTTATCCGTGACATGGCTCAGGATGGCAAAAACCAGCTCAATGCCCCCCTTAAGGTGGGTGCCATCTACACCATCGGCCCCTACCTGTTCCCACATCTGCTGCCGGAGCTGCGCCGCGCGGCGCCTGACATGCCGCTCTACATTGAGGAAAACTACACCGCCACACTGCGGCAGAAACTGCGCCAGTCAGAACTGGACGCCATCATCATCGCACTGCCGTTTGAAGAGCCGGAGGTCGTGACCCTGCCGCTCTACGACGAGCCTTTCGTGGTGCTGCTTCCGGGAGGTCATCCACTGACCAAGCGTGACAGCCTGACCGCCGAGGAGTTGGCGAAGGAACAGTTGCTGCTGCTTGGCCCCGGCCACTGTTTCCGTGACCAGGTGCTGGAATCCTGCCCACCGTTGGTGGATGCGGTCACCCGTAATCCGAGTGCCGCGGCGCCGTCACTGGTGACCGAAGGCAGCTCCCTGGAGACCATACGTCACATGGTTGCCTCTGGTTTGGGTATCACCGTTTTGCCTTTGTCCGCTGCAACGGCGATGCAGTATGACGAGAGCATACTTGCGGTCAGGCCTTTTGCGGCGCCAGTACCCTATCGCACGGTGGCGTTGGCCTGGCGGGTCACTTTCCCACGACCAAAGGCGATTGATGTGCTGTCGCTGGCGGCCAGCCAGTGTCGGGTAATCGAGAAGGCGAAGATTGAAACCCCGGCTGCGGCCGCAAACGCCTGAGCCAGGCCATGATGTCACTGGACGACATTGCCGTTACCACCCTGAAGGGCGTCGGTAATGCCCTGGCCGACAAGCTGTCGAAGCTGGGCATCCGTTCGCTGCAGGATCTGCTGTTCCATCTTCCCCATCGGTACGAGGATCGCACACGCATTATCTCCATGGGCAACCTCCGCATTGGCGACGTCGGGGTGGTGGAAGGCGAGGTGATGAAAACCGATCTGGTGATGGGCCGGCGCCGAAGCCTGCAGGTGACCCTGAAGGATCACAGTGGCTTCCTGGTCATGCGTTTCTTCCATTTCAATGCCGCCCAGAAGAACCAACTCACGGAAGGCGCGAGGGTGCGTTGTTTCGGCGAAGTTCGGCCGGGGCGGGCCGGTTACGAATTCTACCACCCTGAATACCAGGTCAATCCGCCGCCGATGCCCGCGCAGGGTGAGGCCACGCTAACGCCCGTTTATCCCCTGACAGAAGGCATTCAGCAGCCGCGAGTGCGCGCTCTGTGCCAGCAAGCGCTGGGCTACCTCAAACGTTACCCGATCCGTGACTGGTTGCCGGAAGAACTGCTCACCAGTTACCAGTTGCCGGGTATCACCGAAGCGGTCGAGCTGGTGCATTCGCCGCCGGCCAATGCGCCGGTTCATCTATTGATGGAGGGGCGGCACCCGGCCCAACAGCGACTGGTTATGGAAGAGCTGCTGGCCCACCAACTAAGCCTTTTGCAGGTACGGCAACAGGTTCAGGCCCGGGAAGCGCTGCCGTTACTGCCAACCGGTGATCTGCCGGAACGTTTTCTTGATCTGCTTCCGTTCAGCCTTACCGGGGCACAGCGACAGGTTATGACCGAGATCCGCCAGGACCTCAGCCAGCCGGTACCCATGTTGCGGTTGGTGCAGGGAGACGTGGGGTCTGGTAAAACCGTGGTGGCGGCGCTGGCAGCACTGCAGACCATTGGTGCTGGCGCGCAGGTGGCGCTGATGGCGCCCACGGAAATACTGGCGGAACAGCACTACCAGAATTTTCGTGGCTGGCTGGAGCCGCTTGGCATCCAGTTAGCGTGGCTGTCGGGAAAGATTAAGGGCAAGGCACGAAAGGAAACTCTGGAGGCCGTTGGCAGTGGCGAAGCCACCGTGGTGATAGGTACCCATGCCCTGTTCCAGGAAGATGTTGCGTTCAGTCGCCTGGCACTGGTGATTGTGGACGAACAACACCGTTTTGGCGTGCATCAGCGGCTGGCCCTGCGGGAGAAGGGCGTCGGCGGCACCATGGCGCCACACCAGTTGATTATGACAGCGACCCCGATTCCGCGTACGCTGGCCATGAGCGCCTATGCGGACCTGGATACGTCGGTGATTGATGAGCTGCCCCCCGGCCGCAAGCCTATCGAAACCATCGCCATTCCCGACAGCCGGCGTGACGATGTGACCGATCGGGTACGAAAGGCCTGCAAGGAAGGCCGGCAGGCATACTGGGTGTGCACGCTGATTGAGGAGTCAGAAGCGCTGCAGTGCCAGGCGGCGGAAGTGACTGCGCAGGAGCTGGCGGAACGTCTGCCAGATCTGAAGGTGGGGCTTGTTCATGGTCGCCTCAAGGCGGCCGAAAAAGCAGCGGTCATGGAACAGTTCAAGAACGGCGAGCTCGACCTTCTGGTCGCGACCACCGTAATTGAAGTGGGGGTGGATGTGCCCAATGCCTCGCTGATCATCATCGAGAATCCGGAGCGCCTGGGCCTGGCGCAGTTGCACCAGTTGCGGGGCAGGGTTGGCCGGGGCGAAGAGGCCAGTTTTTGCGTGTTGATGTACCATCCACCATTATCGCTGAATGGCAAGGCGCGTTTGCAGGCCCTGCGCGACAGTCAGGACGGTTTTGTGATTGCCGAGAAAGACCTGGAAATACGCGGGCCGGGAGAAGTGTTAGGCACCCGCCAGACCGGTATGATGCAGTTCCGGCTGGCAGACTTTGAACGGGACAAGGGCTGGATCGAGCCAATCCGTGAAATGGCGCCGCCGCTGATGAAGCAGCCGGCGTTGGTGAACGGTTTGATTCGCCGTTGGTTGGGGGAACGAATTCGTTACGGCGACGTGTAACTGCGCCGCGCCGGTAGAAAAAATCGTGTGAAAACCCGCCTGATGTCAAAGTTGGGTCGCTGTTTGTGCCCTATACTGAGTGAAACCAATGTGTCCAACGGGGCACCGTCTACATTTTGGGAGAAACTTATGGAGCTACCTGTCGTAGTCAGGCAGGCGTTGGGTGAGTCTGCTGCCGGCGTTTCCCTTAGGGATGTGAGCCAGGCCCGGGACGACGAACTGTTGCGAATGGTGTTGCTCACGGATGAGGAGGGGAATCTCCAGGCCATTTGCCGCGAGGGTGACCTGCTCGATATCAGTGCCCTGAACAAACAATTGGGGCGAGATTTGCGGGTGATGAAGCGACGGGAACAGGTCCGGGTTCGTGAGCGCTCTGGCCTGACCGAGCTGCCCGCCTTACCGTCTCTGACTGGCTGGCCCACGATTGTGGACGCGCGGGTGGATGAGTTGGCGTCCGTGGCATTGGTCCTGGGCGAGCAGAATCTTTGTATGGTCATGCCCGGCGACGAGTTCCGGGGAATCACCGTCGCGGCCGACCGCCATTCGTTTTCGGTGGCGCGGGATACCATTGCCGTGAATCTCAACAGCCCGGAAAAAGACCGGGACCAGCTGCATTCCGCCATTCGACGGTTTACCTCGCTGCGCATTCAGCAGCGCCTGGAAGACACTCTTGAGTTGCCTCCTCTACCCGAGACCGCCCAGCGCATTATTCACCTGCGGGTGAACCCCAATGCTGTGATGGGGGATCTGGTGGATGTCGTGGAAAGTGACCCCAGCCTGGCGGCTCAGGTGGTCAGTTGGGCGTCCTCGTCCTTTTATGCGGCGGCGGGGCAGGTGCGTTCTGTGCACGACGCGGTCTCTCGGATTCTGGGGTTCGACCTGGTGATGAACCTCGCCATGGGGCTGTCCCTGGGGCGTGCCCTGAAACAGCCCCAGGATCATCCTGAAGGCTATGTGGATTACTGGCAACAGGCAATATGGCAAGCCCAGTCGGCGGGGATCCTGGCGAGCATGATGCCTCGTGGCGAACGTCCGATCTTCGGTCTAGCGTACTTGGGGGGATTGTTGCACAACTTTGGCTACCTGGTACTGGCACAGGTGTTTCCTCCCCATTTCAAGCTGGTGTGCCGGTCGCTGGAAGCCAACCCCCATCTCGACTCCTCAATGATTGAGCATTATCTGCTGGGCGTGACCCGGGAGCAGATTGCGGCGGAACTGATGCAGAACTGGGGTATGCCCGACGAGGTCTGTCTGGCAATCCGAAACCAGAAGAATCCTGGTTACGACGGCCCTCACGCGGTATACAGCAAACTGCTCTGGCTGAGTCGGCAACTGCTGACCAAGCGCGGTGTTGCGTTGGGTGCGGGGGAAGAGGTGTCGGACGCGTTCTACGAATCGCTCGGTCTGAACAGGGAAAAGGTGGAAGCGCAGTTTGATGAACTGGTAGGAAACAAGGACAGCATTATGGCGATGGCGGGGATGATGAATCAGTAGGTCCTCTCTACCGCCAAACCTCTCTAGTTTAGCCCCGCAAAAAAGCCGGCCCGAAGGCCGGCAAGCTCACCCGCTTGTTGCAGATCAAACCAAACGTGTTCAGGAGAAAACAACGTGAGCAGTTGCAGGGTCGGTAGTGGCAACGTGCTTTTTTAAACTTAGCCAATATGGAGTGAAATAAAAGCTGGCTACGTTGGTGTTTGGTGAATGAGCCGGGCGTCATAATTTCGTGACATCTGAAGAGATTGATTTGTAAAGCTAATCAAACCTTCAGTGATGAAATTCGATTACAAACTGTTACAAAATACTGGAGCGTCAGACTCATATTGGTAAGGGTCAGGCCTGGAACGGATGGTGTCGAATGGCCGTTGCGGCGCGGCGAATGGCGTCGGCGTGCTCCTTTTCGACTGCCAGGCGCTCGCGGTCCATCTTTTCCACGAAGCGGGCATCTGTTTCCTGGCGGGCGCGATGGGTCGGCATGTGCTGGATCTGCTCATGCACTTCCTGGAACACCCGGAAAGGAGACTGGTCCAGCAACTCCGGTGCCACGTGGTCCAATAGGCCCTTGATTCGCAGACAGGCTTCGGAGTATTCAACCTGATTCTCTTCCACCGCCATGGCCAATACCCGGATACTTTCAATCATGCTGTCGCGGCGTTCCTTCTGGAAAGACTCTGCTTTCTCCTGCCGCCTCCTGCTGTCCTGCAGGGCACGGGACTGGCGGCCGATAAACGCGACAAGCAGCGCGATGGCCAGCAGGCCGGCAATAATCAGTGTCCATTGAAGCCACGGCGGCATAGAAGTCTCCCTTGAGAATGTCAGGCCTGTTTACGCTGGCGGTCCGCACGCCAGACTTTTACAGACACGGTCTGCCCATTAAGTACGGACGTGCCAACAAGCGGATCAATCTCCTGATCGCTCAACACGTCGTTTATGCTGGCGCCAGCGTGGGCAACCGCCACACTCTGCCCGGTACCCTTCCGATGGTGGCCCCAGCCATGGGGTACTGAAACCACGCCCGCCATCACATCCTCGGTGATCTCCACCGGCAATACGATCTGCCCGGAGGTGGAGCCAATCTCGGCGGAATCACCAGCCTGAAGGCCACAGCGAGCAGCATCTTTCGGATGGATCATCAGGGTACAGCGGTCTTTGCCTTTCACCAACCGCTGGCTGTTGTGCATCCAGGAATTATTGCTGCGAACGTGCCGGCGCCCGATCAGTAGCAGACCGTCGGAGGCCGGTGCCGTGAGTAAGGCATGGAGCCGCCCCAGATCCTGTAAGTAGCGGCGTGGGGCGAGGTTTACCTTGCCGTCGCGGGTAAACAACCTGCCGGGCATGCATGGGCGAAGTGGCCCGAGATCCACACCGTTGGGTAGTTCCTTAAGGGCGCTGATGGACAGCCCCTTGGGCAGGTCCTGCCAGTGGCGGTTCAGTGGGCTCATTTTTGCCAGACCCCGCAGGGGATGGCGCTCCGGAAGTATATCCATCACCAGGTCGATGGCGGGCTGGACCAGGCCGCGTGCAGGACCGATGTCGGTTCCGTAGGGCCCGGCCCGCAACATAAGATCAAGGATCGGGTCCGGCCCGATCTGTTTGAACGCACGCCAACCCATCTCGGAACGCAGGGGCAGGCGGCCACCTTTTCGCTTCTTCTCCAGACGGTGGGCCAGTTCCAGCAGTATCTGCCAGTCGTGGCGGGCGTCTTTGCCCGCATCGAACAGGGCAGGGCTGTATTTGGCGGTGTTGCGAACGGCAAACATGTTGAAGATCAGGTCGTAGTGGCTGCGTTCAAGCCCGGCGGTGGGAGGCAGTATGACGTCCGCATGACGGGTGGTTTCATTGAGGTAGTAATCCACCGACACCATGAAATCGAGGCCGCCGAAGGCCTCGTCGAGCCGTCCACCGTTGGGGCTTGAAAGCACCGGGTTGCCCGCCACCGTCACGAATGCCCGTATCTGGCCCTCGCCCGGCGTGAGAATCTCATCGGCAATGGTGCTTGAAGGGTATTCGCCGGCAAACTCAGGCAGTTTTTTCACCCGGCTGAACCGCTTGCCGAAATGGCCCTTCTGGCCGGACATGCCACCGAGTGCGATCAGATCAATCGCGGGTTGCGTGAACATCATGCCGCCAGTGCTGTCCAGCTTCCCGGTCAGGATATTGAGCACGTAGGCAAGCCAGGTCGCAACGCCGCCAAAGGCCTGGGTACTGGTGCCCATGCGAGTGTACAGCGCAGCCCTCGGTGTTGTGGCCAGTTGCCGCGCGAGGTTGCGGATATCAGCAGCCGGCATGCCCGTCTGTTCGCTGACGGCTTCGGGGGTGAAGCCCATTGCGGCCAGCCGGACCAAGTCTACGTCTTTCGTCCATTGTTCTGCATGGCCGAGGTTCACCAGGTCTTCTTCAAACAGGGTGTGCACCATGGCCATTAACAGCAGGGCATCGGTGCCAGGGCGAATGAAGTGGAACTCGTCGGCCAGTTTGCCGGTCTCTGTGCGGCGTGGGTCCACGACCACCATCCTGCCGCCACGGCCCTTGAGTGCCTTGAGTCGCCCACGGAAGTCCGGCACGGTCATCAGGCTGCCGTTGGAGGCCATCGGATTGGCGCCAATGCAGATGAACAGGTCGGTGCGGTCGATGTCCGGTATCGGGAAGAGAATCTGGTGCCCGAACATTTCCAGGCTGGCCAGCATGTGGGGCAATTGGTCGTTGGAGGTGGCGGAGAACCGGTTCTGGGTACCCAGGGCCCGGAGGAATGGCATGGTAGCCACCAGCGAGCCGTGATTGTGTACGTTGGGGTTGCCGAGGTAAGCGCCAATACTGTTGCGGCCGTGCTCTTTGCGTACCCGGTGCAGTCGGCTGGCCACCAGGTCAAAGGCTTCGTCCCACTCCATTTCCTGCCAGCCGTCGGTGGTGCGCCGTACCGGTTTGCGCAGGCGCTCCGGGTCTTCGTGGAGGTCCTGGAGGGCGACGGCCTTGGGGCAGATGTGGCCATGGCTCAGCGGATCGTCCTCGTCGCCCTTGATGGAGGCGACGTGGCCATCCCTGACCTCGATGGCCACGCCGCACATGGCTTCACACAGATGGCAGGTACGGTAGTGGGTGCCGTTTTCCATGGGGTCTCTCCAAACTGGTTGTTATTGTTCTGAGCATGGCCAAGCAGGGACGGTATTCCGAAACACGCTTTGAATACGTCCCTGTAACGCTCGGGCTCCGCCATCCATGGCTCCGCACGGTTTCGGAACACCGTCCCCGCTTGGCCCCGGACTTCGGAGTTGGTTTCAACAGGCAACCAGATTAGCAGGAAACGCAGGAGAGTGGAAAACCGGTTTATGGCCTTTCCGGCCACAAAAAAGGCCAGCCCGAGGGCTGGCCATAAGTAGCGGAGCCTGAAGTTAGTACTCTGCTGGAATTTCCTTGATGGGGTTGGACAGGAAGTTCAGGTAAACGCCGCCAGCTGGAATTTCCAGAGGAATGTTCCCCAAGCTTTCTATGTTGACTGTCAGCGGCACACGATTGGTGTTTCTTTGCTCTATTTGCATCCTGCCATCATCAAAGAAATTGATGTCGCCTTTCAGTTCAAGAGTGAACGGTTTGCTGTACAGGTCGTGTGGTCCGCCAATGGGTGGTTCCAGCAGCGGGGCGTCGAGCTGAAGGCGGGCTTCGGTTCTGAACTCGGTCTGGCCATCATCATTCTCGACAATAACGCCTTCCACCAAGCCTTGTGGATTGTCCTCGGAAGTTTCCGTGTTGTATCGCATCCGAAGGATCTGTGGGCCTGTCGGTTCTTCCAGCGTGATTAAGCCGATAATCCGCAGGTAAACCGAGGTAGAGGTTGTCGCGAGCATGGTTGGGTATAAGAGTACCCTTACACCGGTCTGCTCTCCTGAGTCCGGATCGATGTAGGGGCCGATAACCTCTGTATTCAGTCCATAGGTCTGATAGATGAATTTATTCTCTGGGCATTCATCACCGTTGGTCGGGCACCCGACTCTTGCCGGAGTGGACATTAGCAGTATTGTTGCGTTGCCTGCTGATTTCAGTTTTGCGGCATTGGCGGACGGCAGGAACTCGCTGGCATCGTTTGGATCCACTTCATGATCGAATGGCTCCAGGCAGTCCTGGGAACCCAGCGCGTCGCAGTCAACCACATAGTTCGAGTTTGTATCCCGAATCGGCAGGTTCCGTAAGGGAGTGAATACTGTATCTAGCGCTTCACCACCTCGGAAGTAAATGTCCATATTTGGCCCGCCAACATCTTCAGGGTTTACCAGGAGATCGGTTTGCAGGGCAAGGCCGTTGGCACCGCAGATGAAATCCTCGGTTCCGGTCTGGCATTGGCCTCCGGAAGTGGATTTCATGCGATAACGATACAGGCTATCGATTTCCCAGGGCTCGTCCGGGTAAAACCGAATCCGTTGATTGTTCTTCTCCAGCCGGCCGGATACCGCTTCAATTGCAGCGCCGCTCTCGTCCACTCTCTCAACCACAAACGTCTCGCCGCTGCGGATGGAGTCCAGATCCATGGACTGGGAGAACACGACCACGATGGGGCGGTCCGTAGGCATGGTAGTTACCGGCAACTCGTCCCCGCGAGGACCATTAGGTGCGTTATCCACACACTGCCCATGGCTATCTTGGCTTAGGTTGACCCCGGTGGTGACGCATGGGTAACCGGGATAGGTTGTCAGCGCCAGAGGTGACCTCTGTGGGACTGAACCGCCGCCAATGTCAGGGAGGGCGAAGCTGAGGTTCTGCGGTGTGACACCATTGCCTGCAAGGTCGGTCAACGCGTTGCCAATCTGCACGGTGTAATCAACACCATGCTCCAGGCCTCCGACCGGGTTCAGTACCAGGGCGGTTCCGTCGAGTTTGGCGTCCAGTGTGTTGTCGCCAACCGTCAGCGGTGTGCCTGCCGCGTCCAGCACAATGCCATCGGCGATGGTATCGGCGTCCAGCGGTTCGTCAAAATTCAGTACGATCGGGTCGCCAGGGCGCTGCATCTGATCACGATCACCCGGGAAGGCATCGTCCGGTCCTGGCATCCAGCTCACTAACTGTGGGCCGGTGTTGTCCGCCAGTTCTTCGTCCCGTTGTTCGGCGGCATCCAGTGCGGACTCGGAATCCGTCGCGGCTTCGATGCGAAACGCAATGGTGGCATCGGTGAATTCCTGGCCCAGCAGGTTGGGTTCCACCATGCCGATGGCGTCGATGGTCAGAACGCCGTCTTCCACGATCGCGATGCCGGTCAGCTCCACCCCAAGCAGGTCCTGGGATAACGAAGCATTGGGCTGCGCCTCTTCCGTGTTCATGGCAACATCCATGAACAGTTTGACGTGGCGCGGCGCGTTCATGTTATCCGTGTAGGGGTTTGGCATCAGGTAACCGGTGGCGTCCGACAACATGGTCACCTTGATGTCACCGGTTTTCTGGATGTTTCCGGTTGCCGGATCTATAACCGGTACCTCACCGTTGACACGGACATCCAGGCTGCTGCTGGTCAGCACGCTGCCTTTCGGAACTCGCAGTGGCAGGGGCTCATCCGCCGTAAATGCCGGTGCGTAAGCGAGCTCTGCAAACAGATCGCCGGTTTGCTGGGACGGCCCGGCATTGCCCTGCAGTACGGAGTTCAGAGTAATTCCGTTGATGATTTGCCCGTTTAGCCGAGACTTGCGGGTGTTCTCAGCACTCTCGCCGGCGTTCAGACCGGAATCCACCACTTGCTGGGACAGAACAACGGTTGGGCCGGTGTCGCGTGGGGTGATAGTTTCGCTGAAGTCGTCCAGCGTGCCGCCATGGAGACTCGGCAGGTTGCGGACTGACACGGTGTAGGTCTTGCCCGAGGTGAGTATGTCCTCCTCGCGGCCACAGCGCTCTTTCGAGTCTGCAAGGCAGGGGTCGATGGTGATGTCCCGGCCTTTCACAAGAACGGTGGCCGGCACCACGTTCGCGTTGCTGTCAGTGATTTCAATGACACCACCGAGTGCCTTCCAGTCCGGGTGTACGGTCTGGGTCATTTGCAGTCGGAACGTTGAGAAGTTCATGGGCTGGAATACATTGCCCCCGGAGGGAATCATTTCCGCAACTGTGAACTCGGGGCTCAGGTTGTCCAGCCCGGCGATGCCGCTGAATGCACCCCGTGTTGAAAACTGCACGCCCTCCGGGCCAAAAGCATTGGGGGTCGGAATCGTACGGCCGCCTTCTGCCTGCAATACCTCGGTAAACTCAATGGTGTAGTCGGCGCCCGGGCTGAGTTCGCCCTGTGGCGACAATGTCAGACTGCGCCCACCATCCACGCTTTCGGCCGTGAAGCTCAGGTCGGTGCTACCATCGGTGATGCGGATTTTGCTGGCAACATCGTTGTCAGACAGCGCATGGGAGAAGCGCAGCACCATGTCGGCCTTGGGGCTAACGTTGCTCTGGCCATCCGCCGGGTAGGAGTAAACCACTTCTCCCGGAGTTGTGGGCTCGTCGATGGTCTGATCATCACCCCCGCCGCATGCTGCCAGGAACATCGCGGGAATCAGTGCCAATGTATTGTTGTGTTTCATGGCAAACCTCTCCTCAGAACTTCAGGGTGATGGAGCCGCTGATAACGTGAACGTCACCGTCGGCGGTTGCCTGCTGTTCGTTACCGTCATAGTCGACGATGGTGAAATCCCGGTCCTGCAGCTGCTGATATTGGTAACCGATATCCAACCGTACCGGGTAGGCCAGCACACGGGTGCGTTCATAGGTTGCACTGATGCCTAGCCCGGCCACGATCTTGTCGGTGTCCAGATAGTTCAGCTCCGGGTTGCGGGTGGTTTTGAGGGGAGACTCCTCATACGCCAGCCCGCCCCGGACGGCAAAATGACGGCTGAGCTGGTATTCAGCGCCGATGCGAGGCACCAGGATGTCATCAAAACGGATGCGATTGGCTGCGCTGACATTCTCCTGATCCTTGATTGTATCGCCGGCGAACTCGTCTTCCAGCTCAGACCAGTTCTGCTGCTCAATGCTGCCGCCGATGCGCCAGCCGTCACCCTTGTACTGGGTGCCGATGGCAAAGGTTTCCGGTTGGAAGGAATCGATAGTAGCCACCGCAAGGCTCAGGCCCGGGTCGGGGATGGTCTGTGTAACGATAATGTTGGAGTCTACAGACGTCGAAGCGGATGACTTGGTGCGATAGGTGATCGCGCTTTCCCAGCCGTCGAGGAAACAGTCACTGTCCGGACAGAAAGTATCGCCCCACTTGATGGTGGTGCCAAGGATGGACTTCAGCGAGGGCTCGGCGTTAACCGCCAGTCGCTCGCGGCTGGTTTCACCGCCAAGTGTTGAAACGGCATCCAGTTGAGCGGCTGCTTCCAGAGTGACACGCACCGAAAAACCGCCTGAGATGCCCCGCCAGAGGGGGGTGGCACCACCAATGTTCAGGAACAGGGGTTCCTTGCCATATTGCAGGTACTGCCCGGTTTCGGAGGTTTCCGAGGAGAATGCCAGCATTTCCTTACCATACTTCTCAACGCCTGCGATGAAGCCCAGGTAAATCGGGTGATCGAAGCGGGTCAGGGACGCCAGGTTGGTTTTCATGCCGATCAGGACGTGCTGGCTCGGCGAATCCGAAATGATATCGCCGTCTGCATCGGAACGGCTGGAGCGCAATTCCTGCTCCGCGTGAAGGATGCCGCCGGTCAGCTCGCCACGCTCGTCACTGGTCAGATAGGACGGATTGTAATAGGTGGCTGACACATGCTCGTTGAACATCGACAGGGACTGTGCGGTAGCCACGTCCACGGGCATCACGCCATAGGTTGTACCGATATTGCCCATACTGGCAGAGGCATTCAATGAAAAACCGGCCGAGGCGGCTACAACGGCGAGTGTCATCGCACGCAGGGAAAAGCGGGAGGTTGAAACCATGAAACACACTCCATTTGTTTGTCTTTGTTATGGACCTTTGCCGTGCCCCCGGAGTCGGGTAACAGGGCTGGCAATTATTGTTGGTACATTTGTTCGAAAAGCAGTGTAGTGCTCTTGTCTTATCGGGACGTTGGCTTCTTTGACAGCTTTTGGTGTCGAAACGACCACCCTCTAGTTAAAGATGGTTTAAAAATGAAGGAAATACAGAGTCTTATCAGGCCGGAAGGTGTTTATTTCTGTAACGAAGAGTTGTGAACTGTTGCAGGTTTTCTGCGGGCATAAAAAAGGCTCCCTTCCGGGAGCCTTTGAATACTGCGCTAATGTGTATTGAAACTCGACGTTTCAGTTCGCGCGGCGTTTTCGACCAACCAGTGTCAGGCCGATGATGCCAATGCCCAGCAGCGCCAGTGAGCCAGGTTCGGGCACGGTAACAGAGCCCTTGCCGTAAAGGCTCACGTGAGACAGGCCATTACCCTTGCCGAAGTACGCCCAGTCTCCAGAGGAGACGAGGGAGTTAAGTTCATAAACGAACCAGTTGTCAGCCTTGTTTCCGCCACCAAATTTGAAGCCGATTGCAATAGTGCTGTATGAGTCCCAAAGGCTGCTATCGAATTCCCAGGTGCCGGTGCTGTCGGTCTGTCCGTACTCCAGATTGTAAAGTGCTGTGGGGTTCCCTGCGTTTTCAGATTTCTCCACAAACTGATAACCCGTTCCTGCGGCGTTGTTAAGAAAAATGTCATTGGCAGGGTTGCCGGTAAAGCTCGGGTTGTTCTTGCCGGACGCCAGGCATGCTGTGGCCTGCGAATCGTCCATCTGCATATAGTTATAGGCATCATCACATTTGATGGGTGCCGCGACAGCATAACCTGACATCAGTAATGCGGATGTCAGCGTTCCAGCCACCAGTGGCCAAAACTTAGTTCTCGTGTTCATTTTTGCTACTCCCGGTGATATTCCTTACTACGGGAGAATCACAGCATTAAAGGTGCCACAGTCCAAAATCATCGTTGTTACCGATACATAGGCAAAGCGCAGTTTCCGACTCGGTTTGATAGTGTAAGAAAAGCTGACATTCCCGGAGTCACGATGCCAGTGTCAACTGGTCAGCACCGATAGCACCTTCTGCGCATGCTCCGCCATTTCACTGCCCAGACTTGTCAGGTAACCGCCATCCTTCTGAGTGATCAGCCCCTTCTGGTGCAAACGTTCTGCCGCGGTCACCATCTCCGGTGCAGCTGAATGCTGGTGAACCTTAATGCCCTCCTGCGCGGAAGACAGATCGAACATCGCCAGCAGGTTGAGTTCATCAATGTGGTCGGAAGAGAAAGGCATGGAGCGTTCCTTGTGTTATTTTTAATGGTCTTGGTGTAGTTGTATACGAAGCCACGGTATTCGGCAAAACTGATTTCCGGATAAACCACCCCACCTGGATGGAGACAGGGATGTACACCCTTCATATTGCGAACAAGAACTACTCGTCATGGTCGTTACGCCCTTGGGTCCTGATGAAGGAGCTGGGCATTGAGTTTAATGAGCAGCTCATTGTGTTTGGTGATGAGCCCACCTGGCAGGCATACAGGCGCCTGAGCCCCAGCGGCAAGGTACCCTGCCTCACGGATGAAAGCACAACCGTATGGGACTCGCTGGCCATCATTGAGTATCTGGCCGAGCGTCACGAGGGCGTCTGGCCCAAAGACGCAAAGGCCCGCGCCTGGGCTCGCTGTGCTGCTGCTGAAATGCATTCCGGGTTCCAGTCGCTACGGGATATCTGCAGCATGAACGTTGGCCTGCGTATCCGCATGAACACGGTCAGTGAAGGCCTGCAAAAGGATGTCGACCGCATCGACAGCCTGTGGTCCCATGGCCTGCAGCAGTTCGGTGGCCCGTTCCTCGCCGGTGACCGCTTTAGCGCTGTGGATGCCTTCTTTGCCCCTGTCGTCTATCGGGTACGCACCTACGGGCTGGACCTGAGCGAAGGCGCTGCTGCCTACGTTGAGAGGGTTCTGGCGTTAGGCAGTATGCAGCAGTGGGAAGCCGAATCCCTCGCGGAACCGTGGCGAGACACCGAACACGAGGACATCGCGTTCACCGTCGGCACCTTGCTCGCGGACCACAGACAATAGCCACTTTCTTTAACAGACAGAGGACTCACCAGGCATGATCAGTTGGGAAGACTTTGAGAACGTAGAGCTGCGCATCGGCACCATCATCGAGGTAAACGAATTTCCGGAAGCCCGCAGGCCGGCGTACAAGTTGAAAGTCGATTTCGGCCCGGAAGTGGGCATCCGAAAATCCAGTGCGCAGATTACCGACCTGTACGATCCTGAGACGTTATTGGGTAAACAGGTGCTCGCCGTAACAAACTTCCCGCCAAAACAGATTGGCAAATTTATGTCCGAGTGCCTGGTGACTGGGATCAAGAATGATGAGGGGGCGATAACCCTGGTAAGCACGGATCACAAGGTGAGTAATGGGCAGAGGCTTATCTGAAGGTAAAACTGGGGGAGTGGTGGGCCCACCTGGACTCGAACCAGGGACCAAAGGATTATGAGTCCTCTGCTCTAACCAACTGAGCTATAGGCCCTTTTTCAGCGGATGCTGCTTAAAGGTTTGCTTTTTGGGGTGTCGCTTCCGGGCGGGAGCAACAAAGCGGGCGCCATTATACCGGTGAGGGATGGCGCCCGCTACTGTTGTGGTGTTATCCGTTGCCCTGATCGTCAATGAAGCCGCGCAGGTGATCGGAGCGGGAAGGATGGCGCAGTTTGCGCAGGGCCTTGGCTTCGATCTGGCGGATTCGCTCGCGGGTTACGTCAAACTGCTTGCCCACTTCTTCCAGGGTGTGGTCGGTGTTCATTTCGATACCGAAGCGCATGCGCAGCACCTTGGACTCGCGCGCGGTCAGGCCGGAGAGCACGGAGCGGGTAGCTTCGCGCAGGCCCTCAGCGGTAGCGGAGTCAACAGGTGACAGGGCCTGGATATCTTCAATGAAGTCGCCCAGGTGGCTGTCTTCGTCATCACCGATCGGGGTTTCCATGGAGATCGGTTCCTTGGCGATCTTCAGTACCTTACGGATCTTGTCCTCGGGCATTTCCATGCGCTCGCCCAACTCTTCCGGCGTGGGCTCGCGGCCCATCTCCTGCAGCATCTGACGGGAGATGCGGTTGAGCTTGTTGATGGTTTCGATCATGTGCACCGGAATACGGATGGTGCGGGCCTGGTCCGCGATGGAGCGGGTGATGGCCTGACGAATCCACCATGTGGCGTAGGTGGAGAACTTGTAGCCACGGCGATACTCGAATTTGTCGACCGCCTTCATCAGGCCGATGTTGCCTTCCTGAATCAGATCGAGGAACTGCAGGCCGCGGTTGGTGTACTTCTTGGCAATGGAGATAACCAGGCGCAGGTTGGCTTCCACCATTTCCTTCTTGGCACGGCGGGCCTTGGCTTCGCCGATGGAAACGCGGCGGTTGATTTCCTTGATGTCGGAAACGTCCAGGTCCACTTCGGTCTGGATATTGGCAATGCGCTTCTGCAGGCGGACAATTTCGTCGATGCGCTCAGCAATCAGCGGTGCATAGGGCTTCTTGCCCTTGGACATCTTCTCGGCCCAGTCCAGGCTGGTTTCGTTACCGGGGAACGACTTGATGAAATCCTTGCGCGGCATCTTGCACTCGCGTACGCAGATTTTCATGATCGCCCGCTCGTTCTCCCGCACCAGATCGTTGGTGGAGCGAACGACGTTCACCAGTTCGTCAAACGCCTTGTTGCCCAGCTTGAACGGGGCAAATACCTGGCCCAGTTCGTTCAGGGCTTCCTGGGTTTTCTTGTGGCCGCGGCCGTGTTTGGCCAGGCTTGCGTCGGCGGCATCGAGCTTTTCTTTCAGCAGCTCAAAACGTAGACGGGTTTCTTCCGGATCCGGACCGCTTTCGGTTTCTTCTTCGCTGTCGTCATCGTCATCATCGTCGTCGGATGAATCGTCCGAGGTGTTGGACGTGTCCGGGGTAGTGTCTTCCTCCATGAACGGCTCGGCGCCGTCGGGGTCGAGGAAGCCGGAGACGATGTCGCTGAGGCGGCCTTCGTTCTCGATGATGCGGTCGTAGGCCTGGATAACGGTACCGGTGATGCCGGGAAAGTGGGCCACGGCGGCCATGACATCGCGGATACCTTCCTCGATGCGCTTGGCAATGACAATTTCGCCTTCGCGGGTCAGCAGTTCCACGGTGCCCATTTCGCGCATGTACATGCGGACCGGGTCCGTGGTGCGGCCAGCGTCGGATTCCACGGCTGCGAGTGCCGCAGCGGCTTCAGCGGCCGCTGCTTCGTCAGCGGTGGAGTCGCCGTCGGTCATCAGCAGCGTGTCTGCGTCCGGTGCCACTTCAGACACCTGGATGCCCATGTCGTTGATCATGCGAATGATGTCTTCGACCTGGTCCGGGTCAGCAATGTCTTCCGGGAGGTGGTCGTTTACCTCGGCGTAAGTCAGGTAACCTTGTTCCTTGCCTCGTGCAATGAGGTCTTTAAGACGTGATTTCTGCGAATTGCCTGACATAGACACCCTGTGAACTCGCTGGTAAAAGGAAAAAAGTGAAACAGCCATTATAGCTGTCGCGCGGTTGCTCTGCCACCGGATGGTTAGATGGTGATCAATACTGCAAGTTTCAAGTGCAGTGCCGTTTCCGGCGGCAGTTATTGCGTTTTTTGGCCCGCCGGCTCTGTTTCCTGGCGCTGGTCAGTCGTCATTCTGTCCGGTCAGTGCCTTCAGCTCCTGCCGCTCTTCAGCGCTAAGGTCTGCCAGGCTACGCTTTTCCGATAGCAGAGACGCCAACCGCTGCTTGCGCGCCACTTCCCGGTTCGGGTTAAGCATTTCCCTGGCGCCAGCCAGGGTCTGTTCCCGTGCGGGGATGTGTTCAATGCCATCGAACAGGCTGTAAAACTGTTCTCTGGCGCGGTTATCCGTTGCCAGTTCGCGGACCAGGGAGCGCCGGTCTTTGATGGCGTGCTCCAGGATCCAGCTGGCGAACTGGCCTGCCTGCCGGTATTGGCGGCTGCTGCGGCAAAGTTCAGCAATTTCGCTGGCCATGTCCGGCGCTTCAAGCAGGGCCAGACAAAGCTGGGTATCCTTGCTGAGTTTTACGTCAATCCGTTGTTCCTGCACCCGGCGTTCGCCGTATCCGCCCTTGCCGTTTGGCTGGCGGCGGTTCTGCCAGTCGCCCCGGTTGTTGCCGCACAGTCGCAGCATTTCATGCCACATGGCATCCCTGAGGGTGCTCCTGGGCATTTTCTTCAGCAGCGGTTCTACCCGTGCCTTCAGCTCACCCCGGTCTTCCGGCAGCGTCAGGTCCAGTCCCTCGCTTTGCCGGTTGAACAGGTAGCGAGACAGGGGCGTGGCGCCGTTGATGCGTTCCTGGAACGCGTCGGGGCCCTCCTTGCGCACCAGTGTGTCCGGGTCTTCACCGTCCGGCATCATCAGGAATTGCAGATGAAGGCCGTCGGTCAGCAATTCCAGAGCATTCTCTAGGGCCTTGTCGGCCGCCCGGTAACCGGCCTGGTCGCCGTCAAAACAGAACACCAGATGCCGTACCTGCTTCAGCAGTGCCGACAGGCTGTCCTGGTTCGTGGCTGTGCCCAGCGTGGCCACGGCAAAGTGGATGCCGTTCTGCGCGAGCGCAATGACATCCATGTAGCCTTCCACCACCAGCAGCCTGTCGAGTTGGCGGATCGACTGTTTGGCTTCATAAAGGCCGTAGATTTCGCGGCTTTTATGGAACACATCAGACTCCGGAGAGTTGATGTACTTGGCCTTGTCATCACCCAGTGTGCGCCCGCCGAACGCAATGGTCCGACCGCGACTGTTGCGGATCGGAAACATCACCCGGTTGCGGAACAGATCCCGTGGCCGGCCATACTTGTCGGAGACCGTGCCGGTTTCAACCAATGGCCCCTGCAGGTCCTTGCTGGCGCTATCGAACAGGGCGGTGCCGGTGCCAGGGGCGTAGCCCAGCTGGTACTGTTCAATAATGCTGTCGTCCAGGCCTCTCTGTTTGAGGTAGTCCCGGGCGAATTCACCTTGTTGGCCCTTCAGGGCGGACTGATAGAAGCGGCTGGCGTAATCCAGGGCGTCCGTCAGTGTTCGCGCCTGCTGCATTTCCTGGCGCGCGCTCTGGTCGTAGGGCACTTCCATGCCGGCTCGGCGGGCCAGTTCCTCTACCGCGTCGGTAAAGCCCAGGCCATCGAACTCGCGGACAAAGCTGATGGCATCGCCGTGGGCGCCACAGCCAAAACAGTGGTAAAAGCCCTTGTCCGGCCGAACGTTGAAAGACGGCGTTTTCTCATCATGGAAGGGGCAGCGGGCCTTGTAGTTGCCGCCGGCCTTTTTCAGGGTGATACGTGATCCGATCAGCTCCGCCAGGTCTATCCGGTCGAGCAGGTCTTCAACAAAGCGTTGCGGGATCAGTCCACTCATGATGTCTCCGGTCGCGCGGAAAGTGCCGGGCCTGGAAGTACAGCCAAAAATGCCGCCGAAGCCAGGCCTCGGCGGCATTTTGGTATCGCTCAGTGCAACCTGCGGCTATACAGGCGATTATAGGCTTGCAGTCAAGCGGCGTCCGGTAAAGCTTAGTACAGACGCTCGAACTTGCGCTGTTCCCGCTGAAGCTTCTTGAGATGACGCTTGACGGCTGCGGCTGCCTTGCGCTTGCGCACGGCTGTCGGCTTCTCGTAGTGCTCACGGCGACGTACTTCCGACAGAACGCCTGCTTTCTCGCAGGAGCGCTTGAAGCGACGAAGGGCTACGTCAAACGGTTCATTCTCTTTCACTTTAACAGCTGGCATTCGAAAATCACCTACCTGATTGATTCGGTTTCTGTTTTGTCTGATCGACCGGTCTGTCAGATCGACTCGATACCTGGTCAGATTGGCTAAAACTCGACCAGTGCGTATTTAAGGCCGGCAATGATAGCGCCTGCCCATGGCCGAGGTCAATGTTTGTTCGATGAAACTGACGGAGGGTTTCGGGTTTCTGCTAAAATGCTCCGCTGATGTTCACCAGTCCGGAGTTGTGGCCCTTATTTATGCTGATTCTCGGTATTGAAACCTCCTGTGATGAAACCGGCGTTGCCCTCTATGACAGCGAACGCGGGCTGCTGGCGCATGCGTTGTTCAGCCAGATTGATATGCACGCGGATTACGGCGGTGTGGTGCCGGAGCTGGCCTCCCGCGACCATGTCCGCAAACTGCTGCCGCTGTGTGATCAGGTGCTTGCCGATGCCGGCAGGGTTCGCGCTGATATCGAAGGCATTGCCTACACCGCCGGTCCCGGTCTGGTGGGAGCGCTGATGGTAGGTGGTTCTGTGGCCCATGCCCTGGGATTTGCTCTGGGTGTGCCGGTGCTGGGTGTCCATCACATGGAGGGTCATCTGTTGGCGCCAATGCTGGAAGACAATCCCCCGGCGTTTCCTTTTGTTGCCCTGCTGGTTTCCGGCGGCCATACCCAGTTAGTGCTGGTTAAGGGCATTGGCGAGTATGAAATGCTGGGTGAGTCTGTGGACGATGCCGCCGGCGAGGCCTTCGATAAAACCGCCAAGATGCTGGGGCTGGATTATCCCGGCGGGCCCAGGGTGGCGGCGCTGGCTGAAAAGGGCACGTCTGGCCGGTATCGGTTCCCGCGCCCGATGACAGACCGGCCGGGGCTGGATTTCAGTTTTAGTGGCTTGAAGACGTTTACCCTCAATACGGTAACTGCGGCAGAACGTGCTGGGGGGCTGGATGACGAGACCCGAGCCGATATTGCCCTGGCCTTCGAGGCAGCGGTGGTGGATACACTGACCATCAAATGTCGCCGTGCCCTGGAGCAGACCGGTTGCAAGCGCTTGGTGATTGCCGGCGGCGTTAGCGCCAATAAGCGGTTGCGTGCCGGGCTTGAGAAAATGACTGAGAAACTTCGTGCCGCCGTGTTCTACGCACGCCCTGAGTTCTGTACGGATAATGGCGCCATGATTGCTTACGCGGGTTGTCAGCGTATGAACTCAGGCCAGCAGGATGGCGATCGAATTGTGGCAGTGCCGCGCTGGCCGATGAATACACTGCCACCGGTTGGCGAACCACGGACGAATGGGCTGGTGGACTAGAAGCCCGGTTCCCGGCCCTGGGCCATACGGATTAGATTGTTGCGGTGACGTACCACAATCAGGATGGCCAGCAGGCCGAACAGTGGCAGGGTGTCGGGTTCGATCAGGGCACTGATGATGGGGCCGCTGACAATGGCCACAATCGAAGCCAGCGCCGAAATTTTCCAGCGCCACATCACCAGGGCCCAGATGGCGGCGAGTAGAAGCGTGGTCGCTGGAGCCAGCGCAAGCCCGGCGCCCAGTGCCGTCGCCACGCCTTTTCCACCCTTGAATCGATAGAACAACGGAATCATGTGCCCGGTCACCGCGCACAGCGCCACAATGGCCTGGGAAAGGATGGTCAGGTCTGCCTGGTGGGCAAACCACACCGGAAGCCAGCCCTTGGCGGCATCCAGGAATAACGTCAGTGCCGCTGGCGGCCATCCGCCGGTACGGTAGACATTGGTGGCGCCGGGGTTCCCGGAGCCCTGGGCGCGTGGGTCTGGAAGATGCCAGGCGCGACAGACCGGCAGTGCAAACAGCATCGAGCCCGCCAGGTAGGCCAGGGCGCACAGTAGAACGGTCAGTACCGGGTCACTCAGATAGCTCATCGGTGGCGATCATTGGCAAAGTGAAAAAGACGCAAAGACGCGTACTGGTCATTTGTGAGAAAATGCCGGCCCCGCGACGAAGCAGGTCAGATTTTACACAGTATCCGCTGCCTGCGCGTTATTCAATCAGCAAAGAGTGTAAGCCCGGGAGTGCCTCCGTTGACAGATAGTGTACTGATCGAAGGTCTGGCCGTTGAGGCAATCATCGGCGTGTACGACTGGGAGCGGGAAGTCAGTCAGCGACTGTTGGTAGACCTGGAGATGGCCTGGGATAACAGGGCACCGGCGGCGTCGGATGATGTCAGTGATGCTCTGAACTACGCTTTGGTCAGTGAGCGGGTCTCAGACTACCTTGTCGAGGCTCGCCCCCAATTGCTGGAAACCGCTGCGGAAGGCATTGCCGGTTTGCTACAGAGTGAATTCAACGTGCGCTGGGTCAAGTTGACCCTTCGTAAGCCAGGCGCCGTTCCGGCTGCAGCAGCCGTGGGTGTAAGGATTGAACGGGGGAGCCTCTGATGGCGCGGGTGTATATCAGTATCGGTAGTAACATTGACCGCGAGCGCTATATCACTGCGGCGCTGGATGCACTGGCTGGCTGGTTTGACGAACCGCTTATCTCATCTGTCTACGAGAGCGAGTCGGTCGGTTTTGATGGCTCGCCCTTCTACAATCTGGTGGTGGGCGTCGATACCGACCTGAGCGTGGCCGAGCTGTCGGCCCGCTTCAAGCAACTTGAGGCGGACAATGGTCGACGGCGGGATGTGCCAAAGTTCAGTCCCCGAACACTGGACCTGGATATTCTCACCTACGATCACGAGGTGGGCCGGGTCGATGGTGTCGAGCTGCCCCGGGGCGAGATCCTGAAAAACGCCTTCGTGCTGTTGCCACTGGCGGAAATTGCGCCGACCGCCGTTCATCCGGTCTGCGGCGAGCGTTACCAGGCGCTGTGGCAGGCCTATGACCGTGACCAGAAATTGTGGCCGGTGGACTTTACCTGGCGGGGCCGGCGCATCTCGCAGGCCGCTGCCCGATAAAGGGACTTTACGCCCCGTGATGTGAGCGGTATATCTGGATCAGGCTGGCCGTTGAGCTGTCGATGGCCTCGTCGCCTTCGGCAGTATCGCCGGTCAGGCGGTCCAGTATGCCCTTGCCCATCTGTTTCCCCAGTTCCACGCCCCACTGATCGAACGAATCCACATCCCAGATAATGCCCTGCACAAAGGTACGGTGTTCATAGAGAGCGATCAGCGCGCCGACGGTTTCCGGCGTCGATTTCTCCATCAGCAGGGTATTGCTGGGTTTGTTGCCGGGAATCACCTTGTGAGGCGCCAGTTTGTCGATCTCTCCAGAGCTCATGCCTTCGGCTTTCAGTTCCGCTTTGGCTTCGTCCAGGGTCTTGCCGGACATCAGAGCTCGTGACTGGCTCAGGCAGTTGGCAAACAGCGTAACGTGGTGACTGGCGACCGGGTTGTGGGTCTCCAGAGGAATAATGAAGTCCGCCGGAATCAGGCGTGTGCCTTGATGCAGTAGTTGGTGGAAGGCGTGTTGGCCGTTGGCACCCACGCCGCCCCAGATCACCGGGCCGCTTTGGTAAGTTAGCGGCTCACCGCCCTGGGTCACGCTCTTGCCGTTACTTTCCATGTCCAGTTGTTGCAGGTGCGCGGGCAGGCTGCGGAGGTAATGGTCGTAGGGCAGGATGGTGTAGGTTTCCGCGCCCCAGAAGTTGTTGTACCAGACCCCCAGCATGGCTATGACCACAGGCAGGTTCTGCTCCAGTGGCGCAGTATGGAAATGTTGGTCCATGGCATTGGCGCCGGAGAGCAGGGCACGGAAATTCTCCATGCCGATGGTCAATGCCACGGGCAGGCCGATGGCGGACCACAGCGAGTAGCGTCCGCCCACCCAGTCCCACATGGGGAAGATGTTGTCTTCGGAGATGCCGAATTTAACGGCTTCCGGGGTATTGGCGGTAACCGCCACGAAGTGCTTCGCGATCTGATCCTCGCTGCCGCCGTTGTCCAGGAACCAGTCCCGGGCCACCTTGCTGTTCTCCAGGGTTTCCTGGGTACGGAAGGATTTCGACTGGATCAGGAAGAGGGTGGTTTCCGGGTTGACCCGGCGCAGTACCTCGGCTATCTGGGTGCCGTCGATGTTGGCGACGTAGTGGCCCTTCAACTGGCCATGCCAGTAAGGGCGTAGAGCTTCCGATACCAGTTTGGGGCCGAGGAAGGAGCCGCCAATGCCAATACTGACCACATCGGTAAAGGCCTTGCCGGTATGCCCCTGCCAGCGCTCGCTAAGCACGTCGTCTACGAACTGCGCCATGCGCTTCAGCGTGCCTTCCACTTCCGGAGTGATGTCGGTGCCGTCAACGTGGATGGAAGCGCCGTTGGTGTCCCGCAGGGCGATGTGCAGCGCCGGGCGATTTTCAGTGACGTTGATGTGGTCGCCACGAAACATGGCTTCGATTTGCTCCGGTACACCGCATTTCCTGGCCAATGCCATCAGCTTCGCCAGGGTGTCATCGGTCATGCGGTTGCGGGAGTAATCCAGCGACAGGCCGCCGCCGCGAATGAAAAAACGGCTGGCTCGGCCGGGATCGTCGCTGAAAAGCTCCCTCATGTGGGTGCTTTCCAGTTCCGCCTGATGTGTCTTCAGTGCCTGCCACTCGGGCCGGCTGGTGAGTGGTACAGAGCCCTGGGACATTGTGGAATCCTTTCTGTCAGTGGGTGTCGGGTCAGCGGGTGATCGACAGGTTGTCGATCAGTCGTGTAGTGCCCAGAAACGCTGCCACCAGTAGAGTCAGTTCGGTATCGTCGGCGCTGGCCGGTTTCAGGGTCAGGCTGTTGGCGATGTTGAAGTAATCCGGGCGTAACCCCGCTTTACTGAGGGCATCGTTGGCCTCCTGGGACAGCACTGTGAAATCGGTCCGGCCTTCGTGAATCTGTTCTGCGGTGTTCTTCAGTGTCTGATAGAGAGCCGGTGCAATGGCGCGCTCGTCCTCGGTGAGGAATCCGTTGCGGGAACTTTTCGCCAGACCGTCCTCTTCGCGAACGGTCGGGCCGCCGATGACTTCCACCGGTATCATCAGATCCCGGGTCAGTTTGCGAATGACAGCCAGCTGTTGGTAATCCTTCTCGCCAAACACCGCGATATCCGGCTGCACCATATTGAACAGCATGGTGACGACTGTGGCCACGCCCTCAAAGTGTCCGGGGCGGCTGGCGCCGCAGTGGCCCTCACTGACTTCCGGAACAATAATACGGGTGTGCCGGGCCAGCCCCTCGGGATAGATCTCTTCATTGGAAGGGGCGAACACCAGAGTGCTACCCGCAGCCTCAAGCCGCTCCTGATCTTCAATCAGTGTGCGGGGATAGGTGTCCAGGTCTTCCGTGGCGCCGAACTGCATCGGGTTCACGAAAATACTGGTCACGACAATGTCAGCGGCTTCACGGGCCTTTCTGACCAGTGAAATATGTCCCTCATGCAGGTTGCCCATGGTGGGAACCAGTCCAATACGTTTCCCTTGCTGGCGATAGCTGCGCAGCATGGCACGGAGTTCTTTAAGCGTATGTACGGTTCTCATGCCTTGAACGTATGCTCCTCGGCGGGGAATGAGCGGTCGCGAACTGCGGCCACATAGGCTTCGATGGCACCTTTGACAGAACCGGACTCGGCGAGGAAGTCCTTTACGAAGCGTGGTTTGCGGCCGGTGACCATGCCCAGCATATCGTGGACCACCAGTACCTGGCCGTCGGTGTCTGAGCCGGCACCAATGCCGATCACCGGCGCTTGCACGGCCTGGGTGATCCTGGCTGCCAGCGGCGCAGGTACGCATTCCAGCAGGATGGCATCGGCGCCCGCGGCCACCAGTTCACAGGCGTGTTCAATCATCAGCTCGGCGTGCTTTTCGTCCCGGCCCTGGACCTTGTAACCGCCAAACTTGTTGACGAACTGCGGGGTCAGGCCCAGGTGGGCGCATACCGGCACGCCGCGTTCGCTCAGGGCGTGAATGGTGTCCTTCATCCAGTCGGTGCCTTCCAGCTTGACCATGTGGGCGCCGGCGCGCATCAGCTCGGCGGCGTTCTCCAGGGCGGCTTCGGTGGTACCGTAGGTCATGAACGGCATGTCGGCCATGATCAGCGAGCCCCGGTTGCCTTTGGCTACGGACGACACGTGGTACACCATCTGGTCCATGGTCACGGGGAGTGTGCTGTCGTGCCCCTGAAGCACCATGCCAAGAGAATCGCCAATCAGGATGACATCAACGCCGGCCTCACTGACGATTTGAGCAAAGGTGGCATCGTAGGATGTCAGAACGGAGAAAGCTTCGCCCTTCTGCTTGTAATCGCGCAGAGTATTGATGGTAACAGCCATAGAATCCTTGCCTTGTGGGTGGATGGGCCAGACCGGGCCGGGTGTATGCCGGCATCCAGGTCTTTAGGGTAATCCGGGGGTGTGTTTGTGGCAATAGCCGCACGCCGAGCCGTTGGTCTCAGCCGGGCGGGAAAGGTGCCCGTTCCACCGGATGGAGTTCTTGCAGGTTGTTGTCCGGGCATTGTTGCCGCAGTTGCGCGATGGTGCGGCCGTCTGGCAGTGCCAGTCCGGGCTCCAGGTCCAGTAACGGCTGCAAGACAAAGTCCCGGTTGGCGAGTTCGGCGTGGGGTACGGTCAGGCGCTCGCTGGCGATGGTTTCATTGCCATAGAGGAGCAGGTCCAGATCCAGGGTTCTCGGCCCCCAGTGCTGTATGCGTTCGCGGCCATGAGCCTGTTCAATGGTCTGTAGCTGGTCCAGCAGTTCCAGGGCGGAAAGTTCCGTGCGTAACCAGGCTGCGCCGTTTACGAAATCGGGCTGGTCCTGCGGGCCCACCGGCTTGCTGCGATAAAAAGGGGACTGGGCCACCAGTTCAGTTTTTGGCAGCGCAGCCAGCCGGGCTACGGCACCGGCCAGTTGCGCGGAAGGGTCAGCCTGGTTGCTGCCGAGCCCGATAAAAACATCCGTGGCCGTCATCGGTCAGGCCTTTTTCGCGGGCTTCTTGCGGCGGCGTTTCTTGGGGCCGTCACTGCCCAGTTGCGTCAACATACGTTCCTGGCCGCGCTCGTCCGTTTCCTGGAACTCCGTCCACCACTGGCCCAGTCCGGGTTCGATTTCGCCCGAGGCTTCCCGTACCAGCAGAAAGTCATAGGCGGCCCGGAAGCGGGGGTGGGACATGGTCGCGAATGCGCGCTTGCCCTGGCGACGGGGCAGGCGCATCTGCAGTTCCCAGATCTCCTTCATCGGGCCGGAGAAGCGCTTGGGGATCGAGGTGGCCTGAACCTGTCGGCCGATCACCTTGGCGATGGCCATGTGCAATGCCGGTTGTACCGGCTCCCCATTATCCTGGCGCTTTCGCCATTCCGCCTGCAGGGCCGGCCAGAGCATGGCTGCAAACAGGAAGTAGGGCGTTACTGACTTGCCCTGAGCGATGCGGGCATCGGTGTTTCGCAGGGCCTTGCGGATCAGTTCATCCGGCTCGCCGTTGTTGATGGCCTGTACCGTCTCCGGGAACAAAGGCGCCAGCAGGTTGTATTCGCTGAGCAGGTCGTAAGTGGCTTCACCGAAACCTGCGGAGAACAGCTTAAGCACTTCCTCGAACAGGCGAGCTGGCGGAATGTGCGTGAGCAGTGGTGCCAGTTCCCGGATCGGGGCTTCGGTATCGGGTTCGATATCGAAGCCCAGCTTGGCGGCGAAGCGCACGGCGCGGAGCATGCGCACCGGGTCTTCCCGGTAGCGGGTTTCCGGGTCGCCAATCAGCCGCATCTGGCGGTTTTCCAGATCGTCAATGCCGTTGGCGAAATCCACCACGGTGAAGTCGCGGATGCAGTAATAGAGGGCGTTTACGGTGAAATCACGGCGCAGGGCGTCTTCTTCCAGATTGCCGTAGACGTTATCCCGCAGCAGCAGGCCGTGCTCGCTGGTTCTGCGGTCATCGTCGTCATCCTCCTCCTGCGCCTCCGCAGCATTTCCGCGAAAGGTGGTGACCTCAATGACTTCCCGGCCGAACAGGACGTGAACAATGCGGAAGCGCCGGCCAATCAGCCTGGAGTTGCGGAACAGGTCATGCACCTCTTCCGGCGTGGCGTTGGTGGCGATATCAAAATCCTTGGGTTTGCCGCCAAGGAGTATGTCGCGAACACCACCGCCCACCAGATACGCTTCGTAACCGGCATTGTTCAGCCGGCTGAGCACTTTCTTGGCGGGCTCGCTGATGAATGAGCGGGAGACGTTATGCTGGTCCCGGGGTATATCCTGACGTTGATAGGTTCGGGCTTTTTTCTTCCCGTTTCCTGACACGTATGACAATAGTCGTTTAAGCATTGAATTCCGTTATTGCGCTGAGCAAAAGCGAGAGTTTAACGGTTTGGGCGGGATTTGCACACGTTTGGCGACACAAGCTGGTGAAAACAACCAAAGGAAGGGCGTAAATGGTCGGTTTGAAAAATGGTTGGGCCAGATAATCAAAAGGCGGATTCGTTTACACGAACCCGCCCTGAAAGCGTTGACGATCTGCATTGTTTTTGTTTTTACCGGGATTTTTCTTCGTTTTTCTACCCCACTGTCAATCCCCAAACTTAGGGATTCCAGGAGTGCAAACGGAAAGCTTTGAATACACAGAGCAGTCAGAGACATCGGGCAAGTCATTGGGTAAATGCAGTGCCGCCTGGAAGACGATTCTTCTCTACATCTACAACTCGCACGTGCCGTGGGACCACTAAAAAGCAAAGTACCCAAAACACTCAGTTCGCTCACGTTCTGTTTTTGTTTTTGTTACCGAACGTCTTCTACAGCTTTTTGTTCTTGTTGTTGGCGCTGCGTTGTCACTGTTGTTTTTGTTGTTGTGCGCCCTATAGACTGCAGTCCGTGTGCCAGTTTTTGAAAACTGTTTATTAACAGTAGGTTAGTATTATCGGTCTATTTGAGAAGGTGGATCGTAAGACTTAAGTGTTACTGAGGTCGCGTTTTTTAGATCTGGGGTGTTACCGTCAGGAACACTGGGTAACAACTGAGCTCAGGTTCACACTTTCCCGGTAACAACGCTTTCTGAGGGGTACCGGAAAAGTATCAGTTCCCCGAACTTTTCTTTCGTGGGATGCCCAGGCGTTGCCGCCGCTCCCACAGAGATTTACGGCTGATCCCCAACTTTTGGGCCAGCTCGGTTTCACTCATACGATCCTGGTTTTCCAGCACAAAGTGTTGGAAGTAATCTTCAAGGGAGAGGTCACTGGTGGCCTCGGCTTCCCGGGAGGGCGCCTGCTCGTTGTTGCCGTCCACCAGGGTTTCGGGGATTTTGACGTCGCCGCCTTCGCCGTCCAGATCCAGCAGGGACGGGGTGATCAGGTCGCTGTCACAGAGGATGGTGGCGCGCTCGATGGCGTTTTCCAGCTCCCTGACGTTGCCGGGCCAGCGGTGTCGTTCCAGCGCACGCATGGCCTCTGGTGTCAGGTTCAGGCCGGGTTTACTCATCTTTTCGCCCTGGCGTTGCAGGAATCGCTGGGCCAGGCCAAGAATATCCGACTGCCTTTCCCGCAGCGGCGGTATGCGAACCTGCATGACGTTCAGTCGGTAAAACAAGTCTTCGCGGAACCCACCGGTTCGTGTCATGGCCTTCAGGTTACGATGGGTGGCTGCAATCATGCGCACGTCCACCTGGCGGCTCTGGGTGGAGCCCACCTTGCGAATCTCGCCTTCCTGCAACACCCGCAGCAGACGGGCCTGAGCCTCAGCGGGCAATTCGCCGATTTCGTCCAGAAACAGGCTGCCGCCGTCGGCTGCTTCGATCAGGCCGGTCCGGGCCGATACCGCCCCGGTAAACGACCCCTTTTCATGGCCGAACAGTTCCGACTCGATCAGGCTTTCCGGAATCGCGGCGCAGTTCACGGAAATAAGAGGTCTGGCGGCCCGGGGGCTCATCAGGTGAAGCGCGCGAGCAGCCAGCTCCTTGCCGGTTCCGGATTCGCCCTGGATCAGCACTGTGGTCTCCGTCGGCGCCACTTTGCGTATCAGGGTGAATACCTTCTGCATGGCATCGCAGTGACCAAACATGATGCTGGCCGGGTCGCTGTCCGGTGCAGCTGCATCTGCCTGATTCGATGATGACTGGGCATTCGAGGAAGAAATCGGCGGCTTTCTGGCGAGAATGCCCTCGACCGCTTCCAGCATTTCATCGTGATCGAAGGGTTTGGCAATGTACTCCACAGCGCCCATTTTCATGGAGTCCACGGCGGAGCGGAGGCTGGCATAGCTGGTCATGATTAGCACCGGAGTGTCCGGTGCGCGCCGTATCAGTTCCGTTCCGGCTGCGCCGGGCAGTCGAAGGTCGGAGATGATCAGGTCAAATTCGCCGGGGTCGTGGTTGTCTTCGGCTTCTTCAACGGAGCCAGCATCGGCAACCTCGTAACCGGCGTGCTGAAGCAGCTTGCGAACCGCTGAACGGATGATCTCTTCGTCTTCTACAATCAGAATGCGAGGCATAACGCGTTTACGACCCTTCGTTCTGGCTGATGGTGGTACCGGTGTCCGGCTCGTAGGCCGGCAACCTCATGCGCACACAGGTGCCGCGGCTAGTGTCAGCATCAGCCGGGCTGTCCACTTGAATGTTGCCGTAATGCTCTTCAATGATGCTGTACACCAGCGACAGGCCCAGGCCCGTTCCTTTGTTGGGGGCCTTGGTGGTGTAAAAAGGCTCGAAGATATGGTCCAGCTGGTCTTTCGGTATGCCGGAGCCGTCATCGGTGACCTCGATAATAGCGGAGTAGCCATCACGGTTTCCACTGATACGCACTTCTCCACCGATGGGTGAGGCGTCCCGGGCATTGGCCAGCAGGTTGATAAACACCTGCACCAGCCGTTGTTCATCCCCCAGGATGGTCAGCTCATTCGGACATTCGTTGCGGTAGTGAATGCCCATGCCCTTGTCACTGAGGGATAGCAGGTTGATGGACTCGTCCACACAACGGTGTATGTCCACCGGTTCGTAGCGGTTGGCGTGGGCATGGTTTCCGGTGCGGGCAAAGTTCATCAGCGACTGCAGGATGGTGGAGATCCGCCGGGTCTGCTGTTGGATCTGATCCGCGGTGGACAGAATGTCCGGGTCGTCGGTTTCCAGCTTCAGGTTCTGGGCCAGGGAGGAGATACCGGTGACCGGATTGCCAATTTCGTGGGCGACACCGGCCGCGAGCCGGCCCACGGAGGCCAGGCGCTCGCTGTGCATCAGTTCGTCTTCCAGCAGGCGGGTTTCCGTCTGATCTTCCACCAGGATAATGCTGCCGCCCTCGGTGTGATCGGGGCCGCTCAAGGCTGCTTTGTGCAGGTTAAGCCAGTGGGGGCGGCCTTTCAGATCCAGGCGGTGCTTGTACCGGTGCAGGTCCTCACCGCTGTTGAAATCATCCAGCAGCAGGTGCCAGTGCTCGGGCAGGGCCATCAGTCGGGCACCCACCACATCGTCAGCTGTAATGCCGGTGAGGGCTTCCATGGCGTTGTTCCACATGAGTATTTCGCCGTCTTCGCCAACAGAGCAAGCGGGAATCGGAAGGTTCTGAAGGGTCTGGCGATAGTGACGGCGCAGGTTGTCCAGTTCCCCGGCGAGCCCGGTCAGGCGATTCTGGTAATCCCCGAGGGCCCGTTCGACATAGCGTATATCCTGTGCGGTGCCGCCACTGGCCATGGGTTTATAGCCCAGGTGCCGTTTAACCAGATCACGAGCGACAGCGGGGCCCAGCAATCCCGAAAGGTTTACCTCCACTCGGTCGCGCAAGCGCCGAAGTTGGTAGGGCCGGTATTCCACGTTGGGCAGCTTGAGCTGGGTAAGGGCTTTTTCCACTTCCCGTCTTGCAACCCCCAACCCTAATGGAACCGCAAGCTGGCGGGTGAAGTCCGCAGACGAGGTTGCCAGTAACTCTCTGCGCTGGGGGCGGGAAAGCGCGCCCAGAGAACATGCCTGGGCAGCCCCGGCTTCTTCGGCGGAGCTCGTACTCAGTACTGAAATGAGGGTGAATATAGTGACATTCACCGTCAGGCTAACGAAGGTGAAGATGTGCCAGTTGCTGTAGTCCGGTACCAGCGGGGCACCGATGAAATCCAGCAGGTTGGCGGTATGGGAGAAGGGCAACACCAGGGTAATCACCCAAATGACCAGGCCGGAGACCAGCCCGGCGATCAGGCCACGGCGATTGCCTTCTGGCCAGTAGATCACACCAAGGGCGCCGGGGAGTAGCTGGAGCATGCCTGATAGTGAAATGGCGCCGAGGATCGACAGGTCCAGGTTTTTGCCCAGGGTTTCATGGAACAGCAGCGCAGCGAAGATGATGGCCGCGATAAGCAGGCGCTTGACCCATTTCAGCCAGTGGTAGATGTCACCGTGGTCCTTGGGGGTTCGTAGTGGAAGAACCGCATGGTTCAGCACCATGCCCGCCAGAGCCAGGGTGCTGACGATCATCAGGCCGCTGGCGGCGGACAGGCCGGCAATGTACATCATCAATGTTAGCGCCGGACTGCCGAGGGCCTGGGCGGTGCCGATGGCGTAGAAGTTCGGTCCCGTGGTGGCAGCCAACGCCTGGCCGCCCCAGAGAATCAGTGGAATCGGCAGGCCGAGCAGCAGCAGGTAGAGGGGCAATCCCCAACTGGCCTTTGCCAGTGCTTTGGGCGATGGGTTTTCACTGAAGGTCATGTGGTACATGTGGGGCAGTACCAGGGCACCGGCGAAGGACATCAGCATCAAGGCGCGCCAACTGCCGTCATCGATGCTCATGGTCATGGTGCTAACCGGAGTGCTCTGGTCCGCCAGCCAGGTTTCCAGTCCTGCCATACCATCGAATACGCCAAACAGGATGACTCCGCCAAGGATCAGCAGGGAGAAGAGTTTCACCAGGGAGTCGAAGGCAATGGCCAGTACCAGGCCCTGGTGGTTCTCGGAACCCTGGCTGCGACGAGTGCCGAACAGCATGGCAAACAAAACCACGATAATGCTGAAAAGCACGCTGATGAGCTGGGGCGATGTGTCTGGCGCCAACAGGCTGGCAGACGTGGATACCGCCTGGATCTGCATGCTCAGCAAGGCCAGTATGGCGGTGCCGGAACAGATGGTTACCAGCGTGCCCGCCCACTGGCTTCGATACCGGTAGGCGAACAGGTCGGCAAGGGAGGTGAGCTGGTAGGCGCGGCCAATCCGCATCACCGGGTTGAGCAGAACCGGTGCCAGCAGAAAGGCGCCGCTGATGCCCAGGTAGTAGGCCAGGAAGCCAAACCCCGATTCAGCAGCCATGCCCACCGCGGCGTACACGGCCCAGATGCCGGCGTAGACGCCAAGGCTAAGCGTGTAGACCAGAGGGTGCCTGATCCAGCTGCGGGGCAGCGCGCCTTTTTCGGTCACCCACGCAATGCCGAAAAGCAGGACCAGATACAACAGGCTGGCCAGTAATAGGCTGGGAGCGCTAAAACTCATTGGGATCCCGTCGCCATTCCAGCCAGAAGCCGATGGCAATCAGGCCGGCCCAGATTACGTAGGGGCTGTACCAGGCATTCCCCGGCGACGTCCACCAGTCAAGAATGTTGGGAGAGAATATGTAGATGGCCAGAACCAGAAGGAAGACCAGACGGTAGATATACATCAGGCATGATATCCGCACTGTCGCTTGTGAAAAGGTTTATAACACGTCGTTCACCGGGCTGTCAGGTGAATCCGCTCCGGCGCCCAGTTGGCAGCGGCCCGGGCAAGCAGGGTACCGATGTCTGATGCCTCTGCCAACAAACGTTGTTCCTGTCCCAATGCGACGAGGGCCTGTTTCAGGTTGTCTATTGCTTTCCGGTCATCCAGGGCTGGTGCATGGTTTTGCTTGCTGAGCTTCTGGCCTTCGGCGTTGAGAATAACCGGAATGTGCATCCACTGAGGTGGTGGCGCGCCCAGTGAACGATAGATCTGCTGTTGCTGTGCGGTCATGTCCAGCAGGTCTGAGCCCCTGACGACGTGGCTGATGCCCTGGTCGATGTCGTCGGCAACCACCGCCAGTTGGTAGGCGTAGAAGCCTTCCTTGCGGAGGATGACTGGATCGTCCAGTTCAGCGTGTACCTGCTGTACTTGCGGCCCCAGTAATTGATCGTGCCACTCGCTGTGTTCGTCGTGAAGGGCAAAACGGACAGCGAACGGGCGTTCGCCCGGTTCGGCCCTCCCTTCACGGCAATGCTCCGGGTGGCGCCCATTGTTTTCCCGCAGTTGCTTTCGTGAACAGGCACAGCGATAGGCCAGCCTTTGGGTGAGTAAACGATCAATCAATGCGTGGTAATGGGCGTGGCGTTCTGACTGGAAGCGCACGGGTTCGTCGGAATGCAGGCCGTGGGCGTTCAGGCTATCCAGTATCCGCTGGGTGGCTTCAGGGGATTCCCGGAGAGGATCAAGGTCTTCAATCCGCACCAGCCAGGTGCCTTTATGACTGCGCGCCTCAAGGTAACTGGCAACCGCGGTGACCAGGGAGCCAAAATGCAGAGGCCCGGTTGGAGACGGCGCAAACCGGCCGCGATAGTGGGAATCAGTCATGGCTGGTGAACACCGGCCCCGGGTTCAGGGGCCAGCATATTCAGAGGCGTGGGGTCAGATGCCAGTCTGGCGCTCGCGAATTTCAGCGAGAGTCTTGCAGTCAATGCACAATGTCGCGGTTGGCCGTGCCTCAAGGCGACGGATACCGATTTCAACGCCACACTGGTCGCAGAAGCCGTAGTCGTCCTTGTCGATGCGGTCGATGGTCTGGTCAATTTTCTTGATCAGCTTGCGCTCGCGGTCGCGGGTGCGCAATTCCAGGCTGAATTCCTCTTCCTGGGTTGCACGGTCACTGGGATCCGCGTAATTTGCCGCATCTTCCTGCATGTGGTGCATCGTGCGGTCCACTTCTTCCATCAGCTCCTGCTTCCATTGCAGCAGCAGATCCTTGAAGTGCTCCAGCATTTCCGCACTCATGTACTCTTCACCCTTCTTCATTTCATAGGGGGTGAAGTTGGTAAAACGTTCGCGTGGTTGTTCTGCAGTCTTTGCCATTGAACCCGGCCTCATGTTTGTACTTCGCAAGAGCGCTTGATTTCCGGCGGCCAGCGAATACTGGCCGGCCATTACCCTGGAAAAAGCATTCGTCCTGAAACGGGAATTTGCGGAAAATAGCAGATTAGTCACAGGGGTGCCAGCCTTGTGATGCCTACTTTTGCACGGAGACCAGAATGAAGTTGCCCGTACCATTGATCGAAGGCCGGCTAATGCGGCGCTACAAGCGGTTCCTGGCTGATGTCCGGTTGCCGGATGGCAGCGAGGTCATTGCCCATTGCCCTAACACGGGCTCCATGCTGGGGTGTCAGCCCGAGGATGCCAGAGTATGGCTGAGTACCAGTGACAATCCCAAACGCAAGTTGAAGTATACCTGGGAGCTGGTTGAAACCGCGCCGGGCGAGGTGGCCTGTATCAACACGGCGCGACCGAACGCGCAGGCCCGTGAAGCCATTGAAAATGGGGATGTTCCGGAGCTGGCCGCGTACCAGACCTGCAGGGCAGAGGTGCGTTACGGCACTGAAAAAAGCCGGATTGATCTGCATTTGTCAGGTCACGAGCATCATCCGGATACCTGGGTGGAGGTGAAAAATGTGACCCTGTGCGAGGACGGGCAGGGCTTTTTCCCCGATGCCGTAACCACTCGTGGCCAGAAGCACCTGCGGGAGTTGATGGCCCAGGCCAGGGCCGGCGAGCGTGCGGTGCTGTTTTTTGTGGTCAACCACACCGGTATCGACAGTGTGCGGCCGGCTGATCATATCGACAGCGCCTACGGTGTGCTGCTGCGTGAGGCAAAGGCCGCGGGCGTGGAAGTGCTGGCATACCGGGCGGGGCTTTCCGGCCCGCAAGGGCCGGATGGGGATATCTCACTAAGTGAGGCTTTGCCGGTTATTCTGGACGCCTGAGTCGGTTACTTCAGGCGCTTTACATCCCGGGAAGGCCAAAGTGCTGGCGGATTCGGTCTGCGACCGCCTCCCCCACATGCTCCTGGTCGGTGTACAGATGAATGGTGTGGGTTTTTTCCTCGGTGGTAAGGGGCTCAAACCAGGCTTCCTGCTCTTCCAGGAACTCTTCGGTGGCTTCGGAGGCATCGCCTGAGCGGTTGCGAGCCCATTCCTTACGGCTTTCCAGGGGCGCTTCGCAGTGCAACAGAGCGAACGGCATGCCCCGGCTCTCCGCCACGTCCGCCATCATCTCGCGTTCGGACTGTTTCAGGCAGGCAGCGTCTATGATGACCGGCAGGCCGCTGGTCAGCATGGCGCCGGCCAGCTCGGCCAGGCGCTCATAAGTGCGCTGGTTGGCTTCTTCGGTGTACAGCTTCTCGCCGGTCGGGGATTTGCTCTGGTCCAGCGGGCCCAGGCCAAAGAGCCGCTTGCGCTCCACGTCTGAGCGCAGCCGGATCAACCCCAATTCCGCCGCCATGGAACCGCTGACACAGGATTTTCCACTGGCGGAGAGCCCGGTGGTGGCCAGTAGATAAGGGTTGGGTATGGCGCTGTAGTCTTCCGCCAGTTGGGCGTAATCGCGATAGCGCTGCATCAGCCCCTGTCGCTCAGCATCGGTCAGCGATGGGTTGCCCAGGGTAAACAGGGCGATTTTGGCGCGGACCATGGCCCGGTACGCCTTGTAGAGGGGCAGTAACGGCAGGGCCTCGAAGTCGCCGCGGTACTCCAGGTAGGTATTCAATACCAGGTTCGCCAGCTCGGGCTCACGGCGGGACTCCAGGTCCATCAACAGGAACGCCAGATCGTTGATCACGTCAATCCAGCGGAACGGCTCACTGAACTCGATGCAGTCGAATACGGTCACGTCGCCGTTATAGATTGTGATATTTGCCAGATGCAGGTCGCCGTGGCATTCCCGTACAAATCCGCCTTCGTAGCGCTCGGAAATCAGGGCCGATTGACGCTCAAAGGTGCTGCGGGTCCATTGCTCCAGATTGTCGAGTTGAAGCAGGAGGGCGTCATCGTCAATCATCGGGCGGATCTGGTCGAAGTTTTCCTGCATTGCAGCGAAGACCGCTTCCGGCGTTCCCAGTGGTTTGCCGGGTTCAACCGGTGGTTGGCTGTCGTGGAAGTTCGCGGCCTGCCGGGCGAGGCTGGTGAGCAGTTCAGGCGTGAGTTTGCTGTTTTCCTGTCGCACGTCGAACAGCTCGTTCTGGTCGAACTGGCGCATGCGGATGGCGTACTCGAACGCGTCCCCCTCGCCACCGAGTGCCGGAGCCTCGGCCGAGCCTGTGATGGGCAACACGTCGAGGTATAGATTGTTGGCGAGGCGCCGATTCAGACGCAACTCCTCTTCGCAAAAGTGCTTGCGCCGCTCCAGGGTTGAGAAGTCGAGAAAGCCGAAATCCATCGGCTTCTTGATTTTGTAGGCATAGTCGCCGGTCAGGATGACCCATGAGATGTGCGTTTCGATAACCTGGAAATCTTTCACCGGGTGGTCATACAGCGCCGGATCCTGCAGTGCCAGAATCAGGTTGTCGGAAGGTGCATCGCTCACGGCTCTCTCCTTGGGTTCCTTGAACTCGTTGATTTTTATCGCCCCCATCATAACGAGCAAAACGGGCAGATTACAGAAATAACACACGGATGACCTGCCGTACCGATGCCCGGATTCGTTATAATCCCGCCATGAAAAAATCTGCTTCCCCCCGGAAATCGCCCAAGAAAAACACCCGCAAGGGAAAGTCTGCCCGCCGGCCCTGGTTCTGGCGCCTGTTTTTGCGCGTCTTTTTTATCGGTGTGGTGCTGCTCGCCGGTTGGATGGTTTACCTGGATGCGGTGGTCACCTCCCGCTTTGAAGGCCGTCGATTTGAAGTGCCCTCTCGAGTCTACGCGAGACCACTGGAGCTGTATGACGGCTCGAGCGTCAGTTCGGGGGCTCTGCAGCGGGAGCTTGAGCTGTCCGGCTACCGTGCCGGGGATGGCAGCCGGGCAGGTACCTATCGTCGCAATGGCGGCCACTTTATTATCAGCACTCGGGGCTTTCTGTTTACCGACGGGCTGGAACCTCGTAGACGCCTGTCGCTCAACATATACAGCGACCAGGTGCAGGATTTCCGGGTACTGTCGGGCGACCCTTCGCCGATTGTGCGCCTGGAACCGGCCCAGATCGGCGGTATCTATCCCGCCCACAAGGAAGACCGGGTGTTGGTGCAGCTGGCGGATGTACCTGAACTTTTCACCGATACGCTATTGGCCGTTGAGGACCGCAATTTCCATGACCATGTCGGGATCGCCCCGCTATCGATTGGCCGGGCAATGCTGGCCAATATCCGTGCCGGGCAGATCGTGCAGGGGGGCAGTACGCTGACCCAGCAGTTGGTGAAAAACTTTTTCCTGACCCGGGATCAAACCTTGTTGCGCAAGGGTAACGAAGCCCTGATGTCGCTGCTGCTGGAGCTCCATTACGAGAAAAACGACATACTGGAAACGTATGTCAACGAGGTGTACGTGGGGCAGGCCGGCACACGGGCCATTCACGGGTTCGGGCTGGCCAGCCAGTTCTATTTCGGCGAGTCGATTCGTGATCTTCAAACCCATCAGATTGCCTTGTTGGTCGGCCTGGTGAAGGGGCCGAGCTACTATAATCCCCGACGCCATCCGGACCGTGCCCTGTCCCGTCGCAACCTGGTCATTGATGTGATGGCTGAAACCGATCTCATCAGCGAAGAGGATGCCGCCAGGGCCCGTGCCCAGCCGCTGGGTGTTACGAACCAGGCTTCATACTCTGAAAACCGGTACCCGGCCTACATCGATCTGGTTCGTCGTCACCTGGCCCGGGATTACAAGCAGGAAGACCTGCAGAGTGAGGGGCTTCGCATCTTCACCACCCTGAACCCCGCGATCCAGTATGCGGCGGAATTTGCCGTCAAGGATATGCTCGGGCGAATGGAAGGGAGCTCCGATACCACGCTGGAGTCCGCCATGGTGGTGACATCGCGGGACAGTGGAGAGGTGTTGGCCCTGGTTGGTGGGCGTGACCCGAAATACGCCGGTTTCAATCGCGCCGTGGATGCGAGCCGTCCTATCGGTTCCCTGGTCAAGCCGTTCGTTTACCTGACGGCGTTGCAGAACCCGGATCGGTATACCCTGATCACACCTGTCGAGGACAAGGGCTTCTCCCTGGTGTTCGACGACGGACGCCGCTGGGAGCCTGAAAACTACGATAAGGAACAGCGCGGCGAGGTGCCCCTGCACAAGGCGCTCTCCCACTCGTATAACCTACCTACTGTGCGTGTAGGGCTGGATGTGGGTATCGGCGCTGTGAAGTCTACCTTGCAGGGATTTGGCGTTCCCGGCGGTATTTCGGAGTATCCCTCAATGTTGTTGGGCTCTGTCTCCATGACGCCGGTAACGGTCGCCCAGATCTATCAGGGGCTGGCTACGTCCGGTTTCAATACGCCCCTGAGAACCATTCGGCAGGTCACCGATGCCGAAGGCGAGGCCCTGTCTCGCTATAGCCTGAAAGTGGACCAGGTAGCGGATCCCGCCGCGGTACATCTTGTCCAGTATGTTATGCAGGAAACCATGCAGGAAGGTACCGGGCGTTCCGCGTACCGGACCGTGCCACGAGAGCTCACGCTTGCAGGTAAGACCGGAACCACCGATGATGGCCGCGATTCCTGGTTCGCCGGTTTCAGCGGCGACCTGCTGGCGGTGACCTGGGTTGGCAGGGACGACAACGGCCCAACGTCTCTGACAGGCGCCACCGGCGCCTTACCGGTGTGGTCCCGGTTTATGAGCCAGGTACCGCAGCACGGCTTCTCGCCGGTGGTGCCGGATGGGGTAGAGTACCTCTGGGTCAATCCCGACGAAGTCGCCCTGACAGAAGAACATTGTGACAATGCACGCCTCGTACCGTTCATCACCGGCAGTGAGCCTGATGTGGAGGTTTCCTGCGGAGGTAATATCGAGCGGCGCATACGGGGCTGGTTTGAAGGACTTTTCCAATGAAATCGAACACGTTTAAATTCGCTGGCTTATTGGCCCTGTCGCTGACGGTGGCCGGTTGCGCTTCTGGCCCGGGCGGTGGCTCCATCTATGTGCCAGCCGGTGATCGGTCATCCTCTGACGAGGCGCCCCAGCCGCCACAAACCGGTGAGCCGCGTGACGAACCGCGGATTGAGCGTAAAAGCGAGCAGCCTGATCAACCGGTGCGGCAGCCAGAGCGCACGGCCCCCAGCTACCAGGATGAGGGTGACGCTCTGTCGCCGGCAGCACGAAGCCTTATCCAGCGGGCGGACAGCCTGATGGCGTCCGGCGAGACCCAGGCCGCCGTGGCGCAACTGGAGCGGGCACAGCGAATCGCCCCACGCTCGGCGCAGGTGTACTTCAAGCTCTCGCAAGCCTACGTGGCACTGGATCAACTGGGGTCTGCGGAGCAGTTCACTTTGAAGGGACTGTCGCTGGCGGGCAGCGATTCGTCACTGCAGCGTTCGGGATGGTTGCTGTTGGCGGATATCCGGCGTGCCAGGGGTAATGTGGCTGGGGCGGATCAGGCGGAAGCCCGGGCGGCAAGCCTGTAAGCGAGAAAAGCCCCAGCGGAAGTCCGGTGGGGCTTTGGGTTGCCAATCAGCGTTGCTTACGGGGCTAGTGGGATGGTTTCCGCTTGCGCCTCCTTACTGGCTTCCACGGTTACGTTCTGTGTGCCGTCGAACTCCAGCGCGTCGGACATCTCGTTGTCATCCAACTGGCAGGAGTAACTGACGGTGTAGTTCCCCGCGGTCAGGAACGCAGCGGTGTAACTGTAAAGGCTGTCATTCTCGTTAGCCGTCACCGGTACGACCATTAGCGGTCCGCCTTCTTCGTTCACGTTCAGGTCGGTTGGTGTTACATCCGCGCCTTCATATATGTACGCAGAACCTTCATAGGCGCAGTCTGCGAGCGTCTCGTCGTTCAGGCGGGTGGAGTTGATGAGAGCGTAATCCACCTGGCCGCTGATGGAGCCCACTTCCAGATTGTCAATCAGACGCAGCGCCGGTTTGAGGTAGTAATCAGCCTGCCCACCCTGAGGGTCTACGATTGACTTACGAACGTCGAAGTCCACGGTAAAGTTGTGGTCGCCACCCTGGGCGATACCAAAGCCGCTGACGAGCTTCAGGCCGGTCTGAGCGCCGGAGGGGATGAACAGTGTTTTGCGACCGCCACCCTCTTCTGAGACATAGGAGTTGTCGACATCCAGGGCCAACCGGATCCACTCGTAGTCACCTGCGGGGAGCTCCTCATCTTCCAGTAGCGGCGCCTGGTTGCCGCCCTGGAGGGTCAGAAGGTCCAGTGTCTTGGGCTCATCAAAGGTGAACACCAAGGCTTCACCATCGGCCGGTTTCACGGAAAGTCCTGTGAAAGTAATAATGACTTCTGAGAACTGCGCGGTTGGGGCATCTGTTACGCCAAACGAGGCAGTGCCGGTTGCCTCACCGTCACTGCTGTCGCTACCGCTTCCTCCACAGGCGGCAATGGCTGCGGCCAATGCGGTAATACCAACCCCTTTGATCAATGTATGGTTCATAAGTTATCTCCGGTACTTTTTCGGTGAGCTCGTTGCCCAACTTTGTTGGTATGATAGCGGGCTTCCGTTACCCTCTTGCGGAACCCGATGCGTGGGGGTACAACGCTCGGGTTCTGCCAAAAGTTCCGGGTTGGCGTATTACAGAGTGTACATATTGACGTTTCGCATCAGCAGGTGAGCTCAGCTCGCTCCGTTAAAAGCCGATTTAAATGGATGTCCAAGGGTTAGTATTTTGGCATTAATACCTTTCAGGAGGGCTGCAAAGCCCGCACGCTTTGAGCAGCTGGTCCAGCCCCACCTGGAGGCGATGTACCGTTTTGCTTTCCGGTTGTCGGGCCAGCAGCATGATGCTGAGGACCTGGTGCAGGATGTGGTGGTCAAACTTTATCCCCGCCTTGAAGAGTTAGAGGGCATTGAGCAGCTTCGTCCGTGGCTTAATCGGGTCCTGTACCGTCACTTTATTGACCAGGTGCGCCGCAAAGGCCGCCGTGCTGATAGGCCCGTGAGTGACGTGGTCGAACCGGATCAACAGGCCAGCTTCCTTGACTCCTACGCCTCGGATGTGCCGGAACTGGCCGAACAGATCAGCGCTGAACGACTGAAACCCGTCATGGACTCTGTCATTCAGGAGCTCTCACCGGAGCTGCGCACACTCATGTTGTTGCACGATGTGGATGGCTGGAGTCAGGAAGAAATCGCTTGCGTACTGGAAATACCCGTGGGTACCGTGAAATCCAGGGTTCACCGTTGCCGGGCATCGCTGAAGAAAAAATTGCTTGAAAGGCCGGAACTTTTCCAGCAGGCCGGGCGTGTGGAGCAATGAGGTGATGGAAATGTTGTGTATTGAGTGCAAAAGCAATCTGCGTTCCTGGCTCAGGAGCGAACTATCCGCGGCGCAGGCCAGCCGTGTTGAGCAGCACATTGCCGTGTGTAAAAGCTGTTCCATCGCCGCACATAATGAAAAAGTAATCCTGGACTCTTTGCGGGCCAGCCAGTCGGTGCCGGCGCCCTCGAATGGTTTTGAGGAGCGGATGTTGGCAGCCGCCACAGGGCAGGGTGGACAATCACGAACAGAGGCTTTGCCCCGTCGCTGGAGCACGTCTGCAGCCGGTGGCGCCATCGCGGCGGCTTTGGTTGTTGGCATCGCATTGGGTTTTGGTTGGAATTCGGACCGAGAGCCTGAGACTGACGTGGCTTCCAGTGTCCCGCAAACGGGCGGTGAGAAGAGTCTGGTCGCGGAGCCTGTGGCGCGTAATGTTCGGCTTGCTTTCAGCTCCAGGGAAGCTTTGGATGGCGTTACCCTTACGGTGGAATTGCCTCCGCACGTGGAGGTTGCCAGTTACCCCGGGCATCAGAAACTCAGTTGGAAAGTGGATTTGGATAAAGGCGAAAATGTAGTGAACCTGCCGCTCAATATTCTGTTTTCAGGCGAGGGTGATCTGGTTGCCCATCTTGACGACGGTCGGCGAACGAAGACGTTCCGCACCAGTCTTGACCGTGCTGAGGGTAAAGCTGCTCAGGAGCCTTCGTCATGAAGCCGAGCTTCTGGCAGAGAGTTGCTGTTGGCAGTTGCCTGGGGTTGTTGCTGGCAAATCCCGTAACTGTCATGGCATCCGATGACCTTGATGTAACCATGCGAATGGTTCTCGATAACGAAGAGCTGACCGAATCGGTTGTCCGCGAGATAGAGCTCAGCGAGCCGGTAGCCCTTGAGCGTCGCAAGAACGAGACGGCTAAGCCCAACGATGGGCTTGAGGAGGCGCCAGGTGCTAGCCGTGCCCGTGAGGCACGTGAAAAAGCGCGCGGGGCAGCCCGGTCTGCGGCCGAGCGTGCCCGGGAAGTCCGCGAACAGAACAGGCAGCGTGGGCGCCCCGAGAAACCCGAACGGCCGGAGCCGCCAAATCGCCCTGAACGACCCGAGTTTCCCTGACTCGGGTCTCAACAGATTGTAATGCTCCCCCGCAACGACGGATCCCTTCGTCCCTTGTTATACTCCGGACTTTGCCGAAGCCTCGCCTGACGTTTTTCAGGTGTGGGCATCGTACACAAAACCGTATTCCCGGAGTGACGTTTGCGACGTTCAATATTGATCACGTTCTTCACGCTACTGGTAGTTGCTACCAGTGGTTTGATGGCGAAGACAGAGCCAGCCGGACGTTCTGATTTCGAAGCCGGCGTGGACGCATTCAGCGAGGGTGAGTTGACGAAGGCCCTGGCGCTTTTCGAGCAGGCCAGGGCCGTTGGCATGAATACTCCCCCTCTCCTTTATAATATGGGCGTTGTGTATTTCCGGCTCGGACGGCATGAGCTGGCTGAAGCCGTTTTCCAGGAACTGCTGGACACACCCCATGCGGCTCTGGCCCGGTATAACCTGGGGTTGGTCAAGTTGGCATCGGGTCAACAACGGGCTGCACAGAAATGGTTTGAGCTGGCCGCGGGGCCGGATTCGCCGGAGAAAGTCCGAGTCTTGGCTCGTCGTCAACTTGATGAATCGGAACAGTCCGTCCAGGTCGAAGGTTTGAATGGCAGTGGCTACCTTGCCGCTGCCGGTGGTTATGACGACAACATCGCTGGAACCCCGGATGACGCTTCAAGCAACCAGGCCGGCGCCTTCGCGGATCTGCTCGCAGCGGGAAGCGTTAGCCTGGGGGCCAGTGATTTCAGCCTGCATGGCGTCGCCTATACCCGTGAGTACTTCCAGAATTCTGAATTTGACAACAGTTACCTCAGTACTGGCATATCCTGGTTGCAGGGTGTGGGCGCGGGGGAGTTAACTTCCACTCTTAGCCTGGCGAACTCCTGGTTTGGTGGCGATGCTCTGGAACGGCAGGTCCAGCTGGAAACAGCTTATCAACCCGGCTATTGCGTTGTCGGTGTCGGGGGAACCGGGTTTGATTGCGCCCTGAGCGGGTCGGTTACCACCACTAAGGGCGGGAGCGGCTTTAGCGCCTATGACGGGGAAATGTTACGGATCGGGGCAAGCGCTGAAAAAGGCATTGGGCGCTGGGTTGTCAGTGGCCGGTATCAGCTTGAGGTCAACGACCGGCAGGACCTGGAAACCCAGCAGGAGTTTTTCAGTGTGTCGCCACTACGAAATCTGGTGTCGGCCGAGGCGCGTTATAGAATCTCGGACCGGTTTTCCGTGGGAGGCAGAGGGGACATCCGCCATTCCCGATACATGGATAAACATCGGCTGCTATCCGGCTCTGGTGTGGCTTCCGAGCGTCGTACAGACAACCGTCTGCGAGGTATTTTGCTGGCAGAGTACCGTGTTACGAGCCAATGGCTGATGCTGGCAGAGTGGAGCATGATGAACAATCGCAGCTCCATCGAACGTTATGATTACAGTCGTCGCGAGGTGATGGTCGGCGTTGAAATGGGCTTCTGATTTCCCGGTCGGGAGTGTTCCCGGCCGGGAATTGGCCTGAATCAGAGGCCGGCGTTCCGGAGTCGGTTGGCCTGCTGCTGAAAGACGGTTTTTGGATCAGTCTCGAACAGGCTATGCAGTCCAAGAGCCTGATTCACCTCATCCAGGTGGTTCATGAAATAGTTATCACGAATCACTTTGCCAAAATGGCTGCTGCAGCGGCCTACCAAGCCATCGTTGGGGCTGAACGTAAACGCCAGGCTGGTGGTGCCCAAAAGCGCGTCGGATGGGTCCAGCACGTTGGTCAGTACTCCGGTGCCACCCCATGAATAGAAGCGCACGCCGTTGCTGGAATAGGCACCTTCCCCACAGGCACTGGCCGGAACGCCGGCGGGGGCGAAGTTGTTGAACTCAGCGCTGCCTTCGGTGGTGAGTGAGTAAAGGCTGGACTGGAGGTCCTGGTTGTAGCCGCCACCGGAGAGCAGGTCGATCAGGCTGCCCAGTGCGTTACCCAGTGATGCCGCAAGACCTTCCGCCGGAGACCCGTAGATGAGGTCTGCAACCGGTGAGCCTTTGTGGGGGGAGCCCACGGACGTTACCGAGGCCACCAGGTCCGGCCTTACCCGTGCGACGTATCGAGCGGTGGGCCCGCCATGGCTGTGGCCAATCAGGTTTACCTTGCCATGAACCGCTGCGATTGAGGCGATCTGTGGTAGCAATGCCTCACCCCTGGCGATGGTGCTGTCCAGAGCGGGTACCTGAGTGGTGTAGACATCGGCACCGTACTTGCGCAGGTCTTCGGCAATGCCATACCAGTAGTCTACTCCCGCAATTGAATCGAATCCGAACATACCGTGAACCAACACCACCGGATAGCGGGTGTCGGTGTAGTTGGATGGCGTGGAATTCCACCACCAGGCCATTGATGGCGCCGACCATGCCAGTGCCGCCAGCATGGCGAATACCTTGATCCATTGTTTCATTGTTGCACCTACAGTTTGCTGTTGTATTTATTGTCAAACTGCGGCTCGACCTAACAGGTTGTGCCGACTACTGCATTTTGGGGCAGTCCAAGGCAGTACTGCGTGGCGTCCATGCGCTGACTTCTGTCTTGTGATTGTTAGATGGTCGCAGTCAGTGCATCTCTTGTCCGAGATCTGACCATAATTTGATCATAGGGTGAGTGAAGTCAACGGCAGGAGGGGCCGGGTCGGTTTGGGCAGTCAGAAGTGTGATGCGGGTCACCCCTGGGGCCCCGAAAGACATGTCCCTGTCGCTGACAGGCTTTTCGGGGTCAGGGATCAATCGGTCGCGTTCAGAGCGTTTTCATGACACGGCGTGCCGCTTCCGTTGTCTGTCGGATGTCGTCATCGGTCAGGGCTGCGCTGGTAAAGCCGGCCTCAAAGGCTGAGGGCGCCAGGTAAACACCTTCCTTGAGCATCCCCTGGAAGAATTTCTTGAACCGCTCTACGTCGCAGGCCATGACCTGGTCGAAGCGGGTGATCCTGGGGGCGTCGGTAAAGAAGAAGCCGAACATGGCGCCAGCACTTTGCACTGCCAATGGGACGCCGGTGCTGTCCGCAGCCTCCTTTAACCCATCGCGAACGGCATTGGTCTTTTCCGTCAACCGGTCATGGAAGCCCGGCTCTGAAATGGCGTTCAATGTAGCCAGCCCGGCACACATGGCCAGCGGGTTGCCACTCAGAGTTCCGGCCTGGTAGACCGGCCCCAGTGGCGAAATGTGTTCCATGATCTCCCGCTTGCCGCCAAACGCGCCAACAGGCAGGCCCCCGCCAATCACTTTGCCCAGGGCGGTCAGGTCCGGTGTGACACCGTAGAGTTCCTGAGCGCCACCGAGGGAGACCCGGAAGCCGGTCATGACCTCATCGAAAATCAATACCGTGCCGTGCTCGTCGCATACCTCCCGCAACGCTTCAAGGAAACCGGGTACGGGCGGAATGCAGTTCATATTGCCTGCCACCGGCTCAACGATGATGGCTGCGATCTCATCGCCCATTTTTGCGAAGGTTTCCCGAACACTTTCAATATCGTTGAACGCCAGGGTCAACGTATGTTCCGCGAGGCTGGCGGGAATGCCCGGTGAGTTGGGGACGCCCAGGGTCAGCGCGCCGGAGCCGGCTTTCACCAGCAGTGAATCCACGTGGCCGTGATAGCAGCCTTCGAACTTCACGATCTTGTCTCGGCCGGTATAGCCGCGGGCGAGCCGAACCGTGCTCATGGTGGCCTCGGTGCCGGAATTAACCATGCGCACCAGGTCAATGGAAGGGACCAGTTCGCAGACCTTCTTGGCCATTTCGGTTTCGATCGCTGTCGGTGCTCCGTAACCGATGCCCTGATCGACCTGGGCATGGAGCGCATCCTTGATGATCTGGTTGCCGTGGCCAAGGATCATGGGCCCCCAGGAGCCGATGTAATCGATGTAGCGGCGATCGTCTTCGTCGTACAGGTAGGCGCCGTCGGCGTGCTTGAAAAACAGCGGGGTACCGCCGACTCCCCGAAAGGCCCGGACCGGAGAGTTGACGCCTCCCGGGATGTATTTCTGAGCCTGTTCGAATAGGGTTTCGGACTGGGTCATGGTTCAGGACTCCTGAGATACGGACGATGAAAAAAGTGGGTGATGTTGCGCAAACAGCCGGCTAAATCGGCGTGCGCGCTCTTCAATGGTGGCAACGTCACCATCGAACAGGCCGCCGACCACGGCCAGCAGGTCGGCGCCGGCGCGGATCAGGCCTTCGCCGTTATCTATAGTAATGCCCCCAATGGCGGTTACGGGTTTACCAAACTGCCGTGACTTGGTCAGAACTGAGGGCTCGGCAACGGGCGCGTCAGGCTTCGTGATTGAGTTAAAGAAGCGGCCGAAGGCCAGGTAGTCGGCGCCGTCCGCATCCGCACGTGTCGCCAGCGCCAGGTCGGCATGGCAGGTCGCACCGATAATGGCATGGTCACCAAGCTGCCGTCTGGCCAGTGCCAGGGAGCCATCGGACTGGCCCAAGTGCACGCCGGCGGCTCCGCAGCGCCGGGCCAGTTCGGGATCATCGTTGATGATCAGCGGCACGCGGGCGTTGTGACAAAGGGCCGCCAGGTCCTGCGCCTGTGTCAGCCGTTCCGGCTCCGGCGCCTTTTTTTCACGGTACTGTACCAACACGGCCCCGCCTCGAAGGGCCGCCTCAACCGCGACCAGCAGTCGGTCTTCCGGTAACAGTTGGCTGTCGGTAATGGCGTAGAGGCCTGGCTTCAGGCCCTTGGCGATGGCCTGGGCACTGAAAGTGCCGGAAGGCGTTAGCTCTGCCATGGAATGCCCCGGTCGGGTACCGGTTGCCCTTTGCCGACTCGCAGTGCGTGCCGGATCGCACGGAGGACATAGTCCTGCGCCTGGTCAATCGCTGCCCCGGCTGAGAGGCCTGATGCCCTGCCAGCGGCGATCGAAGCCGCCAGGGTGCACCCGGTGCCGTGATACTCACCACCAACCCGTTCAACGTAAAAATGGGACGGTTCTTCAGACTGATGGTAGAGGGTGTTGATGATGTCCTCGCCTTCGCCATGCCCCCCCGTGGCCAGTACGGACTGGCAACCAGCGTTTAGCAGCTTGCGGGCCGCTTGCGCCGGATCTTCGTTCTCGCCCAGCAGGGCCAATTCAATGCTGTTGGGCGTAATCATCTCTGCGTGTCGGAACAGGCGTTCCTTCATGCGTGCAATCAGAGCTTCATCGGCGAGGTCGCCGCCACCGGCGGCCTTGATCACCGGATCGGTAATCAGAGGGATGTCCGGGTGGTTGGCGAGAAAATCCACCAGTACATCCACTACATCGGCGTTGCCGAGGGCTCCGGTTTTGATGGCGTGAATGGGGGTGTCTCCGGCCAGGCATTCCAGTTGTTGGCGGACGATGTCCGGATCCGTTGCGGTGGCGTTGTAGACGTTTCGGGTGTCTTGCACGGTCAGGCAGGACAACACAGGCAGCGGGTGACAGCCCAGGGCGGTCACTGCCTGTATATCAGCCTGGATGCCGGCGCCGCCGGAGGGGTCCAGGCCAGAAATAATCAGAACGTGAGGACGGCTGTGAAGGTTGATAGTCTGGCTCCTCAGAAGGGTTTGACGACAGCGAGAATGACGACGGCGACCAGTGCCAGAACGGGCATCTCGTTAAACCAGCGGTAGAACACGTGGCTACGGGTGTTCTGGTCATCGCGGAACACCTTCACCAGATGTCCGCAGTAGAAGTGGTAGCCGATCAGCAGGACAACCAACAACAGTTTGGCGTGAATCCAGCCCTGGCTCATATAACCTTCGACATTGTAACCGATGAGCCAGAGACCAAAAACAACCGTTGCCACCATAGACGGTGTGGTGATTCCCCGATAGAGCTTGCGCTCCATGATCTTGAAGCGCTGGCGGCCAGGTTCGTCCTCACAGGCGGCGTGATAGACGAACAGTCTTGGCAGGTAGAAAAGGCCGGCGAACCAGCACACCATGGACACAATATGCAGGGCTTTGACCCACAACATTCATCAACTCCGTCGGTATTGGTAGTAGCTCTCGATATCCGATTTCAGCACAACGCCGTAGACGCGTTGGATCATCGGGGCAAGATGACGCTGCACGTAGAGGGCTTCTACGCTGGTCTGGTCAAACTCGTTCAGTGCTTCTTCCAGGGTCGCCTGGTACTGCACCGGTGCGATGTCCCGGCGATTGGCGGGAATGTCCATCAGGTCAATCTGCTCTGGTGTTGTGTCTTCTTCGCTGTCCGTTGCCGGCGCTTTGGTGTCTTCCATGTAGCGAGCAAGATCCACCGCCGGCAGCAGGCCGGTGGGGCCGCTACTGCCTTCCACCACCAGCCATTTTGGTTCGGATTTGAGGATTTTTCTGGCTTCTTCACGCGACAGGAAGCGTTCGGTGCGCAGGATGTTCCTGTCCATGATGGCGCCAACGGACACGCGCCGTAAAGCCTGGATAACCGGCGAGTTCTGGTAACTCAGGCCCTGGCTCTTGAGTATGGTCAGGAACAAAGACTTTTTGCCAAAGGCCTCGCTGGTTACCAGGCTCGAGGTCGTAATGATCAGCATGCCTGGCAGAATAATGTGGGGATTCCTGGTGAGTTCCATCAGCGCCATGAGCGCTGCCAGTGGCGCCTGCAGCACGGCCCCCATCATGGCGCCCATGCCCAGCATGGCGTAAAAGCCCACGGACGATGCCATATCCGGCAGTATCTGGGCGCCAATCAATCCCATGGCTCCTCCCAGTGTGGCTCCCATGAACAGGGTGGGGCCAATCACGCCGCTGGGCATGCCAAGGCCGAGGGTGACCGAAGTGATCAACAACTTGGCGATGCCGGCGCCCAGCAATAGCCAGAAGGGCAGTTGGTTGTCGATCGTGAACTGGACTGTGTCGTACCCGATCCCCATCACTTCCGGTACAACGATGGCAAAGGGCACCATGAGAAGTCCGGCGATGGTGAGCCGCAGCAATACCGGGCGATGATGGTGGCGGCCGGTGGTGTCGATCAGTTGTATAAAGGCTGCCGCCGCGACCCCGATAATGATTGCGATGGCGATGATCCACGGGATTTCCAGCAGGGAATTCATGGTCAGCGGCGGCACACTGAACGCTGGCTCCGAGCCGTACGCGGCCTGAGTGACCACCGCTGCGGTAACAGATGCCAAAATGATGGGGGTGAAACCGGCGATGGTGTATTCCATCATCACTACTTCCATGGCAAAAATAACGCCGGAAATCGGGGTGTTGAACGACGCAGAAATAGCGGCCGCGCAGCCGCAGGCAACCAGGGTCCGGATGCTGTTGTTGGGTAGCCGCATCCATTGTCCCATCAGGCTGGAGATGGCCGCTCCAAGATGTACGGCGGGGCCTTCCCGGCCGGCGGATTGGCCGGTAACAACGGTGCTGACACCGGTGGCGAACTGGACAAGCGCGCTGCGAACGGAAATATAACCCTGATGGTAGTTCAGGCGTTCCATAACGTGCACGATGCCAACCTTGCGGTCGTGGGTTGCCAGGTTGTGCATCAGCAGGCCCAGCGCAACGGCGCCGGCCAACGGCAGGATGGCGCGGGTAAGAATGTCCAGCTCTTCAAACGATTCGGAGCCGTCGCCAGGCAGGAAGTACTCGAGTGGCCATTCGATGGCCAGGCGAAAAACCAGAATCACGCCACCGGTAAACAGGCCGGATAGCAATCCGAGAACCGCCAGTTGCGGCAATGCGTCGACACCGGACAGCCGGCGCCGGAAAACCGGGATCAGATTTCCAGTGATCTTGTTTCTCAGTTTACGCATGAACGCTGGTTTTCCAGGGATAAGTGGTTTCTTGACGATATTGTAACCAGCGCCGCTCGGGCTGCAATAAGTCATTGGTTTATCATGTTAGACTATGGCTGTGTTATGAACCCGATTTCAGCTGGAGAAACAGGTGATAAAAGTAGGCATTGTAGGTGGAACCGGTTATACCGGTGTTGAGCTTCTGAGGATTCTTGCGGTTCATCCGGACGTGACGGTGAGTTGCATCACCTCGCGTTCCGAGGCCGGCATGCCGGTCGCTGATATGTACCCGAACCTTCGCGGCCACTACGACCTTGCCTTTTCCGAGCCGGACGTAAAAACGCTGGCAGCCTGTGATCTGGTCTTTTTCGCCACGCCTCACGGTGTGGCCATGCGGATGATGCCGGAACTGATGGCTGCCGGAACCCGTGTTGTGGATTTGTCAGCGGACTTCCGCCTCCGGGATCTGGATGTCTGGGCCGAGTGGTACGGCATGCCTCATGAAAGTCCCGAATGGGCGGGGAAAGCGGTTTATGGCCTGCCGGAAGTGGTGCGCGACAAGATCCGTACAGCACAACTGGTGGCTAATCCGGGCTGTTATCCCACCGCTGTCCAGTTGGGCTTTCTGCCATTGCTGGAGAGCGGGCTGGTTGATCCGTCAAGACTGATCGCGGACGCCAAGTCGGGCGCCAGCGGTGCCGGACGTCAGGGCAAGATCGGTATGCTGCACGGTGAGGTGGGTGAGAGCTTCAAGGCCTATGGCGCATCCGGCCATCGCCATCTCCCGGAAATTCGTCAGGGCCTGTCCCAGGCGGCGGGTGGTGATGTCGGTGTTACCTTTGTGCCACACCTGATTCCGATGGTCCGGGGGATCGAGGCAACGCTATACGCAGAGCTTCGGAACCCTGCTGATTTTGACCGCCTCCAGGCGCTGTTCGAAGACCGCTTCCGGGATGAGCCTTTTGTGGACGTGATGCCATTTGGCAGTCATCCGGAAACCCGCAGTGTCCGTGGTGCCAACAACTGCCGTATGGCTCTTCACCGGCAGGAGCAGAGCAACATTGTGATCGTTTCATCGGTCATTGATAACCTGGTAAAAGGTGCGGCAGGGCAGGCGGTCCAGAACATGAACATCATGTTTGACCTCAAGGAAACCCTCGGGCTGGAAGCGCCCGCGCTGCTACCATAGGTCTGACCGGTGAGCGAACACAGAAAACCCGCTGAAGAATACGTTGTCATCCGGCATCGCCCGGGTTACCGGCTGCGCCGAAGCTTGATATTGCTGACGTTTTCCATCCTCGCTGCGGTGCTGGGGTATGTGACCGGTATGGCACAGGGTGGATTCCGTTTTTCAACTGCCGAAGAGTCCCGCGACCTGCTGGAAGAACAGGTTGAGGACCTTCGAGAACAAAACCGCGAGGCCAGCCAGCAACTGGTCAACCTGGAGCGGGGGCGAGCCATAGATGCACAAGCCCTGAATCAGGCGAGAAGGAGCATTGTTGATCTGGAAACCCGGATCGCGTCACTGAAAGCGGATCTGACTTTCTATAAAAACATCATGGCACCTTCGGAAACCAGCAAAGGGCTGCAGGTGGATCGCTTCACGATGCAGCAGGGGCGCCAGGATGATACCTATGGTTTTAAGCTGGTGCTCACCCAGATCGGTGACAACAAGAGTTATATATCGGGCGTGGTCGCGGTAAATGTCATTGGTGTGCGAAATGAAGAGAAAGAAGTGATCGCGCTGAGGGACCTGTCGGACGATATCGACGATCTGGGCGTCAAGTTCCGCTTCCGGTATTTTCAGGATATAGAGGGGCTTTTACGAGTGCCGGACGGTTTCGAGCCGGTTGAACTGCAGGTGGTCGCCCGTGCAGAAGGCAGTAAATCGTCCCAGGCCGAACGAACTTTTGATTGGGATGAATTGACGGAGAACTAAAATGCTTGGCAAAAAGAAACAGAAACCTAGGCGCCCCGCTGGGCACTTCGATACCCTGGTTTCGTCCCGCACCACGGTTAAGGGGGATGTGCATTTCTCCGGCGGGCTGCATGTGGATGGCACTATCCGTGGCCGGGTCGTTGCCGAGGAAGGCGGCGACGCGGTGTTAAGGGTGTCTGAGGTGGGTTCTGTGGAGGGGGACATCGTCGCCCCTCATGTGATCGTAAACGGCACGGTTCACGGCGATGTGTACGCGTCAACGCACCTTGAACTGGCCGAAAAAGCCTCCATCCATGGCAATGTCTATTACAATCTGATCGAGATGGCTATGGGCGCGTCCGTGAACGGGAGCCTGGTTCACCAGAACGAGCCCGCAGGTTTGTTGAGCAGGGACAAGCAATCTGACGCTGCCGACAGAGCCGTTCCTGAAGAGAAGCAGGCGGAGGAAGAATCGGTAGAGGTACCTGGCAAGGAATAGTTGATTGTTTTAGTCAGGAATATGATAATCAGAACAGATTTTTCTGTAACCGGAGGCGGACTTGAGTGTAGTTCAGCAACAGGCAATCACACCGCTGTTTTTCAGTGACAGCGCGGTATCCAAAGTACGGGAGCTGGTGGATGAGGAGGGTAACTCCGACCTCAAGCTTCGCGTGTTTGTGACCGGTGGCGGCTGTTCCGGTTTCCAGTATGGTTTCTCATTCGATGAAGCGCAGGATGAGGAAGACACGGTCATCGAAAGGGATGGCGTGATGTTGCTTGTGGATCCTATGAGTTATCAGTATCTGGTCGGGGCAACCGTGGATTATCAGGAAGGGTTGCAGGGGTCGCAATTTGTCGTTCAGAACCCCAATGCCAGCTCCACCTGTGGCTGTGGTAGCTCCTTCTCGATCTGACGTGCGTGTTCAGGCGTAGTACACCGCCCCAAGTATTCTTTTCCCCTCTGCGCCGGTAACTTCCGGAACATTTCCAGGCTTGCCGGCCAGTGTCTGGCTTGCGAGCCAGGCAAAGGCCGCGGGTTCTACCCATTGCGGGTCCAGGCCCAGGTCATCTGTTGACGCGAGGCGGGCCGGGCTGCAGGTTCGCTGCAGAGCCCGCATCAGAATCCTGTTTTTAGCGCCGCCCCCACACGCAAATATCGTCATTCCCGGCGATTGCGGCAACTGCTGCGCGACGGATACTGCAGTTAATTCGAGCAGGGTGCGTTGTACGTCGGCGCCGGAAAGGTCCGGGTGACGACGTAATTGAGTCCTGATCCACTCAATATTGAACTTTTCGGTACCCGTACTCTTGGGTGGCTGTCGCAAAAAGTAGGCATCCGAAAGCAGGTCGCTTAGCAGTGCCTGATTGATCTCACCTTCCTCGGCCCATGCGCCATCCTCGTCAAACGCCCGGCCAGTCTGATCCATGCACCAGGCATCCATCAGCGCGTTCGCAGGGCCTGTATCAAAACCGGTAATCGGCTCATTGGCGCCCGCTGGAAGGTGGGTGATATTGGCGATGCCGCCAAGATTAAGGATGCACCGGCTCTCGCCTTCAGCGCTAAAGAAGGCTTTATGGAATGCCGGCACCAGTGGCGCTCCTTGACCGCCTGCTGCCAGGTCGCGCCGCCTGAAGTCTGCTACGGTCGTGATGCCGGTTCGTTCAGTGATAACGGTGGGATCGCCAATCTGCAGGGAAAAAGGTGCCGAACTATCAGGGTGGTGACGTAGGGTCTGGCCGTGACTGCCGATGGCGTTGATGGATGAGGCCGGGAAACCGGATTTCCCGATCACGGTTTCCGCCGCGAGGGCGAACAGTGAGCCGACGGCGTGATCAAGCTCGCCGACGTCATCCGGCGTTCCCCGGTTCTGGCCGAGATTGACCAGCCGTCTGCGTATGTCGTCCGGGTAGGCGGTGGTGTGGGTGGCATGCACCTGGATTGTTTGACCGTTGAACGACACCAGTATGGCGTCAATGCCGTCCATACTGGTGCCTGACATCAATCCAATCCAGGCTTTCATTCAGTTCACTCGTCAGCGGCCAGAGCCAGATGCTGGTAGTTTTGGCGGAACAGTTCGAACTTGGCAACTTGCTGTTCCGCAAATCCCTTGAAGCGAGCCATTTCTGACTTGGGTACCGGTTTCGCATCAGGGAGTTTGACCGTCCGCGAGTTTCTCGGAGAGCCGTTGACCCGGAACTCATAATGCAGGTGGGGCCCGGTCACCATGCCGGAAGAGCCCACATGGCCAATGGTGTCGCCCTGCTTGACCTTGGTGCCGGTCTTGATGCCTTTGCCGAGACGGCTCATGTGGGCATAGAGAGTGGTAATGTTGTCGCCGTGCTTGAGAATGACCGTACGGCCATAGCCGCCTTTCCATCCGGCAAACTGTACCCTGCCGTGGCCTGCCGCCTTAATGGGAGTGCCTGGAGGTGCGGCGTAGTCAGTGCCTTCGTGCGGGCGAACGACATCCAGCACCGGGTGGCGACGCTGGAGGTTAAAGGAAGAAGAGACGCGGGCGTTGATAGGCGTGCGCAGAAATGCCTTGCGCATGCTGCTGCCGTCCGGGCTGTAATAGTCGGTGTCACCGTTACTGTCGGTGTATTGCAGGGCAATGACCTCCTTGCCCTGATTGATAAAGCGGGCAGACAGGATGTTGCCGGTGTCGAACTTCTCGCCGTCCAGATACAGCTCCTCATACACCACTTCGAACCGGTCACCCTTGCGAACGTCGTATACGAAGTCGATGTTCCACCCGAAGATGCCCGCCATTTCCATGGCCAGTCTGTCGCTCATGCCGGCTTCGCGCGCCGCCACATAGAGGGAGCCGTCAATAACGCCGGACGCAAATGCCGGTTTAACGTCGGGCTCGCGGACCACGGTTTCGCCGGTAAAACCTTCTTCGGTTTTTTCAACGTGAAGGGTTTCCAGCAGGTTGCGCTGGAGGTCTATGGCTGCGAGTTCGCCGGCGTCATCGGTTGCAAACGCGATGGTTTCGCCAGCATAGAGCCGCTGAAGTTTATCGGCTTCGCCAGAGCCGTGGATCACAGACAGCATGATGCCGTCGTTGAAGCCGGCCTTGCCGAACAGGGATGACAGTGTGTCACCGGATTTGATCTTGTATTCCTGCCATTGCAACTCTGGTTCGCTGACCTCAGCCATGGCCGCAGCGGTGTCCAGTGCCTCGGGTAGCTGAGGCTCGCTGCTGATGGATGTCAGTTCAGGTGCTGCTGTTGCTTCTTCGGGCATGTTGTCAGCAGCAGCGGGCTGTTCGCTCAATTGGGGAGTTGGCTTGCCCGATGCCTTGACGGTGCCTTCGTCGAGATCCAGCGAGTAAGCCATTCTGTTGGCTTCTACATCGGCGCTGGGGCTCATCAGAATAGCGGCTGCAACGACAACACTGGTCGCAGCGGCAATGGTGATATGGGTTTTTGGAAACATTTTCAGCACGTGTCGCATCCGTTTTAATCGGTATTCCGGTAGGTTGTACTACCTAATTAAAGCTGTTGTTCAAGTATAGTCCAACAGATTACCGTATAAAATGCGCTCAGGACAGCATCAAACATTACCGTTACTGGCATACTGGCCGGATTTCTGAGGCCGGGATTGTTATAATGCCCGGCCTTAAATACGCGGCTTTGTTCAAAAACTGAGCAGGTACACTTTAACAGGGGTGCTGGTAACGCACAGATTTCTTTTGTAGATCTCTGTAACTGTCGTCCGGCCCAAATGATCAGAATTGAGGATGTGTGGTACATGGCATCTATTGATGAGGCACTGGCCGTTATCAAACGCGGCATGGATGAGTTGATCCCCGAGGAAGGGTTGATTGAGAAGCTCCGGGAGGGGCGCCCTCTCAGGATAAAGGCCGGATTCGATCCTACGGCCCCTGATCTTCACTTGGGCCATACGGTTCTGATCAACAAGCTGCGACAGTTCCAGGACCTGGGGCATGAAGTGATCTTCCTTATAGGGGATTTCACCGGAATGATCGGTGATCCCACCGGTAAGAGTGCAACTCGTCCGCCTCTGACGGAGGCGCAGGTTGCCGCCAACGCCATTACCTATAAAGAGCAGGTGTTCAAGATCCTGGATAAGGAAAAGACACGTGTGGTGTTTAACTCCGACTGGATGGGCAAGCTTTCTGCGGCTGACATGATTCGTCTGGCGGGGCAGTATACGGTTGCCCGTATGCTCGAGCGCGATGATTTCACCAAGCGCTACCGTGCCGAGCAGCCCATCGCCATTCATGAGTTCCTGTATCCACTGGTTCAGGGGTATGACTCGGTCGCCCTTGAAGCTGATGTGGAGCTGGGTGGGACGGATCAGAAGTTCAACCTGTTGATGGGACGGATTCTCCAGAAGCACTATGGCCAGAAGCCGCAGGCTGTATTGACCATGCCGTTGCTGGAAGGGCTGGATGGTGTCCAGAAGATGTCAAAGTCGTTGGGCAACTACGTCGGCGTTAATGATTCTCCCGGTGAAATGTACACCAAGCTGTTGTCCATGCCGGATGACCTTCTGTGGCGTTATTTTGAATTGCTGAGCTTCCGGCCGTTGGCGGAAGTGGATGAGTTTCGTGCTGCAGTGTCCGGAGGTGCAAATCCGCAGGACTACAAAAAGCTGCTGGCGGAAGAAATCATCACTCGCTTCCATGACGCTGAAGCGGCTGCGACAGCGCACAAGTCTGCGGGTAACCGGGTGGGCCTGGGTGAAATACCCGAGAACGTGCCGACTATCGAGGTTTCCCTCTCCGGGCAGGAGCAGTTGCCCGTTGCTACAGTGCTTCGCCTCGCAGGGTTGGTGAAGAGTGGGGCCGCTGCCAGAGACGTACTTGGGCGTGGCGCTGTCTTTATTGATGGTGAAAAGCACGAGGGTGATCGCTTCTTTAATCTGGGCGACGACTGCGTTGTGCAGGCGGGTAAGAAGAAAATTGCTCGCGTAGTGATCACGGATTGATCGAAAAGTAAGGTTTTTGAGAAAATATTGAAAACCGCGTTGACAGTCCGAGTGAGCTCTGTAGAATACGCATCTCTTTCGAGGGGCACGCCACTGAGGCGGGCCAGAAATTGAAAGACAACCGTTTGAATTAATTGAAGATTTCGAGTTTCAAAATTCTTCAGAAAGCGGTTGACAAGGCAGCGATTCGATGTAGAATACGCCACCTTGATCGGGCAAGCCCCGAACGCTCTTTAAAAAGTTAACCAAGTAATTCGTGTGGGCGCTGGCCGAGGTATTTCGGATACGAAATATCAGGACAGTGACTCGTCGAAATTGAGTTTTGTC